>Ga0187887_10002722_pt1 | contig 14006 bp, 9 predicted proteins | sample June2016WEW_7_10_FD_132977 | JGI IMG/M metagenome (GOLD analysis project Ga0187887, IMG submission 132977) | Peatland microbial communities from SPRUCE experiment site at the Marcell Experimental Forest, Minnesota, USA - June2016WEW_7_10 | ecosystem: Environmental > Terrestrial > Soil > Wetlands...
CCCAAACCGGACTTGCCCTACCTGCTGCAGGCCAAGAAGTTGATTGACGTCGAAATCGGACAGGCGCGCGAGGAGAAGCGGAAGGATGGTCCTGTGCATGTCGTCGCAGGCGCTAGTTCCTCCACTCGTACACCGCTGCCTGAGCCAATTTTCATCCTCGACGCCCGGCAGCTGGTGCCGGAGAAGATCGAGCTTTTTCTTTTGGAAGTGAAAGATGGCAACCGCGAGGCTTCGTCGCAGCCTCTGCATTTGAGGGTGACGCCGCTGAGGGACCATCTGTTCAAGATCGAACCCAGCGAAATGCTGGATGCCGGTGAGTATGCTTTAGCGGTGAACGGGGAAAATCGAATTTTCTGCTTCGAGGTTTACTGATTCGGCAGCAGACGCACGTTCACGAACTGATTGGGGAACAGTTCGCCGCGCTTGTTGTCGAACATAGCTTTGAGCTTGAAGGTCCCGGTTTCCTGATCAATCTGATTGGCAATTGCCGTCAGATGACCGGTCGCGAGCCTTGCGGTTTGGTCACGGTTCCACGCTTCCACCAGTGGCCTCACACCGTCCCTGAGCGGCAACACCCGTGGCAGGCAGTCTTCAGAAAGACTGAACAGAACGGCGATGGGTTGGAGTTGGTTAATAACAACCAGGCCATCGGTATCGGCATGAACAACATTGCCGGGATCGATCAGGCGAAGTCCAGCAACGCCGGAGATGAGTGCGGTGACCTGAGTGTAGGTCAGTTGGAGTTTGGCGTTGTCGACGTTGGCTCGATCGACTCTTAGATTGCTTTCGAGCGCCGAAATAGTGGCCGGCTGATTGGGCGTCGCGTTTTGAGCGTCGGCGAGCTTGGCTTGATCCCAAGCGAGCTGGCCCTCCGCTTGGTCGAGCCGGGCTTGATAGGCGCGGGAATCGATAGACGCTAGCACCTGGCCAGCCTGGACCAGATCCCCTTCTTTAAAAGTCACTGTCATTAACTGACCGTCAACTCGGGGTTTAATAGTAACCGTATCAGCGGCAACGCTACCGATGGCATCAACGCAGGCCCGGACGTGTTCAGGGCCGGTCGCGGGCCCAGGCGGTTTCGATTGGGCTCCGACAGAGGGCGCACCGAGGAAGCCGACCACGACTGGCGTCGCTAGCACGATGATTCCTGCAACCCCCAGTGCCATTTTCTTTGCGAGGTTCAGTTCGCCCGCGACTCGGCCCGCCAGGGTCGCCTGAATTCGCTTTCTCAGACCGGCTCCGCTCACTCCGGTGACGCACCGCAGTGGAGACTCCAGATAACTCTTGCAAACATTGAGAATTCCTTCGGCGTATTCGTGCGGCGCATTGCCGAGACGCAGGACTTCTTCATCGCAGGCTCGTTCGCGCTCAGCCACCAGCCGTGCGCCGATCCACCATACCAATGGATGAAACCAGAACAAAGCTTCGACCAGCATATGGACCGCCGAGGTCAAGTTGTCGCGCCTTCGAATGTGATATAGCTCGTGTGCGAGAACGGCCTCGAGTTGAGGCGGCGTCAGCCGCTGCTGGATATCCGCGGGCAAAAGCAGGACCGGGTGGAGCAAACCGATCACGCCCGGCTCCAACAGGCCTGGAGAAGAGCGAACCTCAACGCTGCATGGAATGTCCACGGGAGTGCTGGAGCGTACCGCGGCTCGGATTCGGAGCCAGCCCCGAAGCCGCATCAGCGCGATGGCTAAGAATCCAAATGCCCAGACTGCGAAAATGGTGAGCAGGACCCAATCGCGAGCACCTTGCGCAGAAGGCGCGGCCGCTAGGGTTTCGGAAAACGGCCGGCTGATTACGATCATGGTGGAGGAGATAGCGGGATCCGCAATGTTCCGCAGCGCCGGCGCCCAACTTATGCGGCCACCGAGACCGATCAGCACCGCGAACGGAATAAGAAATTTGAGCGACGCGCTGAGCCACAACCCAAACCGGATTTGGGCTCTATTGTACCGGAAAGCAACGGTCAGGAGCGCCACAACCAGCGCGAACACGGTGGACTGCCAGAGATGGTTCGTCAAGCCGCCGATCATTTCTTTCTGTCTGTCCTTTCCGCTGTGCGCTGCAGCTCCACTTTTGCGATGATCTTCTCGATTTCCCGCAAGTCGTTTAGTGTAAGCTTGCCCGCTTCGGCCAGTTGCGCCATCATTGGTTGGGCCCGGCCGCCAAAAAAACCAAGAATCTCATCCAGGAGGCGGTGCCGTGCCACATCCCGGGCGATGATCGATTCAAAGATATGGGCGTTACTGATTTTACGGACGCGACGCACGGCCTTCTTCCCTTCCAGGCGATATACGGTGGTCTGGATGGTAGTGTATGCGGGCCGAGGCTCCGGAAAAGCTTCCTGAATCTCACGTATGGATGCTTTTCCATGAGCCCAGAGGGCTTCCAGGATTCGAAGTTCGAGCTTCGTGAGTTTCGGTTGCCTCATGTAGGTCTACTATCCACAAGTTGATCCTACTACGATGTAGTAGAGTAGTCAAGTAGGATAAACGAACTACCCGCTGCGTTCCAACAAATCTGCGATAGAATTGCTCTACTTATGTCCGCCCAGCCCGCGCCTGCTCCCGCGCCTCAGCAAACGGAACCCCCGTATCCTTCGCCGCGCTATGCCTGGTACGTGGTGGCTGTGCTCACGCTGGTGTACGTCTTTTCCTTCATCGATCGCCAGATTCTCTCATTGTTGGTACGGCCGCTGCGCCGCGATTTGCAGATCACCGACACCGAAGTCAGCGTCTTGATGGGATTCAGCTTCGCGGTGTTTTACACGTTCTGCGGGATTCCGCTCGGCCGCCTGGCCGATACGCGCAGCCGGCGATCCATCATTGCCGCGGGACTGGTTTTTTGGAGCGCCTTCACCGGAATGTGCGGTCTTGCCAGAAACTTCACGCAAATGTTGCTCTATCGCGTGGGAGTGGGCGTGGGAGAAGCGGCGCTTTCGCCCTCGGCATATTCGTTGATCACCGATTATTTTCCGAAAGAAAAGCTGGGCACCGCTATCAGCGTTTATTCGATGGGCATTTACATTGGCGCGGGAATGTCTTATCTGCTGGGCGGCATCGTGGTGCGATTCGCATCGGCGCAGGAGGCTTGGATTTTGCCGCTGGTTGGCGCGGTGCGGCCGTGGCAGGTGATCTTTCTAGCCGTTGGATTGCCCGGCATTCTAGTGGCACCGCTGGTGTATTCCATCCGGGAGCCGCTGCGGCGCGGCATCGCGCGACATGCTTCTTCGGTCCCGGCTTCGGAATCTTTCGCTTACATGCTCGAGAATAAGCGGACGTTGCTCTGCCATACCATCGGATTCGGACTGCTGTCGCTGACGTCGTACGCCAGCGGCGCGTGGGTACCCGAATTCTTCCGCCGCAATTATCATTGGGATATTCCGCATACCGGGATCGTGTACGGATCGCTGGTGATCATCTTCGGTTCGGTCGGGATCGTGGGCGCGGGAAAGATCGCGGACCTGCTGCGGGCGCGCGGAGTGCTGCACGCCAATATGCTGGTGGGGATGTGGGTCGCGCTGATCGGGATTCCCGTAAGCTGTCTGCTGTATCTGGCGCCCTCGGCCGGCTGGGCTACGCTGTGGCTCGCGCCGGGATGCATCATGGCGGCTGCTCCATTCGGAATTGCGGCAGCGGCGATTCAGCAAATGATGCCGAATCCGATGCGCGGCCAAGCGTCGGCGGTGTATCTGTTCATCATCAACATGATCGGCCTCGGGTTGGGCCCGACCGCGGTCGCAGTTTGCACTCAGTATCTATTCCGGCGCGACGATGCCGTGAACTACTCATTGTTGGTGGTGCATCTGGTGGCGCTTTCCGCGGCGGCGATCCTGCTGGGGAGTGGATTGAAGCCGTTCCTGCGGAGTTTGGATCGCTTGAACCGATGGACCGCCAGTGCGTAGCGAACGTCCCCCATGGTTGCTCGTCTTGCTTACGCGTACGTCTCTCTGCTGATAATTTTCGAATTATCGACGATCGTATTAATGGCCGCGTTACATGTGATTGTGATCGTGGGCGTGACAGCGCCTTGCACGGGGTGCGGGGCAATCCTGTTTAACGTGTCGCTCGTTCTGGGATTTCCTGCAGCGGCCTTCCTAAGGTACAGCCATGAATGGATGAAACGAATCAAGAGTTGCCCGGCATGGATGTGGAAGACAGCCCTCGGATTGGGAGCTTACAGCCTCGTCCTTCCTTTTGATTCAGGTACTCTTTGGGAATTCTCATCCCTCCGATTCCGATCTGGTGATTTCAGGATTTCCGATTGGATTTGACGCGATTACGATTTGCATACTCTACCCGGTTTTAAGGCCAGGTTGTCTGGACGGGCCCGAACTCATAAAGCGAACAGCTGCCTCGATAATGATAGTAGCGCTGGGCGTCATAGCGTTCCTGGCCTATCAGGCCGGATATTTACGCCATCCTTAGAGACACTGATCGCCGTCTGCGGACGTGCGAACATTCTAGCAGTAGATGGCTGACCGGCTCCCCTATCTTGCAACGCAAAGCGCGGCTCCCTACGAAGGGATCGCGCCCATCCCTGTCGCCATACTGCTGGACCAGGTTCGCAGTCTGTACAATGTCGGAGCATTTTTTCGCACGGCCGATGCCGCCGGATGCGAAAAGCTGTACCTGTGCGGAATCACTGGGCGGCCGCCCAAGCCGGGAATCGCAAAAACCGCACTTGGCTCCGAAGAGAAAGTTCCCTGGGAACATCACGCGGACGCGGCGGCGGTGATTCAGAGCTTGCGCCAACGGAATTATGAAATAGCGGCAATCGAAACCAGCGTCCACTCGGTGGATCTTTTCGACTGGCAGCCGCGTTTTCCGGTCTGCATTCTTTTCGGACATGAAGTGGACGGCCTTGGGCCGGCACGGCTGGAACTCTGCGACACCTACGTGCGGATTCCGATGCTCGGCCGCAAACATTCGCTGAATGTGGCCACCGCGGGCGGCGTGGTGATCTACGAGCTACTGCGGAAGTATCGGCGAATGTTGGACAATGCTAAAAGATGAAGCCGTTTCTCGTTTCTCGTTTCTCGTTTCTCGTTGGGCTCGCAGCCGCGTTCCTTAATGCACAGCCGCCTCCTACTATGGCGCCGCCGGTACGCGGGCTCCATGAGATGGTGGGGGCTGCGAATAACTTCGAGGTGGAGGCGGGCTACCGCATCCTCACCCAGGGTGGCAATGCCGTGGATGCTGGAGTGGCCACCGTGCTGGCCGCGAGCGTCACCGAGTTGAGCCGCTTCGGACTCGGGGGCGAAATGCCATTACTGGTGAAAATGGCTGGCAGGCCCACAATCGCCATTAGCGGCATTGGTGTTGCGCCAGCTAAGGCGACCGTCGAATTCTATGAGCACCGCTCGCCCGAGCCTTGGGAGGATGCGGGGCACATGCCGCCGGTCCCGATGCAGGGGATTCTATCGGCCATCACGCCCGGAGTGTTCGACGGCCTGATTCTGGCGCTCGAAAAATACGGAACCAAATCCTTCGCCGAAGTCGCTGAGCCGGCCATCGAGTGCGCCGAGCAGGGTTTCGCGATGCCGGAGGAGTTCGGCAACATGCTGCGCGGCTATCAACGCATCATTACCTTGTGGCCGGACTCGGTGAAGTTCTTTTATCCGGGGGGCGTGCCCACGCCGCGTGGCGAGATCTTCCGGGAGCCGATGCTGGCGAGGACTTTGCGTGAGCTGGTGGCCGCCGAAAAGAAAACGCGCGGGAAGCGCGAGGCCAAGCTCACAGCGGTGCGCGACTTGTTTTATAAAGGCTCCATCGCCAAAAGAATCGCCGATTTCTCCGAGAAGAACGGCGGCTTAATCGCGTACACCGATCTGGCAAACTTCCACGCGGAAGTGGACGAGCCCAAGATGGGGACCTATCGCGGCTACGAGATTTTCAAGCCCGGGTTCTGGACACAGGGGCCGGTGATGATCCAGACGTTGAACATCCTGGAAGGTTACGACCTGAAATCCATGGGCCACAACAGCCCGCAATATCTGCACACCGTGGTGGAGGCGGTGAAGCTGGCGTTTGCGGATCGCGACGAATATTACGGCGATCCCAAATTCAGCAAAATCCCCGAGGAGACGCTGCTCTCGAAAGACTACGCTAGCGAGCGGCGCAGAATGATCGATCCGGAGCACGCCTCCATCGAGCATCGGCCGGGCGGCTTTGGACGGCGCATCACTGTTCCGGCCACGCAGGGCGCGGCGGGCGCGGTGAACGACACAACTTGCGTAAATGTCGTGGATCGCGAAGGCAATGCGTTTTCGGCTACGCCTAGCGGCGCGTGGCTGCCGTCGGTGATCGCGGGCGATACGGGAATTCCGCTCACCAGTAGGCTGCAATCGTTTGTGATGACGCCGGGCCATCCCAATCAGTTGCTCGCGGGCAAGCGGCCGCGCGTCACGCTGAGTCCAACGCTGGTGACGCACGCGGGCAAACTCGAAATGATTATGTCCACGCCGGGCGGAGATAATCAGGACCAGGCTTTATTGCAAGTTTTCCTGAATATTGTGGAATTCGGGATGACGCCGCAGGAAGCGGTGGAAGCGCCGCGATTCCAGACCGAGCATTTCTACAGCTCCTTCGGCAATCACGAATTCGTGCCGGCCAAATTGAATCTGGAGGGACGGATTCCACGGGCCACGGCAGAAGCGCTGACGGCGTTAGGCCATCGAGTGACAGTGGCGGGCGAATGGAGCAATTCGTCCGCGCCGACGGTGATCTGGGTGCATGACGGAGTGCTGAACGGCGGAGCTGATCCACGGCGGGCGCGGTTTATTTTTGGGCGATAGAGGCATTCTGTATTTGGAATGAAGGTGCGAAAAATGCTTCAGATGACATCCAAAATAAAAATGCTGCTCCCAGTTCTTCTAATGATGACCATCTCAGTAGGGAATAGTGCGAGCGCACAGTCAACGGAGCCTCACGCCACCCCTGTGACGAAGGCATCCCTGCGCGCTCAATTGGTCGCCCATGTTGAACCGGCGATCGTCAAGCGTGGCTCGCCGGTTACAGTGAAACTCAGTCTTAAGAACGTCTCCCGTGACCCCGTCCGAGTGCTAGACACGTTCGACGAGCAAGACTATGAATTCCTTGTCGTCGACGGTTCCGGTACGGAAGCCAAAAGAACGGATCTCGGCCGACATCTCATCGAGGACGAAAAAAGGGCATTCCGGGCTAGCCTCAGGCTGATCGAGCAAGGGGAGACGGTCGAAGCATCAATTGAGGTCACCAAGATATATGAGCTGACGGAGCCCAGAACGTATTACGTCCGGGTGATGCGTACTTTGCTTCCAGCGTCTGACAAGGCAGACCCTAAGACAGTGGAGAAGGCGTATCGAACCCTGTAGCATTCACGGTAGTGGAATAGTTAGCGGGGCCGTGCGCCAGAACTTCTGAATTCGGGGACGCGGGGCGCCCCGTCTGAATTCTGACTTCCTGTTTCCCTAGTGCACTTCCTGCGTGGTCGCCGTCGCCGGAGGCTGCGGTGCCACAATCGGCAGCAGAACAATGTTGCTTGTAAACACGCTTTGCGCTATGAACATCTGCGAATTTGCATCCGTCGGCGTACTCGGATCAAGCTGCACCAGCAGACGGTAAACTCCCATGTAGCCGGGCTCCAGGCCGGCGAATATCACGTTCGCGCTTAGTCCGCCTACTTGAGCGTTATCCACCGGCGTGACCGGTGTATTGAACGTGGGGCCGTTATAGATTTGCCCGGTCACTTGCACGGGGTTACCACTAGGACCGTTCACCAGGCCAATTCCCGCCGCAAAGATTGTGATCACCTCGCCTGGGACCGCCGGATTATCCGGCGTTATTGGTGTGCCAGCTGCACTCGAGCAACAGGTAGACTGATTGGCCAACACCGTGATAATGACCAACGCGCCTGAGCTGACGGAGCCTGTAAGGGGGATTCCATCGCCCGGCGGGCCGGGGATTTTGGCAGTCAGGACGATGCGCGTAAACTGGCCGGCCGGCTGCGCGGTGACCTTCTCATCCCCGTTGCTATTGATCAGCGTGATCAATCCATCACGGATGGTAGCCAAAGTATCCGTGGCCTGCACTGTGTAGTTATAGGTGCGGTCCTCGATTCCAATGGTCGCGATGTCGCCCTCCTGGATGGATCCGTCCACGCTCACCACCGCAAGTCCGAAGTCGGAAGTGTGATAGGCGATCACGGGGCGCGGATCCGTGCCTGGCAACGCGAATATGCCAGGGCTGGAGGCCACTACGGGCACGGCAATGTTGACGGTGGCGGTGGTGTCGCCGCCGGTGCGCTCCGTCCTGATAAACGCGGTGACACCGTTCGCGTCGCTCACTTCGAAGGGGAGCTGGGCATTGATTTGCGTTGGCGAAACGTACAGCAGCGGGGCGAGAATCCCGTCGAAGTACAGTTCCACTCCGCCTAACTTTTGGGGATAGTAACCTTGGGCATTGGGAACGCCGGTGGCCGTAGTGTCGCTGAGAAACTTACCGGTGATGGTGACTAGAGTTCCAGGCGCGACGAAGCCGGCATCTTGTCCACCGGACAGATTGGCGCCCGCAGCGGTAGCCGTTTCAGTGGGTGTGCCGCTGGTAGAAGCGGCCGCCACTACCACAGAGTAAGTGACATTGTTGCCGGGCAGGCCCGATACTCTGGCCGTCAATACTACTTGGCTAACGGCCACATCCGCCGAAGCGATGACGTTGGGATCGGGTTTACCAATATTGGCACCAGCTACTCCGTTAATCAAATTCGTGATATTCAGAATGATCGTGTCGAGGGTGTCATTATTGACAACGGTGTATTCGTAAGTAGCAGTATTGATCGTTACCGTGATGGTGTCCGTGGCTGTGATGGTGCCGCCCAACGTGATGGATCCGAGAGCTGACACGATGAGGCTGGCGGCGTTCGTAATACCGTTCACGGGGATTACCGGAAGCCCCGGCGTGAACACCAGCACGCGCCGGTCATAAGGATCGCTCACGTACAGATTGGCCCCGTCCCAAGCCAACGACATAGGAGTACGGATCTGAGCGGGGCTGGAGCGCAGCACGTTGCTGTTGGGATCGAACGTGTCGGTGCTGTCCGTCACTCGGTCGGTGAATTCGTCGGGTTGGCCTATCACAATGTCGGCATTTTGGCCGCTCTTAGTAGGAATGCTATTGAAGACCACCACGCGGTCATTGCCTCCGTCGGCGATGAACAGCTGTGTGCCATCCGATAGCGCGTATCTGGGCAAGCTCAAGGTGCCATAACAGCTGGCCGGATAAGTGGGGTTGCCATTCGCGTCATTGCCGTTGGTCTTGCAAAGGGCAGCAGCGTTGTTATCAACCTCGCTGACCAGATCCGGCTGGCCGATGGCTACGTCGGCCGGTTGGTTGGTTTGCGTCGGGATCGAATTCCAAATCAATACGCGGGCGTGTCCCAGGTCCGCGACGTACAACCGCTGGCCGTCGGATGTCACAGAAACCGGCGAAAAAAGGTTGCTCGCTGTGGGAGTCAGATCGAGTGTTGTAACAGGAGGCGCGGTGTTGAAATCCGGTTCGCCCAGCACGTAATCGGCAGCCTGATAATTGCTGGTCGGAATGGTGTTCCACACCATAATGCGGCTATTGTCCGTGTCCGCCACAAACAGCTGTGTCCCCTGAATCCAGACGCCCTGGGGACCGCGCATGCCTTTGTTACTGGTTGCGGCATTTAGGGTGGTGAAGTCCGGCTGCCCCAGCACGAGGTCCGCGGGCGCCCCGTTCGTGGTGGGAATGCTCTTCCAGAGCAGAACCCGGTTGCTATCGGTGTCCGCGACTACCATAATCTTGCCGTCCGTCGCGACCGCGGAGGGATTCGTAAACCCGCTCTGCGTCAGGTTAGGATTGCTTCCCGAGAAATCCGTCTGTCCGACTACCACGCTGGCGCTGCCAATGTGATCGTTTCCAACGCAAACCGGACAACGGGTTCCTTGCGGGATCTCGACGGTCGGCGAAGGGATCATAGTGGAAAGGTTGGTATAAAGCAGAACGCGGTTCTGAACGGGGGTGGCTTGGATGTGGTTGGAATCCACGACGAACAACGTGTTATTCGCGTACGCCAAGCCGCTGCACGCTCCCAGTACGTATTGCGTGGGAGTGCCGATATCCTGTTGGGTGAAATTGACCTGGCCAATTACGATACGGGCCGCCTGGCCGGTCATGAAATCCATGGCGGTGGCTGCCATGGCCACTCCGGACGTAATGGTTGTGATGAATGCTAATAGACAGAGCTTCATTAGATTGAACTTCGCGGGTTAACGACCCAGTATAACAACCTCGGACGGATTCAGTCGGGCTTCGGTTTCCTTTTCACGGTTTCAAGGGCTGCGAGTGTTGCAACCTCTGCAACAGGCGTGAAGCCCGCGCACACTAATCCGCTCGAAATCATATAGCTTCTATACCAGCCGGACTTCGTAGCACGACGGCTGCCAGACTCTCCTAGGACAAGTCTCTGACTTGTCCGGAGCAAGCCAGAGGCTTGCCCTACGAGGCCGGGTGATACAATCTTCATTTGTCTACTCAGACGAACAGTTTGATCGAACGGTCTGGCCGCTGGTTTCTAGACTCTGGAATTCAGGAATCGAGCGGTGGAGTTGCCCGATACTACCGGTCTGACCTGGGAGCAAATGCGGGCGTTTCCACCGAAATAACCGGCTACGCCGTGAGCACGCTGCTGTATCTGCACCAGCGGACCAGCCTGCCGCCATACCTGGAAGCCGCTCTGCGCGCCGCTCGATTCCTGGCGAAGACGGCTTGGGATGCTCGCCTCGGCACCTTTCCCTTCGAGCACTCGAAGAACGGCACCCAGCCGCGCGCCCTGGCCTACTTTTTCGATTGCGGCATCATCGTGCGCGGGCTGCTAGCCGCATGGCGCGTGTCGCAAGACGATCAGTTGCGGGAGACTGCGATTGCCGCAGGCCGGTCGATGGCGCTGGATTTTCGCGCGGCGGAAGCCATCCATCCCATTCTCGCTTTGCCGGACAAGCATCCGCTGGCTCATGAGGCTCGCTGGTCGGCTACTCCGGGGTGTTACCAGTTGAAATCCGCCATGGCCTGGTACGAGCTTTTTGAGACTACCGGAGGCACGGAATTTCTGCGGGCGTACGAAGCTGCCGTCGAATCCGCGCTCCGCAGCGAGCGCGACTTTCTGCCCGGCGCCTCCAACCGCGAGCAGGTTATGGATCGCCTGCATGCTTATCTTTACTTCTTGGAGGGGCTGCTACCGGTTCTGGATCGTTCGGACTGCGTGGAAGCCTTCCGGGCCGGCCTGGATCGCGTGGCGGCGTATGTCGAGGAAATAGCTCCAATCTTTGTCCGTTCCGACGTTTATGCACAACTCCTGCGGGCGCGGCTGTATGGCGAGAGCCTGGCCGGGATTCCGCTCGATCTCGGAGCGGCCACGCATGAGGCGGAGCTGGCCGCCAGCTTTCAGCTGGAATCATCCAATGCGCGCGTGGACGGCGGATTTTTTTTCGGACGTAAAGGCGCGGATGCCTTGCCCTACGTAAACCCCGTTTCTACCGCGTTCTGCTTGCAGGCGCTAACTCAGTGGGACGACCGCAAGAACAATGCGTTCGAGGCTAGCCGCCACGTACTGATTTGAGCGAAACCGTCAAGGTCCTGTTCGCTTCGGGCTCCGAGGACCTGATTCCCACAGCGATCGAGCACATGCGGAAGATCCTTCCGGAGCTCCCGCTGGTGGTGGTTTCCGAATTTGCACCCGAGCGCGTGGATTGGATTCCCTTCCCCGTCTCGCGGGGATTCTGGGAAAACCTCGCGCTGTTCCGCTGGCATTTTCGGGGCCGGAAGATCCGGATTTCGGCCGTGATTCTGCAGCCGCGGATGCCCTACTGGCGGATGCGCTTCGTTGCATTTTTCCTGTCGCCCTGGAATTTTCTGGCGTTCAACGAAAGTTTCGGGCACTTCATGTTGCGGCCGGTATCGACCGTAACCATTCTCCGTCACATCCTTTGGCGGACGCGAAATTTCCTGGTCTGGCATTTCTCGCCGGGTGGAACGGCGTACACGTTTTTTTGGCGCGTGGGGCATCCGACCGCATTCCGCAGGCCGTTGCTGAACTTGTGTGCAAAAGGCGCGGGCTTCCAGGCTGGCCTGCTCAAAATCGTTCTGCCGGCGCGTTCCCTCGCTATGGATCCGGGGCCCCGTCCGGCAGGCATTTCCGTGGTGATACCTTCTCGAAACGGCCTGGATCTGCTGCGTGCGATGCTGCCCGAAGTAGTTCGCCAGGTGGAACAGATGGGCGGTGAAATCATTGTGGTGGATAACGGCTCCGACGACGGAACCCCGGATTTTCTTAGAAGCGAATATCCGGGCGTGGTGTTGGAGGTGTCGACGGAAGCCTTGTCATTTGCGCGGGCCGTCAACGCCGGTATTCGGAAATCCCGTTATGCGCACGTCTGCTTGCTGAACAACGACATGCTGGTGGAACCGGGGTTTTTCGCCGCACTCAGCGCGGCCTTCCGTGCAGTCCCGGACTTATTTTGCTCCACCGCGCAAATCTTCTTTCCAGAAGGTGTGCGTCGCGAAGAAACCGGGAAAGCCGTGATGGCGATCGCCTCCGACCGTAAGCGGGCCGATTTCCCGGTGCGATGCGAACTGCCCATCGCCAGCGAAGATCTGAGCTACGTTCTTTATGGAAGCGGCGGCTGCTCGCTCTTCGATGCGCGGAAACTGCTCCAACTGGGCGGCTTCGATGAGATATATGAGCCGGCTTATGTGGAGGATCTCGATCTCGGATTCCGCGGCTGGCAACAAGGTTGGCCGTCCGTTTTTGCTGCAGGCGCTCGCGTATTGCATCGGCACCGCGCCACCACGTCGCGGTATTACACGCCTGAATTTCTGGACCGGATTCTGGAGCTGAACTACCTGCGGTTTCTGGCGCGCACCATCGGCAGCCGGCGAATATTCCGCAGGCTCTGGCGCGAAGCCATCAACCGGCTCAATCTTCTGAGCGGGCAAACCAATCCCAATCCGGCTGCGCTGTGGGCTTTGGCGCAAGCCTGGCGCGCGCCGTTTTGGACCTCTCGGATTCCGGCGGCTGCGCTCCCGGATGAGCACATCCTCGCCATCGGCAGTGGCGCCGTTACGGTGATCCCCGGGCACGCTCCACGCAATAAACCTGTGGTTCTGGTGGCCACTCCTTACCTGCCTTTTCCGCTGGCTCATGGCGGCGCCGTCCGAATGTACAATCTGATGCGCCGTGCCGCTCAGGACTATGACCAGGTGCTGGTAGCTTTCTCGGGTGATCCTCGCGAGCCTGCTGAACTTCTGGAAATTTGTACTGAAGTCGTTTTGGTGAAGCGCCCAGGGACGCACCTGCTGCCCTCGACCAGCCGGCCGGACATCGTCGAGGAGTTTGATTCGCCGGCCTTTCACGCCGCGCTCCGCCAGACAGTTCGCAAGTGGAAACCAGTGCTCGCGCAGCTCGAGTTCACTCAAATGGCCCAATACGCGATCGATTGCTCGCCTGCCAAGACTGTTCTGGTGGAGCACGACGTGACATTGGATCTTTACCAGCAACTGCTGGCGCAAGGGGACGACTGGGAGTTGCGCCGCCAGTTGAAGCGCTGGATCCGGTTTGAGACTGCGGCTTGGACGCAGGTGGACCGCGTGGTAACGATGTCGGAGAAAGACCGCGGGTTGGTATCCGGGCACGCGCATGCCATCTGTCTTCCAAATGGCGTGGACATCGATCGATTTCGTCCCGCCGAGGGCGCCCCAGATCCGCGCCGTCTGCTGTTTATCGGATCTTTCGCGCATCTGCCGAACGTGCTAGCGGTGGATTTTTTCCTGCGCGAGGCCTGGCCGCAATTGAAAGCGGCGGGCGCAACGCTCCACATTATCGCGGGCGCGCGGCATCAGTATTATTTGGATCGGTACCGCGATCGCCTCCAGCCGGATCTCGCGCAGCGCGGCATTGAGATCGAGGATTTCGTGGCGGACGTGCGCCCGGCTTATCAGCGG
>Ga0187887_10002723_pt1 | contig 14002 bp, 10 predicted proteins | sample June2016WEW_7_10_FD_132977 | JGI IMG/M metagenome (GOLD analysis project Ga0187887, IMG submission 132977) | Peatland microbial communities from SPRUCE experiment site at the Marcell Experimental Forest, Minnesota, USA - June2016WEW_7_10 | ecosystem: Environmental > Terrestrial > Soil >...
AAGATCGCGAGCGCATGATCACGTTTCTGAAGCAGTACGGCGATCTGCAGCCGGATTTGACGTTCAAGGGCACGGAGCGGGCGGGCTTCAGAGTGCCGCCGGGCGCGGGGAAAGAAGAGCCGGAGGCGATCGATGCGCTGCCGATGCATGCGCTGCTGGACGCGGATTTGTGGCAGGGCATGCTGGCGGAGGAAGTGATCGACTGGCAGCCGACGATGTTCCAGCCGGTGGGTGGGATGGACCGGATTCCGGCTGCGTTCGAGAAGAAACTGGGGAGCGTGGTGCGGTCGGGCGCGGTGGTGCGGAGCATCCGGCAATCGGCAACGGGCGTGACGGTGGTTTACCGCGACGCCGCCAGCGGGGCGGACCATACCGTAAATGCCGACTACTGCATCTGCGCGATGCCGCTGACTATCGTGCGCACACTGGATGCGGATTTCAGTCCCGCGGTGCGGCAGGCGATCGAGGCCACCAGCTACGATTCGGCATACAAAGTGGCATGGGAAGCGCCGCGCTTCTGGGAGACGGAGTACGGGATCTACGGCGGGCTTTCGTATCTGCAGCAGACGGTGAACGTGGTGTGGTACCCGAGCGCGCGGCTGTTTGCGGAGCGCGGTGTGGTGGTCAGCGGGTACTCCATCGAAAATGGCACGGCGTTTGGCAAGCTGCCCAACGTGCAGGCGAAGCTCGACGCGTCACGGCAGGCAATTGAGATTCTGCATCCCGGGCATGGGAAGGACCTTTCGAAGCCGATGTACATCAGCTGGGGACAGATTCCGTACAACCTGGGGGCGTGGGTGAGCGGGTTTGGTCACGGGAGCTCGCTGGATGTTTTGCTGGCGCCGGACCGGCGCATCTACTTTGCGGGCGACCACACCAGCCATCTGGTGGGCTGGCAGGAGGGCGCGGCGCTGTCGTCGTATCGGGTGATCAACCAGCTGGGAGCACGCGTGGAGAATGGAGGAAACCTTGCTTCGTAAGCGGATCTTTGTCGGAGTAATGGCTGCTGCGACGGCCTGCGGCGGCGCGATGGCCGCGGCGCAGAGCAACGTCACCCGTATTCCGCTGCCGAATTCCGACTTCCCTATTTCGGAAGGAGTTTGGGTCGGGGACACCTTGTATCTAAGCGGGGCTATCGATTCGTCGGTGGCGAAAGGCCAGCCGGGCGATACGGAGACGCAGACGGTGCACGTGCTGGACACGATCAAGCGGGAACTGGCCGAGCAGCACCTGACGCTGGGCGACGTGGTGATGATGCACGCATACCTGGCGGGGGATTCGGCGCAGGGCGGAAAAATGGATTTTGCCGGATTTATGAAGGGATACACCCAATATTTTGGTACAAAGGATCAACCGCATAAGCCGGCGCGCAGCGCTATGCAGGTGGCGGCTCTGGCTCTACCCGGCGCGTTGGTGGAAATCGAAGTGATCGCAGTGGACGGCCATCGTCAGACGCACGCACTACTGGGGAAGTAGAGTCCAGCACCCAAATTCAGGAGGCGCAGATGAACAGTAATCTCTCCCGCCGCACCTTTTTTGGTATGGCCGCCGCCGCAACCGCCGCGGCCGCGATGCCGATTCTGACTGAACCTCAACTGGCGCAGGCGCAGCGGGCCCGCATTGCGCGCGTCCTGCCACCGGGAGCGGTTCGCATCGACGCAAATGAGAATCCTCTGGGCCCCTGTAGCGGGGCGTGTGCGGTGATGAGCAGCCTGCTGCCGGAGGGCGGACGGTACGACTTCGACCTGACACAGAAGCTGGTGGACACTTTCGCCGCCATGGAAGGCCTCAAGTCCGAATACATCATCCCCTACGCCGGATCGAGCGAGCCGCTGCACTACACGACGCTGGCCTTCACATCGAAGGAACGCAGCCTGGTAGTCGCCGACCCCAGCTATGAAGCGCCACTGTACGCGGCAAAAGTCTCAGGCGCGAACATCGTGAAGGTTCCGCTGGCGAAGGATTATTCGCACGATGTGCGGGCGATGATTGCCGCCGATCCCAACGCGGGCGTCTTCTACATCTGCAACCCGAACAATCCGACGGGAACGATCACCAGCCACGAGGACATCGAATACGCGCTGGCGAACAAGCCGAAGGGGTCGATTCTGCTGGTGGATGAGGCGTACATCCATTTTTCGGATGCGACACCGTCGATCGATCTGGTGAAGGCGGACAAGGATTTGATCGTGCTGCGAACCTTCTCGAAGATTTACGGAATGGCGGGGTTGCGGTGCGGGTTCGCGGTTGGGCGGCCGGATCTGCTGGCAAAGATCCAGACCTACGGGATGAACTCGATGCCGATCCTCGCAGTGGCCGCGGCGACCAGCAGCCTGCAGGTACTGGAGCTGGTGCCGGAGCGGCGCAAGATCAACACGGACATTCGGAGCGATACGTTTGCGTGGCTGGCGGCGAACAACTACAAATTCATCCCGTCGCAAACCAACTGCTTTATGGTCGACACGGGACGGCCGGGGAAAGACGTGATCGCGGCGATGGCGCAGAAAAATGTGTACATCGGGCGTGTATGGCCGGTGTGGCCCACGTATGTGCGCATCACGGTGGGCACGCGCAGCGAGATGGACAAATTCCAGCAGGCGTGGAAAGAAGTGATGACGGCTCCGGCTTCGGCGGGCAGGAGATGGAAGCCCGATCCGACGCTGGCCGAGCTGGGATCGCGCGATCTGCCGCCGGGAATGGCGCGGGGCCGGTTCAGCGCCTGAGCGGGGCGTAGGTCGCCAGAGAAGATCTGACCGAGCCGAGGAAGCTCTCTCCTGGGGCTGAGGTCCAATCATTTTCAAGTTTTTACTGCGCGGCTGAAGCCGGCGCCCTTGCGCTTGCGGCCGGTTTGCCAAAGCGCGTTTTGCGGGAGCAGTTCCGTTTTGGTCCTGAGACAGTACTTAGGAGTTGAGGTCAGGAAGCCAATTGTGCGGCAGCACACGGTGTGAGCTTAAGCTTCTTGCTGTGGGGTGAACCTGGCCGCCCGCAGCGGGGGCTTTTTTTTCGCTACCTCTTCTACCGCCCCGTATTGACGGCATCCACTGAGGTCGACGGCCGGGTCGCGGCATCCTGACCCACGGAGGTGAAGGTCTGCGCCGCTGCTCGGGCGGCATCGAGCACATTGCCGGGCGCGATGCCGAGGATGAGCGTCGCCGCCGAGGTGATGAAAATCGCGATCAGCAGAGCGAGCGAAGGCTTCGCGAGGGCTTGCGCCGGGGCAGCTTCAGAGGGTCGCGCGTAAAGCGCGACCACCACGCGCAAGTAGTAGAAGGCGGCGATGCCGCTGTTGATGAGGCCGATGATCGCGAGCCACACCATCCCGGAATGGATGGCCGCGGTAAAAACGTAAAACTTGCCGAAGAATCCGCCGGTGAAAGGGATGCCGATGAGCGAGATGAGGAAAAGGGCCATGGCGCCGCCGAGCAAGGGGGAGCGATAGGCCAGGCCGCGATAGTCGTCGATGAGCGTGAGGTGGTCGTCGTATCCGCCTGCGTGACTGACGATGGCAAAAATGCCGACGTTCATGGCGGCGTAGGAGACGGCGTAGAAACTGGCGGCGGCGACTCCATCGACGGAGAGGGCGGTGAAGGCGACGAGAATGTATCCGGCATGGGCGATGGAGGAGTAGGCCAGCATGCGCTTGACATTGCGCTGGCGCAACGCGCCGAGGTTGCCGATGGTCATGGAGATGGCGGCGAGCCACCACAGGATGGGAACCCAGTCAGCGTGGAGCTGGGGCAACGCTCCATACGCAATGCGGAGCAGGACGGCAAAGGCGGCGGCCTTGGGTCCGGTGGACATGAGCGCGACCACCGGCGAGGGAGCGCCTTCATAGACGTCGGGCGTCCAGACATGGAAGGGAGCGGCGGAGACCTTAAAGCCGAGGCCGACGATGACCATCGCCAGGCCAACGTAGAGAAGCGCGGTGGAGGGGTTCGCGGTGGCGATTGCGTCGGCGATGGCGCTGATACGGGTGGTCCCGGTTGCGCCGAAGATTAGAGCGATACCGTAGAGGAAAAACGAGGTGGCAAAGGATCCCAGCAGGAAGTATTTGAGTGCGGATTCCGGACTCTTCGCGCTCTTCCGGCGGTAACCGGCCATGATGTAGGTGGAGATCGAGGAGATTTCGAGGGCAACGAAGACGAGGAGGAGCTCGACGGCGCTCGACATGAGCATCATGCCGACGGCGCCGAAGAGCATAAGAGCGAAGAGCTCGCCGAGGCCTTCGGTTTGCGGAGTGACCGCATCGAGGGTGATGAGCAGCGAGGCCAGGACGATGCCGGCGATGAGGACATGGAAGAAGACACTGAAGGCGTCGGTCTGCACGACGCCGTAATACGCGGTGCCCGCAGGCAGCTGATATTGCCAGAAGCTGGCGGCGAGCGCGGCCAGCGCGCCCAGGACCGCGAGCCAACCGAGGGATTTGCGGCTGGAGGGTTTGGGCAGCAGCGCGTCAGCGATCATGACCAGCACGCCCGCGACGGTGAGGATGATTTCGGGCAGGATGCGCAGGGCGTCGTTCACTGTTCGCCTCCTGAGAGCTGGACTGCGACGGGCGGCGAGGCGGGCGCGGCCACGCTACCTGCCAGGGGGCTCATGGCGCCGTCGATGGCTTTGATCCAGTAAGGAGAGGCGACACCCATGACCAGCATGAGGATCGCCATGGGCCAGAGGGTGAATTGCTCGCGAGCGTTCAGGTCGAAGGCCGGACGACTGACGACCAGCGAAGATTCTTTGCCGTAAAAGATGCGCTGGACCATCCAGAGCATATAGGTTGCGCTGAGGATGACACCGATGGTGGCGGCGGCGACCCACTGCGGATGGACCTGGAAGCTGCCGCTGAGGACCAGGAACTCGCCGATGAATCCGTTGAAGAGCGGAAGGCCCATGAGCGCGAGTGAGGTGATGACGAACAGCGTGGCCAGCATGGGGAGCTTTGCAGCGAGGCCGCCGTAGAGCGTCATGTCAAAGGTTCCGTAGCGCTCGTAGAGAAGGCTGACGAGAACGAGCAGGGCGCCACCGGTGAGTCCCTCGTTGATGGTCTGGAAGACTGCGCCGTTGAGGCCGGTGACGGCAAAGCAGAAGATGCCGAGGGTGCAGAAGCTGAGATTGCCGAGAATGGAGAAGGCGATGAGCCGCTTCATATCGGTCTGCGCCAGGGCGACGAGCGCGCCGTAGAGCAGGCCAACGACGGCGAGAGCGATCATGAGCGGGGCGATGGCGCGCGACTGAGCCGGGAACAGCCCCAGGTTGAAGCGAAAGATGGAGTAGAGACCGAGCTTGCCTGCCACAACCATGGCCATCGCGGTCGGCGCTTCCTGGATGACGTCGGCGAGCCAGCCGTGGAGCGGAAAGACCGGAACCTTGACGGCAAAAGCTACCAGGAAAGCCAGCGAAACCCAATAGAGAGCCTGCGGGGCGAAGGCTCCGTTGCCGAGGAGCGACTGGAGCTGGACGAAGTCGAAGGTGTTCGTCTTTGCGTAGAGCCAGAGGATGGCGACCAGAAACAGCGCTGAGGGAATGAAGGTGTAGAGGAAAAACTTGAGCGCGGCGGCTCGACCGCGGTTGGGCCCGAAGATCGCGATGAGCATCGCCATGGGGACGAGGGAAAGCTCCCAGAAACCGTAATAGAGGAAGAGATCGAGGGCGACGAAGACCCCGACCATGGCGGTCTGCTGCAGGAGGAAGAGGAAATAGAATTCGCGGGTGCGCGTCTCGATGGCGCGCCAGGAAATGAGGACGCCGATGGGGCCGAGGAACGTTGTGAGCAGAACCAGCCACAGGGAAAGGCCGTCGACACCGAGGTGGTAGCGGATGACGGGGCTGGAGATCCATGGGCGGTTTTCTTCGAACTGGAATCCGTGGCGCGTGTAGTCAAAGTGCGCGGGCAAATGCAGCGAGAGGACGAAGGTGACGAGGGTGACGAGGAGGGTGAACGCCGGGATGACGCGACCTTTGCGCGGCAGGAACGCGACGACCAGCGCGCCGGCAGTGGGGACGAAGGTGATCGCGGTGAGGATGTGGTCGTTCAGCACAGAGTCGTCCTTGATGCAGGGTTCATTGGAGGAAGAAGTGGGTGGTCCAACCAAAGTAAGACGCGGCCAGCAAAGCAGCCGCGAAGAGAGCAAGCCAACCGGCGTAGGAGCGAATGTTGCCGGACTGAATGCGCGCGACCAGCGCTCCCAGTCCCTGGGCGGAATAGCCGGCAGTGAGGGATCCGCCGTCGATGAGGCCACGGTCGATGAGGACTCCCAGAATCCAGCGGGCAACGAAGAGAACGGGCGCGACGATGAGGGCGGCGTAAATTTCGTCGACCCAGTATTTGTTCTTGAGCAGCGCATACCGGGCCGGGAACTGCCCGGTAAGGCGCGCAGGCAGTTCCGGCCTGACGTAGTACATGATGTGCGCGGCGAGCCAGCCAGCAGCGGCTACGAACGTCGATACGAGCGCCAGAACTAGTTCGGTTAAGTGGCTTTCCGGTGACGATGGCGCGGGGAGAACGCCGACGGCGGGCTCGAGGAAACGCGCGAACCAGTTGCTGCCGCCGAGGCCTTCGGGCCATCCCAACCAGCCGCCGATGACGGAGAGAATGGCGAGGATGACGAGCGGGCCGAGCATGATCCAGGGGCTTTCGTGGACGGGATGAGCCTCGTGTTCGGCTTCGAGGACGAGCTTCGTATCGGAGCGGGCGTGGACGGGGGCGCCGTGGTCCGATTCTTCTGAGGCCTCGGTGCGGGATTCGCCGAAGAAGGTCAGGTACCAGAGCCGGAACATATAAAAGGATGTGAGTCCGGCGGTGAGCAGGCCGATGGCCCAGAGGATTTTTCCGCCATTGGGCGCAATGAAGGTTTGGTAGAGAATTTCGTCTTTGCTGACGAAGCCTGCCAGCGGCGGGAAGCCGGAGATGGCGAGGACGGCGGCGGTCATGGTCCAGAAGGTAATGGGAATTTTGCGGCGGAGACCGCCCATGGAGCGCATATCCTGCTCGCCGGAGAGCGCGTGGATGACGGAACCAGCGGCGAGGAAGAGCAGCGCCTTGAAGAAGGCGTGCGTGACGAGGTGGAAGATTCCAGCGGAGTAGGCGGCGACGCCGCACCCGAGGAACATGTAGCCGAGCTGCGAGATGGTGGAATACGCGAGGACGCGCTTGATGTCGGTCTGCACCAGGCCGATGGTGGCGGCGAATAATGCGGTTGCCACGCCGATGATGGCCACGACGGCGAGCGCGTAGGGGGAGCGGTCGAAGATGACATGGGTGCGCGCGATGATGTAGACGCCGGCTGTGACCATGGTGGCGGCGTGGATGAGCGCGGAGACGGGGGTGGGGCCTTCCATGGCGTCAGGCAGCCAGACGTAGAGGGGAATCTGCGCGGATTTGCCGGTTGCGCCGAGGACGATGAACAACGCAATCGCGGTAAGGAATCCGCCCTGCCATGCTGGGTGAGCGGCGATCTGGCTGAAGACTTCGTTGAAGCTGACGGTGCCGAAGTGGGCGATGAGCAGAAACATGGCGAGCAGGACACCGAAGTCGCCGATGCGGTTGACGATGAATGCTTTTTTCCCGGCGTTGGCGGCGGAATCGCGCGTGTAGTAAAAGCCGATGAGCAAATAGGAAGCGAGGCCCACGCCTTCCCAGCCGACGAACATCAGCAGGAAGTTTTCCGCCAGCACGAGCGTGAGCATGAAGAAGAGGAAGAGGTTCATGTAGGCGAAGAATCGCCAGTAGCCGTCTTCCTCGCCCATATAGCCGACGGAGTAGATGTGGATGAGGAAGCCGACGCCGGTAACGACGCAGAGCATGACGAGAGTGAGCTGATCGAGCTGGAAGGAGAAGTCGGCGTGGAAGGAGCCGGCCTGGATCCAGGAACCGAGATTCTCAATGTGAGGCAGAGCGAGGGAGCTGAATTTCGTAACAATGACTGCGACCTGAAGGAGCGGGATCAGGGACGCGACCAGGGCGACGGTGGTAACGAAGGCCTTGGAGAATTTGCGGCCGAGCAGACCATTCACCAGGAATCCGGCGAGGGGGACGAGCGGAATGAGCCACAGGTGAAGGTCAGTCATAGCTTCATCAGGTCGATCTGGTCGACGTTGAGGGTGTTGCGGGCGCGGAAGACGGCGATGATGATGGCGAGGCCGACGGCAGCTTCAGCGGCGGCGACGACCATGACGAAGAAGACGAAGATCTGGCCGTTGACCTGGAGGTGGCCGGAGACCTGGCTCCACTGGCGCGAGAAGGCGATGAACGCGAGGTTGACGGCGTTGAGCATGAGCTCAATCGACATGAAGACGGTGATGATGTTGCGCTTGATGAGAAAGGCTGCGACTCCGATGGAGAAGAGGACGGCACTGAGGACGAGGTAATACGCGATGGGGACCATGGCTCAGTGCTCCTTTCTGGCGAGGGCAACGGCGCCCAGGATCGCGATGAGAATCAGGACGGAGGTGACTTCAAAGGGCAGCAGGAGATCGCGAAAGAGGACGCGGCTGAGGTCGCCGGTGGTGGCGAGGTATTCGCCCAAACGCGCTTGCCCGAAGGAGGCGCTGCGGGAGAGGAAGATGTAGGCGAGCAGGGCGAGGAGCGCGGCGGCTCCGGGAAATCCGGCGATGTAGGCGAGCTTGCTGCCGTGGGTGCGCTCTTCTTTTCCGGCGTTCAGCAACATGATGACGAAGGTGAAGAGGACCATGATGGCTCCGGAGTAGACGATGACCTGGGCGGCGGCGAGGAATTCGGCGCCGAGAAGCAAATAGAGCACCGCGAGCGAGCTCATGACCACGATGAGCGAGAGGGCGCTGTTAATAGGGTGGCGCTGGAGCAGGAGATTCAGGGCGCCCGCCACACACAACCCCGCGAAGATGATGAACAGAGCGAGATGCATCGTGTTTCGTTACTCAGAACAGCAGAAGAACAGCAGCGGCCGGAGTCCAAAACAAAAATTTTAGATCAGTACAGCGGCAGCCGCAGTCCGATGAAGAAACTGGTGACAACGATATTGGCGACGGCCACGGGGATGAGAAATTTCCATCCGAAGCCCATGAGCTGGTCGTAACGGAAGCGCGGAAGCGTCCCGCGCACCCAGATGTAGAGAAAGAGGAAGAAGAAAACTTTGGCGACAAACCAAAAGAGGGAGAGCAGGGAGACGAGGATGAGGCTGTGGGGTTGGGGGAGCAGGTTGCCGAAGGGGCTGGTCCATCCCCCGAAGAAGAGCAGGGTGGCGACGCAGCCGACGGTAATCATGTTGCCGTACTCCGCCATGAAGAACATGGCGAATTTCATGGAGCTGTATTCGGTGTGGTAGCCGGCGGTGAGCTCGCTCTCGGCTTCGGGGAGATCGAAGGGGGCGCGGTTGGTTTCGGCATAGGCGGCCATGAGGTAGACGAGGAAGGCGACAAACTGGAAACCGCCGAAGAAATTCCAGGAGAGCAGGCCGTGGGTGGACTGAATATCGACGATGTCGCGTAGGCGGAGGGAACCGGAGCGGAGCACGACTCCGACGAGGGAGAGGCCCAGCGCGAGCTCGTAGCTAATGACCTGGGCGCTGGCACGGAGCGCGCCCAGCAACGAATATTTGTTATTCGACGACCAGCCGGAGAGCGCGACGCCGTGGACGCCGACGGAGGTGATGCCGAGGAGGATGAGGAGCCCGATGTTGACGTCGGCAATCTGGAATAGGTCCACGCCTTTCCAGCGAATGTCGGCGCCGAAGGGCACGACGGCAATGGACATGAGCGCGCAGCCGAGCGCGATGATGGGCGCAAGAATATAGAGAGGGCGGTACACCGCTTCGGGTATCAGATCTTCCTTGAGAAACAGCTTCATCCCGTCCATGAGCGGCTGGAGAAGGCCGAAGGGACCGACGCGGCTGGGTCCCCAGCGATTCTGGATACGGCCGACCAGCTTGCGCTCGAGCAGGACGGTGTAGGCAACCGCCATGAGCAGGATCACCACGACAACGATGACCTTGGCAAGGCTGATGAGCAGAAACGCGAGCAGGCTGGTTTCCATGAGCTTTCCGATCCTTAGTCCGCCGCCGTTTCCACGGGTTGACGCGCTTCGAGGACGGAAGACAGCGTGCTGCTGTACGACCCCAGAGAGCCAGAGGTGAAGAGAGTGTCGTTGGAGGGCGTGACCAGGTTGCGGCGCGAGGCGGCGTTTGCGATCTGGACGAGCGCGGGCTTGAGATGCTGATCGTTGCCGGCGAGCAGATCGAGGCGCGGCACGTTGTAGGCGGGCACCAGGCGCTGGATCTCATCGAGAATCGCGAAGGGATCGAAGGGGCTGAGGCGCGGCTCCTGATGCTGCGCGGAGAGCCACACGCCGTGACGATCGGCTTCGCCGGACTGCGCACCGCGGGCCTGGCCGAAATCGGCCTGCACGCCTCTCTGCCCGAAGGAAACCAGGTGCTTGACGTCGGCACGCATCGCCGCGGCCAGGCGAACGATCAGCTCGAAGTCGGGGCGAACGCCGGCGCGATCGGCGGCTTTCTTCACCAGCTGGAGATCGCCAAAGGTATTGGTGACGGTGCCGGCTTTCTCGTAGAGATTGGCGGCGGGGAAAACGACGTCGGCGAGCCGGGCGGTTTCGGTGAGGAACATGTCGTGGACGACGAGGAAGGTTGTGCGCAGGGCGGCGGGGTTTACGCGGTAGCGGGCGACGGGGTTGGCGCCGACGACATAGAGCGCGCTGAGCTCGCCACGCTCGGCAGCATCGAACATCTGCGGCAGATCGAGGCCGGGCTGGGTGGGCAGCGCGGATCCCCAGGCTTCGGCGAAGGGTCCGGATGCGGAGAGCGGGGCGTAGCCGGGAAGCAGATCGGGGTAGAGGCCCATGTCGGCTGCGCCGCGGGAATTGACGTAATCGCCGAGACAGGCGAACTTCACGTTGGGCAGGGTTGAACCGAACTGGACGAGCGCCTCGATGTCGCGGCCACGGAACTCGGAGCCGAAGACAACGAGGAGCGATTCCTCTTTGAGGAGGGCTGCGCGGAAAGCGGTGGCGTTCTGGTCGCCCGCGAAGGCGCCTGGCTGGCCAGCGAGGAACGCGATCAGGGATGGGTAGCCATCCTCGGGGATTTCGAGAAACGCGGTTGCCTGGCGGCGGAGTTTGATGGGCCGATGATTGGCAACGTAGAGTCGCGCGCCGTGCAGGCGGACGCCGGTGCGAATCTGCCAGGCGAGTCCGGGATGCTGCTCAGTGGGATCGTTGCCGAGGAGCAGAACAGCGGTCGTGCCGGCGAAGTCGCGGAGTGAGGCTTCGGGTTTGCCGTTGAGCGTCGGGGTCCCCGGCGAGCCTGATTTTGGCTCGCTGGGGTGGCTGAGCGCGGCCGCAAAGGCCGGATAGTCGGCGGTGCGGTGGTGGTCGATGTTGTTCGTGGCGAGGACGGTGCGGGCGAATTTCTGGAGGAGATACGCTTCTTCGTTGGTGGTCCGGTTGGAGCCGATGACGCCGATGGCCGAGCCGCCTTTGGAGTCGCGAATCTCGCGTAGACGCTGGCCGGCGAAGTCCATGGCCTGATCCCAGCTCACCGGTTCGAGCTTGCCATTCGCCTTGCGAACGAGCGGCTGGGTGAGGCGGTCTTCGCGATTTGCGAAGTCGAATGCGTAACGGCCCTTGATACATAAAAAGTCGCCGTTGATGCCGCTTTTGTCGCGGTTGTCACCGCGGACGATGTCCATGCCGTCGTTGGAGCGGCGGACGCCGAGGGTGGTTTTGCAGCCGTCTCCGCAGTGGGTGCAGACGGTGCCGACGTGGGACATTTCCCAGGGGCGCGTCTTATATCGATAAGCGCCCGAGGTGAGCGCACCGACGGGGCAAATATCGATGCACATGCCGCACTCTTCGCAATCGAGGTGATCCTGGCGATTGGGCGCGATGATGGAGCCGGCGCCGCGGTTCTGGACGCCGAGCGCCCAGACATCCATGCCCTCGCCGCAGACGCGGACGCAGCGGTAGCAGAGGATGCAGCGCGGGCGGTCAAAGAAGACGACGGGCGACCACTGCTGCTCGTCGCGGTGCTGCTTGATCTCGACGAATTTCGATTCGTGCGCGCCGTACTTGAAGGTCATGTCCTGCAGCTCGCACTCGCCGCCGGCATCGCAGACGGGGCAATCGAGAGGATGGTTGCCGAGGAGCATTTCGATGGTGGCTTTGCGGGCCTGCGCGATCTCAGGACTTTCGGTGGTGACGATCATGCCCTCGGCGACCGTCGTAGTGCAGGCGGTCTGGAGCTTGGGCACTTTCTCAATGCGGACGACGCACATGCGGCAGGCGGCCTGGAGCGAAAGGCCGGGATAGTAGCAGAAGGCGGGAACCTCGATGCCGTGGGCGCGGCAGGCTTCAATAAGCAGCGTGCCCGCGGGCGCGGTGAGCTTCTTGCCGTCGACGGTGAGGGTAACGTCAGCCACTATGCGGTCACAGCCATCTTTGAGGTTACGGGTACGTGAATCTCAAGCCACTCGACAACGCAGTGCAGGACTCCGTGCTCCGGGTCATCCTCACGGAAATCGACATTTGTGGTGACCGGCTCCGGTGGGGCAATTCCGTCTTCGGCAAGACCTTCCAGATGAAATTCAAGCGCTTCGATCATGTTGTTGCGCATTTCTTCCAGGGTGTCGCCCACGGAGCCGCACCCGGGAACGTCGGGCACGTATCCGCTGTAGTTGGTTGAGCCTTTTTCGTAGACCACCAGATATCGTTTCGTCATTTCAGACCCGCCTGTTTCAGAATACTTTGCAACAGCCCGCCGTGAATATCCTTGCCGGTGTGAACCGGCACCGTCACTCGACCAGGCTTAATCGGGTGTACATATTGACGGTGACTTCCACGCTGAGAATGAAATTGCCATCCATCTTCTTCGATCCGCCTGATCAAATCCCGGGTTTTCATTTACACCAGTGCTGTCTCCGGCTCATGCGAGCGATGATAAGGGCAGCCTTTGCACTCGAGGTGATCCTCAAATTCTTTGCGAAACTTCTTCACGAAGGCGATGGTGGGCATCGCGGCTGCGTCGCCCAGCGGACAGAAGGTGCGGCCCAGCATGTTTTCGGCGAGGTAGCGGATATTGTCGATGTCCTTGTCGACCGCGCCGCCTTCATGTAACCGTGTGAGTGACTTTTTCAGCCAGTCCGTGCCTTCGCGGCAGGGGATGCACCAGCCGCAGCTTTCGTGCGCGTAGAACTTCATTGTGCGGAGGGCGAACTCGACCATGCAGGTAGTTTCGTCGAGTACGACCACGCCGCCGGAGCCGAGCATCGATCCGGCCTTGCCGAGCTGATCGAAGTCCATGCCGATGTCGATTTCGTCAGCGGTGAGAGCCGGGGTGGAAGCGCCGCCGGGAACGACGGCCTTGAGTTTCTTGCCGCCGGGAATGCCGCCGCCGACTTCGTAGATCATCTTCCTGAGGTTGTAGCCCATGGGCAGCTCGTAGACGCCGGGACGCTCGATATGGCCACTGAGGCAGAAAAGGCGCGTGCCGCCGTTGCGCTCGGTGCCGATCTTCGCGTACTCCGCGCCGCCGAGGCGGAAGACGTGGGGAACGGTGGCGATGGTCTCGGCGTTGTTGATGATGGTGGGTCCGCCGTAGAGGCCGACGACCGCGGGGAAGGGCGGGCGGATGCGCGGAATGCCGCGTTTGCCTTCGAGCGATTCCATGAGCGCCGATTCTTCGCCGACCTCGTAGGCGCCCGCGCCAGTCTGCGTGACGATGTCGAAGTCGAGGCCGCTGCCGAAGATGTTTTTGCCGAGGAAGCCTTTGGCATAGGCGTCGGCGACGGCGCGCTCCGTGATTTCGAGGAGGTAACGGTATTCGCCGCGCAAGTAGATGAAGCCCATTTTGGCCTGGATGGAGAGGCCGGCGATGATGGTGCCTTCGATGACGGCGTGCGGATCCTGCTCGAAGATGAGGCGGTCCTTGCAGGTTCCGGGCTCCGACTCGTCACCGTTGACGAGGACGTACTTCGGCTTGTCGGATTGCTTGGGGACGAAGGACCACTTGAGGCCGGT
>Ga0187887_10002724_pt1 | contig 13998 bp, 12 predicted proteins | sample June2016WEW_7_10_FD_132977 | JGI IMG/M metagenome (GOLD analysis project Ga0187887, IMG submission 132977) | Peatland microbial communities from SPRUCE experiment site at the Marcell Experimental Forest, Minnesota, USA - June2016WEW_7_10 | ecosystem: Environmental > Terrestrial > Soil >...
AATGAATGGGAGTGCCTGGTTCGCCCCGGCCGCAAAATTGGAATTGGGGAGACGCTCTACTTTGGAGCTCCGGAATCCCGCGATCCTCAGCCGCCCGTCGCCTCAAGCGTTCCTCCCGGCCCCCAAGGCCAAGCCGAACTTCAAGCCGAAGTCATCGCTCGCGGAGACTTCGGCAAGCGAACCATCCGTTTCCATCCCGTCCCCGATTTTTTCAGCCGTGTAGAGCGCCTGGGACACGTTCCCTTGCCGCCCTACATTGACCGCGAAGACCAGCCCCATGACCGCGACCGCTACCAGACGGTTTACGCAAGAGCGCGAGGGTCGGTAGCCGCGCCCACCGCCGGCCTGCACTTCACTCCCGAAATTCTCGAGCGCATTCGCCAACGCGGAATCGAAATTGCCGAGATCACCCTGCACGTCGGCCTGGGAACTTTTCAGCCCGTCCGCGTAGAGAACGTCGAAGATCATCAGCTGCACCGCGAGTCCTACGAAATTTCACCAGCCGCCGCCCACTCCATTGACAAGGCAAAAAGCGAGCATAGGAGAGTGGTAGCCGTAGGTACGACCACCGTTCGCACCCTGGAACACGCCGCCGGCCAGTCGGTCGAAAGGAAAGATTGCACGTCATCAACTCCGGTAGCCCCGGGCCGAGGCGAGGCCGACGCCTTCATCTATCCCGGATACCGCTTTCGCATTGTCGATGCGCTCCTGACCAACTTCCATCTGCCCCAGTCCACGCTGCTCATGCTGGTCTGCGCCCTGGGCGGGCAAGGGCAGGTTCTGCGGGCGTATCGCCATGCCATCAAGGCGGGCTACCGTTTCTATTCCTACGGCGACTGCATGTTCGTAGACTGAGAGCTCACAGCAAGAGCGTGGTGCGGCCTCCTCTGCCCGCCAAACCACCTGCGAGGGAATGTGGCCGAGGATTCACAGCAGACACAAAAACACTACGCAGACGATTGTTCGTGGAGGCAGAAAATCCACCCCCAAAGTCTCAGCCAGAGAATGCCCGTGCCGCCCACGATATATACTCAATAACTTGCCGGGAACCATATGAGCACCTTGACCAAACCATCGCGGGTCCCCGTCCAGAACCTGGTCGCGAAGCTGCGCGCGCTTGCCGAGTCCGCTTTCGACCGCACGGATGTTGTTCAGGCGCTCCTTGCCGAGGCCCCGGTCGACGAGGCCAGTCTTGCGCCTTATTTGACCTGGGACCGCCAGCACTACACCCGCAACCTGATCGACAAAACGGCCCTCTACGAACTTATGGCCATCTGCTGGGAGGTCGGCCAGTCCAGTTCTGTGCACAATCATCGCGACCAGAATTGCTGGATGGCAGCCCCCATCGGAGAGCTGCTCGTCGAAAATTTTCACTTGGAATTTCAGGATATCGACGCGGGAAAGTGCCGCCTCACCGCATCTAACACGGTGGAGTTGAATGCGGCTCACCCCTGCGCGGTCGATCCGCAAGACCCTGTCCATCGCGTGATCAATCCGCGGGAGTCGAACCAGCGCGCTGTGACCTTGCACGTCTATTCGCGCCCCTTCGACACCTGCGTCGTCTATTCGCCCGAGCAGGGAACATGCGGAGATATCCAGCTTCACTACAACACAGTTTTCGGAAAGCCCGTATCCAGTAGCTAATTAGGAGCTGTCAGTCATTCAGTTGTCAGTTCCCGGTTAGCACATTGAGAACGAGAACTGGGAGCTGGGAGCTGTTCTTAAGGAGGAATCGTGAGGAATTGCCTGGGAGTTTGGATCGCTGGCGCGGCTCTATGCGTGATGTCGTGGGCGCAAGCGCCCGCGCCCGCCGCACCGCCGGCTCCAACCCCGCCCTCGTCTTCGTCGTCATCTTCTTCGACTTCGACCCAGGACGCTACGCTGCCTTCCGCTCCCACTCCGCAGGAGAGCAGTTCCAATCCTCCCATTCCTCCCCGGCCCGTGCCCAAGTTTGCCCGCTTTGAAATGTTCGGCGGCTACACTTACGCGCAAATGGGCCCCTTCAATGCCGGGCATTGGGCCGACCTGAACGGATATAACGTCTCGCTCGGCGTGAACGCGGTAAATTGGCTGGCGCTGATCGTGGAAGGCAGCGAGTACTTCGGCAATTCGAAGATTCCCACTACTGTGCAAGCTCCCTTTCCGAATTGCGGCAATCAGGGAGTCTCGTTCTGTCCGCCCGGCCCGCTGTTCAAAGTCGATACTCGCGAGTACAACGTGCTGTTCGGCGCCATGTTTCCCTATCGCAAATACGAGCGATGGGTTCCCTTCGGCGAACTCATGTATGGCCATGGAGGCACGCGCGGCGAGGCCATTGCCAACGGTCTTGACGAGGTGGAAATCAGTTCCGGAAGGGCACTGCTGGCCGGAGGCGGCGCCGACCATGTCATCAGCGAGCGCTTTGCCGTGCGCTTCAAAGCCGATTACCTGGAGACCGCAACATCGTTCGCCACGCTTGGCAAGAAGAAGCAGGATAACCTTCGCTTGTCGGTAGGCATCGTCATCCGCAGCGTCCGCAAAAAGAAGCGCAGACTGGAAGACGAAACCGAAACCGCCCCCTGATCGGCGTTTTGGATTCACGATTGTGCTGCTGTCTATGTGGTGGCGGGGCTTCGCCACGCATACGGCCTACCAGAAAAATCGCAAAATAACCCTGGGCTCTTCAACCGCGAAGGGAAATCCGGACCGCGCAGAAGACGTGGCCCGCCGCCTCTAGGACCGGCGCAGCAAATCGCTAAGCGGCTCAGCCTTCGCCCGCAACTCGTCGGCGAAATCCGAACCCTTCTCGATCGCGTCCTTGAAGCGCCCCCGCGCTTCATCCGTCCAGTCGGAGACTGTGTCCAGAGCGTCGTCATAAGAGCGACGCAGGTCCTTCCGTAACTGTCGGCCCGTCTTGGGAGCCAGCAACATCCCCACCGCCGCCCCTACCCCAAGCCCAATCAGCAGAAAAGCGATTGCCGTTCCCGCCGTGCTTTCCGAACTCTCATATTTTCCAATGCGCATAAGATCCTCCAGTCCCTGCTTCAATTCTAGTCCACAAACGAGCCCTGTCCAGCCCACCAGCGGACCGTCCCTCATCTCGTTGCTGCACTGGATTTTGGGTGGCGCAGCGGTTCACCGCTGGGATTGTCACCCTCTCTTCAGAGATGGCTTCAGCCACCGAGGTCCCGTTGCTGACTGGAAAGACTCTTTCCGCCGCCTGGCAAGCCGCAGGGTATGTGTGGAAATGCCCCAAGCTAGCCAGTGCCCGGATTCCAGGCAACCACGTTCACCCAAGGCCGCGCCCTCAGTTTGCGCCCCGCCCACCGACCAAGTAAGATTTTCTCCACTCCCTTTCGCGGTGCAGAAGAATGCCTGAAGTGATTTCGCCCGAGCCAATAACGTCGCAGCCCGTTTCCTCCTCCGCCCCTTCCGTCGAGGTCTTTGCCGTCTACGGCGTCGAGCCGGAGATCCAGGCCTACGCCATGGCCAAGTATTCGCGCTCTTCACTCTCCATGAAGGAGTCGCTCAAGGAAATCACCCTGCAGAAGGCCGAAAAATTTCTAAACACATTTTATTTCCAGTACGGCCACCGCTCTATCGCCGACCTCGCCCACATTGCTCTCGCCATCGAGCGCCTTTCCATCCTCGCCGCCATCGTGGTCGCGGACGAGCAGCGCTGGGACGGCCAGGAGCGGTCCACCCGCTACCAGGATTTCAAAAAGAGTGGATACCATACTCCGAGTTTCGAGGACGCCGCCTCTAGCTCCCTGTATCGCGACACCATCGACTCCCTTTTCGCCACCTACGAAAAAGTCTCGCGGGCGACCTTTGAATATCTCGCCGGCATCACGCCCCGCCCCTCCGACATGAAGCCGGATGCCTACGAGCGCACTTTGCGAGCCCGCGCCTTCGACGTTTCCCGCTACCTGCTGCCGCTCTCGACCAACACATCGCTGGGGGAGATCGTCAATGCCCGCACTCTGGAAACCCAGGTAGCGCACCTGCTTGCGCAGCCGCATCGCGAGGTGCGCGAACTGGGAGCCTTGCTGAAACGCGCCGCCACTTCTCCCGCCTATAACGCGAATGAAGAATCGCTGCGCGCCCTCATTGCCTCCATCCGCGAAGTGTCGCCGGAAATCGCCGATCGCGCCGAGCGCGAGCTGCTTCGCGAAGTCCGCGTTGCCCCCACGCTCGTCAAGTATGCCGATCCGAATACCTACGAAATAGAAACGCGCCGCGAACTTCAGCAAGCCGCCGCGGAACTGATGCGAGGCGACGCCATCGAACCGGCGCCCTTGGTTGACCTGCTCGAAAGTGACTCGCGCGGCGGCGATCCGCTTGAGATCGAACTGGCCGCCACCCTCGTCTACGGCCAGAGCCATTATTCCTACCGCCAGATTCGGCAGGCGGTCGAGGCCGCAGGCGAAGCTCGCCGCCGCGAGATCATCGACCTCGGCCTGCGCCATCGCGGCCAGCACGACGAACTGCCCCGCCAGTTCTCCGCCGGACAGCAGTTCCGCTTCGACATTCTCATGGATATCGGTGGCTTCCGCGACATGCACCGCCATCGCCGCTGCGTCCAGATCATGCAGGACTTCACCACCGCCCACGGATACGACACGCCGCCCGAAGTCGAGGCCGCCGGAATCCGGGCCGAATACGATAGCGCACTGCAACGCGCCGCCGCTGCCGTGCAGAAGCTGTTCGCATCGGGAGGCGTCGAAGCCCGCGAGAACGCGCAGTACGCCATCCCGCTGGCCTTCCGCAAGCGCACCCTTTTCAAGATGGATTTCGCCGAAGCCGTCTATATCTCCGAACTCCGCACCACGCCGGCCGGACACGCCTCGTATCGCAACGTAGCCTATGCGATGTACGAAGAAGTGGCCAAGAAACATCCGGCCCTCGCAAAGTATTTCCGCGTAGTCGACGTGCGTGAACCGGTCGATCTGCTGAAAAGGTAATGCTGGCGGAGCACCGGCGGTCCGGACTCAACCAGCTTCAGCCTGGAGGCTTGGGAAACACACGCCGGAGGGTTCCCCAATGTTCAGAATTGTCCTCGACTTTTTCATCACATTTTTCCCGTACGCTCATCACAGACTTACACGACCGTCGGCGCTAAGATTGCTCGACCGTAGACCATAGAAAACTGCGCCCGTCTCCAGAGACGAAGCCCTTTCGGATCGCAACCTTTACCTCGCTATTTGACAACTTATGGCCCGAGTCACCATCCCGCAAGTGCACGCCAAATGGCGGGATTCAAGGCTAAGTCAAATATTTTGAATACTTTGGGTGTAACTATATTGCTATCAATCACTTAACTAATTTTGAGGTAGGGGGGGGTACCCCCCCATTTTCTGAAATCAGCCTCTGTCTGCCGCTGGAGGCGCGGTGGCCCTTCGGCGATAAGACGCGATGCAAGTTCGATGCGTGTGGCGCAGCTGAAGCCAGTGCCCCTTCAAGCAGATTCAAATGCCCCCACTACCGGGTCTTCTCGCAAATTGACGCCGCTCAATCGCAAACTCTAGAATCACCCTATCCATGCCCCTCTACGAATATCAGTGCAAGAAATGCAAACACCGTTTCGAAAAAATCCAGAAATTCTCCGATAAGCCCATCACGAAGTGCCCCGAATGCGGAGGCCCGGTCGAGAAACTGATCTCGGCGTCGGCGGTGCAATTCAAAGGATCGGGCTGGTACGTCAGCGACTACGGCCGTAAAGGTTCATCCGGCCAGGCTTCATCCGCCTACGAAAGCGATAAAGCCAAGTCGGAAGGCGACAGCTCCAAGAAAGACTCCAAGGACTCCAAAGAGAGCAGCAAGGACGCCAAAGAAACGAAAGAGACCAAAAAAGAGGAAAAGCCCAAGGCCGAGACTACGTCGAAGAAAGCCAAGAAAGACTAGCAGGCAGCCCCGGAGCGCAGGAACTTCCTGCTATCCAATCCCCCTCTCAGGGTGCAAGGCCACGCCAAAATCACCCCCGACTGTGACCGCCGTCACAAGCCCGCCAGCCCATCTCATGCTATCTATTCGGCTCGACGCGCCCGTCTCTGGCAGCCTCCGTCGAATGGAGCACTACTATGGCGCAAGCCACCAATACCCTCCCGGTTAATCCCAATCCCGGCCGCCCCAAGTTAGCCGTGGTCCACGCCCAATCGGCTCTCTCCCGCGATACGAAGATGGCCATGACCTCGCAGTTCCTGGGCTTCATGCTCGACGCCTATGACATGGCGATGGTCCTGGTAATGGCCCCCATTCTCGTCAAAGTGTTCGCGTCGCCCAAGGGAAGCGCAGCCTGGCAGTACATCACCATCGTCTTCACGTATTCGATCACCATGGCCGCCCGCCCGGTCGGCTCGGCCATCTTCGGACACTACGCCGACAAAATCGGCCGCCGTTACCTTTTGGTCCTCACCATCGGCGGAGTCGGTGTCATGTCGCTGCTGGCCGGCTTTCTGCCCACCTACGCCCAACTCGGCGCCTGGTCGTATGTGATCTTCTGTGTGCTGCGGTTCATGATGGGTGCATTTTTCGGCGGCGAATATGCCGTCGGCCACGCCTTCGCGATCGAGCACGCTCCCCAACCTCGCCGCGGCGCGATTGGCGGATTCATTCAATCCGGATTCCCCCTCGGCTACGTCCTCGCCTCCTTGGTCTTCGCCCTGATCTCATTCCTCGTCAGCAAAGAAGCCATGGCTCAATATGGCTGGCGCATCGCCTTCATGACGGGTGTGGTCCCGGTTTTTCTGGCTCTTTACATCCGCCGCAATTTGCACGAGTCGCCGGAATTTGAGAAGGCGAAAAAAGAGGGCACCATCGAGAAGGCCCCGTTCTTCAGCCTCTTCAAGCCTCCGCAACTGTGGGATTTCCTCCAGGTCTTCTTCTTCATGACCGGACTGTTCCTCACCGATTACTCGGTCTACGGATTCCTCCCGCAAATCCTGACCCTGCGCGGGCGCGGCTTCGACACCACGACCTATAGCCTCATCTACGGCTTTGCGCTCTTCATGGCCTTCCTCGGGTACAACTTCTACGGATGGCTCTCCGACCGCACCGGCCGAAAAGTTCTCACCCAATACTATTGTGTGTTCCTCGTAATCTTCGGAATCCCCGTCTTCTACGTTCTCTACCACGCGGCGCTCGCGCGAAACATCTGGCTGGCCGTGCTCGGCACCTGCATGGCGGCCATGCTCAAACTAGCCTGGGGAATCGTCCCCGCATATCTGTGCGAGCGCTTCCCGACCAGCCGGCGCGCCGCCGGAGTCGGTTTCGGCTACTCCTCCGGCGCCCTGATCGGAGCCTGGTTCGGCGTCTACGTCTGGTGGGCCCACAAGATTCCATTCATCGCGACCATTGAAAAACAGGACCTGTGGCTCTCCCCTGCGGTAGTGTTGACCGTAGGTTCCATCATGACCTTCGTCAGTCTCCTGTATTCTCCGGAGACCAAGCATCTGGAACTGGACCAGGTAGGCGAGATAGAGAAGGCGAAAGCATTGGCGGAGCATCCAGCAGCCGTGTCCGCCGATTAATCCTGACCGGCTGGGAAAAAGTCTCCGTTTGCGCCGGATCTTGGGTGGCGCAGCGGTTCACCGCTGCGTAACAAATTTCGGTCAGATGGCTTCAGCCGCTGCGGTCGTTTTGCGGCGTGGGGAACAGGCTTTTCCGGATTATCGCTCCCGAATCCCCGCCGCGCCGATCATCCGTCCCGTAACGCCCTTCTCCGCGCGATAGCTGAACAGCAACTCCGGATGGCACGCCGTGCACGGCGCGGTCGTATCAATGCTCTTCGCAGATAATCCGGCGTCGAGCAATTGCCGCCGGTTGGCCTCGACCAGGTCGAGAAATAATTTACCCGGCAATTCGCTGTGCCCCGGCGCTCGCGCCGTCAAAAACAGCAGCGGATACTTCTCCCGCACCGGGTCCGACTCCTTCACCTCGCGAAACAGGCTCGCCCCGTAAGCGAACTGCGCTTCGAACCGCGTACGCACTTCTTCGCCGACATCGTAGCAACATCCCCGCACGCCCGGCCCGATCGCTGCCACCAGGTTCCGTGGATCGCTCCCAAAATGTTTGCGCATTTCGCCCACGCCTTTTTCGACGATGCGCTTCACCGTCCCGCGCCACCCCGCATGAAAAACGCCAACCGCTCGCCGCTTCCGGTCCACAACAATGACAGGCAGACAGTCGGCGGCCTGCACCGCCACCACCAGCCGCGGAGTATCCGTGATCAGGCCATCCCCAGCCAGCGGAGTCTCAGCAGCGCGGTCGACGTAATGAATCAGATCCGAATGGATCTGCCGCAACGTGACGAGTGGCCAGCTTTTGCCCTTGGTCGCCACGCCGAGCTTTTCAAGAAAAAGTGCGCGATTGCGCTCCACCGCCGCGCGCGAGTCGTGAGCTGTAAACCCCAGGTTCAGAGCATTGCCGCCATACAAGCGCGACGTGCCCCCGCCCCGCGTGGAGAACGCATGCACCAGCCAGGTCAGGCCCGCCAGCTTTTCAGAATGCAGGAGTTTGATTTTCGTCTTGGGGATCGCAGTGGCCGCCACTTTTGCATCATACTGGCGCCGCATCTTTGGATCAAAACATCCGCCTCCCGGTCCGCGACGCCACCCGGCAAGGAATTCCGGCCGTAGCGCCCGGCCCCGCCCGCAATCGTGGGGGCGACCCTCTCCCACCAGCATGGGCAAGCGATAAACAAAAAACGCACAGCAACCGTCGCAACTGCCCGCTGTGCGCTTCATTCATTCCCGGAAGCTGGCGCGTAGCCAACTTACTTCTTCTTCACCAGCTCCGCGTCAATCTGAATCTTCACCACGTCCCCCACCGCTGCCTCTCCGGTCTTCAGCAGGGTGTTATAGACGATGTTGAAATCCTTGCGGTTGATGGTCGTCGTCGCTGAGAAGCCGCGCCGCGTGTTGCCCCACGGATCGGTGATCGCGGGCGTGAGCCCGTCCACGTCGAGCGTGACTTCGCGAGTTGTCCCGTGAATCGTCAGGTCGCCGATCAACTTCAGCTTGTCCCCGTCTTTCACGATCCGTTTGGACTTGAATTCAATCGTCGGATACTTTGCGACATCGAAAAAATTAGGACTCTTAAGGTCTTTGTCCCGCATCTCGACCCGCGTATCGACGGAATTCACATCAATCGATGCGTTAACCTGAGATTGCGTAATGTCCTTCTCATTGAGTGCGACGGTTCCGGACACCTTCGTGAAATTGCCCGTGACATTCGAAATCCCCAGGTGGCGAACCGTAAATTGCGCAGTCGAGTGCGCCGGGTCGATATTCCAATCGGAGGTTTGCGCGAGCGCGGAGAGCGTTGCGATGAGTGCGAATGTCGAGATTGCACTAATCCGGATTGCTGCTTTGAGCATGTAGCATCCTTTCAAATGAAATTCTGGAAGTCAGGCAAGAGCGATGTCTCCGGCAATGATCTGCCCAGACCGCGCATGACAAAGAGATGTCCGGTTGCGGCTAAGGATGCAAAAAACCGAGCGCGCGGGTCACTGTCTTGTGGTCTTTCGGGTCGGCGGTTTGCCCATCGACCCAACGGGGAATATCATAGGGAGGTTCTAATTGAATCCTATGTATACGGACTTTACAGCTACCGATCGTTGGACTAAAAGGAAGGTGCACGTCCTTTATCAGGCACTTATCGTGGCAGTAGCGACTCGCCATGCCGACGCCGTCGACATCAAGTTTCTCGTGGATGGCCGGCCCGTCTGGGTCGCCTTGCCCCACCCCGCGTGGGTCGAATATAACAAGCGCAGCGGCAAGATGATCACCGACAGCCTGGCTAAGGAAATCGCCGGGCATTTTCTGAAAACGGCGCTGGAATCGGGGGAAGGCCTGGGCCGTGAGATGTACGCGCTGACGGTCGGGGAAACTCTCAAGCACCTCGATGCCATCGTATCCGACTTGGAACCGCTGGCTGCAGCCTCCCGTTAGCCGGCCGCGCGCCACCAATCGCAGCATCCAGGCCGGGTGTATTTGTCACAATGCGTTGTGATCTTTGACACATTCGCCTCCCCACCGGATGAAGATAATCAACCAACCGCCCCGGTGAGGATCGCGCTCGTTCGGCGGTTGGCAAAAGACTCGACTTGGAAATGGGCCCGGAAAGAGGGACAATATTCCGCCTGTCCCTAAGGGCTGGGCTGAGTCTTTTCGTTCGCACTCGTTTCTGCCCGCAACCACCACTCACGGCGGCCGCGGACTTGAAAAATTCGGTGCTGTTCCCGGTTCGATGAAAGGATTCTTATGGCCAGCCATACATTAGATACGGAGATCGTGACCGACTTGAACGGTTTTCCTAAACATAAGAACTTGGTGGCCTGGGTCGAAGAGGTCGCGCAACTCTGCAAGCCCGATCGGGTTTTCTGGTGCGACGGCTCCGACGATGAATACCAGGCGATGATCCGTCTCATGGTCCTCGCTGGCACAGCGATCCCGCTCAATGAAGAAAAGCGCCCAAACAGCATCCTCGTACGCTCCAGTCCGGCCGATGTAGCCCGCGTCGAAGAGCGCACCTTCATCTGCGCGCGCACCAGGGAAGACGCCGGCCCCACCAACAATTGGGAAGATCCCGCCAAAATGAAAGCCCGCCTTGAGCCGCTCTTCGCCGGCTCCATGGCTGGCCGAACCATGTATGTGATTCCCTACAGCATGGGTCCGATCGGCTCGCCCATCGCCAACATCGGAGTCGAAATTTCCGACTCGCCCTACGTTGTCGCCAACATGCACATCATGGCTCGCGTCGGCACCCGCGTGCTCGACGTTCTCGGCGAAGATGGCGAGTTTGTGCGCGGCCTGCACTCCCTCGGTGCCCCCCTTGGAATCAACGAGCAGGATGCCGCCTGGCCCAACAACGCCCAGGAAAAATACATCTGCCATTTCCCTGAAACCCGCGAGATCTGGTCCTACGGCTCCGGCTACGGCGGCAACGCCCTGCTCGGCAAGAAATGTCACGCCCTTCGCATCGCCTCCGTCCAGGCTCGCGACGAAGGCTGGTTGGCCGAGCACATGCTCATCCTCAAGATGACCAGTCCCAGCGGCGAGGTCAAATTCCTTACCGGCGCGTTTCCGTCGGCGTGCGGAAAAACCAACCTCGCGATGCTGATTCCGACCATTCCCGGCTGGAAGGTCGAAACCGTAGGCGACGATATCGCCTGGATGAAATTCGGCGCCGATGGCCGCCTCTACGCCATCAATCCCGAGTACGGCTTCTTCGGCGTGGCCCCCGGAACGAGCATGAAGTCCAACAAGAACGCCATGCTCACCATCACCAAAAACTCGATCTTCACCAATTGCGCGATCACGCCCGACCGCGACATTTGGTGGGAAGGCATGACCGACGAAAAGCCTGCCGAGTTGCTGGATTGGCTCCGCCGCCCCTGGACCCCGCACTCCCTTCGCAAGGCCGCTCATCCCAACGCCCGGTTTACCACGCCCGCGCACCAGTGCCCCGTGATCGCTCCCGAATGGGAAGATCCGCGCGGAGTGCCCATCGACGCGATCCTCTTCGGAGGCCGTCGCGCCGGCGTTGTCCCGCTCGTCACGGAAGCCTTCAATTGGCAGCATGGAACGTTCCTGGGAGCAACCGTCAGCAGCGAAACCACCGCAGCCACAACCGGACAGGTCGGCCAACTTCGCCGCGATCCCATGGCCATGCTCCCGTTCTGCGGCTACAACATGGGCGACTACTTCGCGCATTACCTCAAGATTGGCGAACATCCAGGCGCAAGACTCCCCCGGATTTATTACGTCAACTGGTTCCGCACCAACGAAGATGGCAAGTTCCTCTGGCCCGGCTACGGAGAAAACAGCCGCATATTGAAGTGGGTCTTCGAACGGTGCGAAGGCACGGCTCATGCCGTGGAAACACCGATTGGTATGCTCCCTCAGCCCGCCGACCTCGATACCGAGGGCCTGAAACTCAGCGAGGAAGATCTCCGCGACCTGCTGAACGTGGATGTCGACGGCTGGCTCGCCGAGATCCCGCTCATCCGCGAGCACTTCGCCAAATTTGGCGATCGTCTTCCCGAAGCCTTGAATAACGAGGTCGAGGAACTTGACCAGCGTCTCCGCCACAGCATCACCAGAACCGGAAAGATGAGCCGTTTCGCCAAAGTAAGTAAACTAGGCAAGAAAACTGAAGACTAAGCAGGACTCAAAACGCGCACGATCAAAGCCCGGGTGTTCATCCCGGGCTTTTCCATTTCATACCTCGCGCCCGTCCCGCTTAACAACTTAAGCTTTTCGCGGCGGCTATTGATTCGGCAAGAATAATAATTCAATCCCTCTTGCCGGATAGTCCAATTCCGTCTGTGGTTAAATCAACCTATGTTCGCCCGTAAAGTCCGCGTCCAATACCAGCAAAACGGAAACCTCCAACCCTGCCCGCAGAAGTGGCTCGACAATTTCAGTATGCGCAACTTCACGAACGCGTCCGTGTTTGACGACACTCTCCCCATCGCCGATGGACTGCTGGAGATCGGGAATAACGTTCCGCTGGATCAACTCCGCGACGCCATGGACGACTGGTTTCGTCGCAAGACCTACTTGCCCAAGGATGCCACGCTCGTGGTGGCCGTGGTGTAATTGTTCTAAGGGATGAACGGTTCCAGGAAGAGCTTGAAACCAAGGGGTCAACCTCTGCAATCTGACCTCTAACCTCTGACCTTGAGGTTCTCGCGGCGCCCTTAAACTGTACTTACTTTCCCCCGCCCATGATCGATGATCTCTCCCGCTTCAGCAGTCGCGCAAACAAGCGCACGATCATTCCATCAAATCGTGTCCCGCTCAGTTTTTCCAGTTCTGTAATCGCCTGCTCATGCGTCTTCGCTGGAGCGAATGAGCGCTCGCTCATCATGTTGACGTAGGTATCCACCACCGCCAGAATGCGCCCCGTAATCGGAATGGCCTCGCCCTGCAAGCCAAATGGATAGCCGCTTCCATCAAACGCTTCGTGATGCGCGAGCACCGCCTGCGCCACCCGCTCGTTGTGCGGAATCGCCCGCAAAATTTCCACTCCCGTCTGCGGATGAGTCTTCATCACCGAAAACTCCTCATCCGTCAGCGGCCCCGACTTGTTCAGGATGCGTTCGTTGATAAACAACTTACCCACATCATGGACTCGCCCGGCAAACACTATATCCGTCACTTCTTGCGAAGTCAGGTTCAGTCCGGTGGCGATGATGCCCGCATAATGTCCACACTGTTCCCCATGGCCTGAGGCATTTGCCTCCCTCATTTCGGTTGCCTGCGCCAGCGTCTCAATCGCCTCGCGAATTGCCACCGCGTCTGAGTCTGCCGCCGTCCCGGAAATTTTTCGCAGCGTACTCACCAGTTCATCCAGATCCTCCGGCCCATTGTGCTCGCGCCGCAGAAAGCCCTCGATATAAGACGAAAGCAATTGCCCTTGCACAGCCGACCCTTCGCGAAAAGGTTCCGACGTAGAAACCTGGTTGCCCCCGGCGTGCTTCGACACGTACATCCCCGCATCCGCCACCCGGATCAGATCCTCGATCGCAAATCCATGCACCGGGAAACTGGCCACCCCGAAGCTCCCCGTAATCTTGTGCTCTTCCAGCATCGGATCCGTCGCCAGCCACAATCGCAACCGCTCCGCCAGCACCTGCGCCTGCTCAATCCCCGTCTCCGGCATCAGGATGATGAACTCGTCCCCGCCATAGCGCGCCACCACGTTCGACTGCCTGCATTTCTGCTCCAGCAGTCGTCCCACCCGCGCCAGCACCAGGTCGCCCTCCAGGTGGCCCAGCGAATCGTTCACTTCCTTGAATTTATCCAGATCGACCAGCACCACCGAGAATGGACGCCCCGAACGCGACGCGCGCTTCCACTCCGAACTCAGAGCTTCCCAGAAAAACCGCCGCGTCTTGATCCCCGTCAATCCATCGGTGATCGATTGCTGCTGCAGCTTCTGGAACACAAATGAATTATGCAGCGCGGTCGCCAGAAGATCTGCCAGTGTATTCAGAATCAAAACATCCTGCGG
>Ga0187887_10002726_pt1 | contig 13994 bp, 11 predicted proteins | sample June2016WEW_7_10_FD_132977 | JGI IMG/M metagenome (GOLD analysis project Ga0187887, IMG submission 132977) | Peatland microbial communities from SPRUCE experiment site at the Marcell Experimental Forest, Minnesota, USA - June2016WEW_7_10 | ecosystem: Environmental > Terrestrial > Soil >...
GGAAATAAAGCAACCGTCAGAACGCGAGTGGACTATCAGAATACCCAGGAAGGCGCCCTGGTTCGGCGCGCGCAATCGGGCGACGAAACGGCTTTCCAGGAGCTGGTGGAGAAATACCAATCCAAGGTGTTCTCGATCATTCACGGCATCGTCAGACAGCTCAATGATGTAGAAGACATCGCCCAGCAGGTGTTCGCAAAGGTCTTCTTTTCTATCCGCAATTTCGATTTCCGGAGTTCGCTGATCACCTGGATCTACAAGATCACGGTGAACGAGTGCTTCGACTACCTGCGCAAGAAAAAAGTGCGCAAGCTGGTGTACGAGAGCGATCTGAGCGAAGACGAAGTGCGCCGCGTGGAGAACGCCGATCCCGCGATCGATCGCCAGCCGGCCGCGGATCTGAACCTGGCGCGCCGGGACTACGTCCTGAAACTTCTCAGCCGGGTATCGGAAGAGGAGCGCATGTTATTGATGATGAAGGAAGTTGAGGGGCATTCGGTGGAAGAACTGGCGGGCATGACGGGAATGAACGAAAACACCATCAAGGTGAAATTATTCAGGGCGCGGCAGAAACTGGTGAAGGCCGCGCAGCGTCTGGACAGATTGCCCGGCTTAGTGGCCGGTTGAGCGAAGCAGGTTCCCCGGAAGCGGGCAAGTCGCAAAAAGACTCGCGCGGGGGGAAGAGTAAGGAACTGGTTTTGTAAAGGGAAGAAGCTATGCACGCGGTAATCATTAACGATCTTGAGGAGTACTTGAGCGGTGACCTGCCGCCTTCGGCTCTGGACCGCTTTCAAGCGCATCTGGAAACCTGCGGCAAATGCCGCCGGGAAGTTGAAGGGATTCAGGAGTCCGCTGGACTGCTGGCGTCGCTGAAACCTGCCGTGGGAGTGGATCCCCCCCCAAGTTTCGTAGCGCAAGTCATGCAAGCGGCTGCGGAACATGCGGTCCCGTCCTTCTGGACAGCCTTCGGGGATTTCGCGTTTGGGCGTCGGGTGGTGTTCGCTTCCTTGTTGACGCTGGCGGTGCTGGGCACCGTCCTGGTGTCGCGGGAAGCGGCCTACGCGCCCAATCCAACCACCCCCGAGGCGGTGATGGCCGACGCCGCAGGCTCTCCGAACGCCGGTCAGATGCTGGTGACGCTGGCAAGCTATGAACCATAACGCGCTCGCGAAACCTGCCGCGCTCCAGTTTTGGGAGTCCCCCAAGTTCGCCGGCGTTGGGGTCTTGCTATTGGTGTTCCTGTGCGGGGCCGCGGCCGGAGCCGTGGCCATGAATCTGGGCGCACACGAGGTGCTGCATCCGCACCCGTTTTGGGACAACAGCGCCAAGACCGAATACCTCAAGAGTGTGACCAAGCGGCTGGATCTGACTCCCGATCAGGCGTCCCAGATGGCCAGCATCCTGGACGACTTCGCGAAGTACTATCAAACCGTCCTGTCGGACGGCAGAGCTCGCATTTTTAATATTTTGAACGACGAGCAGAAGCGCAAGTTCGAGCAGATGCTGAAAGAACGCCCGCGCTAGCAAAGAGCGGCCTGAGAGGCCCGGCCCGGAGGGCACCCCTAACTGAGTGCCTGCCCCACAGGAATTCAGGCGACCAGGTGGATGCGGTTGCGGCCTTCGCCTTTGGCGCAATACAACGCCTTATCGGCGGTATGCAGCAGCGCCTTGGCGGATCTCTCTCCGGCGTACTGGACGACGCCGAAGCTGGCGGTTACCTTGCACGTGCGGTCATCCGGCGATCGATACTCCAAGCGTTCCCAATGCTCCCGCAAGCGTTCCATAAGCTGGCCGGCGCGGTCCCCGCTGGTATCGGGCAGGACGATGCAGAACTCGTCGCCGCCCAAGCGCCCGGCGATGTCGGCGCTGCGTATGCCGCCGCGCACGAGTTTTCCGAAAGAGGCCAGGATCTCGTCGCCGGCCGCATGCCCGTGAGCGTCGTTGATGGACTTGAAGCTGTCGATATCGCAGAGGCACACCGATAACGGCTGGCCGGTACAGGCGGCGTCCGCAATGGCGAAGTCGAGCCTGGCCATCAGGGTATGACGGCTCGCGAGGCCAGTCAGGGTGTCGTGCGCGACGTGGTATCGGGCCTTGTGGAAAGCCGCCTCCACCATGGATAGATCGTGAAAGACGACGGCCAGCGACACGCACAGCAGAAAGAGGGCGGCGGCGCAGCTTAGCAACACCATCCATTGCAGGCGGCGGCTGCTGGACTCCTGTTGGGCAAAGCGTGATGTCAGGACTTCCTGCTCCTGGTGCTCTATATCTTGAATTCCGCGGCGGATTTCTTCGAGGTACTCAGGGCCCCGATCAAAAGCCAGAATGCGGCGGGCGGCTGGAAAGCCCCGGTTATGCCCGATCTTCAGGAGCGCTTCCAGCAGGACCGTGCGTTGGAGGATGAGCGGCTCCATTCTGTCGATACGGGCTTGTTGGCGCGGGCAATCGGCGGTGAGCTTCCGGACCGCGGCGAGCTGGCGGCGGGTTTCGGTCAAGCCGGCGGAGTATGGGACCAGAGTGGACTCCTGGTCCGTGAGGAGGAATGCCCGCAGTCCTGTTTCGGCCACCGTGACACTGGCAGCAGTGGCTTCGAGGCGCGTGAGGACGTCGTGCGTGTGGGCCACCCAGCGGGCGTTCTCCACCAGTTTGTTTGAGGCCTGATAGACAGCGGTAGTGATCCCGATGAGACAGACGGCCAATCCGACAGCCGCGGCTTTGATTTCGTAACTTGCGAACAAGTGCCAAGGATCGCACGGTGCGGGGGTGCGGTTCTAGTTTCTTTTAGTTAACAAACGGCAGAAGACAGAATACAGAAGACAGAAGTCAGAAGACGGAAGTCAGAATCTGCTCGGCCAGGGCGGCGATGTCTCCTTCCATGGGGCGGTCGCGATCGAGGAAGGCGGCCACTTGACGGACGGCATCGTAGATGCGGCGGCTTCCCTGGCCCAGCCGCTGCGGGCCGCCGCGGAGGTCCACGGCCTGGGCCGCGGCCAGCAGCACCATAGCGGTGGCGTTGCGCAGGCACTCAATGGCATCGGCGGCGGTCACGGCGGCGTGCATGCCCAGGCTCACCACATCCTGGTTGTATTGCTCGGTGGGCAGGGAATGGATAGAACTCGGGCCGGCCATCTGGCGAATGGCGCAGGTGAGGCTCGAGATGCTCAACTGCATGCCTTTGAATCCGGAATTGACGCCCGGTTCGGGCACCAGGTTGGCCGGCAGGCCGCCCGAGAACTTGTCGTCCACCAGCACGGCGAACAGCGCATTGGACCAATTGGCTTCAATGGCGAAATCCAGCTTGAGGGTGTCCAGCAGGCGGGAGATGTGGCCGCCATAGAAGTTGCCGGCGCGGTAGAGATCGCCGGTTTCCGGGTCGATGAGCGGGTTGTCATTGGCCGAATTGATCTCGCGCTCGACGACGGCGCGCGCGGCGTCCAGGGCTTCCCAGGCCGGCCCGAGACCTTGCGGCACGCAGCGCAGCGAGTAGCACTTTTGAATATAAGATTCGGTGACGAATCCGCTGCCTTCGAGCAGGCCGAGGACGTGCGCCGCCACGGCAATTTGGCCGGGATGGCCCTTGCTCTCATGCACCCAGGGCCGATAAGGCTCCGACGGCGCCTGGAGCGCCTCTATGGACAGTGCCACCGCTCCCAGCAGAGCGCGCAGCACGCGCCACGCATCCAACCAGAGCAGCGCGGCGAAAGCGGTCATGCCGGTGGTGCCGTTGATCAGCGCCAAGCCTTCCTTGGGGGCGAAACGCACGGTGGCGAGACCGGCGGCGCGCAACGCTTCCTCGGCTGGCACGCGGCGGCCCTGGTAATCGACCTGGCCCATGCCCGTCAGCGCGCGGGCGATGTAGGCGGAAGGCATGAGGTCGCCGGAGGCGCCCACCGATCCGTAGCGCGGGACCACCGGGACGATGCCGTGGTTCAGCAACTCTTCCAGGGCCGAGACCAGTTCCCAGCGCACCGCGGAGGTGCCTCGGGAAAACGTCGCCAGACGCAGCAGCATGGCCGCCCGCACTACGTCCCGCGACAAGGGAGCGCCAGTGCCGCAGGAAAGGTGATTCATCAGGTTGTGCTGGAAGCGTTCGGTTTGTTCGGCATCCAGCGAGAATCTGATGTTGCCGCCCACGCCGGTATTGACGCCGTAGATACGGTCGCCGGCGGCGAGGCGCTCCTCCAGTTTTACGCGGCCTTGCCGGATGCGCGCGCGCGCCGGCTCGGCAAACTCCACGCGCGCCTCGCGGCGGGCTACGTCTTCCACATCTTCGATAGAGATCGGGCGAAGGCCCAGGACCAGGCTGTTTGGCATGATTATATTCGACGGCAGGCGCTATTATTCGATTGTAAAGCTCTGGCGGGCCTCGGCGGTCTGGCTGCCCACGCCGTCATGCGCGGTGACTAACAGAGTGTACTCGCCGGGGCGGGTATCGGGCTTGGTGGCCAGGCTGAAAACGGCGGGCACGTAGCGCTTGGGATAAAACGACTGGCTACGGTCCGCGCCCGCCTGCGGCTGGGTGTAGATGGTCTTGCCGCTGGGCGCGAGCACCGCTACGTCATAGCTGACGTCGATGGAATTGGTCTCGCCGTACTTGAAGCCGATCATATCGAAGCGCGCCCAGACCGCGTCTCCGCGGCGGTAAGCGGCCTTCGACAGAGCTTCCCTGTCATCCTCCCCGCGGAGGAAGCGGATATTGCGGATCACCAGGGTGTCGCTGGGGTCCACACGGCGCCCGTGAACTTCGAAGGGGACCTCTTTGGCGGCCGTGGCGTTGGCAATCAGGTCTGTGACGGAAATGGCGATTTTGTAGGTGCCCGAATCGGCCAGGGGCGGAATGACGATTTCCTGGTGGACGGTGGGCTTCCAGTTCTTATCCTCCGGGGCAAGGGTCTCTTCGATCTCGGCCGATACTGGCTCCATGAGACGCACGCCGTGCGGATCGAAGGCGTCCAGCTTGTAGCTGAGGTGCACGCGATCGACGGAAGAGGCGGTAAAGCCGTCGACCTGGAAGCTGAAAAACATGGTTTCGCCCGGATCGTGCGCAAAACTGTTGGGCACGGCGGCGCCGCCGTCCCGATCGGAGACGGTGGGCCTGACGACGGCCAGGGGCACAACGGCCCCCCACAGCGAACCGGCCAGGAAGAGAAGGAGCAGGGCTGGGTGAGGACCTAGCACCTTATTGGTGGATGTCATGATCGTCTTCATTGCGGTGTCGGCATGTCGGGTGTTTCCGAGGCGAAGGTGAGCGGGATATCGATATCGTGGTTCTTCTGGCTGGTTTCATCGGTGACGCGCAGGCGATAGTGCTTGGGCGGGACGTCGAAGACGACATTGCCCTGCAGCGTTTCGGCGGGCTTGACCCGCCGCAGGTAACCGGTCCAGTCGGGGACCTGGTCGCCGTTGGAGAGTTCGGCATAGGTCTGGCCGGCATCGTCCAGCAAGGTCAGGGTGGGGACCATGAGTTCGGTAGAGCCGCCATTGACCACGCTGAGGCGGATCAGGAAGAAGCGGTCTTTGGGCACCCGCGCGTCGGTGCCTTGTCCCAGTTGGGCTTTCCATTGGTCTTCGAAGACGTTATAGACCAGCGAGCCGGCGGTCACGCGCTCTCCCATGCGGTGAAGCTGGATCTCGGTCGGCGCGACGGGGGCGCATCCGGTAGCGGCCGCGAGGCAGACGAGGGCGGCGGCGGCCATAAAGGATTGCAAAGTGTGCATAGAGGAATCTTGCGCCGTGGAGGTACCGGGTGTCAAGCGGGCGGTGGAAGGCCGATTGCCAATCGGCCTGCAGGTTGCCAACCTGCCCCACAAGAAGAATTAGCCGCCGCGGCTCATCTTCCTGGAAATGAATAAGGCCACCTCCAGGGCCTGCTCGTAATTGAGTCTGGGATCCAAGCCTGATTTGTAGGCCAGCTTCAGATCGGACTCGCGCAACCCGCGCGCCCCTCCGATGCACTCCGTCACGTTCTCGCCGGTGACTTCGATATGGATGCCGCCCAGCCGGTTTCCGCAGGCCGCGTGAATGTCGAAGGCCTGGTCGATCTCGCTGAGGATCTCCTCGAAGTTGCGGGTCTTGATGCCATCCGCCGTGGTGCGCGTATTGCCGTGCATGGGATCGCAGGACCACAGCACGGTCTTGCCGGTGGAGTGCGCGGCTTCGATGAGCGGCGGCAAAAAGCGGCCGATGGAGTCCGCGCCGAAGCGATGAATCAGCGTGAGGCGGCCGGGTTCATCGTCGGGGTGCAGGATTTCGACAATTTGTTTGAGCGTGTCCGGTTGCATTCCCGGCCCAACCTTTACGCCGATGGGATTGCGGATGCCGCGGAAGAATTCCACGTGCGCGCCACCGGGATCGGCCGTGCGCATACCAATCCAAGGGAAATGGGAGGAAAGGTCGTACCAGCCCTCCTGCCGGGGTACGCGGCGGGTCTGAGCCTGCTCGTACAGCAGATGCAGACCTTCGTGGCTGGTGAAGAAATCGATCCATTGCAGCTCGCCCGGATGCACGCCCATGAGGCTTTCCATGAAGCGGATGGACTCGCCGATCTGGTGGGCGATGCGCCGGTACTCATCCGCCATGGGGGAATCTTTCACCCAGTCCAGGTTCCAGTAATCCAGGCGGGCGGGGTCGACGAAACCGCGGCTGACCAGGGCGCGAATGAAGTTGAGCGTGAGCGCGGCGCGCTCGTAGCCACGCAGCATCAACTGCGGATCGGGGGTGCGCGCGGCAGCGGTGAACTCGGGGGCGTTGATCAGGTCGCCGCGGTAGCTGGGCAGGGTGACGCCGTGGCGCGTTTCAAACTCGTCGGAGCGGGGCTTGGCATACTGGCCGGCGAAGCGGCCCACGCGGATCACGCGCCGCTGGCCGCCGAGGGCCAGCACCAGGCTCATCTGCAGCAGGATTTTGAGCTTGTTGGCGATGGTGCCGGAGTCGCAATGATCGTAGCGCTCGGCGCAGTCGCCGCCCTGCAGCAGGAACCGCTCGCCGCGCGCGGCTTCCGCCAACTGGGCACGCAGCGCGTTGATCTCCCAAGAGGTCACCAGCGGCGGCAGGGTTGAGATTTCGTCCACTACACGGGCGACCTGGTCTTCGAGCGGGTATTGCGGCTGCTGTTCGGCGGGCCTGGTTTTCCAGGATGTGGGCGACCAGTCTGTCATCCAGCCAACAGCTAATCAAGTTGTGTTGACGCCGGTGCCTGGATCGGCCCACATCACGGCATGCCGCAAACGGAAGGCCGATTGACAATCGGCCTGCAGGTTGTCAACGTTGTCAACCTGCCCCACAAGACGCTAGAAGAGGACCTTCAAAGCTAACTGCACGTTGCGGGGAGCGCCAGGGCCGATGCCCGGCGCGCCAAAGGATACGTCGTAGGTCGAGCCGACTTGTCCCAAGTTGCTGCCTTGGAGGTTGTTAGCCGGTCCGGAGTAGTTCACGAAATTGAAGATGTTGAAGATTTCAGCGCGAACCTGAGTGGTGACGTGCTCGCCGATCCTGAAGTTCTTGAACACCGAGAAGTCGATCTGGTGATTGGGAGGGCCATAAAACTGGTCAAACTTCTGATTCGAATACGTGCCTGGAGCGGGCGACGCGAACGCGGCGGGGTTGAACCAGTAATAGGTGCTGGTGGCTCGATTTGAGGCGGGCACCCCCGAGAAGGGATCGCCGACCACCTGTGCCCTGTCGGCAAACTCGGACGTGCCGCTGGAATCGTTGCCGGAATAGACGGTAAACGGCGTGCCCGTGAAGAAAGACATCAAGGTATTCAACTGCCAGCCGCCGAGAAGGTTTTGGTGCTGGCTCGGCTGAGGGAGCGAATAAGTCAGGAACATGGAAAACGAATTGCGAATGTCGAAATTCGAATTGCCGTAATCGCACTTCAGGCAATAGCTGTTCTGGGGAATGATGCCACGAGCGTAGGACAGGTCGTCCATAGAGTGCCCGAGGGTGTAGCTGAGCTTGGTGGTGAAGCCGTGGAAATTGGTGGTCCGCACGGACGCCAGGAAGCCGTTGAAATGAGCGTTGCCGACGGAATCCACTTCATTGATGGCGGCGAGGTTCGGAAACTGGCTGTAATAGGGCCGCGAAGTGACCGCCTCGGGCGAACCGATGGGGATCTGATTGATATCCAGGGTGTCCGGCAGGTGGTGACTCAAGCTGCCCGAATAGCCGACCTCGACCACCGCATCCTTGGCAACCTGATACTGAACGTTGAGGTTGGTATTCATGCTGTAAGCGGTGACGAACTGCTGGCTGACGGAGAAGCCGCCGTAGGGGCCGGTGGCCGAACTTCCCGCAAAGATAGGAACGCCGGACGCCAGAGTAATCGGCGACTGATTCACTACGGTCAAAACCGGCGCGGTTCCGCCGATGTTCTCGTTAATGCCCGAGGCGGCGCCGTTGGACGCGGAACTGTTGCCGAAGTAGGAGATATTGGGAACCTGATAGAACATGCCCCAGCCGCCACGGATCACCAGTTTGCCGCCGGCCTTGGGTTGGTAAGCGAATCCGAGGCGCGGACCAAAATCGTGCAGATCGCGGGGCCAGAGGGTGTTAAGGCCGTGTGTGCCGACATAGGTGACGCCGCCGTCGGCGGGGATGAAGGTCGAAATCAGGTTCTTCGGATTCGAGATAGGGCTCTGATACACCCAGTTCAAGCCATAGTTCAGCGTCAGCTTGGGAGTTATCTTCCAAGTATCCTGCGCAAAAAAAGAAGCTCCGGCAAGGTTATAAATGCGCTGCTGGTTGCCGTACGCGATGCTGGCGTGCCCGATCGCAATGCGGCCGGAAAGGAAATCCGCGAGTGCGTCGAGCGATCCGGCGATGGGGGAGTTGCCGACGCCCCAGGTGTCGGTCGGACTTGAGGCGGCAAGCGGTCCCTGGGTGCCATCGAAGGTGAACGTCCCGGGGGCATTCGCATCATAAAACACATCCAGGCGTGAATAACGGTAGTCGCCGCCAAAACGGAACTGGTGGGAGCCCACGGTGTAGGTGAAGGTTTGATCGATGTGACCGGTGGTGTCGATGCGTCCGAGCGGCGGCGTCAAGCCGGTTGAATCGAATCCTGAAATGTTGATGGTAGGCGAGCCAAAATCGGTAGGATCCGTTACGCCGGTTTCCATTCCGACGGAGGCCATGTTGAAGCCGTGGTTGGCGTCATCGAACACCTGCTTGAAATAGTTTACGCCCACCAATGTTTGCGCCAATAGGCGAGGCGTAATCACGGCGTTGTATACCAGGGAGAAGTTGTGCATACGGCTGGGGCAGGCCTGGAAGTAGGAGGGCATTGCGGAGCCAACGTATTCCGTCTGATTGCCGGTACCGCCGAAGTAGCGGATGGCAATGTTGTTCTTCTCGTTAAACTGATGATCGAGTTTAATCACGCCGTTGTAACTGTTCGAGAGATTAATGCCGGCGCCCGCATAATTGTGCAAAATGTCAGAGCCGGTCAGGCTGTTGGCTGGCCAGAGGTAGTTGATCACGTTCGGCATGAGCGGGTTCACCGCTACGCCATCCCGGGCCATCACGGCTTCGGCTGCCGAAACCCATGCGCCTGACGGCGTGGTTCCCGGGGCGGTTAAAGCCTGTCTGTAGTTCTGCTGCTCATAGTTCATGAAGAAGAAGGTGTGATTCTTCACGATGGGGCCGCCGAGTGAGAAACCCTCCTGGTTGTTGCGGAGTTCCGACGTTGGCGAACCAGGGGGTGTGAACCAGTCACTCGCGGCAAGGGCCTCGTTCCGATTGAAGTAATAGACCGAGCCATGGAAGTTGTTGGTCCCCGACTTGACCACTACATTCAGGACGCCGCCCGAATTGCGGCCTTCCTCGGCATTGCTGCTGCTCTGCAGGGAGAATTCGTCGATCGAATCAATCGGCAGGAGCACGCCGCCAATGCCCGACACACCGCCTTGATTGACGGAATTGACGTTGTGCCAAAGGTCGTTGTTGTCGGCTCCGTCGATCTTCCAGTCAATGCCGTTGAACCGGGACCCGTTGAGGGAGCCATTGGCGTTGGCGCCGGGGTTGAACTTCAGCAACTGCGTGAAATCGCGGCCATTCAAAGGAATGTCCAGGATCTGCTTGGTGTCGATCAGGCTGGTTTCCGCCGACGAAGCCGTCTCAATCGCGACGGTCGAGGCCTCAACCTGGACGGTCGTCGCCTGCTTTGCCACTTCCAGTTTCAGTGCGACGGTGGCGATCCTGCCGGCGTCAACCACTACGCCGGATACGATAACCCTGTCGAAGCCCGGCTGGGCGACGGTAATGTCGTACTTGCCGAGCGGGAGATCCTGAAAAACGAACTCACCGGTTGAAGAAGTAAGGCTCGCGCGTCAGGCCCGTATCCGGACTGACCAGCTTGACCGCGGCGGCAGCCACAGCGGCGCCCGTGGCGTCGGTTACGGTACCCGCGATGCCTCCGCGAAAAGTCTGCGCAATCAGCGCTACCGGCGCGAGAGTGGCCAGAAACAACACAACGGAAATCGTTCTGCGGATCATGAGCAAAATCTCCCTTTTTGGTGTTATGGTCACGGCCTGGTTGAAGGTCGCATAATACGGTTACAACCAGCTTGGATCTTGTGGGGCGGGCATTCTGCCCGCAGCCGGCTTTCAACCGGCCCTGGCCGCCTGAAAAGGTGGCTGCGGCCAAGATTGGCCGCCCCACATCAGCCTCACTCGTCATTCAAACATTGGAGCGTTCACGGCTCAAACCCAACCAGAGGACAACCGACGCTACATGGCGACTCCCGTTCGGCGATTGGAACGCGGACTTGGACAGGGTGCTTTTTCTTGTCCCCCAGGTTTGTAACAGTATACATCGAGCCGCTCGATCCATCCAGAGAATTAAGAGTTTTTAATGCTTGACCTGCCCGACGCAGGATCGCCGCTGCCTGGCTTTTCGTGGCTGCAAACCGTAAGGCCAGTGTTATACTGAAGCAACTCTGGCTTGCTGCACTCAGGCCTCGTCTAATGCGATTGTGAGCAAGTGTTCCCCGCGAATTGGAACATCCAGGGTTCGGCTCCAAGTCCTGAGCGTGTTTATCACAAGGAGAGGAGACAAGCATGGCAAGTGCAACCCTTACGAGACAAGAAGAACGCAATCCCCTAAACAGGGAATTCTCGCGTCGCAGCTTCCACAGATTCGCTTCTTTACTGGCGGCAGGCGCGGCGCTTCCCTTCTACAACGAGCGGGCGCTCGCGCAGCTCTCGATGCTGAAGAACATGCCTCCCGATGCGGTCAAGATCAACGCCAACGAGAACCCCATGGGGCCGTGTCCGGAGGCGGCGGAGGCCATCCATGCGGTGGTGCAAAAGGGCGGCAGGTATTTGTACGAAGAAACCTTTGCGATGGCCAGTACGCTGGCGGAACAGGAAGGCGTGAAGTTCTCCTGGGATCCGGCGGCGAGCTATATACAGGCATTCGCGGGATCGAGCGATCCGCTGCATCGCGCGGTGCTGGCGTTTTGCTCCAAGGATAAGCCCTTCGTGGTGGGCGACCCGGGTTACGAGGCCGGTGCGCGCGCCGCGAAATACATCGGCGCCGCGGCCGTTACGGTCCCGCTGGTGAAGGGTAGCGCGGCCCACGATGTGAAGGCCCTCGCCGCGGCGCACCCCAGCCCCGGTGTGATTTACGTTTGCAATCCGAATAACCCTACCGGAACCGTGACCTCCAAAGCGGACATCGAGTGGCTGGTGGCCAACAAGCCCGCCGGCTCGGTTGTGCTTCTGGATGAGGCGTACATTCACTTGTCCGATTCGGCGGTCAGGAGTTCTTATCTGGCGGCCGCGGATAAGGACGTGATCGTCCTCAGAACATTTTCGAAGCTGTACGGAATGGCGGGCCTGCGGGCGGGCGCTGCCATCGCACGGCCGGACCTGCTGCAGAAGATGAACGTGTACATGGCCGGAGCCTTGCCGGTGACTGCCATGGTGGGCGCCAACGCCAGCCTCAAGGTGAAGAACCTGGTGGCGGAGCGGCGCGCCACCATTGCCGCCATCCGCACCGAGACGTTTGAATTCCTGGACAAGCGCAACATCGAGTTCCTCCCCTCGGAAGCCAACATGTTCATGATGAACGTGAAGCGGCCGGGCAAGGACTTCTACGAGCAGATGGCGAAGCACAAGGTCTACATAGGCCGTGTCTGGCCGGTGTGGCCGACCTGGGTTCGCGTCACCGTGGGCACGCGCGAGGAGATGGCGAAGTTTCGCGAGGCGTGCGTACAGTGCTACGCCGCCTGACGGAACTGCTGCGCGGGAGCATCGCCAGGCGGGGCGGGGAGGTTTAGAAGTGCCCCGCACCACTTGGCCGGTTCTGGCACGCAGCCGCAAACGCTACACGTGGCGGGTCTTCGCGGGCGACATCTCCGGGGGGTTGATCGCGGCCCTCATTGCCCTGCCGTATGGCCTGGCGCTGGCGTCCATGATGGGGCTGCCTCCGACGCTAGGTATCGTCACGTCGGTGGTGACTGCCCCGGTTACGGCACTGCTGGGACGCAATCCCGTTCTGATCGGCGGCACTGCCAGCGCCACGGTCCCATTTATCGCGCTGGCAGTTGCGCAGCACGGCGTGGGCGGCGCGGCGCAGGTCTGTTTGGTCGCTTCGGTGTTCATGATGTGCTTCTGCGTGCTGCAACTGGGGCAATACATATTGAAGGTGCCGCACGCGGTGGTGACGGGATTCTCGTGCGGCATCGGGGCCATGATGGTGCTCACGCAGCTTTCCCCGATGCTCGGCGTGCAGGTTGCGGTCGACCGCACCACGACCAACCTGCTGTATCAAGCAGCGGTAGTCCTGGGGCACGTTGCCGGCGCGCGTCCGGGGACCGTCGCGATCAGCCTCGCGGTGATCGGCGTCTCGTTGCTGGCGGCACGTGTCCACGCGCGGCTTCCGGGTCCGCTGCTGGGTATTCTGGCCGGCATGGGCATTGCCACTGTGCTCGGAATCAAGCAGGGCCTGGTGGGGGCCATCGATTTCCGCGTGCCGCCCTTCGCGGGCTTCTCGTGGCAACCGGCGGATGTCTGGACCGTTCTCCCGTCGGGGCTGGGACTGGCGTTCGTATCGTCGGTGAACATTCTGCTGACCTCGCGCGTGGTGGATCACTTTCGCGGCCGGCACCGTCCGTTGATGCGTACGGACGCCGACCGGGAACTGGGGGCTTATGGGATCGCCAATCTCGGTGCGGCGATGTTCGGCGCGCCGATGAGCGTGGGCATCCCGGCGCGCAGTTTGGCCAGCGTGCGCTGCGGCGCGACGACACGCCTGTCGAATCTCGCGCATGCGGCCATCCTGCTGGGGATGGTGGCACTGGGCCGCAATGCGATCGCGCGCGTGCCCATGGCCGCCTTGGCGGCGGTAACCGCGTGGGTCGGAATCGGGTTGCTCGAATGGAGCACCTGGAGGCGGCTGGCGCGCATGCGGCGCGTGGATGCGGCGGCGTTCCTGGTGACGGCTATGGGAGTTCTAACCTTCAACGCCGTGGCGGCGGTGGCCCTCGGGTGCTCGCTTTACGGCGTGCATAAGTTGTGGCTTCTGCGGCCACGGCGCCAAGTGCGGGGCGACGGGTTTCCGTCACTCGACCGTGGAGCGGTAGCTTACGAGAGAGAAATGGAGGGGCTTCCGCAGAGTGCTGCTTCCAACCAGGCACGGGTTGTTTCGGAGTCTTTTGGGCCGCCGATTGATTCGTGACGCGGTATCGGGAAGGCGGCTGCGCGCTTCATACGAAAGAACTCAGCCTACTCAAGGATGTTCCGGGTCCAGAACGCGGAGTCCTTCCAGCGCTGCGACCGCGCATAGCCCGCGTCCGCGGCGAGGAAGTGGTCGATAAGGGCCTAACACTCCGACCTGAACGCGACGACTTGCGCCGACGAGGATTGCTTGAAGACATCGGCAGGCGCGGCGGGCTCGAACCGGCGACCCTCTGCTAGAAGGCAGATGACCCAAGCTCTACACGTCTAAACGAGATTGCCTCCCACAATGGGCAGGTCGATCTCCACCAACA
>Ga0187887_10002727_pt1 | contig 13994 bp, 13 predicted proteins | sample June2016WEW_7_10_FD_132977 | JGI IMG/M metagenome (GOLD analysis project Ga0187887, IMG submission 132977) | Peatland microbial communities from SPRUCE experiment site at the Marcell Experimental Forest, Minnesota, USA - June2016WEW_7_10 | ecosystem: Environmental > Terrestrial > Soil >...
AATTCCGCACGTCGCGTTTGAAGTCGCTGATCTCGCCTCCGAGCTTGCTGGCCGCGAAATCCTGATTCCTCCCAACAGCCCATCCGCCGGCGTCCGCGTCGCGTTCATCGTCGAAAACGGCGCGCCCATCGAACTGCTCGAATTCACCGACCCCAACCATCCTGCCCGCCGCCAGCAGGGCAAGATGCCGATAGAAACACCTTTGGCTTGAACGGGAGCCCACGCGCCGAGCAGGCCGCTTTGTGTCAGGGCACGGCTTCACCCGTGCCAAAAAAGAGGCCGGCGCGAAGCGCCTTCCTCGGGTCGGTCGCGCTTGATGTGCCCTTCCGGGCACGCCGACGCGACCGACCCCCTGCCTGCACCGTTCAAACCGCACGCGCGGAAGCTGCCGGGTGCCGACCGCTTTTTCGCTGACCGCTTCCCAGCTACCCTTCACGAACCTTCAATCACTTACCGCCCGAGACCCCTAAATGTGGAAAATTTGTCAAGAGGCGCGCCCAAAAACCGAAGTAATGACCGCACATTCCACAGCACTTACACCCTTATAGCCTCAAAGAGTTTTGGCCGGTTTCTTCCCTCAATCTGATATTCTGAACTTATAGAGTAGAGAAAGAAAAAAGGCTCAGCCCAAACGGCTGGGCCTTTCTCTTTCTGGCATGCATTATGAACGCGCTTCCGTCCAATCCGCTCCTGGCTACCGGCTCCGTGATCCGTCCCAGGCCCGCTGTCACTCAACTACTTTCGATCCAAATGCGTAAGGGGTTCCTACTTTGCCTTCAAATACATCCACGCCAACGGTGGGCGAACCCGAAAGTACCCGGTCGCCCCCCGACCAAAAGCCCGCGCCAAACCGCTTGTTTTCAAGAGGATGCCACAGTCCAAAACACCTCTGCCACAAGGCCCTCTGAATCAGCAGCTTGCCACAGTCCCATACCCAGGGGGGAGGGGGGTGCCGGGCAGGCCCCTAAAGTACCCATCCCCCGGCTCTTCGTCAGGGGTTCTGTACCCTGCAACCTGCAACCTGCCACCTGGTACCTGTCACCTGGCATCACTGCTGACACCACGCTGTCAGCAGCCCTGTCCTATGCTCCTCCTCGTAGTCAATTCCATCAACGAGAGGAACCCCATGACCACCGCCGAACAGACCGTCACCTCCACCATCACCTGGTTCGAGATTCCCGCTGCCGACTTCGCCCGCGCCGTCCGCTTCTACGAAGCCATCTTCTCCAGCCCGCTGCTCCACCTCGGTGAGTGGCCGAACCTGGCCATCTTCCCCTACGAGCGGCCCGGCGTCTCCGGCGCCATCGCCACCGGCGAAGGCCATCGCCCCTGCGCCGACGGCACCGTGATCTACCTCAACTGCGACGGCCGCATCGACCAGGTGCTCGCCCGCGTCGAGAAAGCCGGCGGCAAAATCGTCGAGCCAAAGAACCACATCCCCAACGTCGGATGGGTCGCCCAGATTTACGACTCGGAAGGAAACCGCGTCGGCCTGCACGCCGCCGCATAGAATGGCCGGTATGCGCCGCGCCGACCGCCTGTTCCGCATTGTGCAGTTGCTCCGCGGCGGCCGCCTGCAAACCGCGCGCAACTTAGCCGAAAAGCTGCAGGTCTCGCATCGCACCATCTATCGCGATGTTCAGGACCTGCAGCTCTCCGGCATGCCCATCATGGGTGAAGCCGGCGTCGGCTACACGCTGCGCCGGGACCTCGATATTCCGCCGCTTATGTTTGACCGTGAAGAAATTGCCGCTCTGGTCTTTGGCGCCCGCATGGTGGAAGCCTGGGGTGGCACCGAGCTGACCGAGGCCGCCAATCGAGCCCTGCGCAAGATTGAAGCCGTTCTCCCCGCCGGCCTGCGTGAAAAGATCGACGACGTCCTGCTCTACGCTCCAGGATTCAAAGCGCCGCCGGAGCTGCGCCGCAAGCTGGACACGCTTCACTCCGCCGCACAGGAGCGTCGCGTCGTGCTGCTCGCCTACTCACGGGAAGACGGCCAGCCCAGCGTTCGCCGGGTGCATCCGCTGGCGCTTTATTTTTGGGGAGGCACGTGGACGCTCGCAGCGTGGTGCGAGATGCGCATCGACTTTCGCACCTTCCGCGTCGACCGCGTCGAGCATGCCGATTGTCTCGAAGAACAGTTCACGCCGAGGGCCGGACAGACGCTGGCCGACTATCTGCGCCGCGTGCGCAGCCAAACGAGCGGCGATCAGGCAGCATTAACTTAACTGTGTTTAGTAGCCGTTAGCCAGCAGATATTCAAGTGTTACATCAAAGGACGGTTGCTTGTCCTGAAGCGCGAGCTTGATCATCACGTCGGCTTCGACGTTCAGCGGATCCCCAGGCTGCAGCACCCGAAGATTGGTGACATTGCGCGTGTGCGGCAGAATTGCGATGCCGACAATCTCGCCATCCCAGGTTGCGATGGTCAGGCTGATTCCCTCAATCGCAATCGAGCCCTTCTCGACCATGAACGACCGCGCGTTTTCCGGGACGCGGACGCGCAGCCACCAATCCGTCAGCTCTGGATCGGCAGCCGCGTCGACAGGGTCGAACGACACCAGTTCCCCGCATCCGTCCACATGGCCCTGCACGATGTGCCCGCCCAGCGGCGTGCCAGCGGCCGTCGGCAATTCCAGATTCACGACCGAACCCCGCTTCAGCAGGCCGAGCGAGGTCCGGGCCAGCGTCTCCGCCGCCAGATCGGCGTGAAAGATTGACGGCTCGATTTCAAGGGCGGTCAGGCAGGTTCCGCTCACTGCGATGCTGTCCCCGGTGCGAAGACGGCTCGCAAACGCAGGCGCAGCAATCGCGATGCGCGTTGTTCCCTTGCGGGGCTCTATGGCCGCTATGGTCCCCGTTGCCTCAATGATTCCGGTGAACATGGCTCAGCTTTCTCCCCATGGATCCCGCAGATACGCATCGACGCGCACATCCTGATCGACGCAGGCTACCGCCGATGGGATCGGCGCAAGTGGTCTCGTCATCGCTTCCTGCAACAGGGGCACGGCGTTCGGCCCCAGGAAGACCGGCGCATAGAACAACGTAATTTTATCCACGTGCCCTCCATTGAGGGCCGACGCGTTCAACTGGCCTCCCGCCTCTAGTATTGCGGAGAGAATCTCCATCGCTCCCAGCCGCTTCATTACGGCCTTCAAACACACGCCGCTTCTGCGCGCCGCCTGATCTCCAGCCGTGGTTCCGGCGGCAAATTGGTCGCGGGCCGCTTCTGTGGTCGCCACCCGCTCCACGTGAACACCGAGCGCTTCGAGGGTGCGTTGCCGCTGCGTGGGGGCCACAGTGCAGAAGATCAGAAGATCATCCTGCGCGGTGCGGACCAGCTTCGAGTCGAGCGGCGTGCGCAAACCTGAATCGAGAATCACGCGCAACAGGGGACGCCGGCGGGGCAACCCCGAACGATCGGTGAGATGCGGATCGTCCTGCAGCACGGTGTTGATCCCGGTGATCACCGCATCGGCGGCGTGACGCATCTCCTGCACCTGAGCGCGCGCCTTTTCTCCCGTCAGGAACACCGGAGCGCCACGCGGGGCGTTTCCCGGAGCTGGCGCGATTCTGCCATCCAGGGAAACTCCGGCTTTCAGCGTAACGAAGGGCAGGCCCGTCTGAATGTGTTTCGCAAAACCGTCGTTGAGCGTGCGCGCCTCGCGTTCCATGATGCCGGTGCTGACCGCAATGCCCGCCGCCCGCAGCCGCTCCAGTCCCCTGCCGCTGACCGCAGGGTTAGGATCCTCGGTCGCGACAACCACGCGAGCCACCCGGGCCTCGATCAGGGCGGTGGTGCAGGGCCCCGTGCGCCCGGTGTGAGCACAAGGCTCAAGGGTCACGTAGGCGGTTGCGCCGCGAGCCGCTTCGCCGGCAGTCTTCAACGCCACGATTTCCGCGTGATCCTTCTTGTCATATTCATGACGCCCAACCCCGACCACGAGTCCGTCCTTCACCAGGACGCACCCAACGGCTGGATTCGGAGAAGCCAGACCCACGGAATGCTCCGCCAGTTCCAGCGCTCGCTGCATCCATCCTTCATCGGGCGCGAGAACTTCCGATTGCTTCGGCACAACGTCCTTTCCACTGCGGAAGGGCAGTTAGTTCTCCAGCAGCGAGTTTACAAACGCCGCGCTGTCGAAGGGCAGCAGGTCTTCGAGCGCTTCTCCAATGCCCACAAAGCGCACGGGCAACTTCATCTCGCGCGCGATAGCGACGGCAATGCCGCCCTTCGCCGTGCCATCGAGCTTGGTCAGCACGATGCCGGTCACGCCAGCCGACTCCGTGAACAGCCGCGCCTGCTGCAGCCCGTTCTGTCCGGTGGTCGCGTCCAGCACCAGCAGGACCTCGTGTGGCGCGTCGGGGATGATGCGCTGCGCTGTGCGCCGCATCTTGTCCAGCTCCGCCATCAGGCCGGTCTTCGTATGCAGACGGCCGGCGGTGTCCACAATGACCGCATCGATATGACGAGTTTTGGCAGCCTGTAACGCGTCGAAGAGCACTGCGGCAGGATCGCCTCCCTGCTTGGTCCGGATCATCTCGACGCCGCTGCGTTCGCCCCAGATCTCCAGCTGCTCGATGGCCGCGGCGCGAAAGGTATCGGCGGCACACAGCAGCGCTGATTTTCCCTGCGCGCGATAGAAAGCGGCCAGCTTCCCGCTCGTCGTCGTTTTGCCGGTCCCGTTGACCCCAACCATCATGATCACTGCCGGAGGCGCGGTGACGTTTGCCGGGGGGCCAGCGTTCTCATCCAGGATCGCCCGCAGCTGTTCCTTCAGCAGGTCTTTCAGTTCGGCGCCGTCTCGAATCTGCTGCCGTTTGGCTCGCTCGCGCAGGTTGCCGGCAATTTCCGCGGAAGTGGTCACGCCGATATCCGACGCGATCAGGCTCATCTCGAGATCTTCCAGCGCCGACTCATCCACGGTGCGGGTCAACGCCAGAACGCCGTCGATGCGCTCGCCCAGGCTGTCGCGGGTCCGCGTGACCGCCTGGCGCATGCGCTCGAAAATGTTTTTCTTTTCCGGCTCCTGCTCGTCCTTCAGGCTGCCGAACAACGTCTGGATCATGAGAACTGCGGCCTCAACGCGCCTCTTCGAGTGTAGCGAACCTGGCGGATGCGTGGTTGGGTCTGGCCAGCAGGGTCAGACCAGCTCAGCCACCTGTTTTCTCATGCGGAACGAAATCGGAGTCCGTACATTCTTCACTTCGAGTGCGCCCGTCGTTACCAGCTCAGCCAGCGCGCGGACCACGGTTGGGTCGTAGCGCGTACCGGAGAGGCGCGACAGGATGTCGAGCACGTAATCGGCGTTCATGGCCGCCTGATAGGGCCGCGGCGTGGTCATGGCGTCAAACGAATCCGCAACGGCAACGATCCTGGCCATCAGCGGAATCTGATCGCCCTTGAGCCCGTAGGGATAGCCCATGCCGTCCAGCGATTCGTGATGCAGTTCGACGCCCGGCACCAGATCCTGGAGCATGCTGATGGGCCGCAGAATCGCCGCGCCCTTCACGGTGTGCGCCTTGACGATCTCGAACTCCTCCGGCGTGAGCGGAGTCGTTTTCATTACCAGGTAGTCTTCGATCCCCAGGCAGCCAATGTCGTGGAGCAAGGCGGCGAGGCGAACCCGCTCCACGCGCTCCTCGTCCAGGCCCATTTTCCAGGCGATGGCCGCCGCGTACGCCGCCACTCGCTCGGAGTGCCCGCGCAGATACGCGGTGCGCTCGTCCACGGCTTTCGCGACCATGCGCATCAGGTCTTTCAGCGTCTCGTAATGACCGCGCGCTTCTTCGTTCTTTTCCTGGCCCCGATCCTGGATGGTCTTCACAGCGCTTCGCCAGGTGGGGATCACTTCGGCAAAGAGATCGTCGGAAGGGTCGGCGGAAATTTCATGCTCGCGTACCGGCAGCCCGGATTGGATTGCATGAACCAGGCGCTCAATCCGGTGGTCGAGCCACAGGGTCATCAGCAGCGCTGCTGTCCCACTTCCGACCAGCTCGATGAATACAACCGCCCAGCCCGCTGCCACTGGGCGCAGCGTTCGCTGTGCAACCAGCATTGCCAGGACCGTGATCGTCGTCGTCGCGGCAAAGATCGCGAGAAAGCGGGCGAAGACACGCCAGCGAATTCGCGTCCCCGGCACGGTCGATTGCCGGTACGCGCGAGAACCAACATTTTGCATGCCGAGCCTTTCTTCGTCAGTCTACGAAGCCTGGGCTCTTCCTGCTTCACCCGAAGGTGGTAAAACCGGCATCCGAGCGGGTCAACCTGGGCTTACCACCGTAATGGTTGATCGGGGCCAGCCTGAGGTAACCCGCAGCAGAGGTGAGTCTTACTCATCGCGCCCGGGCCGCTGCATCAATTCCTGAATGGCGCGCTCGGGAGCCTTGCCGCGCGTCAGGATCGCCTCCATTTGCTCGGCAATCGGCATTTCTACGTTGTGCCTGCGAGCGAGCCCGAGCGCGGCGGATGTGGTGCGCACGCCTTCCGCTACTCTGCCTTCGAGCCCGACCAGGATGTCATCGAGCTTTCGCCCCTGTCCCAGCCCCATGCCCACGGTGCGGTTCCTCGAAAGAGACCCGGTGCAGGTCAGCACCAGATCGCCCATTCCGGAAAGCCCCGCCAGGGTCTCGCGCCGTCCTCCACACGCGACCGCGAGGCGCGTGATCTCCGCGATGCCGCGGGTGATGAGCGCTGCGTTGCTGTTGAATCCCAGTCCGAGCCCCGCAACGATGCCTGCGGCAATGGCAATCACGTTCTTCAGCGATCCACCCAGCTCCACGCCGACGACATCGTCGTTGGTGTAGAGGCGCAGGGTGCCGCTGGAGAACTCCCGCTGCACTCGAGCGGCCAGTTTCGCATCGGCCGAAGCGATGGCGATGGCTGTGGGCGCTCCCGCCGCCACCTCCTGGGCGAACGACGGTCCGCTGAGCACGCCGCAGGGCAGCTCCATTCCCCGCGCCGCCAGTACTTCGCCGATCACCTGGGTCATCCGCAGGCAGGTCCCGTCCTCGATGCCCTTGGTTGCGCTCACCAGCAGCTGTCCGGGACGCAGATGCGGTGCAAACCCCTGATAGGTCGAACGCACAAACTGTGAAGGGGTCACGCTGACGACAATTTCGGCGCCATCCAGGGCCTCCGCGGCATCCTCAAAAATGGCAACCGATTCCGGAATCTGAAAATCTGGCAGGAATGCGGTGTTCTCGCGCCGCTCGCGCATGGTCGCCGCGACGTCCTTTGCGTACGACCACAGCGCGATTTCGTGCCCACCTCTCCGCGCCAGGCTGATCGCAAGCGCGGTGCCCCACGCTCCGCTGCCCATTATGGCAATGCGGCTCATGCGGCGGTCGTCCCCGGCTTGCCCATTCCTGTCTTGCGGAAGCGGTATTCGGTTCCCTTCATCAGCCGCGCGATGTTCTCGTGGTGTCTCAGGACCACGATGAGCGGAATGATGAACAGCACCGCAGTCGCCCACGGAGTGTGTGGCGCGTGGGGCATCAGCAGCGCCAGGACAGGAAACGCCAAGGCCGACAGAATTGATCCCAGCGAAACGTAGCGCGAAACCGCGAAGACCACGACGAAAATGCCCAGACCCACCAGTGCCGCCCAGGGAGCCAGCGCCAGGAACACGCCGAATGCCGTTGCGACGCCCTTGCCTCCCTTGAAGCCGAGCCACACGGTGTAGATGTGTCCAAGGACGACGAAGAGTGCAGCGATGGCGACCGCGTTGGTGCGGACATCCGGCCCCAGGCCTGTGCGAGCCGCATACGCGCCGCAAAGCCAGACGGCGAAAAATCCCTTGAGCACGTCCAGCAGGAATGTGACCGCGCCCAGCCCCTTCGAACCGGAGCGCATCACGTTGGTGGCGCCGATGTTGCCGCTGCCCTTCTGGCGAATGTCTTCCTTGCGGAAGAATCGCACCAGCAAATATCCAAACGGAATCGACCCAAGAAGGTACGCCACCAGCGCGGCGACCGAATAGAAGATCAGGGGCATTGCGCTTACGAGTCTACCAGCAGGGACGCCTCCCAACGCTCACGGATCGGCCAGGGGCCGCAGCCGGTCGCGCGCCATTTACACCTCGCCGACTCGATCGCGACGGGCAGTCTGCCGGGACGACCCGCGACCTACTTCACATCCTGCAGCTGCGTCGCGTTGCCGTTGCGCAGGCACTCCTCGATGATGCTGCGCACTTGCCGGTCGGCTTCCCTGGCGAGACGGCCCTGCTCCGCGCCCAACTTTCCCTGCTGAGCGCCCAGCGCCCCCTGCTCCGCGCCGAGCTTGCCCATCTTCTGTCCAAATACACTTTGCCGCTCGCCGGCCGCGCCCTGCAGCTCACCCAGTCTGGCCTGTAGTTCTCCCAGCCTCGCCTGCATCTCGGCCATTCTCTCCGAGTTCCACTCGGCCTGAGCGGCGGCGAGTTTTGCCTGCAGTTCAGCGACCTTCTCCGGCGTCAGCATTTGGTCCTGTTCGGCCTTCAGCTTTGCCTCGACGTCGGCCAGCTCTTTTGTATTCCACTTATCCTGTTCTTCCTTCGCCTTCGACACTGCGGCATTAACATCGGCCATCTCTTTGGAGAGATCCGGCAGTTTCACGGCGCCTGCTTCCTCCTGCTCCCGCGCAAACTCCTCCTGCTGTTTGCCGAGCGCCTCCTGCTGCTTTCCCAACACTCCCTGCTGCCGCCCCAGATCCTCCATGGGTTTGTACATTGCGCGAACCTTCGCAACGATCGCCGGATCATCGACGACGTACGACTTGCCGTCGTGCGTGAACCACAGGAACGGCCCCTTCGCCACTTTGCGCGCGGCGTCGAGCTCCGCTTTGCGGTTGTTGCCCCAGTCGCCGGAGAAGGTGATATTGTTCCCCGGGCCTTCGACGATCGCGTACGATTCCCCGTCATCGGAGAAGTGGTACGAGAAGCCGTTCACGGTCTGGTCGTCGTCGGAAACGAGCGTGTCATCCGAATCGTCCACCTTCACGGCATCGCCGTTGGCCAGGACAGGGGTGGTGGGACCCACACCCGCCGGCGGAGCGGTGGCAGGTCCTTGCGCTGCGGGTGCACCTGCCGGATTCGGCACCCCGGGGATAGGCGCGGGCGCAGGTTCAACGGTGGTCTGCGCCGGCTGAGGCGCCGGGGCCGGAGCCGATTGGTCGTCAGGTGCAGCGGCCGGAGCCGGCGCTGGAGCGCTCGACGGTGCGGGGGACGCCGTTTGTGCCGCCGCATTAGACACGCGAATCAGCGCAGTCGCCGCGAAGAGCGCGACCGGAATCAGCAGCAGCGAAACCACGGCGCGCCGGCGTCCTTCCGCGAAAGCGCTCCGGAAAAGGTGTTCGTTCAACAGCCGTTCGATACGATGAGCAAGATTGCCCGGGCGAGCCATAGCAACTCCTGGTAAGGTTTGTCGCGGCATCGCCGCGAACTCAAGCAGAATTTCGGCGTAGCCGGAACGGCTCGCTGCGGCGTCGATTCCCGCACGATCGCCGATGGCTTCGCCCAGCGAAGTCAGCGTCCGGCGCAGCCACCATCCCAGTGGGCTGAACCAGAACAATGCCGTATACAGGCTGGCCAGCAGCTGCAAATAGAAATCGAACTGACGCACGTGCGACCGCTCGTGGGCCAGAACGGTCTTCAGTTTCTTCATGTCCCAGCCGGTGTAGCTCGCGGGCAGGACGATCCCCGATCCAATCGTGACTGGCGATGGTATCTTCCGGCTCGAACGCACATGGGGCTCGGGTGCAACCAGCGGCGAAACGAAGTCGGACGTCATCCAGAGCCGCAGTGCTGCTCCCAATCCCCACAGCAACCGCAGCAGGAGCGCGCCGCTCACCGCCAGATAAATCATCGCGATCAGGCGACCCGCGGGCGGCCATTGGAATCTCGTGTGTCCTGGTGCATCGGTCGATGCGACAGGTACAGTCAGCGGCGCAACGTCCGGCACAGCGGAAACAGCGACCGGGCTGGGCGCCACCGCCGGGCTCGCCGGCAAAGTAACCGGTGCCTCGTCCGAAGTCAGCATGACCAAAGGCGCTGCCCTTACTGGCGTCTGCCTGACGGCAAGCTGCTTCACGCGAATCGGCACTGCCCAACCAGCTCGTCCGGCCCATCCCGCGACGGCCGGCCAGCGCATCAGGAACGGCATCGCAAGGGAAGCGATCAGCACTGCGCTCCACGCCGCTTTGCGTACCGGCACGTTGCTCACGCGCAGCAGGCGCAGGCTCGCACCCACTGCAATCGCAAAAACCAGCGCCCTGAGAGCAGCTTCGATGATCACCGCCGTCATGCCTTGCCTCCCTCCTGTTTTTTCACCGCCGCAACGCGCCGCGCCAAACGCTCCAGCTCCGCGCGGCTCACCACTTTCGAATCCACCAGTCCCACCAACAGTTCTTCCACCGATCCCTCGCAAAACCAGTCGACAATGCGCTGTACCGCGCGCGCCGCCACTTTCTGCGGTGATTCCGCGGGCCGATAAATAAAGGTCCGGTTGTCAACCGAGTGCGCCAGGTAGCCCTTCTCTTCCAGCCGCCGCAGGACGGTGCGAATCGTGGAGTCCTTCAGCGGACGCTCTACTTCTTCGCGTACCTCTTCAGCGGTCACCTTCTGCAGTCGCCACACAATGCCCAGAATGTCGCGCTCCAGCTCTCCCAGCTCGGCTGGATCATGGTTCGATGAAGTGTTACTCGTCATAGTGTTACCCACTGTAACACATAAGACCGTGCCGTACGCAAGAGGGTTAGCAAATTATTTCTAAGGCCTCGCTTGTTGGAACGACCCCGAAGTCAGCGCCGCGCCCTGCCGGTCTTTTTTTGCCCCAAACTCGCCCCGACCTCTCTGGATTTCGCCAATAGTTCTGCGATCGAGCTGGGTGGGTTTCCTGCTTCCAGCATGGCGCGAAATACGGCGTAAGAATCGGTCCTCGCACCGGCCTTCCGCAAGATGCCTTCGTCGTTGACCCAGGCATAGACGATGACTTTGTCTTTGCTGGAGAACCGGAAAAAAAGGCGATACCGCTCGTGAAACTTAGCGCGAAACCAATGGCGATTGTCGGAACCCAGGGTATTTCCCTGACGGAACTCGGCCGCATTCGGATCGCGAGGAATGATTTCGTGCGTATAACGGCGAATCGTGGCGAGCAACTTTGTGGCCGGCTGATCGCGATAGCCGATGGGATCCCTGCTGGCGAGGGTCTCCACCTGAGCAACGAGCCTCTCCAGTTGTCGCCGAAAAAGCGGGTGTTCGTAGAGGGTCCAGCCATTCACCTGCATCAGAGCAGCGACTCGTCACTCAGGGCTTCATCCCCTTTGACGGTCACGCCCTCCACGAGGCGGTCGATCCGTTCAGCAAGTTCCTTGCTCATGGGACGCACACTTTGCGGTGCTGTGGCGATGTCGTGCGCCAGAAAAGCAAGAAACGATTCCATGACTGGATCGCGCTTTTCCGCGATCGGCTCCGTAACGGAAACCAGCATCCGCCCTGGCGCGATCACGTGCGCCTTGACTTCACCTGAGAACTCGGGGTGACTCTTGAACAGGGCGCTGTCGAAGCGAAATCCCGTGGAGTTTCCGGTGCGTGTCCGTTTGCCGCGGTATTCATTGCCAGGCGAACGCTTCTCCGCCGGAACGGTGCTGGACTTGGTGTTTGGCATCGAAGCCTCCGTACGCCGATGTTAGCACATTTGTGCATACATGCTATTTCCTACATCAGCCGGCGGCGGACCAGATCCAGCCCCTGCTGGCTCGCATAGAACCGCACGCCGCCGCGATCGCCCGGAAAGCGTTTCTCCACCCACTCCGTGCCGTCGGCGTCGCTGACCGCCGCATAGATCAGCCCCACGGGTTTCTCGTCGGTACCGCCGGTTGGACCCGCGATACCCGTGACTCCGAGCCCGAGCGTGGAGCCGCACCGCTCCCGAATCCCATCTGCCAGCGCCACCGCCACTTCCCGGCTCACCGCACCGTATTGCGCGATCAGCTGCGGATCGACCCCTGCCAGCTCCGTCTTCAGCCGATTGCTGTAGACGACGGCGCCTCCGGTGAACGACCGCGAGCTGCCGCTCACGCTGGTCAGCCTCTCGGCCACCATGCCGCCCGTACAGCTCTCGGCCACGGCCAGAGTCGCCCCACGCATCTCCAGGTAATACAGAACAATCTGCTCCAGGGTTTCGCCCTGCGACGAATAGATGAAGTCTTCGAGTTCCTCTTCAATCTTGCCCGCCAGCTCATCCACGCGCGCCTGCGCCAGATCCGGAATCGGCTTCGAGCAGGTCAGGCGCAGCTCGATGTCTCCCATATGGGCGAGAATGGTGGTCTCGATGTCCTTATATTGGGTGTAAATCGGTGCAATCTTCGCGTCTGCCGCCGACTCGCCGATCATCGCCGCCTTTAGCACGCGCGTCGCGATGTGTTTCTTCGGCACAATCTCCCGCAATCGCGGCAGGCACTGTTCCTTAAACATCGCTTTCAGTTCGTGGGGCGGACCCGGCAGCAGCATGGCCAGCTTGCGATGCTTGCCGACTATGGTATCCAGCCACTGCCCCGGCGCCGAGCCCAACTGGTTGGGAAGCATGGTCGCGCCCTCGATCACGTCCGCCTGTTTTTCGTTGTTCCGCGTGATCGTCATCCGCCGCGCGGCCGCGCGTGCATACAGATGGGCAATCAGCTCCGGATCGCGTTTCACCCGCACTCCCAGCGCCTCCGCGACCGCTTCCCGGGTGAGGTCGTCTTCGGTCGGACCCAGGCCGCCGGAAATAACCACGATGTCCACACGCCCCAGCGCGTGCCGCACCACGTCCGCCAGCTGTTTCAGGCGGTCGCCGGCGATGGTCTTAAAGTCGACCACAACTCCCAGCTCATTCAGCTTTTCGGTGATATAGAGGGAGTTGGTATCCTGGCGGAAAGGCGTGAGCATTTCCGACCCAGCCGCGATGATCTCCGCGTTCATCGATCTCCAGGGATTCCCTGCTCGGGAATCAAACCGCACATGCCTCAGCGATCACAGCACCCGCCAACCTTCCACACCCAGCGCCACATGATAAAGCGAGGTGCTCGTTACCAGCAGCGCCACCCCGCCGGGCACGAAGTTGAAGCCCACAATCCCCGGCCCGGACACCGCCAGCGAAGCCTCACCCTGCGGCGAGATCATGGCAACGCCCCGGCGCCCACGCAGTGACGCGGCCACGTAGACGTTGCCCGCCACGTCGACCGCTACGCCCTGCGGGCGACCCAGCCCGCGATGCAGGACGCCGATATCGCCATCGCGATTGATGGCATATACCGCGTCGTAGCTCGACGTGGTCGGTCCCGTCACATACAGCGTTCCATCCGGGCCAAAAGCCAGGTGATAGGCCGCCACGCTCGGCTCCAGCGTGGCAAAGACGAAAATCTGCCGGTCCGGTGCAATCTTGAAGATGGTCCCGCTGCGATCCCCCACATAGAGGTTCTGATCCGGATCGAACGCGATTCCGGTCGCCACGCCCATGCCCTCGGCGTAGACGGTGGCGGCGCCGTTCTTCCCCACGCGATAGACCTTGCCTTCGTGGCGCGACGAAACGTAGAGATTCTCTTCGTAATCCACCGCCAGCCCGGTCGCGTTCATGATGCCGCGCACAAACGGACGCATTTCGCCGTCGCGCTCGATGCGAAACACGGAGACGGGTGTCTCCTGCCCTCGCTGCCCGGAGAAGGTGACGTAAATGTTGCCCGAGTGATCCATTACCGGGTTAGCCACCGCATGCAGGCCGGTGGCAATCAAACTCGCGACGCGCACTTCCACGGCATTGCTCTGGGCTCCGTTCTGCAGAATGCGCAGCCGCCCCGACTCGGCTTCCTCGGGCACGCGCAGCGTCAGCCGCGCCGCCCGGCTCAGCAGAACAGGCGCGGCTAGATCCCCGAGCATCGCCACAGGCCGCCGCCACTCCGCGCCGCCCACGCGGCTTTTGTCGCCGTTCGCCGTGGCGACCGCGCCGAGATTCGCGCCCTGAACCTCTACCTCGCCGCC
>Ga0187887_10002729_pt1 | contig 13988 bp, 11 predicted proteins | sample June2016WEW_7_10_FD_132977 | JGI IMG/M metagenome (GOLD analysis project Ga0187887, IMG submission 132977) | Peatland microbial communities from SPRUCE experiment site at the Marcell Experimental Forest, Minnesota, USA - June2016WEW_7_10 | ecosystem: Environmental > Terrestrial > Soil >...
CTATGACGAAATCCGTCAATCGGTGCGGGTTGAGCTCGGACTCACCGAGGGCCAACTGGCCAGTATTGACGGCCAGACCCAATTGCCGGTGGCGGCTCAAGAGAAGTTTGATGAGCTGACGGTTTGGCTTGAGCGCAAGCAACCGGTATCGGCGCACGCCTTCTCGGGCCTCTGAAACAGTACGCAACCGTCCGGGAGACATGGGGACGTAAAATCCGTGTTGATACTGGATGTCGCTCACCAGTTATTAAAAGACGAGACACTCGACCGACCAGCAATGGCCGGTTTTCTTTTTTTGGCCTCTATAGCAGGCGTGGATGTCATCGTCTGATCTTGTTTCCTTGCGTGTCCTTCGACGAGACGTGCCAGCCGAAGCATCTGGGGCAGGCATAGGCCCGGATCTTGAAGCCGCCATGCCGGTTGTTTGCAAAATTCACCACTGTGGCGGCTGTCCTTTTGTTTGGGTACCGTATTTTGCCACATTGGCGCGAATGGATGGACATTGGCGTGTGATGGAATCTTCAAACTATTCGCTACCGATCACGGCGTAGAAGTTCTTGATGCGGGTGTCCATTGCTACTCCTCAGACCAACAGACAATGTTGACGGACGCCACCGAGTCAAAGCTCGCGGCCCGATCATGAGCCGGAGTCGTTCAACGGCGGAGGCGGATCACTACTCCGGCGGGCAAGCTCTCCGGCGACCAGGCCGACAGAGGTATCGATATCCTCAAGCTTCGCCAGCATTCTCTCCTCCATCAGTCCGATCTCGGTCCTGATGGTGGCGAGCAGGCTGGTCAGCAGTTTCTCGGTGTGCCTTCGATCGCGCCAGAGCGCGATCCTGATGAGCCGGACCGCCTCGCCTTGAGGGTCGTCCGGGAAGCCCCTCTCCATATTTTCTTGTGGGCCAGGCGTCGGCATCCTCCCAAGCATACAGCCGCCTGTTTCAGCCACAAGAATGTTTAAGTTGCCGTTTGCGGCAAGTTTCTCGAAACAATGCCAGGCCCGGCCGGGGCTGTAATGCACGAGATGCGCGGGATCTCAAATTGATAAAAGGGTTATCCAGGCGTATAATCAGGCCGAACAAAAGCGTCCTCGCCATGAAATTAATAAAGCTTAATATTCAAGGATTTCGCTCCGTCAAGAAGCAGGAGGTGCTTCGAGTTGATGAGAGGGTCACGATTCTGATTGGGGCGAACGACCACGGCAAGTCTAATCTTCTAGAGGCGATATTGCGCCTGAACGACGAAGGGGCTTTCACGGTTGATGACAAGCACTGGGATTTGTTGCCGACCGACAAGATGGCCATATCGTGGCATTTCAAACCCGACGATGCCATCAAGCAGAAACTCGCGGAGCTTGAAATGAAACCGCCTTCCCTGGAGGGTGCTGACCTCTCTGCCGTGCCCGAGGGCACGGTTCTGCCACCTATCGAGGAGGCCGCTGCCTTTCCCGTAAACACCGAAGGAGAAATAGTTTATTACAGGGACATGACAACCAACGTTGTGAAGGTTGAGAGCCTTCCTCTGAAAATCCCGCTCTCCAAAGAGCCAGAGGTGTTAAAGCTGAGGCCGAGAGTTGAGCTGTTCATCGTGCCGCCCCACAGCAATTTAGTGGATGAAATAACACTCGCCCAATTAACAACAGCTGATTTCGAATTCATGCAGGGAATCTTCCAACAGGCTGGGCTCTGGGATGCTCGGGAGACCATCTTCTCGCAAACCGATAGCAATACGATGCTCTTGGACCAAGCGTCAAAGAAGCTGACGAAGATCTTAAATGACAGATGGAAGCAGGGGAAGGATTTGGAGTGGAAGCTTGATTATGCTGGCACCAAAGGCGACCACATAATCCTTCAAATTAACGACTCCTCCATTGGCACCCGTTACACAAGGCCATCCTTCCGCTCGTCAGGATTCAAGACGTACTTCCTTCTGTCGATGATTATCAACGCGAGGACACATAAGAACCCTAGCGATTCCTACATCTACCTTTTCGACGAGCCAGGGACTTACCTGCACCCCCACGCCCAGCTTGACCTCCAAAAGAGCTTTGAAGCGATTGCGGACAATGCCCAGCTGATCTACACGACACACTCACTTTTCCTCATCAACAAGAACTATCCCGACAGGAATCGAGTAGTGAGCAAGACTAAGGACGGAACCAAGATCGACCAAAAACCATTTGTCAAAAACTGGAAATCCGTGCGTGAGTCATTGGGTATCTTATTGAGCAACAATTTCCTGATTGCCGAGAAGACCCTTCTTACGGAAGGTCCCTCCGACGTCATTTACTTCATAGACGCCATTAAGAAGCTAAAACAGGCGGGTAAACTCGATATCGACCTCAACGACTTGAGCATTGTGGATGCCGGGGATTCTGAGAACTATGTCGCCATGGCCAAACTGATGTTGTCTGAAGGGCGAGAAGTGGTTGCGCTGCTCGACGGGGATGGCGGAGGACACAACACGGAAGCGCAGCTCAAGAAAGTCTGTGCCAAGGAACTTAAGGAGAAGAAACTACAGATACGCAAACTGGATAGCGGCAAGTCATCAGAGGATATGTTCTGTGACATAGCTAGGCTGCGTGAAGCCATGAGCAATGTTTTTCACAATCTCACGGCCACGAGCGGCGCACGGAAAGCCGCAACCGGCTTGGACATCCAAAAGGCTGTCGAAGGCATCAAGTCGTCTCAGAGTGAAACCATGGGGAGGACAATCAGCGACACTACTGCTGCCTGGTTCGATCCCAAAGAGAAGATGTCAAAGTTGTCCATCGCACTCGAATACGAAAGCCTGGGTGGTGCCGCCCAGATTCCCGCCGATGCCGAAGGAGAAGTTGAAACCATTCGTGATTTGCTCAAGCTGAAAGGGGAAAAAGCCATTGAAACAGGCGTCTTTGAAGAAGTGGAGTAGAGCGAGATATCAGGCGACTACCAGTTTGCCGTCTTTGCGGATCAGGGTCATTGGCTCACCCAAGGCATCCCCGTGTAGAATATACAGGTCGCCGACATAGCCAGGCCCCCCGCTCGCGAAATCAAATTTGACTCCATAGGCTATGTCCGCAAACTGCTCTGGAGTCCCGTCCTCAAGTCCCCATGACTCTCGGATAACCGGTACCTGCATAACCTCCCCCCACTCCGCCATTGTGAGCTCTTGTGGTTTGTTCATGTGATCTGTCTATATTAAGGGGCGGCCCCGACCTGAGGTTAACCCTGTTTCTAACAGACTACAACAACTGATATGTTATGGCAATGCTCCGCCTGTTAGCTCGCCTTACCCTCCTATTGGAACACCGAACGACCAGCGGGGGAAACACACTCACAACGCTCTAAGAATACGGTTGATGCACTGGCCGCTGTCGAAACGGATTTGGTGCTCCCAGAGCCGGAGGACTGTCCAATCCGCGGCACGTAAACGTCGGAAGTTCCGCTGATCTCTCCTTCTGTTCGCTCGCAACTTCAATTTCCAAAACTCCGATAGCTTGCTTTCCCACGCCGGTAGCCGCCAGCCGTGCCAAAAATCGCCGTCGATGAATATCGCGACCCTCTTCGCCGGAAAGACGATGTCTGGAGATCCCGGCAGTTTCTTCCAGTTTGTTTGAAACCTCAGACCGGCCCTCCGAAGCTCTCGCCGGATCGTTAGCTCCAAGGGACCGTCCTTGAGCTTCACGGACTTCATCGCATGTGAACGCTGCTCAGGGGTCAAATGGTCTGGCATCGTAGACTGCCTGGAATGCCCCGAATTACTTCGTCTTCCCTAGAATCGTCTTGACTCTCTCCTTTATATTCTCGCGAACGGTTGTCAATTTGGTCTTTGCCACGTCTGTCAGAAGAGCCGTATGGGCCACGGCGTCTCTGACTGGTTTGTATTCGTTCGCGTCTCTTGCCAAACAGGCTTCTTTCGCCGCATCTCTCTTGTCAACTAAGTTAGCGAGGAACTCCATGGATAGATAGCTGGAATCGGTGGAGCTCTTCCGAATCGGGATGCTGATGTTGCCTTTCCCTTTGCTCGCTTGTTCCCTATCTTTCCACTTGCGAGCCTCTTCCTTCGCTTCTTTGGACAAGGGCACTTTTCGTTCCTTGATGTATCTCCTTATCAGGTTTTCCGAGACGAAACAGTCGGCATAGGATTCGAAGTTGAACGCAGCGTCGCCGGATAGTTCGTCGACCCAACCCGCAATCGTGCCCCTACTCGGAGACGCTTTGGAGAGGCCGTACTCCTGCGAAACGGCCCCGAACAAACCACGTGACGCCCGCTCCTTTTTCGACAGCCTCGGATTGTCGGGATCGCCCTCTTCTCGGTGCTTTATTCGCCATCTGTCCCAATCCTCGACGATCTTCAAAATGTTCTTCCGAAATCTCTCCAGAAACTTCTCATACTTGGGGTCGTCGGCGACGATCCCCTCGCGGCTGCTCGTAAACCTGTCGGTCGCATCATCGAGTCCGTCGAAATGAATCTGGCCGTATAGGTAGCTTTCGGCCACACGGGCCGTCGGTATGCGCTTCAGAATGTCCCGCTCACGCAAGCGCCCGTTGACGAAGAGATCAATCCCCACCCGCTCTTCCGTAGTCATGATCTTCAGGTCCCTGGGCTTCTCAACCGACGCGATGAATCCCTCGATGCCGGGGATTTTGAGCTGTCGCGTCTCGTGGGCGCCGGAATCCTTCCCGAAACGTTCTTTCACGCCATCGACGTAGGGGTCCTCATGCTGACCGATGATCCACAGGAATTCTGTCTTTTCAGCCAGAGCATCCAGATTTTCGTGAGTGATTTTCTTGCCGTCGAGGAAGATGTTGAACGAGGAGTCGAGCAAGGAAAATCGGAAATAAAGCGCGATGATCTTTGTCAGGAACGGGAGGCTGCCCTTTATGCCCTCTTTGAGCCCGTCGAAATGGATTATCGTACCGTGCTTCTGGCCCCGAGTGTACTTAGCGAATGTTGCGGCTTTCCATTGCCCGAGGACGTATTCCTGCGGCGTCAAATCCTCAGTTATCGCGGCGTCGAGAGCGGAGTTGTCGATGACGCCGCCGGTATAGGTCCCGCCTTTCGTCTTCGAGATGACGGTGACTTTATCCGCGCACGACAAGAGCGCCAACTTCCCGATGCCCTTCCTGCCGATGAATGCCCTTCCGCCGGGCGAGTGTGTCGATCCCTCTTTTCTCTTCGAGTAGCCGATCTTCAGGAATTTGTCCTGGAAATCCTCGGCTGTCATGCCGACGCCGTCATCCTTTATGAAGAAGCCGTTTCCGCTTCCGTCGACGAAAATATGGACGTTCTTCGCGTCGGCATCCCACGAATTCGATATGGCTTCTCCGAGGACGGTCGCGAAGCTGCGGTACAAGCTCCTCCCTAGGTGGTTCAGGACGCTCAAGGAGATTTCGAATGCAAATGGCTTATTCGGCATACTCGTCCAAATGTCTTGCGATAGTTTTGCCAATCACCACACCGAGCCGCACGGGTACGGCATTCCCGATCAACCTGCCAATCCTCTTGAAAGGGTAGTCTGCACCGGGTGGTACGAACTGGTACAGTTTGGGAAACGACTGGAGTATCGCTCCCTCCCGCAACGAAATGCCTCGGTCTTGCCCTGGGTGGCCGAAGCGCCCGTTGCCGAAGCCGTAGAATTGCGTCGTGATCGTCGGCGAAGGCTTATCCCACTCCATCCGGCCGTAGACACTCGAATAGTGTTTGCCGCTCTCCTTCTTGTGACAATCGGCACGGAGTCGACGCGGCCAATCACGCCATGTGCCCCCAGGCTTCGAGGCGCGAATACGCCGCAGATTTCGATCCGAAAGGGTGCTGGTGCGATGGAGCGGATCAGCAGCACAGACCTCTCCGGCGCGGAGGGGTGGCAGCTCCCGTAGAACGTCTGAAACCGTGCGATGTTCGCTCGGTTGGTGCGTCGGAGGAATGAGCTCAATCGGTCCGAATCGGGATGCGACTATGACGAGACGGCGGCGATGTTGAGGGACCCCGTAATCCTGGCATTGGACGACCCACTTCTCGGGATCGTCAGTGAAATGGAAACCTTCGTCAGCAAGAACAGACAGGAAATCACGGAAGACCTCGTGACGCTGGAGTTCTGGGACGTTTTCCATGCTCACGATATCCGGTTTCACCTCTCGGACGAGCCGGCCGAAATCCTTGAGCAAGGTCCATTTGGGGTCTCTCTCATTCTCAAGCCCCTGCGTGTATTTTGAAAAGGTCTGGCACGGGGCGCACCCGACGAGGATGCGCGCATGACCCTTCGGATAATGGCGGGCGAGATCGGCACCTCTGAGCGTGCTTACGTTCTGCTGGTGAAACCTCGCGTCGGGATTGTTGTGCTCATACGGGAATCGACACATCTCATCAATGTCGTACCCGGCGGTAACATTCAAGCCCGCGCCCAAAAGTCCTCGCGTAAGCCCACCGACTCCGCAGAAGAGGTCAACCGCGGTCGCGGCCTTGTTTGAGGATTTTGGCATCTCTTAGTATCAGTATATTGCCGAAAACGATTCCGTCAATATTTAATGACCAGCATCGCGCAAGCCAATAGCTCTTCGCAACAAAGCCGTGATTCGACGCGGGCGGGATGTCGGAGTACCGCGACATGTCCGCCGTCGGAACTGGCGCGAAAGCACTGGTGCGCCTCACGAGGCGCGCCACCACCGCGCGGAATCTAGCGATTCCGCGGACTACGGGTATGCCGCACCGTCCCGCGTCTAGCGACGGGCACACTTCGGTTTTCGTATCCTCAAACCCTATCGGGCTTACGCTATCGCTTGTCGAAGTGTGCCCGTCGCTTCGCTGGCCTCAGCCTCGCTATCGGAGGCTTCGGTTCGGCTGCCGTTCCTATCGTCTCTCACCGCCGAAGGACGGTGCGGCATGGATTCTACCGAATCCCAAAATATACTGGTTTCAGCTATCGCGGCACCACTGGTCCGCGATCACGCTCAGTTCCCGATATGGTTCCAGTCATATTCCCAGCGCCCGAGGAGGTTGTCCTGCATCCGCTTTGCGGCTTCTTTCGATGGGCATGCGCAGGCGTGGTAGTAAATATGCCACCCCTGCTTCAGATGCCAGTTGATCATCTTCGCAAGGTGAGATCCGTCCGAGCCGTAGCGGCTCATCCGCGCTTTCTCGTTCACGGTTTCGCCGACGTAGTGCCACTCGATGTTGCCACCGCGCGGGCCGCCGGTTCCGATCTCGTAGCACGCGGGACCTTTGTGGTCCAGGCTCGCGTCGTACCACTCGTTCTTGTAGGCCAAAAGCCTCGCCCGCGTCCATCCCATTACTTCATTGTAGTCGCCATATCATCCGATGGAGGATTCCGCGCGCCCTCTGATCATCAAAACTTGCACGTTGCGGCATGCCGCGCCATCTTTGCAGGCTTTCGACCAAACCCGAGAATCAGGGAATGTCATCAGATTCCGAGACATCGGCCAAAACTCGCGGGGATCTGCCGCGCGGCAACCCAACCAAGCAGAAGATCCTCGAACTCCTTGCGGAGTTTTTCTGCCTCCGCACGAACGACGCGGCCGAACTCCTGAGGAACCGCACCGCCACGGAAAGTGACGCGCGCTCCGTCCGGCGTACGTTGTCCATCCTGCATCGGGACGGGTTCCTCTATCGACTACCGTACTTTGATTCCGGCCGGGACCGCGGCGGCGTTTCGTACGTGTACGGCCTCTCGGCGAAGGGCGTTGCCCACGCCTTCCGGAACGGATATTCCACCTCGGCGACAAAGACCCTCGACGAGCATTCCCTGAGAACCTTGGATCACGAGCTAGAGATAACGGCGTTCCACATCGCGTTGCACCGCATGTGCTCGGCAAGGGGCCTCCGGTATCTGTGGCGGCAGAAAGACCTCGAACACACGGTCCACCCTGACGCGCTCTTCTACGTCGCCGATCCGGCGCACCCCGGCAAAGCCTTCTGCTACTTCCTGGAGATCGAGCGTGCGAAGCTGGGCAACTACCGGAACGGCGAGCCGCAGATCCTCCGCAAGCTCCGGAGATACTACGACTACTTCAATTCCACCGGTTGCGAAAAGGAATGGGGGTTCCGCCAGTACCGCGTCGTCGTGGTCCAGCGGACGGACGCCCGACGCGAGGGACTCCTCACGGCATTGCGGGAGAGGTACAGCCATCGCATGTTCTGGCTCACGACGGAGGCGGCGTACCGCGAGGACATCGGCGGCGCGATCTTCATGACGCCGAAAGATGACGCCCCGGTGCCATTCTCCTTCCTTACGCATTGAGATTCATTCCAGTACGATTCATCCAATCGCTCGAAAGAGCGGGATTACTCGTCCCGCGTCCCGCCGTCTCCAGGAGTAATCCTCCTGTCCGATGGCGGCGGGGACGCCGGACCCCATGAACATCCCCATCGGAACATACGGAGACCCGCTCTCCCTCGAAAAAGATCTCGTCATCGACAGCTTCAACCACACGTTCGTGGACGGTGTTGCGGGCGTCGGGAAATCGACGCTCCTGGAGGACGTCGCCATCCAGCTCATCCGCGCCGGCAAGCCCCTCCTCTACATGGACCCGCACGGCACGAGCGCGCGCCGCATCCTGAGCCACATCCCGAAGCGGTACGGCGAGCGCGTCATCTACATCAACCCGCTCGCAAAGAAGGTGCCGGGAATATCGGTCTTCTGCGGAAAGACGAGGGAGGAGAAGGAGCTCGACATCGCGTCCTTGACCGGCATGCTCAAATCGACGGCCGGGGACGCCTGGGGGTTCGAGACCGCGAACGTGATCGACAGCGCCGCGACCGCCGCCGTCGAATCGATGGAGCATCCGACGATGGCGCATGTCTACCTGTTCATCGTGCGCAAGCTCATACGGGAGCGGATGATCGCGAAGGCCGACAATCCGCTGCTCACCGACTTCGCTTTGGAGTACGACGAAGGCCTCCGTGCGTCGGAACGCATGGCGAAGTTCGCGCCTCCGATCAACAAGCTGAAGCCGTTCGTCCGGCCCATCATCCGGACCATATTCAACCAGACCACGAATCTCCCCCTGGTGGAGCTCATGAACGACGCCATCATCATTGTCGATCTCGATAAGGGGAAGATCGGCGACGTAAACGCCGCCCTCATCGGCTCCGCGATCCTGAACCACATCGGCATCTATGCGTTCCGCCGGCCAGCGCACTGTCGCAGCGAATTCACCGTCATGGTGGACGAGTTCCAGAACTTCTCGCACGGCATCAACTGGACGACCTTTTTCGCCGAGCTGCGCAAGTTCGGCATCCGCTGCTGGCTCGCCACGCAGTCCGTCACGCAGGTTCCCGAGAAGTGGATAGACTCGATCCTCGGGAACGTGAACAACCTGATCTGCTTCGCCGTGGGCGACAAGGACGCCGAGCGCATCGCGGCGGCCTACGGCGACCCGTCCCTCGCGCACGGCCTCATCTGGCTCGACGACCACGAGTTCTACGCGAAAGTGAAGGTCGGCAAACAGCGCCACCTCTTCCGGCATGTGCGGGCTCTCGCACCGCTCGCGAAGCAGGGCGACGAATCGAAATACCGCGACGTGCTGAAGACCTCGCGCATGCGATGGGGGAAAAAGCGGAAGGACGTGGACGCCGGGATCGTGGCATTGCTGAAGCGAGGATTTGAAGGGGAAGCGTAACCTGTCGCTGTGCAGAGCCGGGAACGCGTGCTGAAGGATTTGTTCCTCAAGACGGCGGCCCCGACTCGGAGTAGACACAGCCACTTGCTGTGACCGGGGCTTATCAGGGCCGGCGACTGGCTGAGTTGTCCATTGAGCAACGCCACCCATCGCCGCGTCCCGCAACGTTAAGGCCGTCACGATGCCACGCAGCAGGTCTGTCGCCTATGACCTTGTCCGTCAAATAACCGTGAGTTAACCTGGATGCGATGGATCTTCGGATTTTCCTGAGTTCGACCTTTATCGATCTGCGTGAAACGCGCCAAAAGATCATTCAACTCCTTTCTGTAATCCCGAGCGATGTTCTGCGCATGGAGGTCTTTGGCAGTGACGAATCCCGACCGCTCGAATACTGCCTCGACCAGGTTGACAGAAGCAATTTCTTCATCGGCGTCTACGCCGAGCGTTACGGGACGATTGACCCAGATTCCGGAAAGTCGATCACAGAGCTCGAATACGAAGAGGCCTTCGGGCTGCACCAACGATCACTCTTATCCGGACTCTTGGTATATGTTCTCGACCCCGGAGCCCTCTGGCCAGTGGAGCAGGTAGATCGAGAGCCCGCTCAGGTGTCAGCCCTACAGGCATTCAAGCATCGGCTTCGGCAGCGCCATACCCTGGCCTTCTTCAAAGACGGCGATAGCCTTGCCCTAATGGTGCTTCGCGACGTGCTGCGCAAGATCGGTATCGGTCCGGAACGAGCTCTTAGGCCCCGAAGGCTGGCACTGAGGGCCGAGGGTTCTGCGAGGCCTCTCCTGGGCATGGAGCATTTCACGGAACGTGACTCGGCCCTCTTTAGGGGACGTGAAGGAGCTGTAGCAGTGCTCGCCGGGCTGATCGACAAAGAGCCCATAACCTTACTGCTCGGCGAGTCAGGCGTGGGGAAGACCTCACTGATCCAAGCCGGGCTGACGCCACTACTCAGATCAAAGGATTACCAGATCGTCCTGTGCCGCCCGCTTCCTGCTGAGCACGATATCGCGGCATCAATCTGGAATCAAGCCATGGAAGGCATCGCCCCAGCCTCCTCCTGGCTTGCCGTCATACGTCTCATCGCCACCGCACAACCAACGCGACAACTATGCGTCTTCTTAGATCAATTCGAGGATGTGCTCTCCCTCCCTGTTTCTTTGGAATCCTGGGCTAACCAATTGACTCAGTTGCACGAGACACCGCTTCCGACGGTCCACTTCGTCATCTCGTACAGGGGCGATGCAGAGGCGAGACTTGGTGCTATTTGGCAAAGAGTATCTGGTTCTCCCACAGGTCTGCCACGGTACTACCTAAGACCCCTAACAGCTGCAGGCGCCGCAAACGCGATCTCTGCCGCGCTCCACGCCGCTGACGTAACGTTAGCTCGTGAATTGTTGCTCAATCGTATCATAACCGACCTCAATGCAGCCAGCATTATTGAATCCGAGGGTGACATTTACCCGCCCCTCGTGCAGATGGTGTTAGGCGCTCTCGTCTCTGCTGCCAAGGATTACAACAACATCCTAGACGAGCCACTCTACGAATCTCTGGGTGGCACCGCCGGAATCATTGGCCGCTATTTGACGGCCCAGCTCCAGCTTCTTGGACCGAAACAGGCGAGTTGTCGTTTGGTGTTGACGTCGCTCGTATCATCGAAACGACGAACGACGAAGGCTCTTGCCCAGATTGCCGAACAGACCGGGCTCGACAAACAGGCGGTTGCGGATTCGATTTCCGAACTGCTGAGCTGCCGGCTCATCCGTGCCGTCGGCGATGGATGGGAGATCGTTCACGACTACCTTGCTGCAAAAGTCGCGGATGAGTTGCTGGCACCCGAGGAACATGATCTTCTGGTTCTGCGGGACCTGCTCTACGCGAAGGCCGCAACGTTCGAGAGGACCGCCGAATTCTTGACGACGACAGAATATCTTGGCATTTATTTCCATCGAGCCAAGATTGCTGTCGGGGCTGCTGAGTTACGTCTGGTACTCGCAAGTTCTGCAGGTAAGCCCATCCATTATTTCTTGAGGAACACAAGCGAGGAAACCCGGTTGAACTGTTTGACCGCGCCTGAGCCCGGCGATGACGAGGAAGTAGTGTCGGATGAAGAGGTAAACCGGCGACTGCAGCTACTCCGCAACCAGAACCAATGGCACGACCCATATGGCCGCCTACGATGGGCTCCGGTACTGAATGATGCAAGGCGCGTACTGTCTGCCTTCCGTTCACAGCGGGATGAGCGGAGCGAGGTGGCCATTGATGCCGCGCTCAATCTCCCGGTTTCGGAGCAACAATTGCTTATCGAACGTCTTTGCAGGTCCCGCACGCCGAAGGACACTCGATTGCTCTTCGCGCTGGCTTCTCGGGGTATAGGAATCGAGGCGCTCGCTCCGAACGATGATATCAACTCACGACATGCGTCCGCACGGATGATCGCGTATTGTAGGCTTGCGGTTGAAGGCGGCTCATCGTGGGCACCCACACTTTGGGACCGAATGAAACAAAGTCGTGGGATGAGGAGACGCGAGAAGGAGGTAGCGGCATATTGCCTGGCCTATTGGGCCCAGAGAACAGGGCACACTGGTGTTCTTAAGGCGCTGCTCAGACGTAGCGCGAATATCCGCCGCGCTACCCTGGCTGCATTGGATGCCGATAGGGGCGGTTTAACAATCGACGATCTTCTGTCACATTACGCGACATGTCCAGTCGAAACTTCAGCGGCAGTGCTTCGCACCGTGCAACAGCGAGAATGGTCTAAGGTCGCTCGTTTTGTTAGGCAGATACGGCTGACTGACTCGTCTCGGAGCCTTATGCTGTCAATCTGCAAGCTCTATGATGTTAGAGCGTTGCCGTTTCTATTGGAGTTAATCGCTGAAGCCACCTACAAGGTGTTTCTCGGCGATCTGTGGGGACTTGAAAGGGCTTTGCGTGAAACAGTGGTCCGATCCTTGCGGGGGTCCCTTGAAGCAAAGGAAATCCTTTGTGAAATCGTCGAACGCCAGTATTTTTGGGAGTGGGATGAATATGCGGAGCTTCCCGTGGTGGAACCTCAGAATTTGTACCTGTATAAGCGATTGGCTGGCGTGTGTTTAGCCGTCTTGTGCGAGCGATCCGATTGGCCGATATTGAAGAGGCTTGTATACCATTCTTATTTTCCCGTTAGAGCAGCGGCGATTACTAAAGTGCTGGAATTTGCGGGAGTGGAAGAGCTAAACGAACTGGTTCTTCGGGCTCCCGCTGCAATTGGAGGTGGACTCGGGCCGATTCGCGATGCAGTAGCTACTGACGTTCTCTCTGCACTGGACTACGAGGTATATGCCGGATGGTGAGGACATGAGGAAGATTCTCTGCCGTACACACAGGTTGGCTGCAACTCGGCGCCGCCATGGTTTGTCGCGCGTCTACGCGTCGTGTTTGCTAAACGAGGCGGCTACAACCGGCTCGGCTGTTAACCGAAAAGTTGTAGGCTTGAGTCGCAATGGGAAGCGGGTAAGACTCGAAAACACCTTTGATATTCGGGAAGTCGGGAGGTGCCACAAACTCCGCGCATTCGAGGCAGCTTAGGGGCTGATGTCCTCCGACGATAGATCCGGAGACACGCCATCCTCTGAAAACAGGCACGATCCGTTGGGGAGTGAGTCGATGGGTGAAGTCGCCAAACCCCCAGACAACGAAAAAAAGGCCCCGCCGAGGCGGAGCCACGTGTTACTCAACCAGTCTGGCCTTCAATACGCGGTGTTTCGCCCTGAGTCTCTCGGAAATGCCGGCGGCTTTCTCCGTGCCGGCCGCATCGTTGTCGAACGCGACCGTGATCGTGGGATACGGGTCGAGACACCGCTCCTGCTCCTCCGTCATCTCCGAACCCATGAGGGACGCCGCCTGGAGGCCGTGCTCAAGGAACCAGAGCGGCCCCCAGAAGGACTCGCAGAGGATGAGCGGCTTCGCCGGGTCGCAGCGCTCCAGCCCGTAGACGAAGCTTTTGTGCAATCCTGCCGGCAGTTTCCACTTCGGGTTGTCCTCGGAAACCTCCAGCGTAGTCCGTCCGGCGTAGCCGACGAGCATGACCTGGGCTGTGCCGTCGGGATTTCTCCGTATCAGCTCCTGAAGCGGAAAGACGATCCGACCCGCCATGCTGCCCTTGCCGGGGAAGAAACCGACGCCGAATTTTGCCGCCGTCGCCTCCGATATCCCCCGTGATTGGATCATCTCGTGGCAAGGGTTCACGTCCTTCAACTGGAACGCGAGCGGATTGTTCTTGGGGCTTACCAGGGCGTCGAACACCTCCCTGGTCATCATGCCGTCGTGCGGTTCCACGCTTTTCTCCTTTCCGTTCCCGTTCGGGAACCACTCATC
>Ga0187887_10002730_pt1 | contig 13985 bp, 9 predicted proteins | sample June2016WEW_7_10_FD_132977 | JGI IMG/M metagenome (GOLD analysis project Ga0187887, IMG submission 132977) | Peatland microbial communities from SPRUCE experiment site at the Marcell Experimental Forest, Minnesota, USA - June2016WEW_7_10 | ecosystem: Environmental > Terrestrial > Soil > Wetlands...
GAGACGGTTTTTCGCGCGGGATACGGCATCTATTACAGCCCCGAGATCGCGGTCGAGGTTTACGATCTGGTGCTCAATGGCATTCTGGTCCAGAACAACATCACCGACGGCAGCCAGGCTCCCATCCTGACCACGCGCAATGGATTCCCGCAAACCGCCTCCACCGGCTTGCCAACTTACTTCGGAATCGATCCGCACGCGCCCACGCCCTACATGCAGCAGTGGAATGCCGGCTTCCAGCACGAGTTCGCGGGACACATCCTGGGCGAAGTGTCGTATGTGGGAAGCAAGGGCACGCACCTGGGGCGCTTCCGGCAGTTCAACACGCCCTTGCAAACCGAAACCGGCGCGGATCTCTCGCCGCGGCCAGGCGATTTGCAGTCGCTGCGCACGTGGCCCAGCCTGGGCGAAATCATCCAGCGGCAGCACATCGCCAATTCGTCATACAACGCTATGCAGGCGAAAGCCGAGAAGCGCCTGACCGGGCACGTTTCGCTGCTAGCGAGCTTCGTATGGTCGAAATCCATCGACGACGACGACACCGTGATTCCGGGATTCTACGATAGTTTGGGCGCGCAGGACGAAAACAACCTGCGGCTGGAGCGCGGTCTATCGTCGTTCAACGTGGGGCGTCGCATCAGCGGCGGCTACGTCGTCGGTCTGCCGGCGGTGCGCGCCTTCGGGCCGGTGCTGCGGAACTGGCAGTTGACCGGAACCGTTACGCTGCAGGACGGCATGCCGCTCGATATCTTCTACTATGCCTTCGACCCCGCCAACACCGGATTGCCCAACCGGCCCAATATCGTGCCAGGGGTCAGCTTGACGTTGCCGCGCAGCCAGCGCACTACTAATGAATTCTTCAATACTGCCGCGTTTACGGCTCCCGCGCCTTATACGTTTGGCGATGCCGGACGGAACATCGCGAACGGTCCGGGCAACAACATCTTCGACATGTCCCTGCACCGCCGGTTCGCCATCCGGGAGCGCGGCGCGCTGGAATTCCGCGCCGAGGCATTCAATATATTCAATCATCCGAATTGGGGAGTGCCCGGGACGTACGCCGATTTTGGAGCGCCGTTGTTTGGAGGCATCCTGGGCGTCGGCGACCCCCGCCGCTTGCAGTTCGCAATTCGGTACGATTTCTAGGTGACTCCCCGGGTTCCGCGCGCGGTGTCGGAGGTGATGGCCGCGCTGCAATTTCCGGTTGCAGAGGCTTCAGCACAGGTGGCACAGGCTTCAGCCTGTGATCTGCCCTGGCCCGGTGTGCTCGATTTTTGCGATCGCTCCTCTCTAACTCTGTTGTTCGGAGCCGCGGCCGGCGACACGCTACCGGACTGGGTGCGCGAACGCATCGCAGTCAACCTGACCGAGAACACTGCGCGCCTCGATCGCGTGCGCGCTCTCCAGGTCCAAGTGAGTGACTGGCTCACCGCGGCCGGCATCCCATACATCTTTCTGAAGGGCACAACCCAATCGCCGCATTTTGTTTCGGACCCGCGGTTGCGGGCGCAGTTCGATTTGGACCTGTTTTGTCCCCCGGAAGACGCACGGCGCGCCTGGAATCTGCTCATCGAGCGCGGTTACGAGGCGGTAGAGAAACCCGGCGATCATCCCACCGACCATCTGCCGGCCTTGGTCCGCAAGACCGGATGGGAGTGGCGCGGCGGGAGCTATTTCGATCCGGAGATCCCGCTGGCGATCGAGGTGCATCTCCAGTTCTGGGACGAGCGCACGGAGCGGTTGCGCGCGCCGGGAGTGGAGGAGTTCTGGGCGCGGCGCAGCGGGCAATCCCTGGACACTCCGGACGCACTGGCGTACGCCGCGCTGCACCTGCTGCGGCACGTGCTGCGCGGCAGCGCGCGCGCCTGCAGTGTCTACGAAATCGCCTGGTTTCTCGAACACCACTCTGGCGACGAACAATTCTGGAATCGGTGGCGCGAGTTACACGCACCCGAACTGCGGCGTCTGGAAGCCATCGCGTTTCGATTGGCCCGCGAGTGGTTCGGCTGCGCACTGGGTCCGGTGGCTGAAGAGGAAGTGTGCAGCCTGCCCGCGCGGGTTCAGGAGTGGTTCGAGGCGTTCGCCTTCTCGCCTCTCGAGTCCCAGTTTCATCCCAACAAAGACGAGATGTGGCTGCACCTGGCCCTGCTCGATTCCGCACGCGACAAACTGGCCGTGGTCCGGCGGCGGCTGCTGCCCCAGCTTCCGGGACCGGTGGACGCCGTCTTCATCCCGGAGCGGCAACTCACTATCGCCCGCCGCCTGCTCAAGTACGCCCGGACCACGCGGTTCCTCGCAGGGCGGGTCGTATTTCACACGCGCGCGTTTGCCGCGTTGCTCGAGAGCGGCGTCCGCTGGCGGATGCGCTCCAGCGGCCTGAGTGGCGGCTACTGGCTGTTTCTGGGCGCGAGTTCGTTCTTCGTGCTGGGCATGTTCATCTACGTGCTGCTGTACAACCTGTACCTGATGGACCTGGGCTTCCGCGAAGACTTTGTCGGACAGGTGAATAGCGCATCGACGGCGGGTATGGTGGCGGCCATTCTGCCCGCCGCGGCCCTGGCGCGCCGTTGGGGATTGGGCAGGATGCTGTGGGTGTCGTTTGCGTCGGTGGGTGCGATTTCGGTGATGCGGGTGCTGGTGACGAACCGGGTGCCGCTGCTGGCGCTGGCCCTGGCGAGCGGCGCTGCGTTCTCTCTGTACGTAGTTTCGCTGGCGCCCGCCATCGCGCGACTGACCAGCGACAAAGCGCGCTCCGTGGGCTTCAGCGTGTCGACCTCCAGTTCCATCGCGCTGGGGATCTTCGGCAACTGGTTGGGGGGACATCTGCCCGGTTGGCTGGGAGGCAAGCGGCCCGCCATGCTGGCCGGATGCGCGCTGCTGGCTTTGGCGTTGTGGCCCTCGGCGCGGCTGCGCATCGGGCCCGCGCCCGCCGAAGGCGCCAAACTCTATCCGCGAAGCCGGTTCGTGGTGCGGTTCCTGATCGTGTGGGCCATCTGGAACCTGGCGACGGGATCGTTCAATCCCTTCTTCACCACGTTCCTCGCGCACCTGCGTACGCCCGTGGAGCGCATCGGGTCGATCATGGCCGGCTCGCAGCTTGCGCAGGTAGCGGCGCTCATGCTGGCGCCGCTGGTGCTGCGGAAAATGGGCGTGGTGAGCGGCACCGCCGCCATGCTGCTGGCCACCGCGCTGGCGATGGGCGGTCTGGCCGCCGGTCCCACTGGCTGGGCCGCCGCGGCTGTATTCATGACTTACACGTCGTGCCAGTGGATGACCGACCCCGGCGTCAATACGCTGTTAATGGATGGCGTGCAGGAGCAGGAACGCACCGGCGCAGCCGCCCTGATGATGCTGGTCTCGTTCGCGGCGCAATTGGTGGCTTCGCTCGCGGGCGGGGCGACCATTGCTCGGTTCGGATACTCCGCGATGCTGGCCTGTGCTGCCGGATTGGCGGCAATGGCGGCGGTGGCGTTCCGCACGTTGCCGGCGCCATGGAGTGAGAAAAGCGCGGCGCCGATCAAGTCCGCACCGCCGCCTCGATGGCCTCAATCATCTCGGCCCGATACCGCTCCAGACTGAATTCGGCGCGAGCCTTCGCGCGGGCCTTTTCAGCCGCTTCGCGCAGGCGGTGCGGGTCGCGCAACAGATCGCGAATAGCGAAGGCCAGCGCTTCGGGCGAATGTCCTTCCACCAGGAAACCGGTCACTCCATGCTCCACGATCTCGGGAATGCCGCCGGAAGCGAAGGCCACGACAGGCACGCCGGCGGCGAATGCCTCCAGGATCACGCGCGGAGTCGCGTCGATTGCCGCGGACGGAACCACTAAAAGGTCCAGCGTGGCCAGCACTCCCTCCACCTTCTCCATCCAGCCGGCGAATTCGACGGGCAGCCCTTCTGCCAGCGCCTCCAGATCCGCGCTGTATTGCATGGCTGCAGAATCGGAAAACAGTGGCGCACCGCAGACGACAAACCGGCATTGCCCGCCCACGTCGTGCAGAATGCGGGCCGCGCGCAGGAAATCCGATTGCCCCTTTTCGGGCGAAATGCGTCCGATTACTCCGATGCGGAATCCGTCCGCCGCTGGCGGGCGGCCGGGAACGGAGATCCGGCGAACGCCGTTGTACACCACCCGGATGCCGCGAACCCCGGAGTAGGGCAGCAGCGGCGCTGCCACAAAGCGGCAGGATGCCACCATTGTGGCGCATAGCATGGCCAGCGAGCGTCCCGCCACGCGCTGTGCGAGTCCACTTAGCAGGCTGTGCGAATGAAACAGCACCCGCGGACGCTGGCGCGCGGCATTAGCCACAGCCAGGGCCGCCGCCGGCAACAGGCGCGGGCCGTTCACGTAAATCAGATCCGCATCATGGCGCGAGACGAGCCCGCGGAGCTCGCGGGCCAGGCGCGGCGCTTCGGCCGCAAAACGCGCCATGTCAGTCAGCGTCTTGCTGCCGGAGGAATAAGGTCCGCACCGTATAGGGTACACGGCAGCACCGAGATCGGCGGCCCGCTCCGCGAGTTGGCCGCTGCCAGGCGCAGCCACGTGGACGCTCCATCCGCGGCCGGCCATGGCGGGTATCAAATCCAATAGACAGCGTTGCGCGCCCCCTAACTGGCCGAACTGGTCAAGACACAGAATGTTCATGGCGCACCGCGACGGCCAACACCCAGAAGTACAGCGGCAGTACACGCCAGTAAGTCAGCAAGTCGCCCGTGAACATCTGCACCATCTGGCCGGCCCAAAACGCAAAGATCCAACTGCCGAAAAAGCGGCGTCGCGGGTCCGGCGACCCCGCCGCACGCCGCGCCGACCGCAGGATCTGCAGGCTGAGCCACAGCATGGCGCCCAGGCCTACGATGCCGGTTTCGGCCAGCAAGCTGAGGTACATATTGTCGGTGATTACGGTGCGTCCCAGGTAGTCCGAGTAAGGCAGAGTCTTGTACCCCACGCCGAATAGCGCGTGCCACGGATGCTCTGCCAGGAATCCGAGCACGGTACGCCAACTCGCCACGCGTCCCGAAAGCAGCCCTTCGGTTTCGGCGAAAATGTATTCGACGGAGGTCGAGACGCGCATCCAGTAAGCGCCCGCGAACGACGGCAGTAGCGCACGTACCGCCACCACAGCGGTTAGCGCGGCGCCCGCCAGCGCCCCGAAGAATCTGCCCAATCGGATGCGGCTCCGGTTGAGGTAGATTAGAACCGCGAGGGCCGCCAGGGCATTGAGCAACGAGCCGCGCGAGTAGGAGAGCACCAGGGCGGCGGCAAAGACCGCCCCGCCAAACAGCAGCCCGCGGCGCGAAACCGGAGCTTGCCGGCGCGGCGCGAGCAGCGCCGCCGCGATCATCGTCAGGAAGAATGCGCAAAAGTTGCCCAGCGTGCTGGCTTCGTAAAACAAGCCTTGCGCCCGCCGGTAGACCCCGGACCGCAGCCAGATATACTGCGCGCCAAATCCCGCCGGGGCGGGGAACTGGAAGTAGAAATCGACGCAGGCGAACAAGGCGGAAGCCACGGCTATCCAGTAAAGCGCACGCGTCTGGGCGAATGGGTCTTGCGCCTCGCGGGAGCCAGGGCCGCAGGCGGCGTAAAAGAACACATACACGGAAATGCCGAACAACAGCACCCGCGCCAGGCTGCCCAGCCCGACGGCGGCGCCCGAATAAAGTGTCGCCAGCGCCGCGCTGCCCAGCAGGATCAGGAAGAATATTCCGAACGCGCGATGGAGTGGCGCTGGAGGCGCACGCCACTCGCCGGGGCTCAACACTCCCGCGAGCAAGCCGAATATGACGAAAATCACCGCGGGATGCGGTCCGGAATTGCCCAGTCCCAAGGGCAGCGGCGGCAGCAGCAGCGCTGCGGCCAGGAAGAGCATCAGCCAACGGTCGCGCTTCAGAATCACCCAGTACGCGAAAGGTACGGCGGCCAGCGGTGCGGCCAGCGCAACAGCCACCGCCGGTTTCGGCGCGAGTGCGATGGCCGCCGCATAGGCGCCCGCCAGCGCCGGTGCGGCGATTTGCCACGGCTGACCCCAGCGGGTAATCGAAGCGCGGTCAATCATCGGCGGTCCATTTCGAAGAGGCGCGCTGGGTCCGATAGCTCAACTCCAGCGTCAAATAGACGACCGGCACGACCAGCCCCAGCAACAGCGCCGCCAGCACGCGGAGCGGGAGGTTGGGGGCCGACGGCTGCTCGGGCACGATGCCCGGATCGACGATCCTCAACCGCTCGCTGCGATACCCGAGACCGCCGCGCACCTGGTTGAGACGCGTCTCGATAGCCGAATAGGACTCTTCGCTCGCGGTACGCTCGGTGGCCACACGGTCGCGTTCGGCCATGCGGCGCGCCAACAGTTCTTCGTGGGCGGTCAGGTCGCGCTCCACTTGGGCAAGTTGTTTCCGCAGCGTATCGGCGCGCGCACGGCTGGCGGCGGCTTCACCCGCCGGGCCTTCGGAGGCATCCGCCTCGGCGCGCAGCAGTTGGCGTTCCAGGCTGCTCTTCAGCTCGCCGCCGCTCTGGGTCGCCTGTTGCAGCCCCTCAACGGGCTGCTGCGCGATGGCGCGGGTCCACGCGGCTTCGCTCCGATCCAGGCGTGCCTGCGCATCCGCCTCCTGCTTCTCGATCGCTTGCGTCAATTCCCGGTCGCCTTCCTCGTCGACGGAGCGGCTGAGCTTGACCGTCTCGTCGCCCAGATACAGCGCCAGCGCCTGCGCAGTCTTCGGGTCTGGCAGCGTGACCTTGATCTCCAGGATTTTGGTATCGCGCACCATGCCGACTTTCAGGATTCCAGCCTTCAGCGATTCGACGGGCCGGTTCGGGAATCGCTGCCGCAACTGAAACTGATCCAGCGCGCGCACAAACAGGCTGTCGCTGGCCGCGAAATGTTCATAAGTCTTAAGCGACTCCAAATAGATGGGACTTACTCCCAAAGTGCCGCGGATGTCGGTGCCCGTGGGTGGCTGGATCAGAATGCGGCAGGTGGCCGTATACAGCTTGGGAAGCATCAGAGTCACACCCAGCGCGAGGCACACCGCAATCGCGCAGGATGCCGCGATGAATCGCCAGCGCGACCCCAGGAAGCTCAGATAGCGATAAGTGTTTACAGATTCAGCCGTCCCCGTGAGCATGCCTGTGAGATAGTGTAGCCTATATGGCCCTGCTGCTGGCCGTCGTCATCGCGTTAATTCCGCTGGCGATCGCTCCCGGATGGCTTTTTTACTTCGATGTTACACCTAAGGTTGTGCTGCTGCTGTGGGGGACCGCGGCGGCGGCCGTCTGGTGGACGGCGGCGGGTAGCGCAGCGGGGTTTTATCGAGCTTCGCGCGTGGCGCGCTGGTTTGTGCTGGCGATCTGCGGGATGGCTGTATCACTGGCCGTCTCTACGCTGGCTTCCGTGAATCCGGCGTTGTCGCTGGGCGGAAGCAACTGGCGCTATTGGGGCCTGGTCACGCAACTCGCGGCGCTCGGCTTCGCATACCTGGTAGCCGCATGCTGCGCCGGGCAACCGGGCCGGCTGCGTACGGTGTTGCGCGGGGTCGCGGCTAGCGGGCTGATCGTGGCGGTCTATGGGATCGCGCAATACTTCGGATGGGACCCGCTGCTGGACGCGCGGGGTTACCACGTGGGGGAAGGCTTCTGGGCGATCGTGCGGCCGCCTTCCACGCTGGGTCATGCGGATTACTCCGCCAACTGGCTGCTCTTTGTGGTGTTCGCCGCCGGGGCGCTGGCAGTGTCGGAAGAGCACCAGCATTGGAGGTGGCTGTCGTGGATTGCCGTAGCTGCCGGCGCTGTTGCGATTGTCTTGAGTGGCACGCGCGCGGCAATGATCGGGATGCTGGCCGGCGCCGTGCTTCTGACCCTCTGGCGCGGCCCGTACGCCAGTCGCCGGCTGACGGCCACCGCACTAGCGATGGTGGCAGCAACTGCGGTCTTCTACGTGTCTCCCGCCGGTGAGAAACTGCGGGCCCGCGTTCACTGGGCGCGCCAGGAACCGGCGGGCGGGGCGCGCCTTCTGCTCTGGCGTGACAGCCTGCGCATGGCGGTCGCGCGCTGGCCCGCGGGCTACGGACCAGAGACCTTCATCGCCAGCTTCGCCCTGCATCAGTCGGCGGATCTGGGCCGCGCCTATCCGGACTTCTATCACGAGTCGCCGCACAACATCTATCTCGATACGCTGGTGGCGCAGGGTGTAGCCGGACCCGCGCTGCTGCTGGCGCTGGCCGCCAGCGGATTCGCGGCCGCCATCATAAGCCGGCGCAGTGTGCCCCGGAATCCGGCCGCGGGCGCGCTCGCCGCCGGGCTTGCGGCCATGACTATCAGCGAGCAATTCACCAGCTTCACGCTGCCCACCGCGCTGGCATACTATGCCGCTATCGCGATGCTCGTGTCACTCAGCGTCCCCGTGGCTCTCTCACCGTGGCCGGTTGGCCGGCGGTGGCCGCGCGTGGCAGTGGCGATGATTTGTGCGAGCGTGTGGGTAGTCTTCGGCATGCGCCTGTGGATGGCTGAGATCTCACTCGCCGCCGTGCGGCGCGATCTGGATGCCGGACTGGTGGGCGAGGCCGCCAACCAGTATGCCGAATACGAGCATTGGCGCTGGCCCGGCGCCAGCGCGGACCTTTGGTATTCGCGGCGATTGGCACAGATTGCCGGGAGCAGCGCCCAACCGATCGTCCGAGTGCAGGCCTTCCAGCAGGCTGGCCTGGCCGCCCAACGCGCCACCCAAACCACCGAAGCCGCGTTTAACGCTTATTACAACCTGGCGGCATTCTACGCGCGCAAGAACGACTTCGTGCATACTGAGGCGAGCCTGCGCGCCGCCATTTCCTACGCGCCCAACTGGTTCAAGACGCATTGGATGCTGGCCCAGGTCCTGCAGGCTGCATCGCGGCTGAAAGAGGCGGAGATGGAGGCCGCCATGGCCGTGGCGCTGGATGGCGGCAAGCACCCGGAAGTTACAAGTACGCTCGATCGCATTCGCGTCGCGCTGGGAGCCACCCCTATAGAACCAACGCACAAGTAAAATCTTGCGCTTTCGCTTGGTGCCGGTGTGACAGATCGACTAAAATCGAAACGGAGGGAATTATGCGGCCGGTTTGGGTGACTCTGGGGATGTTAGTTTGTGTCTCTCTTGCGCACGCGCAGCCGGCGGTCGGCGCGGGAGGCGTGGTGAACGCCGCGAGTTTTAACGCGAACGGAACAGCCGTCGCTCCCGGTTCGATCATCTCCATCTTTGGCACGAACCTGGCCACCACCATACCCCAACCAGCAACTATCCCGCTATCCACCACGTGGAGCGACGTTACGTCTGTAACCTTCAACAACATCGATGCGGGGCTATACTATATAAGCGCAGGGCAGATTAATGCGCAGCTTCCGTTTAACGTGCTGCCTGCGGGTCAGACCAGCGGCACGGTGCCAATCGTGGTCACCCGCAGCAATGGAGCTTCGGCCGCGCAGAACGTGACCGTAGCGCAAGCGGCGCCCGGCATTTTCACCGCGAACGCAAGCGGGCTTGGCCAGGCGATCGCCACCGACAACGACGATAACGCGATAGTTGCGCCCGCCGCTTCGATCTCTGGTTTGACAACGCATCCCATCTCAATCAGTTCGGGACACGCGCTTATCGTCTGGTGTACCGGACTCGGCGCGGTGACGCCGCCGCCCGGCAGCCAACCAATCGGCAACTACGTTGCCGCGCCCGCGGTCAATGGCCAGTTCTGGAGCACCGTGCTGCAGCCGACTGTATTAATCGGCGGTGTTGCCGCGACGCCCATCTATTCCGTGCTCTCGCCGCAATTCGTCAGCGAGTATCAGATCGGTGTGGTGCCGGCAACCAACACGCCTATCGGGAGCGCGGTGTCCCTACAGATTCAGATTGGCGGAGTGACCACGACGAACCAAGTCACCATCGCGGTTGCCCCGTAGTCCACCCCCGGCAGCACATGTGGCGCAGACGATTGTCTTATGTCGTCTGCGTTTGCCGATATGCAACAGGGCAGGCCACCAAAACCGATGGCCTACCCCACAGGCGGCCGCGGGTCCCCCGACCCGCGCCGAGCCCCCTGGCTCGGCCGTCGGACCGAGGGTCCGACGCGGGCGGGGGCGCCCGCCCCACCTGTGATTGTCACTGTATTGTGCAGCCTCAATACGTGGAGGTTACCAGGCGTTTCGCCCGCTCCAGATCTCGGGCACGGTCCGCAGCAGAATATGAAAATAGAGCTTGAGCGAACGGTTGCGCGCCAACGCCAGATCCAGGTCGCGGCGCTGCTCGTAGGTCAGGCGGCCGCGTCCCTTGGTCTGCCACAGACCGGAGAGTCCCGGCTTCACGTCCAGCACTTCCGCCGCGTGTCGGCGATAGTACAGCTTCCATTCTGAGTCCGTAACAGGCCGCGGACCCACTAGCGACATTTCGCCCCGCACCACATGTAACAACTGCGGCAATTCGTCTATCGAGTGCCGCCGGCAGAAACGCGCGAAGCGGCTACAAATGCGGTGGTCCCGGACGCCCTTTTTTCGCGGACCGCTCTCATCAACGATGTACTCCACCAATGTAAAGCGCCCCGCGGGCTGCGTGCCCCGCCGCCACATGGTGCGGAACTTCAGCACCCAAAGGGGACGGCCGCCGAGGCCCAGGCGGCGGTGCGCGATCAGCGGAGACGCACGGGAAAGCACGCCGGTCGCGACCGCCACGATCAGCATCAGGGGCGCCAGAGCCGCGAGCAGGCACAGCGCGGCAAGGCGTTCCAGTGCGCTAAGCAGCAGCCATAGGGTTGAATTGTGCTTGCGACCGGGCATTCCACGTTTATTGTTTCGCGTAGTGAGCGCAACCGTGTGGGGAATTCGTAAACAACTTGTGAAAATCGAAGGCCCACACGGAAATTTCCCAAACATTTACAAATCGGCCACACTCCGCGCGGCTGTCCGTCCTATGGTCAAAGCATGCCGGTCACCGAACAAAGCGGCGTACCCGCCTCCGTCACGCGCAGAAAACTCTATGTCGGCATGATCTACGGCCTGTGGAGCCTCATGACGGCGGTGCTCTCCATCCCGGCTGCGATCTATCTTCTCATTCCGCCCAGGCTGCGCAAAATGCCGGAGTGGGCCGAGGCGGGAGATGTATCCAAACTCGAGCCGCGCGTGCCGGTCGAGATGGTCTTTCGCCAGAACCGCGTGGATGGGTGGAAAATCGAGAGCGAAAAGACCCCGGCCTGGGTGGTGAAGCTTGGCGACTCCCAAGTGGTCGCCTACGGGCCGCAGTGCACGCACCTCGGCTGCGCCTATCATTGGGACGACAACCGCAGCTACTTTCTGTGCCCCTGCCACACTTCCGTTTTCAGTGTCGACGGCGCGGTGGTCTCGGGTCCCGCGCCGCGCCCGCTCGACCGCTATGAGACCAAGGTGGAGAATGGCAAACTGCTGCTGGGCCCCCTGCACTCGTCGAAGGAGAAGGTGTGAGCTGGCTGGATCATCGCACGGGCATCGAGACCGCCATCCGCAACTTTCTGTACGAAGAGATTCCGTCCTCCAGCGGCTGGCATCAAGTCTTCGGCAGCATCGCCGTCTTCCTCTTTCTGGTACAGGCGTTCACCGGCGCGCTGCTGGCATTTAACTACGCGCCCACGCCCGGCGACGCCTATAACAGCCTGCGCTACATCCTCACCGAAGTCACTGGCGGCCGCCTGATCCGCGGCCTGCATCATTGGGGCGCCAGCATGCTGATCGTAGTAGTCGTGCTGCACATGACGCAGGTATTCCTTTACGGCGCATACAAGAAACCGCGCGAGGCTACCTGGATGGTGGGCGTAATCCTGCTGGTGCTGACCATGGCCTACGGACTGACCGGCTACCTGCTTCCGTGGGACAACCGCGCGTACTGGGGCACCGTCGTCGCCACACAGATCGCCTCCCACATTCCGCTCGCGGGAGCTTATCTGAGCCGCCTGTTGGGCGGAGACAATGCCGTGGGGGTGGTCACATTTGCGCGCTTCTACGGCTTGCATGTGCTGCTGCTGCCACCCGCCACCGGCCTGCTCATTGCCGCGCACGTCTACCTGGTGCGCAAGCACGGTGTAGCCCCCGCGCCCGGCGACGAAGTCAAATCCAGGAAAAAGTTCTATCCGGGGCAGGCGTTCAAAGACACCGCCGCTATCTTCGCCGCGTTCGTGGTTCTGTTCGCGATGGCTGCGGCGGTGCGCGTGCCCCTGGATCGTTTGGCCGATCCCACCGACGCCACTTACATCCCGCGGCCGGATTGGTACTTCCTGTTTCTCTTTCAAACCCTGAAGTTTTTCGATGGCCCGCTGGCGGTGGTGGGGAGCTTGATTCTGCCCTCGCTCGCGGTGCTGGCGCTGCTGCTTGTGCCGTTCCTGGACCGTGGACAGGTGCTGCGCGTTACACGACGGACCGTAGCCATCGGCGTCGTGGCGCTGGCGCTGTTGGGTTGGACCAGCCTGACCGTGGCCGCCATCGTCACCACTCCCACGCCCGACAATACAGTCGCCATCGACTTCAGCGCGCCCACCGATTGGATCGGGCTTTCGCCGCAGGAACTGGCAGGCATCGGATATTTCCGCAGGGAGCATTGCGCCAGTTGCCACAGCCTGGATGGGAAGCCCGAGGCGCCCTCCGGGCCCGGCCCCGATTTGGCGAATGTGCCCGTCAAGAAATCGGCAGCCTGGATGATGGAGCACTTTAAGCACCCCGCCGCCATGGTGCCCGGCAGTTCGATGCCGGCCATTCAGTTGAGCGATGCGCAACTCAACACGCTGGCGGCATTCCTGCTCAAGCTGACGCCGCACAACGCCGGTGCGCTGGCCAACGCGCCGGATTTTGCGGTTGGGGCTGCGCTGTTGTATCAGACGAAGAATTGCGGAAGCTGCCACCAGATCAACGGCGTGGGCATGAAGATCGGCCCTCCGTTGAATGGCTTGGCGCGCCGCCGCACCAAGACGTGGGTGGTGCGGCACTTCGCCAACCCGGAGGCTCTTTCGCCCGGCAGTTTCATGCCCCCTTACCGGTTCTCTGAGCGAGAGACGGATGATTTGATCGCGTATCTATTTACGCTGCCCGATTAGGCCGTTATGTCGCTGAACCTCGAATCCCTTGTGCGGAGCGGCGATTCGAGGCTCCTACGGACACAGCCGCCGCTGTCAGCTTCGGCTGCACTGCATTCACCGTTGTCCGGCCGCCTGAGATCGTGGCGCCCGTGTCACTCGCTGCCGATATCACCGCCCGCACATCAATTCTTCCGGCTGGCACCTACGAGGCGGGCATCCACGCTGTACTTACCCGCTCCCGCCAGCAGCAGAGTGAGCATGATAGCCATTTACACGACGACCAGCTCTCCGTGATCGGCGCCACGTCCGAAGAACTGGAAGTGATGTATAAATGTCCAGGCGACGGACGGGTTGATCAGGCAAATCAACGCGGGTCGCCAGCCCTGCAATCAGCAGCAGGCTGCAGATCGAGTCAGACAGCATGGCAAACAGAAGGCTGGGGACAGCCCCGATGTGCAAAGGGTCTGGAAAGTGGGCCACGATAGCCGAAAACGTAAATGCTTTTTCCAGCCCATGCTTCAGCAGAAGCGGCAAAACACCGGCCACGCGCAACGCCAGCGGCACTGCATCCTGATTCGCAGGTATGGGGGTCATTCGCAACATATATGACAGGTCATCACCATCCCTTTCGCCGTGCACTACGCCTCGTATCGCGCGCTGTATAAGCCCGAGCCGAGCCAGCGCAACGCCTCGGCCGGCACAGGTTGAGCCGGACCAGCCACGAAGTTCGCCGCGTCGTCGGTACCCGTATACCCGGCGGTCACGGGATACGGAAACAGGGGTAGTGGGTCAATTTGCGTAGCATCGCCTTGGCGGGCAGAATGCCCGCCCCACAGAGCGGCATAGCCGCAACCAAAGAGGCGGCCTGAGAGGCCGCCGCAGGCCGGGGGCCTGCCCCACGAAAAATCGGCGCCAGACTGCGAAGATTCTGAGGA
>Ga0187887_10002735_pt1 | contig 13963 bp, 11 predicted proteins | sample June2016WEW_7_10_FD_132977 | JGI IMG/M metagenome (GOLD analysis project Ga0187887, IMG submission 132977) | Peatland microbial communities from SPRUCE experiment site at the Marcell Experimental Forest, Minnesota, USA - June2016WEW_7_10 | ecosystem: Environmental > Terrestrial > Soil >...
GGCAGCCGCAATTCCCTTCACCTGGTACCAGGCAGTGGTACAAATGCGCGCCGCCCCCAGTTTGTGGGGAAAACTGTAGAGCACACGGACGGTACCATTGCGGACAGGCATACCTAAAAAGTTTGGGGTGTTTTTCAGTCGCTCGTAAAAACGCAAATGAGCTTCGGCGCACGCGCCGCAAGTCGTTCCTGAATCACCCATTCGTGATCCATCCGACCCATCGAGGCCAGGCCAACGGCATACGGGCCCTTGCCGACCTGCCCCTACACCGTTTTCGGACTTTTAGTGACGGCAACGCCGATGGGCTTCCCGGCTCGCGTCCCACCAAAAGGCCGCATCCAACCTCGCAACTTTGCCATTTGCTCTTTCCTGAGAAAAGCAACCTTCTCCGGAGCAAGGAGTGGTTTCCGGCCGCTAAGCTTCCACCAAAAGAAACCGCACAAACGCAAAAGACTGCCAAACAAAAACGGGTGGCTCGTCAACCGACGGCCGCTCTTGAATAATTCAAAGAGCGGATGGGAGCCGAACGAGGCGTCCATCAGACCGGCCCGGAATTTCCCGCGCCAGATTCCGCCCGCACTCGAAGTGAGCCGGTAATGGAGCAGCCGAAGGTCCGGCCTGGTAAGCACTTCCCACCCGGCCATCCTGACGTTCAGTTGCATCAACCAGTCCGAGCCCCCGTAATGCAGCGGGGTGTAGCCCCCGATTTGATCAAAGCAACTTTTGCGGAACATTGCGCTGGCGGCCACCGAATCCCGGGCATTATCCCGGCGCGGCTCCCAAATCCCGGCGGGGCGTTCATAAACGAAACCGCTCGCGGCCCCCAGGCGTGGATTGTTACAAAATTCCTCCAGCAGGGATTGGTAATAATTCTCCGTGGCCGGCGCCTGGTCGGCGTCCTGGATGGCCACAAAATCGAATTCCAGCGACCCGGCCAACGCATAGGCCGCGTTGATGGCCTTGTACTGGGAACCGAAACAACGTCCGCTCCGGGGATCACCTGATTGTAAATGAATGAACGGATGTTCGGCGGCAAATTTCCGGACAATGGTTGCCGTCCGGTCGGTTGATCCGTCGTCCATAATAAACCAGGCCAAGGGCCGGACGGTCTGCCTCAACACGGCCTCGATGACCTCGCCCAGGCAGGCTTCCTCATCCTTGGCTGCCGTCAGCAAAATGTATCGGAAATTATTCATCGGGTTTCCCGGCAAACAGACCGCCGCGCTCAAGACATCACCAGCGATTCCGAGAACAACCATTTCAGGCACGCGAAACTTCTTTTGACCTTGTACCGGTAGTTTTGCCGCGCGCCTTTGCGGAATAAAAACGCGAGCGAATAACCCATCATCCGCAGCAGCAGATGCAAACACGAAACCAGGAAGTAACCAGCGGTGGCGGCCCGTGAGTGGTGCTTTTTCCAGTACTGTAAATCCGCCCGCTGCATTTCAATGTAAAAGCGGACCGGGGAATTGGACGAACTGGCGCCTCCAAAGTGAATGGCTTCCGCCTGGGAAACAAAAACCAGACTTGAACCACCGAGCCAGAATCGCTTACTCCAGTCCATATCTTCCCCGTACATGAAAAAGGCTTCATCCAACAGCCCCACCCGGGACAGGGTTTCCCGGCGGATCAACCAAAAGCAGCCGCTGAGAATGTCCACCGGCCGCGTGCTGTCCTGTGGCCAGTACGAAAGCGAATAACCCGTGAAGAGTTTGCTGCGGTGAAAAATGGTGTCCAACGCCAAGGCGCGGCAGAGCATGTTCCAGAGGGTGGGAAAGCCGCGACAAGAACGTTGCAATTTGCCGTCACCCCCGATAATTCGCGGCCCGGCCATGCCCACTTCGGGATGCTGCTCACAATAATCAACCAGACGGCTGATGCAATCCGGCAACACCTTTACGTCGGAATTAACGAGGCACAGGTAACGGCCGCTGCTGTTTCGGATGCCAACATTGTTTCCCCGGGCGAATCCCAGATTGGCCGAATTGCGAACCAGTCGCACGTGGGGAAAACTATTTTCAACAAGTTCTGGCGACCCATCGGAAGAGGCATTATCCACCACCATTATTTCCATGGGGTATCGGCAGACTGCCGGAGTCAATGATTCCAAACATTGCTTGAGATGGTCGCGAGCATTCCAGCTCACGATGATAACCGAAACAATAATCCTCGAAGAATCCGTATCCATCTTCTCTCCCTTGCACTATTTCCTCAACCCGCTTCCGATTCTAAAGTGACTGTGTCACCGGCGACAAATCCGTTTCCTTCCGCGAAGTGCGACCCAAGCGATGGCACGCCAACTTGAACCAGCTTTGCGGATAAGCCAGCCAATCGTACGCACCACTCAACTTGGCCAGCAACAAAGGACGGTCATCGCAATCGTTGACCGGCAGGCGCTTCAGGCTGAATAAATCGTCACCGGATTGAACCCGGCCAATCATGGTGGTGACACAATGCCGATAGCCTTGCTGCCGCAACAGTTCTTTAAATGTGTCGGCAAAACGCTGGTCCTGTTGCGGAAAGGCGTAAGGATACGCAAAGCTCGCGACTTTTTCACCAAGCTCCTGCTCCAACTTTTTCTTTGAACAGGCCAGTTGATTCTCAATCTCGCCCCAAGGCGTTTTGTAGAGCACCGGATGATTGACCGAATGCGAACCGAATTGAATGCCCTGCGCCCGCAGCCCGCGCACTTCCTCCCACGTGAGGCACTCCCGGCCTTTGAACGTCTGCCGGCTTTCCCCAATAAAGGCCGTGGGAAGAAACACCGTGGCCGTATGACCCTGAGACTTTAAAGCGGGAAATGCCGAGTCATAAAAATCGCGGAAGCCATCGTCAAAGGTGATGACCACCGCCTTCTCCTGTGCCCCGTTCCCCTGTTGGGCGATGCGAATTCCGTCTTCCAATCCAACCGAACGAAAGCCTGCATCGCTCAACCAGCGCAGGTGTTGTGCGAACAAGGCCGGACGGGTGGTCGTTTTGTAATACGGCGAAGCATTCGACTCCGCATCGTCTGAAATGCTGTGATACATCAGTATCGGCAGCGCGCGCCGGTGGGAAATAACATTCATTTCCACCAGTGGCCGAAACGCATACAGCGAGATGGTTCGATCCCATCGCATAAGACCATTACCGCGGACGATGCCGCCGCTGTCTTTACGGACAAACTGTGGAGCCCTTGGACAGACCGGCGGGTTGGAGTTCCGCGCCGGAAACCAGGGAATCCACCAGGTGCCAATACTTCTGCTTGCGCGTGTCCCAATTGTTTCGCGCCACGTATTCATTGGCGTGACGAACCAGGCTCTCGCGCCGGCCTTGATTTTTCATCAAGTCCAGCATCGCCGCCGCCAGATCATCTTCGTTGCCCGATTCAAAGAAACGAACCACCGAGTCGTCAAAGTAAAAACTGTCTATCTTGGTTTTGGATACAATCACCGGCACGCCTTCCGCCATAAATTCCATAATTTTGGTGCTGTACGCCTCGTTGCCAAAGGAATCCGCGCGTTTGGCAACAATTCCCAAATCTGCGTTCGCCACAATATCGGCGACTTCGCGCGTGGGCACGCTTTCCTGTAAAAACACCCGGTCATTCAAACCCAGGTCTCGCACCAACGCCTCCAATTCCGGTTTCATGCTGCCGCCCCCGTAAATGTGAAATTCCACCCCGGGGTTGGGACGGCAGACCCTGTCGAAGGCGCGAATGGCAAGATCCAGGCCCTGATGCCGTTGCAATCCTCCATGGTACAACATGATAAACCGGCCATCGTTTCGCGTCCGCCGGGACCGGAAAAGACTCAGGTCAACGTAATTGATAAAGACCGTACACTTTTCCTTGGATATGGAACGGGCGATCGCTTTTTCGGACCACAGGTGGTTTGAGACGATGACGTGGTTGGCAAAACGGGCGGATAATTTCTCGATGAGCTTCAACAGCCTGACATAAACGCTGCGCTCCGGCTTGCGGAACTTGTTGGCGAAGAATTCGGGCAAAATATCATGAATATCCAAAATGATCTTGGCTCCGGTGACTTTGGGCAGCCAGGCGCTGAACACCAGAAAATCCGGCACGTTATGCACGTGAATCAGGTTGTACTTGCGCCTCCAATGCAACCGGCTGAGCACCAACGAGGATTTCACGCAAAACTTCAACAAGCGATACAGATACGCGAATTTGTTCCGTTCGTTTCGCTCCCGCCGCTGAATGCGATGAACGTTGACGCCCTCAACGATTTCAAACGGTTGCTGCTTCCCGTCGCTCAGGGCAATCACATCCACCTGATCCCCACGTTCAACCAGGGCCCGGGCATAGCGCATCACCCGATTGTCACTCTCATAAAAAGAGTACACGAGCATGCAAATCTTTTTGCCGGCGGGAGGCATTATTCGGTCTGGAGTTTTTTCCGCTTTCATACCACCGGCGCGGCCGCCTCAAAGATCGTGAAGAAATTCCTGATGCAAACGTGAAGGGACGTACGTTTGCGTCTTGTTCAGCACCACGCTCACGTTGGCTTTCGATTCAGCCAGCAACGAGATCACCCGCTGCACCACATCCTGGTTGGTTTTTTCCGCCTCGATGACCAGCAACATCATATCCATGAGTCTGGCGGCGCGGAAGGTCGTGGTGGTTTCCGCCACCGGTGGCATGTCAAAAATGATATAATCGTAGTCGCTGCTCCGGATTTTTGAAATCAAGCCCGCAAAGCGTTTGGGCAAAACCTGCGGCAGCTCTTCGCTGCGGAAGAGCTCGGTCGCCGCATACAGATTTTCCCGAACCAGGGCCTTTTCCCTGGTCTCAGCTTTCAACGCCGAATCCAGTCCACAATTGGGCTTTCCTTTGTGGAAGTGTTGCGCCGCCCCGCCTTCGACATTCATATCCACCAAAAGCACATTCCCCTCTCCGGTCTCAGAAAGAGAGGCCGCCACACCGGTGGCGATGCTGCTGACGCCCGCGCCCCGGGCACAACTCGTCACGCCGACCAGCTTCGGCTTGTGGGGAAGATTTTTTACTTCAAAATAGACAACCAAACGATCCCGCAACCCTTCGTAAAAGCGGCGCAACGGATGCCGGCGATTACCCGGATCCATGCCCGCCTCCGGGGGCAACAACTCCCTTCCCGTGGTTTGACGTTCGCCGCCGTTAGCCTCTTTCAGCAGCAGCGGGATTTTGTTGGTCACCGGCTGACGATGGCCGTTCTTGGTTACGTCCGGGATTGAAACAAACAGAGGCAATCGCAACTTGTTCTCGACATCAGTCGGGCGCTTTATGGATCGGTCCCAGAAAAACTCGATAAAAAACGCCAGGGCCAGCCCGGCCAGGATGCCGCCCACACCCACGACCAGCACCTTTTTCTTGAACTGCTTTGACCACCCCTTGACCGGAGGCGACGGGGTCTGGATGATGCTGATGGGCGACGCCTTGTCCTCCCCCAAGGCCTCGTCAATGCGAGCCTCCTCGACATTATTCATGAAATATTTAAGGTTGGTGGTTTCAACCTCCCTTTTTTGTTCCAGTTCGGAAATGGATGATCTGATTTTATCGAAATTCGTGGCCTCGGCCCAAACCTGCCCAAATTGCAAGTTCAATGTCTGGATCTTCACCTTGAGCGCCGCCACCCGCTCAGATTCGGTGCTCAAGTCAATGGGCGTCTCGCCCGGCTGGGTGATGGCCGGACTCGGCAGGGGGATGTTGAGCGATACCAATGTTGGATACTTTGCCTGCAGGCTCCGCTTGACGATTTCGTTTTGTTCAATTTGTTGCTGGACCTGTTTGACCAAAACGTTCTCGGTGGTGAATCCCTGCACCGTCAAATAGTTCTGCTCCTTTTGCTCCAGGGAGACAATCAGTTCACAAACATTCCGGTATTTATCAACCTGGTCCGAAGGAACCGCCCCGCCCGATGGAACATTGGTCGCACCCTGCTCCGGGCCCGAAGATCCTGCCAGTTCTTGCAGCATCGCCTTATGTTCCGCCAATTCAACCTGGGCACTGAAGATATCGAGACGAATTTGGGAAATCTGGTCGGCGTAAGCCTTTTGGGTTGCGTCGGCGGAAACGACGCCATTGGCGTTTTTGAGCTTGCTCAGTTCGTCATCGGTTTGAGCCAGCTGGGTGCGCAGTTGCGCCACCTCATTGGTCAGAAACTCATTCGACCCTCCCATGCCTTGGTGCATTTGTACGTGTGCCAGCCGGTAGGCATCGATGATTTCACTCAGGATGGGCCGAACCAGCTCCGGATTTGGATACTGAAATGTAAGTCGGATGACGCTGCTTTCGGGAATCGGTTCCACCGTCAAACCGTTTCTTACCAGAAAGGCAGCTCGATCCTCCTGATTTGAACTCGACCCGCTTTGGCCTCCCGTGTCTGGCAAAATCCTCTCCGGAGTCATGACCTGAACCACTTGTCTGGCCAAATCCAAGCTGTTCAAAGCTGCGATTTCGGTCGCAATGATGCTGGCTCTTTGTTCATCCAATGGCCTGGCGTTGGATTCATCTCCGGGCAAATTTAATGATTTCCCTTCCACCACATAGCGAATGGAAATCAAGGCGTCAGACTGATATTGCGGGGGCTTGACGACGGTAAGCAGCAGAACGGCCCCCAGTACGCCCGCCAGGGACAAGGTGAGAATTTTCCATTTCTGCCGGAACAGAACAAAATAGATGTCTCCGACAGACATTCCTCCGACCGGCGAATCCTGTCGCTTCTCGTTCATCTCAAAATAAATTGTCCGACATCAGGATCACTTTTCCAATGAAATCGATCGCATGATTCTGGCCGGGTTGCCGGCCACCGTGGCCCCGGCCGGAACATCCTTCGTAACCACGCTACCCGCGCCAATCATTGCGTTTTCACCAATCGTAATGCCGCAAAGCAGCGTGGCGCCCGAACCAATGGAAGCTCCCCTTTTGACCAACGTCCGAACGCATTTCCAGTCGGTTTCCGTTTGCAGTTCACCCGTACCGTTGGTGGCACGCGGATAACGGTCATTGGTGAACGTAACGCTGTGGCCGATGAAAACCCCCTCTTCCAGGGTTACACCCTCACAAATAAAGCTGTGACTGGAGATTTTGCAGCGGTTTCCAATCGTAGCCCCCTTTTGGATCTCCACGAACGTTCCAATCTTTACATCGTCCCCGATCTCGCAACCGTAAAGATTGACGAAATCGTGAAGCCGGACATTCCTGCCCAATTTCACGTTCGGAGCCACCCGCTGAAACGAATGCTGCGAAGTGCTCACCTAATTAACCTGTCGCCCACGCGTCCGGAGTTTTACCTGGGATTTCCGGCCCGCCCGGCGGGGAAGGTTTTTGGCGGCCTTTTCGTATGTCACCAGTGACAAGCGAAGCGAAGATTCGGGAGCCGACGCGGCGCCGTTGTGCCCATTTTGTTCAGTCGATAATTTGACGGGCGCACCACCATTTTTGAGGGATTCAGTCGACGCCTCCAAAATGCGAACCAGTTCCAGGCCATCCTCACCACTCGTCAAAGAGTGCGTTCCGTACCGGATACAATCCAGAAAATGCTGGCATTCGTTTTTTAACGGCTCTTCCTGTTTGATATAGGGAACGTAAACGTCGCCATAGTGATAAGCATAGTGAAACTCGGCAAAGGTGTCGTAGTGGGGCGGCCGCTCAACCCGCGTGTCGAAAATCCGGATTTTCTCCAGCGGCGAAACGTCGTCATAAACAATCATTCGCTTGCTGCCCACAATGGTCATTTCCCTGATTTTTCTGGGGTCCAGCCAGCTGCTATGAACGATGGCAGACCGTTCCCTGGGAAAACCCAGCCACATGGTGGTCACATCCTCCACGCCGGGGGTTATATGAGCGCTACCCTGGCAATTCACCACCGTGGGACGTTCTCCCATGATGTGCAAAATAATGGAAATATCGTGAGGCGCCAGATCCCAGGCCACATTGATGTCTTTTTGGAAAAGCCCCAGATTCAACCGGCGCGCGCAAATATAGCGGATTTCCCCAATGTCGCCGCATTGAACAATTTGCTTGATCTTCCGAACCGCCGGCGAATACAGGAAGGTATGCCCGGTCATTAATACCAGTCCCTTTTTTCGCGCAATTTCGATCAGTTCCTGGCACTGCTCAGACGAGGCGGCCATCGGCTTTTCGATAAAGGTGTGTTTGCCAGACAAGAGGCTGGCCTTGGCCATCGCGTAATGCGATTTGACCGCCGTGGCAATGATAACGGCGTCAAGCCCAATGCCATTCAGCATGTGCGCGTAGTCCGTTTCCCCCTCCACCTCCGGATACAAAGATTTGAGATGTGTCAGGCGTTGTTCGCTGATGTCGCACATCACCTTTAGATTGCAATCGGGGAGCGATCTGAAATTACGCACCAGATTAGGACCCCAATACCCGCATCCTACCACTCCAACTTTTATTTGTTTTGTCATATTACAGCTTTGGTTTGTTTCCCTCCAGATTCAAATGCCCCTGCCGTTCCGCTCGCACCACATCCGCAAAAGCTGGTTTGCGGAAGGAATACGGCGATACCGGATGATTCTTGGAAGGAATCGTTTCTGAGCGGACTGAACCTGAAAGCATTTTTTGGGGACGGCGCGCCTCCCACACTTGAGTCACCAGGGCCGGAATGGTTTGCAGAAATATTTTCAAATCAAACCACAGACTCTTTTCGCGCGCATACGTTATGTCCAATTGAACCATCTCAACGAACGTCGTCCGGTTCTTGCCGCTGACCTGCCACAGTCCGGTCAGTCCGGGCACCGAGGCAAACCGTTCTTTCTGCCAGGGAAGGTATCGATCGTATTCGTACGGCAGACAGGGACGGGGTCCCACGAGACTCATTTCGCCCCGCAGGACGTTGATGAGTTGCGGCAACTCATCCAAACCGGATGAGCGGAGGAGCAAGCCAAGCGGAATGATGCGTGGATCACCTTGGGAATCCATTTTGGTCATCGGGGTGTTTGAATTCATCAAATTGCTCAAATGTCCTTGATGAAGGGACGCATCCACGCCCACAAACATCGTCCTAAATTTGAAACACATGAACCGCCGCCCCAAATAACCAATTCGTTCCTGTTTGAACAGCACCGGACCGGCAGAGACGACCCGTATCAATACAGCGACCACTGTCATCAACGGCAGAAGCAGCGGCAAAGCCAGGAGAATAACTGCAATGTCCAGAATTCGTTTCCAGCGTAAAACCGGGCCTGTTACAGCCGAGAAAGCCTCCCGCGGCAGCGAATTGTCCTTTGGAGGATTCATGAGTACAAACCAGCGAATTGAGGAGTATTTAGAAGACAATGGTGAATAACAGAGGAAATGGTCGAGCAACTTAAATTTCGATTCAAAATTTGTATTTCTAACGGCACAATAATAATTTTATCCCGCTTTGATGCACAGCTCCGCACTTGTTGGCGAAACATATTTTTTGCCAACTCAAATTTCCCTGCTCCGAACAGCATAACCGGAGTACCCCTTAATATTTGTTCCGACTTCAACCTGAAACCGCAAAATCTCCCACCCGGGTTGCGGCCAAAATTGGCACCAAATCCGCCACGGCATTGCGCTCCAAAACCACCGAGTTTTCGTCAATCTCGGCGGGAGTCGGCCGGCCTAAAACGTCCAGCAATACTTGAATGCGCCTTCTGGCCGGCATGACACGCAAGACAAACGCGCGCATTCCTGCGAAGGCACCCTCAGCCAGCAACACCTCGTCTCCGGGCGAAATACGGTCCTCCACCGTGATCGTCTCTTCCCCGGCAAAACATTCCTTCAACTCCTCAATGACCGAATCGGCTATCGTCGGAATCCGGCGGGCAAAATGCACCACCGTGCCGATACCGTTGGTGTGCTGAATTTCATTCAGTCTTTGCTCAATGACACAACGGATGAAAATGTAACACGGAAACAAAGGCTCACTCACCCGGATGACGCCTCGCCGGGTCGCCCGTTCCATGCGCAAACGCGGATGGAAAACTTCCAGCTTGAGATTCTTGCGCAAATTTGCCGCAGCAATGTGCTCATGCTTCGGCTTGGTTCGCGCGCAATACCAGGCCAGAGACTCGTCTTGAAATGTGGGGTTTAACAACATTAATTGGATTTTCTCGCGTTGTTGTCTTTTTCAGGATTTCGCTGTGGAAAACTAAAGTGACCAAAACCAACGCCACCTGACAAGCCACCCGCCCCGCCATCGTTCAAATCAGGCCACAATATTGATTTACCGTTCCAGCAAATGCTGGCGATTTGAGCTCGATCAATCTTGTACAGCCCCTCCATCTGATAACGTATTTGTCAGTATCTCAACCAACAATAGTTAATCACATTCGGGAGGGTTTATCCACAGCGTGTAGCACTATTATATTGTAGTGATATATACAATTATATTGTAGCGGATTTACCCACACACCTTTCTTCCTTTATTTTGAGGGTTCCGCGCCAATCGGTCGGTGCGAACCGTTGCTCTCTATAGGCCCTTGTTTTTAGGTAGCATCTGAAAACGAATGGCGTATTGAAGCAATTCCGGGGAACTTTTTAAATTCAGCTTCTCCTTGATCCGGGCCCGGTAGGTTTCCACCGTGCTGGTGTCAATGTGCAGCATCGATGCAATCTGCCGGGTGCTCAACCCGCCGCCCATTAATTCGAAAACCTGCAATTCCCGATCCGTCAGGAGATCTACAGAGAAATTGGCGGACGGACGGGGACGGGAGGCAATTTGAGACGCAACCCAACTGGCGGCTTTTTCGCTCCAATAAATCTCCCCGCCCAATACCTTGCGAATGGCGTATAAAATTTTGGCCGGCGGTTCTTCCTTGGCCACGTATCCGCGCGCTCCTGCCCGTATCGCCCGCTCGGCATGCAAAATCTCCTCGTGCATCGAAAACACCAGGCTCAGAACTTTGGGGTAACTGTCATTGAGATTTTTAATGAGCTCCAATCCATGGGAATCTTTCAAGGTAAGATCCAGAATCACCAGATGCGGTCTGGTTTCGGCCACCAACTCCAAGGCCTGACTGCCGTTGTCGGTTTCGCCGCATACGTCCAGGTCCGGCTGATGCTGAATGATCCGCTTCAGCGACTCCCGCACCAGGGGATGATCTTCAACCAGGAGAATACGGATGTTTTTTTTCTGCCGGGCCGGGCTGGAATCTTTCATGTTCCTTCAAGAAATAGGTTTTCGCCAACCATACCGCAACCGTCTTTCATGTTTAAACGTAAAGCCCCACTACTTGCATTGCGCACGCTTGGCAGTGCCCATCGCCTGGCAGCGCCAGGGATCGTGTGAAAAAAATCGGACTTGCCCATAGACGGACCGTTGACCGTTAAACCATAACCAATCCGGTGACCGCTCTGATTACCCAGCTGCGCCTCTCAAACCCGACCCTCGGACGTCACCGTGTTATGCTTATAAAATACCCCTTAAGGTTACAAGGACAATCTGCCCGGGGCCAGACACGGTTTTCCTAGTGGCGGAATTGGAATTTACAGGTAATGCCCGAAGAATTTAGCTCCCAAATTGTCGGCGGCGTTGGCGCCCAATCGCGCTACAAATTTCTGGTTCCGGTAACCCCGCGGACAAGTTGATGGTCAGCGATCTTCGTGAGACTGTTGAACGCCAAAATGAAAACCTGATTCATCCTGATATCCCAGCGGGATATGGGTCTTCATTGCGGCGTGCAATTTGGCAACAATACCCACGAGCAGCAAGTTCTCTACAATAAAGTGCAGCCACGTCTTATTCATGCCGTTTTGGCAGCATCAGCAGTGCCATCGAAAATCGAGCTTTTCCCTTAAAACTGCTGTTTTTGCCATTACTCGGAAAGGTCGGATTCATCTCGCGCGGTTTCAACCTTTCTTCCAGCTGCATTGGAGGCGCCGGAATGATCCCGATTGTCAGGCAAAAATGAAGGCGGAAAAGAAACAAACGCAAACCACGCGGACGTTATGACTGCCACTGTCTCAAAGAAAGAAGAAGTGTCTTAAAGGGAAAAACAGAGTTCGCTTTTAGGGCACTCCAACGACTTTACCCTTCGTTCGGCAACGGTTTAAAGAGCAAAACAGCGTTGGCAATCATTATGCTAAATGGAGGCTGGATTGGTTTTTAAACAAAGTCGTAACATGTGTTTGGGGAAAGAAAGTCGTAAAAGTTGTACTTCTACAGGAGGTGGGAGGTGGGTAATACTTTTGCTCGCTCTGGTTTTCCATTTTAACAACGCGCACGGTACGCAGGACGTGCGTCTCGCATGGAATCCTTCAAAAAGTCTGGCGGCCGCCGGCTATTTCCTTTACTACGGCCCTGAACAAGGCGCTTACACCAATAAGATTGATATGGGATACAGCACCACCGCTTCGGTTTCGGGTCTGCAGGAGGGGCAGACTTATCACTTCGCGGTTACGGCTTACAACTCCTCCGGAGTTGAGAGTGCCCTCTCCAGTGATGTTTCGTATCTCACGCCGGGATTTCTCAGATTCCTCGGGACAATGAACATCGGTTCCATGGGGATGGAATTTCCAGTGGCCCCCGGCCATTGGTACGAAGTTCAAGCCTCGGTGAACATGCAGGCCTGGACAACCATCGGGCACACCGACCTGGCGACTTCAAACGCCTGGACGCAATTCTCTGATCCGCAGGCGGGACAATTCTCAACGCGGTATTACCGGTTGGTTCTTCACTGACAATAACCCGAAAAAAAATGAGCCGAAATGGCGGGATTCGCGCCCGGCAGAGTTCATTTCCTAGAACCGCGTCAGCTTGACGCCCAATTCCAACAGTTTCCGGACCTCGGCATCCGATTTGGCTTCGGCGTAAATTCGCAGAATCGGTTCCGTGCCGGAACCCCGCAACATGAGCCACGAGGAATCCTCGGCGACAAACTTGACGCCGTCGAACGTTTTCATCCCAGCCAATGGCGAATGCAGCAATTTCTTCGGCGGGTTCTCTTTTAAAAATTGCATCAACGATCCGCGCTTCTCCAGGGGAAAATGAGTGTCAATTCGTCCGTAACGATGCGGGCCAAATCGCCTCTCCAACTTCGCCAAAATCCGGTCGACGGATGTACGCTCGGTCGCAAGCAACTCCAGCAACATCAAACCGGCAGCCAGGCCGTCGCGTTCGGGAATGTGTCCCGGAAAACCGATGCCGCCGCTTTCCTCCGCGCCCAGAAGCAAGTCGCCCTTGAGCATTTCGGCGCAAATATATTTGAAGCCGACACCGGTTTCGAGCAGCGGCAGACCGTAAGCCGCACACATCTTGTCCACCATTGAAGTCGTGGTGAGTGCCTTGACCACCCTTCCCCGGCCCTTCCGATTAACGACCAAATGATGCAGCAGCAGGCAGATGATTTGGTGGGTCGTGAGCACCTTGCCACGGCCGTTCATGCCGCCAACACGGTCGGCATCGCCATCGGTCACCAGACAAATATCATGAGGATGCTGGCGAAGAAACCTCCGGCTGCGCGCGTAATTTTTGTCAATTGGTTCCGGATTGATGCCGCCAAACAGCACGTCGTGTTCTGCGTTCAGAGTGGTCACCCGGCAGGTCGTACCTGCGAGCAGTTGCTCGAAACACCCGGCGCCGACGCCGAACAATGCATCGTGGGCGAAACGTAGTTTTGATGTCGCGATCAGCTTGAAATCCACGAGCTTTTTTAGCGCGGCGAAATGCGCGGGGCGGACATCCTGGATGGAAATTTGTCCGGCGCGCAGCGCCTCGTCGAATTCCAGGGAGCGAACCGGATTGTGATCCACAAAACCTTCAACGGCTTGACACGTGGCCGGGTCACTCGAGCCGCCGTAGAATGACTTGAGCTTGAAACCATTGAAAATCGGCGGGTTGTGACTGGCGGTAATCATCACGCCGCCCACGGTGCGTTGCGCCTTGACGGCGAAGGAAACCGAGGGCGTCGGCGTCGGCTCCGGCACCAGCACAACCTGAAAACCATTTCCGGCAAATATTTCAGCGGCGATCCGGGCAAAACGGCCGGAGAAAAA
>Ga0187887_10002739_pt1 | contig 13951 bp, 8 predicted proteins | sample June2016WEW_7_10_FD_132977 | JGI IMG/M metagenome (GOLD analysis project Ga0187887, IMG submission 132977) | Peatland microbial communities from SPRUCE experiment site at the Marcell Experimental Forest, Minnesota, USA - June2016WEW_7_10 | ecosystem: Environmental > Terrestrial > Soil > Wetlands...
AGTATCGAGGGGCCCGCTGCCATGGATGAATACTAGGGTCCCGCCGGTCTTTACTAGCCTTTCGCAATGGCCGACATCGACCTGAGTGAATTCCTTCGTCTCACCAAGCTCGGCTTCAACGTGGTGCCACTGCACGAGACGCTGCAGCTCGACCGCGAGACCCCCGTGTCGCTCTACCAACGCTTCAGCCACGGGAGAGCCATCTTCCTGCTCGAGAGCGCCGCGCTCGGCGAGGAGACGGGCCGCTATTCCTTCATCGGGCTGGACCGCAAGTGGCGAGTGACGACCGAGGGTCAGTCGACCGTTGTTGAAGGTACCGAGCGTCCCGACCCGTCGATCGAGGGTCCCTTGGAAGTGTTGCGCGCGCTGCTGGGCCGCTACCGTACGTACCGGCCGGTCGAACTGCCCGACTTCTTCGGCGGGGCCGTGGGCTTCGTCACCTACGACTACGTGCGTCGTCTCGAACGACTACCAAGACCGCCCTCCGAGGACATGTGGCCGGACGTCGACTTCTCCTTCCCTGGGGCGGTGCTTATCTGCGATCACCTGCGACACTCGACGACGGTCGTGGTGAATGCGATCCTGCGCAGTGACGACGACCCGGGCGAGGTGTACGAGAACGCCTCGCGTCAACTCCAAGAGATCATCGACGTCCTCATCGCGCCTCCCCCGCCCACCGACCCTTTAAGCGAGCGGCTGGTGGCCACCGCCCCGAGCAAGCGCGAGACCATCGACATCCGCACGATCGCGGTCGGCCTCTCGAATTTCTCCAAGGCGGCCTATTGCGACGTGGTCGAGCGGGCCAAACAGTACATCTTCGCCGGCGACGTCTTTCAGGTGGTGCCCAGTCAACAGTTCCGCCGCCCGACCTCGGTCGATCCCCTCACCTTGTACCGGGTGCTGCGCTCGCTCAATCCTTCTCCGTACATGTACCTGCTCGACACCGGATCGAGTCAAATCGTTGGCGCCTCGCCCGAGATGCTTGTGCGAGTGCATGACGGGCTGGTGAGCACGCGACCGATCGCCGGTACCCGTCCACGCGGCGCCAACAGCGCGGAGGACACGGCGCTCGAGGAGGAGATCCTGCATGACGAGAAGGAGATCGCCGAACACGTCATGCTCGTGGACCTCGGGCGCAATGACGTCGGGCGCGTTGCGACGACGGGAACCGTCCGCGTGGAACGCCTCGCGCACGTTGAGCGGTTCTCGCACCTGATGCACCTGGTGTCCCAGGTGAGCGGCGAACTGGCCGAGGGGCTGGACGCTTTCGACGCCTTCAACGCTCTCTTCCCCGCCGGCACCCTCACCGGTGCGCCCAAGGTGCGAGCGATGGAGCTCATCGACGAATTCGAGACGGTGTTTCGCGGTCCCTACGGCGGCGCCGTCGGTTATTTCTCCCTCTCGGGCGACGCCGACTTCGCGATCACCATTCGCACGGTCTCCCTGCGCGGGGGCTACGCCACGGTACAGGCCGGTGGCGGCATCGTGGCCGACAGTCAACCAGAGTTCGAGTACAACGAGTCGATTAACAAGGCCTCCGCGCCACTTTTGGCCCTCGCGATCGCCGACCCGAGCGAGGGTTCCGCGCACATCAAGTAGGGCCATTTCTCGATATTTGATCTAAAAGGGACCTAGGACTCTAACCCGCCAGAATGAGCCACCGTCCGGGCGGCCTACGTTTGAGTAGTAGAGAACGAGATGACATCGTGAACGCTGACACCCCGACAATCCAAAACACCCCTTGGCTCATCCAGGGCGGCATGGGCATCGCCATTTCCGGATGGCCCTTGGCCCGCGCGGTAGCCCGGGCGGGTCAGGTGGGCGTGGTGTCGGGGACGGCCATCGACAACGTGTTCGTGCGCCGATTGCAGGATGACGGCGTCGACGACGAGTTGCGAATGGTGCTCGACCGCTTCCCCGTGCCCTCGATGGTCGAAGAGGTGCTCACGCGCTTCGCCGCGAAGCGACGGGCGCCGTCGGCCCCCTACAAGACGATCCCGATGCTCACGCACCGCAGCGCCCCCGCCTCCCAGGACCTCCTGGTCCTGGCGTCCTACGTCGAGGTGGCGCTGGCGAAACTAGGCCACCGGGGACTGGTGGGCATCAATCTGCTCACCAAGGTGCAGATCCCGACGCTGGCCAGCCTCTTTGGCGCGATGCTGGCCGACGTCGACTACGTGATGATGGGCGCGGGCGTGCCTACGCACATCCCGGGGCTGCTGGATCAGCTGGCCCGCGGCGAACGAGTCAGCCTGGCCCTCAGCGTGACCGGGCCCGCGCCCGCGGGCAAGGCGCCGATGATGCACTTCGACCCTTCCCGCTACCAGGCGACGATCCCGCTGCGCCGACCGAAGTTCGTGGGCATCGTGTCGTCGCACGTCCTGGCGACGGCCCTGGCCAAGCGAAGCAGCGGTCACGTCGACGGCTTCGTGGTCGAGCGCCCCATAGCCGGCGGGCACAACGCCCCACCGCGCGGACAGTTCGACCTCGACGCCCATGGCAATCCCGTGTACGGCGAGCGCGACCGCGTCGACTACGACGTGCTACGCGGCCTCGGCGTGCCCTTTTGGATTGGCGGCGGCGTGACCAGTCGCGAGAAGGTGCTCGACGCCCTCGAGGTGGGGGCCGCCGGCGTGCAGGTGGGGACGCTCTTCGCCTACTGCCAGGAATCGGGCATGGAACCGCACCTTCGCCGTGAGATCATCGCCGACGCGCAGCGGACCGAGGTGAAGGTGACCACCTCGATGGTGGCCTCCTCCACCGGCTATCCCTTCAAGGTGGCGATGATCCCCGGCACGATCGCCGACGAAGAACTTTACGACGCGAGGGAGCGCAAGTGCGACCTCGGGTACCTGCGCGACGCCTACGTGAAGGACAACGGCACCATTGGCTACCGCTGCGCGGCCGAACCGATCACCGCCTACGTTCGAAAGGGCGGGCTCCTGGCCGACACCGTGGGCTCGGCCTGCCTCTGCAACGGCCTCATGGCCACCTGCGGACTGGCGCAGGTGCGCAGTGACGGACAGGCGGAGCTGCCCATCGTCACGAGCGGCGACACCTTGAACGAGATCCGCCTCGTGGCCGACGGACGAGAGAGCTACGCCGCCCTCGACGTCATCAACTACCTCGACCCTTTCAACGACGCGGCATCGTCAACGAACGTCGAGGCGACGTGACGGCTACGCCGAGGGCCTAACCTTCAGGACATCGTGTCGTCCCCCATTCGTCTAGGTTCTGGCTCATGAATTCACCGTCCCGGACCGCACCTGCGAGGACCAACCCGTGACCGATCAGGTGATCGTGATCACCGGCGCCAGCGACGGCATCGGCGCGGCGGCCGCCCGACGCCTGCGGGCCCAGGGTGAGCACGTGATCCTCGTGGGCCGCTCACCGGACAAGACCAAACAGATCGCCCACGAGCTCGACTCGCCCTATTACCTCGCGGATTTCGCCGACCTCGACCAAGTGAGGTCGCTGGCCGAGCGGCTCCAGTCCGACGCGCCGCGCATCGACGTGCTGGCCAACAACGCCGGGGGGATGATGGGCGCACGCCTCATCACCGTGGACGGCAATGAGCTGACCCTCCAGGTCAACCACCTGGCCCCGTTCCTGCTCACCAACCTCCTGCTCGAGACACTCGTGGCCTCACAGGCGTCGGTGATCACCACCTCCAGCCTGTACCACCGTCGCGCCGGCACGCTCGACCTCAATGACCTCAACCTAGAGAACGGGTACAGCGCGTCCCACGCCTACGCCAAGGCCAAGCTCATGAACATCCTGTTCACGCGAGAGCTGCACGAACGTTTCCACGGATCGGGCGTCAGCGCCGCCGCCTTCCATCCCGGCATCGTGCGCACCAGCTTCACCAAGGAGTTCGGTGGCAACGCCCACCTCCTCTACTCGGGCCTCGCGAGCAAGTTCCTGCGCTCCCCCGAGAAGGGCGCCGCGACCTTGGTGTGGCTGGCCGGGGCCGAGGCGAACGACGATTGGACGTCCGGCGAGTACTACAAGGACCGCAAGATCGCGCGAATCTCCAAGCAGGCGCAGATCCCCGGTCTCGCCCACAGCCTCTGGGACCTATCGCTGAGCCTGACCAAGTTGGCTTAGTGGCGCGACGGTGCGCCGTCCTTTCGACTAAACGAAACCCGTCGTGACCACGTGTCGTGGAGTGGCCGAAGACCCCTGCGCAGGGCAACGTTAGGGTGGACTATGACGGCTACGAGGTCGCGAGGCGACCAGTGGAGCCGCCTTCGACCAGTGGCTCGCGACGAGAGGAAACCATGAACGAAGCGGCGATGTGGAGTCTCATCCACGCGGAACGGGCCCGACTGGCCCAGACCTTGAGCACCCTGACACCCGAGCAATGGGCCCACTCGACGCTCTGCGGCGAGTGGAACGTCCAGTTGACCACGGCTCACGTGGTGGCCGGCGCGGAACAGACGACCGGCAACTTCGTCCGTCGTTTCGCCGCCAGCGCCTTTCGCTTCGACGTCATGACCTCCCAGGACGCGCAACGCATCGGCACCTCGGCGCCCGAACTGCTGATCACGCGCTTGCTGGCCACGGTCACGACCACCAATCATCCGCCGGCACCGATCACCGCCATGCTGACCGAGATCGTCGCGCACCAAGAGGACATCTGCCAGCCTCTGGACATCAACAGCGGGGTGACCGACGAGGCGCTCGTCGCCACTTTGGAGTTCTGCGCCAACGCGGGATTCCCACTCGGATCGCGCAAGCGGGTCGCCGGCTTGGCGCTCGGGGCCAGCGACCTCAAATGGACGCACGGCTCCGGTCCCAAGGTGGAAGGCCCGGGCAAGCTCCTGATGCTCGCGATGCTGGGACGTCGGCCCGCCCTGACGAATCTCTCGGGCGATGGCGTGGCCGAACTGACCAGCCGCCTGGGTTGAGCGACTTAACCCCGTAGACGTCGAACGTGGCTACGGCCCCGTGCCGGCCGCGTTGCAGGCCCGCGGGTCGTACGGGGCCAGGGCCTGACTGGTGGGATTCGGGGCACTGAAGTCGCTGTTCGCGCTGACGCCGGGCGGGTCATAGATCGTCGTCGTCGTGGTCGTTGACGTGACGGTGGTTGTGGTCGTCGAGCCCGTGGACTTCTTCTTGTGCAGGGTGGTGGTCGTGCTAGACGTGCTCGTGAGCGTCGTCGTGGTCGTCACCACCGGGGTGGGCGGCCGCACCGTCACGTCGGTGCCCGTCTGCACGGTGACGGCGTCGCCCTTCGTCACTTCGGCGGGGTCGTAGCCGAGGATCACGGGACCGCGCAGTTCGGCCTGCACCGCCTGGGCCTTGGCCAGGGAGGGACTGATCCAGTCGCCGCTCGCCGGCGGCGGCGGTCCGCCGTACCAGACGACGGTCTCGCTCACCGGTCCGACCGGCGTGACCGAGCCGGCATCCGTGACGTTGAAACCCAACCGAGCCAGCTGCGTGTCGACCAGTCCGGCCGCGCTCGCCACGCCGGTGCCGTCCTCGACGGACACGGCGACGCTGACCGGCCGAGGCAACGGCTCGTTGGTGAAGGAGCTGTCGCCCCGGGCCACCCCGAAGATCGAGTTAACCGTGTCGACGCCCGTCGGCTCAATGGGGAACTCCACGTCGCCGTACTCGTAGCCCTCGTAGGGATAACTTCCGACTTCGACCTCCAACGTCGGATACGTCAACTGCGGCACGTTGCCGATGCTCGTGTGCGCGAACGTCCTCGCGAGGCTCACCATCTCGTGTTCGCTGAAACCGCTGTCCACGGTCAGGTCAGGCAACACCGCGGTCGCGAGGTGTTGGTCGACGATGGGATTGTCCAGTCCCCTCGCCGCCACCTGGGCGGCCAGCACCCGCAGGAACTCGTGGGTCCGTCGGATGCGCGCGAGATCCGAGAGCGCCTCCTGGGGCCAGGTGTGCGGATCGTGGTTCGTCGGCGTGGGCTGGATCTGCAGGTGCCGGGCCCGCACGACCTGCAGGGCCCGCACGCCATTGAGCAGGTAACAGCCCGGACGCTCGATGTTGAGACCGGAGTAGGCGTCGTAGATGGGAGTCGGGAAGTACATCCGCACCCCGCCCAAGGCATTGACCACGCTAGCGAAGGTGTCGAAGTTGAGCTCCACGTAGTGGTTGATGGGGATCGCGAAGTCCTCCTCGATCGCGGCGACCAGCTGGCTCGGGCCTTCGTAGAGGGCGGCGTCGATCTTGTTGGCCCCCTCCAGTCGCGCGTTGGGAATGAAGAGGTCGCGGGGTATCGAGAGCAGCGACACGGCGCCCGTCGTCGGATCGAGGTGGATGATCATGTCGATGTCGCTGTTGACGCCGGTGACGCCCTGCGAGCAGAGGCCGTAGGCCACGTTCTGCTGCTTGAGGCCGCATCTGGTCGTCGAACCGATGAGCAGGATGTTCTCGGTCGCACCGGGTCCGGGCTTCACCGGCTGGATGTGATGGACGACCACGCGCTTGACCAACGACCCGAGGTAGTAGTAGTCGGCGACCACGCCGCCCACCACCAGCACGATCACCAGGCCCACGGTGATGAGGCCGCGGCGAATCCAGATGAACCGTCGCGACCTCGACTTGCGATGCGCGCCGCGTTTATTCCGGGGCGTCGGCTCATCGGGAGATGTCGCGTCTGGCTCGTGCGCGACGCCCTCCGGCGGTGGCCCCTGGCCCGAAGTATCGTCGCTGGCCACCGACCAATGCTAGCGAGGAGCCAAAAGGGACGCGTGGCCACCTTGGTCAATGAAGGGCCGCTCGAATACGGCGCACTACGATTCGCCAGGAGTTGTTGTCGCCGTACCGACGAACCTGAGAGGCCATTGGTCGCATGAGAGTGCCCCGAGAACATAGCCGCGACCGACGTGCGAGGACGAGCCCCCTCAACCGAGGCCGCCAGAGCGGGCGCGTGCTCGCGGCGGCGGTCCTGGCCACCGTCGCGCTGCAGGGAGTCTTCGTTCCCGTGTCGCAGGCGTCGCGCAACGTCAACGCCGAAGCCATCTTGAACAAGCCCCTCAACCCACGCCGCGACTGCCCCTGGGTCAAGGAGTCCTTGCGCCACAAGGCCTCGCCTTCCGCGCTCGCTGGCGAGGTGCTGTCGAAGATGACCCTCTTCGAGAAGGCGGGATTCGTCGTGCTGCAAAGTGGCGACGGGATACAGGATTTCAACAACGGGGTTCCTTCGCTGTGCATTCCGCCCCTCACGCTCACCGACGGTCCCGACGGCCTGGCGGGCCAGATCAGCGGCGTCACGAGGCTGCCGGCCGCCATCGGCGTGGGAGCAACGTTCGATCCCACCATCGCGTTCAACGACGGACAGGTCGAGGGCAGCGAAGCGCGCATCAAGGGCGTCGACGTCGTCCAGGCGCCCGACCTCAACCTGGCACGAGCGCCGCTGAGCGGACGGCTCTTCGAGTCCTTCGGCGAGGACCCCTACCTCACCGGCGTGATGGGCGCGTCGACCATCGAAGGAATCCAGTCCCAAGGCGTCATGGCCCTGGCCAAGCACTTCTCGGCCTACACCCAGGAGACTGCGCGGACCCACCTCGATCAGATCGTGCCCCAGCGCGCGCTAGTGGAGCTGTATGACGCGCCCTTCCAGGTCGCGGTGACCCAGGCCCACGTCGCCGCGCTGATGTGCTCGGTGGGCATGGTCAACGGCGTGAACGACTGCGCCGATCCCGACCTCTACCGGGCCCTGGCCTCGTGGGGCTTCACGGGCTTCGTACGGTCCGACAACCGGGCAGCCCCCGACGCCGCGCAGGCGTTCAAAGTAGGCCTGGACATCGTGAAGCCCAAGACGGCGAGCGGCGTGGCTCAACTCGTGCACTCGGGGGCGTTGCCGGTGGGATCGCTCAACCGGGCGGTGCGGGCCATCCTGATCGAGATGTTCGCCTACGGGCTCATCGCCCATCCCCGCCATCCGCACGTGAATCGCGTCGCTACGTCCTACGGTCACGACCTCGAGGCGCTCGACGCCGCGCAAGAGAGCGTCGTCCTGCTCAAGAACGCCGATGGCGCGCTCCCGCTCCTTCGAAGCACCCGGTCGGTCGCGGTGATCGGCACCGACGCGACCTCACAAAGCGTCAACACGGGAGGCGGAAGTTCGTTCGTGCGCGCCGAGTCGGTGGTGGCACCGCTTGCCGCTCTGCGTCAATCCTTGGGGACGCACGTCATCGTGCGCTACGCGCCTGGCGAACCCTTGTCGCCCGCCTTCACGCGCTTCAGCGACTCCAACGTGGTCACGGCGAAACCCGTGTCGCTGGAGCGACGCATAAGGGCGCAGCACCAATTCGCCAGGAAGCCCACCTCGTCCGGTCCCAACCATCTCATGACGCCCAGCATCGAGACCGCGTCCGTGCCCCAGAGCGGCGCGGGTTGGAGCAAATGGCACACCGAGCTTCGGGCCCAGAAGACCGGGACTTACCAGCTCACCCTCCAGGAGATCGGCGACACCTGGCTTTACCTCAATGGTCACCAAATCCTCTCCTCCGCCGGATTGCACGCGCCGAGCGAACTCGCCACCACCGTCCGACTTCGCGCCGGCGTTCGTTATCGCCTGTCGGCCAAGTGGTTCGCCGTGCCCAACCACAGTTCCCCGAGCTTCGCGATCGTGAACGTATCGGGTCAGATCGACGCCGCCGTCGCACTGGCGCGACGATCGAAGGTGGCCATCATTTTCGCGGGGGACTTCACCAGTGAGGGCTCCGACCGATCGAACCTGAACCTGCCCGGCGACCAGGACGCCTTGATCAGTGCGGTCGCGGCGGCCAACCCTCGCACGATCGTGGTGCTCAACACCGGCGGTGCGGTGCTCATGCCTTGGCTCTCGAAAGTGGCCGCGGTGCTTGAAGCGTGGTATCCGGGGAGCGAAGACGGCACCGCGGTCGCGGCGGTCTTGACGGGCGCCGTCGACCCCTCCGGCCGACTACCCATCACCTTTCCCGCCAGTCTCGCGGCCCAGCCCACCTCGTCGCCCGCGAGTTTCCCGGGCGTCAATGCGGTGGTGAGCTACGGCACGTCCACCTCGGCCCTCGACGTGGGCTACCGGTGGTACCAGGCGCACGACGTTACACCGCTCTTCCCCTTCGGCTACGGGTTGGACTACACGACGTTCTCGCTGTCCCAGCCTTCTCTCTCATCCACGACGACGGGCTACGTCCTTCACGTGCGAGTCACCAACACCGGGAGTCGGGCGGGCGCCGACGTCGTCCAGGTCTACCTGCACGATCCCCCCGTCACCGGTGAGCCGCCCGATCAACTGCGCGATTTCGCGAGGGTGATGCTCGCCCCGTCGTCCTCGCGCGACGTGGCGCTCGCCATCCCCTCCTCGGCGCTGCAGGTGTTCCTTCACGGAACGATGGTCACGGTGCCCGGGACCTACCGATTCGACGTCGGCCAGGCGTCGAACGAGCTACCGCTCCACCTGGCCTTCAACGTGTCCTAACGATCTCGCGCTGATCTGGCGTACAGCCGTACGAAGACTCAAGCGGTAAATGAGAAACTCCATCCGGTCCTTCGAGTAGCAAACTTCGATACCCAAAGGACCGGATGGAGCCGATCAGATGCGTCGTACGACGACGCGTCTGTTACTTGCCAATCACTACGGTCGCCGCGTCGAGCGTCGTACCGTCAGCGTCAACCGTGCCCTGCGCGGTGATGAACTCGCCCACCGTGACGTTGGCCAGCGTGGCCGGCAGGCCACCCTGGGTGTAGGTCGTCGAAGCGCTGACGTTGATGGTGCGATCGAAACCCTTGCCCGCGACGATGGTGATGGTCGAAGACGTGACCGCGGTCACGTGGCCCGACAACGTAGCCAACAGGATGTCGACGCTGACAGCCGTAGTCGGGTTGGCCGAGTTGACCGTCACATTGGCGTCATCGCCCATCACGAGGGCGGCGAAGGTCAGTACCGTCGAGCCTTCGGTGAACGTGGTCGAAGGCGTCACCGTGAAGGTCGTGGTGGTGCCGTTTGAACGCTGCAGCGTGAACGAGCTGGTCGAGACGGCGGTCACGAGGCCGTGGATGGTCTCGGCGTGCCCGCTGTTCTTGATGGTCACCGCGGTGGCGTCCAGCGTCGTGAGGTTGGTGTCGATGGTGCCGACGGCCACGATGACCGAGCCCACCACGATGTCCGACAGTGTCGCGGGCGAGCCGCCCTCGGTGTAGGTCGTCGTGGAGCTGACTTCAACGGTGCGGCTGAAACCCTGGCCACCCATGATGGTGATCGTGTTGCCGCTGATCGCGAGCACGGGGCCGGCCAGCGACGCCTGGACGATGTTGATCTTGAGCGCCACCGTGGGGGACGTCGAGTTGACGGTCACGTCAACGGTGTCACCCACCGCGATCGAGGCCGAGGTCATCGACGATGCGGCTTCAGTGACGACGGTGGACGGCGAGTAGGTGAACGTCGTGGTGATGCCGTCGTTGCGGTTCACCGTGACGGTCGTCGTGGTGACGGCGCTGACGACACCTCGATAAGTGATCAGGTGACCGGCTTGGCGGATGTCCACCTTGGAGGCGTCCAGCGTGGTCTGGTTGGGGTCGATCAGTCCGACGGCCACGATCTGCGAACCCACGGTGACGTCGGCCAGGGTGGCGCTGTGGCCGCCCTCGGTGTAGGTCGTCGTGGCGCTCACCGCAATGCTGCGGCTGAAGCCCTTGGCCGCGGTGATGGTAATCAGGCTGGAGGTGACGGCGGTAACCGTGCCGGCCAGTGACGTGAGGTCGATGTTGATCCTGACGGCAGTGTCAGGGGCACCGGAGTTCACCTGGACGTCCACGTGATCCCCGACCACCAGTGACGCGGCGGTAAGGACGTTCTTGCCTTGGGTGAAGGTGGTCGTGGGCGTGATGGAGAAAAGAGCCACTACGCCATCGAGACGCGTCATGGTCACCGAGGAACTGGTGACGGCCGTGACCACACCGTGATAGACGATGGCGTGGGTCGACGAGTCGATCCTCACGGTCAGTGCGTCCAGAGTGGTGAGGTTGACGTCAATGGTGCCGGTCGCGAAGATGGGCGCGCCCACGGTCACATCGGCCAACGTGGCGCTCTGTCCGCCTTCGGTGAAGGTCGTGGAAGGGCTCACCAGGATCTCACGAGCGAAGCCCTGAGGACCAGTGATGGTGATCAAATTGCCCACGACCGAGGACACCTTTCCGGCCAGCTCGGCCAGCTCGATGTTGATCTTGAGCGCGACCGTGGGGTCGGCGCGCCTCAGGCGAATGTTGATCCGGTCACCGACGACGAGCGAAGCGGCCGTGGTGGGCGAATGACCTTCGGTGAACGTGGTGCTCGGGGTGATCGTGTAGACGGTGGTCTTGCCATCCCAGCGGTCTACCGTGACCGACGTCGAGGTGACAGCAGTGACGAGGCCGCCCTCACCGATGCGCGCGTACTCGAAACGCGAGTGCCTCGCGCTCGCGACGTCGTGGTGCGACGAGCGGTGTCCGGTCGTGGTTGAAGCGGAAGCCAGGCCGGCCGCGCTCACCACTAATGCCATGGCGATACCCACGGAACTTAGGGCCTTTGCCGCAAACTTCATCTTGCTCGAATACATGGTGATCCTCCCTCGAAGACGTTCAAGATGATCTCGAACAAGTAAAAGTATGACGGGCAAGATTGTGAAGTCGTTGTGAAAGGGCGGTGCATCTGCTTATTGTTCGTGCGAAGTTTTCGAACGATGTTCTCCAGCCGAACAAAGGAAATAATGACCCCATTGAGCACGAGAATTGAACGTGACTTGAGCGCCGGACTACCTCATCCGAGAGAAATGACACTTCCCTCGAACGAGCACCATTTGGCGTAATCACCCGGTTGAACCACAAGGACCCGCTTTCGCGGGTCCTTGTGGTTCACCTATCTAAGCGGGGGACATGTCTTAGAGAGTGGCGATGTGCACCGGGGAACTATTTCAGTGAGACACCCGGGAAGATCCTGCGGTGACCTCAACCTTGTCCCGGTCTGAGTCGATCGGCGCATAGGTGGTGGGGACGGTGGCGACTGGCTTTGGAGCAATCACCTTCATCAAGGGAGCTTCCGCAATCTTGTCGTTGCCAAGCAGTTTGGCGGCGGCGCGACGCTGACGGTAGCCAGAGATGAGCCCGTCAACACCGATCCAACTTGACGTCCTCCACATCGCCAGGATCACGATGGCGAAGAGCGCGTAGAAGGCGCAGACGCTCGCGGTGCCTGACATCACGTACGTGAAGAGCAGGAGCAAGCTGCCGGCGCAGGCTAGCGGGGTAAGGAATCCGGCGACCAGGGCCACACCAATAGCGAACTCCGAAAGGGCGACGACGACGCCGATCCAGCCGGCGTTAGGTACGACGAAGCTGTGAAGGAAGGTGGCCCACCAGCTATAGGCGGCCGCGCCGTGACCGGCGAATCCGGCAACGCCGGCCCCGCCGTTGTGCATGAACCCGGGGTTTTCCGCACCCCAGATCTTGGCGATTCCTGCCTGCAGCCACATCACTCCAAGCCAGATACGCATGGCGTTCCAGACGAGAGCCGCGCTCTTCGAGCGCTGTAGCCACTCAAGGCTTCGTGGAGTCTTAACGTTTGAAGGGTTTCCGATTACCTTTTCTAGGGTTTCCATGGGACTGCCTACTTTCATTTCCTGTGTAACTTCATCTTGTATTCATTCTGTACAGAACGAAGGCGATTCACTAGGGCCGAAAGTCTCATTGTCGTGGATAACGACCACTCTCGAGAAGAAACACTCGTGCGGCGGCTCATCGCTGGCCATCAGAGTGCGCCAACGTGACTCCACGGTGGCGAGTCGCCAGGAACGTTGCGTCGAATCAGGAGATCGATCGACGTCTCTCCTGTCAAGTCGGCGACGAGCTCCGATAGGTTTTCGTTACCAGCTAACGGACCGCCAGGGCACGAGTGATGTTCGACCATGCCACCACGCATCCAGCACGTGCTTCTCGAAATTCTCCTCCAGTACCAGCAGTGCGGCCGCGCCGAAAAGCAGATCCGACTCCAGGTGCGGCACGGCACCGATCAATCCGGCGACCAGTCGCTCACGCGCGATCACGGTGTGGCGGGCGTTGATGTTCGACTTCACGTCGTAGAAACGGCGGCCCTCCGGTCCGATGCCGAACCGAGCGAGCGCTTGGCCGTAGCGATACATGGGTTCGCTCGACGTCATGTCAGACACCGCCAGATGTCCCACCAGGGCCGCGCGCCACTTGCGCTCGAGTGAGAACATCGAAGTCAGGTTGACGAGGGCCAACGTCACCGCCGGCAGGTTCTCCACGTACGAGCCGTAGGAAGGATCAAGGCCCAGTGCCACCATCGTGGCCGCGAAGAGATTTGAGGGCGAATCGGTGCTACCGCTACTGGCTGATTCGACCGAGCCCGCCGTGGCCCTGGTGTCGTCCGCGTGACGAGGCATGCCGAAGGCCAAGGGGTCAGCATCCCTCAACTGGTAGGCCGAGTGATGAACGCAGAGCTCGCGAAAGTGTTCAAGCGTCCCCGACTCGCTGAGGAACACGGAGAGCGAGTTCTCCGAGGACCGACGGATCAGCTCGTCGAGGGCGGTCGTGGCGCCAATCGAGTCCGTGGGCGTCGCCAGTCTGATCGCCTCGTGAAGGTGCTCCACGAATATGCCCTCAAGTTCGCGGCGAAACTCCAGCAGTTGTGGATCATCACGCCAGAAGGGTTCCGCCAGATTGCGATAGTGCACTTCGTAGCAAAGATAGAGAGCGAGACCGAAATCATCGTCTCGTAACACGTCGACTCCCGCCAGACGCGGGGTCGGACCGAGCGTGCCGGGTTCGCGCTGCAGGGCCGACACGACGAATGCGCTCAAGGGACCGCGGGGCCAAGGCAAGAGAGGCCAGTCATTGACCGACCGGTGCGAGACCCCGAACGACGTAGCCCCGGAGCCGGCGTCTCGGGTTTGATACCGGGGAGACCTGACGGAACCGGGAGGACGCCAGCTAGTTTCTC
>Ga0187887_10002741_pt1 | contig 13944 bp, 13 predicted proteins | sample June2016WEW_7_10_FD_132977 | JGI IMG/M metagenome (GOLD analysis project Ga0187887, IMG submission 132977) | Peatland microbial communities from SPRUCE experiment site at the Marcell Experimental Forest, Minnesota, USA - June2016WEW_7_10 | ecosystem: Environmental > Terrestrial > Soil >...
CTCATGGATTTTCACGGCAACGTCCGGGAACTCGCGCCGAAGGCCATGGCGGTTGAATATCGCCGGTGCGCCACGTTGGAAGGTCACGTCGCCCTGGACGCCTTGTTCAAAGGCAAACCGGCGTCGCGCGGAGAAATCGAAGCCCGCATGAAGGCCTTCAGCGAGAAGCGCTGGGCGTCGCAGCCGGCCGCCCCCAGCGCGGGTTGCATGTTCAAGAATCCCGACCGGATTCCGGCGGGAAAACTGGTGGATGAGCTCGGTTTGAAGGGGGCGCGCGTCGGGGGCGCGAGGGTCTCCGCCGAACACGGCAATTTCATTGTGAATGATGGCACGGCGACGGCGCGCGATGTTCTGGAGTTGATTGACCTGCTCCAACAACGCGCGAAAGCCGGGCGCGGAATTGAATTGCAGACGGAAGTTGAGATCATCGGCGAAGGATGAATCCAAAATTGAACATCACGGTGATGTTGGGCGGTCCGAGCGCGGAACGCGAAGTGTCCCTGCGTTCCGGGGCGGCGGTCGCCAAGGCGTTGCGCTCGCTTGGCCACGAGGTCCGGGAACTGGATCCGGGCGATGCGGCATGGGTTTTACCGGGAAAGACGGACGTGGTTTTTCTGGTGTTGCACGGCACCTACGGCGAGGACGGCACGGTGCAGCGCCGCCTGGATGAACTCGGCGCGGTTTACACCGGTTGCGAGGCCGGGGCGAGCCGGATTGCCTTCGATAAGGTGCTGACCAAGCAGTGCTGTATCCAAGCCGGAATTCCCACGGCGAAGTTTTTGGTGGTGAATTCGGCGGAAACCCCCTGGCCGAAGGATTGGTCGCCGCCGTTGGTGGTGAAACCGGTGCGACAGGGTTCCAGCGTCGGATTACAATTTGTCGAGCGCGTGGAAGACTGGCAACCGGCGCTGGCGGAAGCCTTGAAATTTGATTCGGAGGTCCTGGTCGAGGAAAAAATCATTGGCCGCGAAACCACGGTCGGTATTCTGGGGGGCCGGACGCTGCCGGTGGTGGAAGTGCGGCCCAAGGTCGGCAGTTACGATTATCGCAACAAATATACGGCCGGTTGCACGGAGTATTTTTGCCCCGCGCCATTGGATGCGGCGACGACCCGGCGGATTCAGGACGCGGCGCTGGGTGCGTTCCAGGCCGTGGGCGGGCGGGATTACGCGCGCGTGGACGTGATGCTGCGTGCGGACGGCGAACCGGTGGTGCTGGAGGTCAACACGCTGCCGGGCATGACGGAAACCAGTTTATTGCCGAAGGCGGCGGCGGCGGCGGGGTTGGATTACGCGCAACTTTGCCAGCGCATGGTGGACCTGGCCTTGCAAAGAAATGAAAAATATAAAATTAAAAATGCAATCGTGCCGGCGTCGGTTGGGTAGGCGGTTTTTAATTTTTCCTTTTGAATATTGAATTGAACCATGTGGTTTAGACGCGAACAAAAAAACCGGCGATTGAGCCACCGGCACGTGCTCGACGTGAAGCTGCGTTCACGTCAGGTGCGGGCGACGCGCCTGCGCCTCGGGGCCGTGGCCCTGGCCGTCACCTTTGGCACGGTGTTTGGGCTTTTTTTGTTCTGGCGCGTGGGCGTGTGGGCGCTCGATACCTTCGTGTATGAAAATTCCGAGTTTGCCATCCGACGCATCGACGTGCAGACGGATGGCGTGATCGTGCCCGACCAGTTGCGCCGGTGGTCCGGCGTGAAGCCCGGCGCCAATCTGATGGCGTTGGATTTGGGCTCGGTGAAACGGAATCTGGAGCTGGTTTCAACGGTGGGTTCCGTTTCCGTTGAGCGCGTACTGCCCGGTACGTTGCAGATCCGGGTGAGGGAGCGCCGGCCGGTGGCGCAGGTGGATGTGCCGCGCGCCGGCGCGGCGGGCGGCATCGTGGTGAAGGTGTTTCAGCTCGACGCGGATGGCTATGTCATGCAACCGCTCGATCCCCGGCTGTGCCTGATTCCCCTGGCGCAGGTCCGGGACCAGTTGCCGGTGATTGCGGGCTTGAATGTGTTTCAATTGCAGCCCGGCCAACGCGTCGAGTCGCCGCAGGTGTCCGCCGCGTTGCAGTTGATCGGCGCGTTCAACCATTCCGCGATGGCGGGGTTGGTGGGTCTGCGGCGCATTGACGTGTCGGCGCCGGGCGTCATCGTGGCGACCACGATGCAGGGTGGCGAAATTACTTTTGGTCTCGACAACCTGGACCAACAGCTGCAACGCTGGCGCGAGATTTACGATTTGGGACAACGCATGAACAAGGCGATTGCCGCGCTCAATCTGGCGGTTTCCAACAACGTGCCGGTTCGTTGGATGGAAGCCGTCGCCGTGCCGGGCGCTTCGTCGAGGCAGGACAACCCACCACCCCTCCGGAGGAAAAATGTTTGATGATTCATCCATCATTGTCGGTTTGGAAATCGGCACGTCCAAGGTTTGCGCCGTCATCGGCGAACAGGGAGCCGATGGCGCGCTGAACATCATTGGTCTGGGCCAGGCCCGCTCGCGTGGCGTGCGCAAGGGCGAGGTCGCCGATACGACCCAGGCCGAGGAGGACGTACGCAACGCCATCGTCGAGGCTGAGCAGATGGCCGATGTGGAGATTCGCAACGTGTATCTCGGGGTGACCGGCGGACACATCCGCGGCTTCAACAATCGCGGCGTGCATCCGGTGGTTTCCGCCGACCGCGAAATTTCCGAGGACGACGTGCAGGACGTCATTAAAAATGCGAAGGCAATCAACTTACCCACGGAGAACAACGTCGTTCATGCCATCCGCCAGCATTTTTTCGTGGACGGCCAGGACGGCGTGACGAACCCGGTCGGGATGCTCGGCTCGCGCCTGGAGGTGGATGTCCATGTCGTTCATGGCAACACCAATCGCCTGCAAAACGCCATCCGGCTGGTGAAGGGTTTGCAATTGGAAGTGGACGAAATTGTGTTCAACGGCCTTGCCTCGTCGCTCGCGTTGCTGACGGGTGAACAGAAGGAACTGGGCGCGCTGGTCATTGACATCGGTGGTGGCACAACCGATTACGTCGTCTACGCCGGAGGCGTCATCCGGCACACCGGCGTGCTGGCGGTCGGCGGCGACCATGTTTCCAATGATCTGGCTTATGGCTTGAAGGTGCCGTTGAGCCGCGCGGAAAAACTCAAGCTGGAACATGGTTCCGCGTTGCTGGACGAGAAAATCAAGGGTCAGGCCGTCACCATCACCAATGAGCTCGGTCTGCCGCTCAAAACGGTCAACGTCGAGCACTTGCAGCGCATCATGTCGCTGCGGTTTGAGGAAATCTTTCAGTTGGTGGCGCAGGATTTGGAACAGGCTGGGCTGTTTGATTATTTGCGCGCGGGTGTATTTCTCTGTGGCGGCGGCGTGCGCGTGCCGCACATTGCCCGGCTCGCGGAGCAGGTCCTGCAATTGCCGGTTTCCATCGGCCAGACCAATTCTGTCAGCGGCCTCAAATCCGCGCTCGACCAGCCGGAGTTCGTCACGGCCATCGGCCTCGTGAAGTTCGGCTCGTTCAAGACCCGCAAACGGGAAGGCAAACCGTGGGGCCTGAAACATGTCATCGGTAAATTTTTGCCACGACCTTAAATCCCGCCCTCATGAAAACCAAAACGGAAACCTCCGCAGCCATGTTCCCGCCGGCCAAACTGCCCGCCGCCAAAATATTTGGTGTCGGCGGCGCGGGCGTCCGCCTGCTGGACGCCGTCAATGGGGAGGATTTCGCCGGGGCCGGTTTCGTGGCGGTCAACACGGATGCGGCGTCGCTGGCGGCTTCGTCCGCCGCCCTGAAAATTCATCTCGAAACCCGGTTGTTGCGCGGTCTGGGCACCGGCGGCGACCCCGAACGCGGCCGCGCGATTGCCGAGGAACAATTCGCCACGCTCAAAACCGCGTGTGAAGGCACGGACGTGATTTTTATTGTTGCCGGCCTGGGCGGAGGCGCCGGCAGCGGCATCACTCCCGTGCTCGCGCGGGCGGCGAAGGAAACCGGGGCGCTGGTGCTGGCGTTTGTGACGCTGCCGTTCGCGTGCGAAGGCAACCGGCGACAGCAACAGGCACGGCAAAGTCTGGAGCAGCTCAAATCCGTCGCCGACGGCGTGATTTGCCTTCCGTGCCAGAAAACCTTCAAGTTGATTGACGAAAATACGAGCGTGCTCGACACCTTCCGCATCACCGGCGAGCTGCTGGTCGAGGGCGTGCGCGGCGTCTGGCGGTTGCTGACGCGGCCGGGCTTGATCCAGATTCACTTTGACGATCTCTGCGCGCTGGTGCGCGACCGCCATTCCGAAAGCGCGTTTGCCTCCGTCGAGGCCTCGGGCCCCGCGCGCTCGCGCGAGGTCGTGGAAAAACTCCTCAACCATCCGCTGCTCGATGAGGGCCGCGCGCTCGGGGAATCCGACGCGGTGCTGGTGAGCATCATGGGAGGCAAGGATCTGACGATGAACGAAGTCGGCCGCGTGATGGAACAAATCGGCCGGCATTGCGAACGGGCGCAGGTCATCATGGGCGCGACCGTGGACGAAACGATGAAAGCCCGTCTCTCGGTCACCGTGATCGCGGCGAAACAAAACAGCACCGCGCCGCCCGCGGAATTGCTGGCGTCACCCGCCGACACGACGGAACCGTCAGCGGTACGCGGTTCCGCGTGGTCCACGTCCCGCTGCGTTCCCCCGGCTTCGCCACTGGAGCAGCGGGAACAAGGACTGACCCGGCCGAGTAGTGGCCGCGGTCGAAAAGCGGCTTCCCGAATGCGTCAGGCCCAGCTGCCGCTGGCGATTATTTCCAAAGGCCGGTTCGACAAAAGTGAGCCAACCATTCACAAGGGTGAAGACCTCGATATCCCGACCTACATCCGGCGCGGTGTGGCGTTGAACTGAATTCAGTAACTTTTCGACCAGTCGGTCAGCAGTCCCTTGGCATCGAACGTTAGTTGCAGATAGCGGTCGTTGAAGCCGGGACTGATATTTTGACCCACCCCAAAGCCGTTGTTCATGCCGTTGTTCGGGACGCCGGTGACGCCATAGGGCTGAAGGAACCATTTGAACTCCGTGGCCCCGCTGCTGAGCCGGACCTGCCGGTTCGGAGGGCCAAGTTCATTGAGGGCCTGCGCGTAGGTGAAATGTCCGACGCGGCTGTTCCAATCGACCGGCGGGGCCGTCGCACAGCCGGTGATGAAGGTGATGGCCAGAAATAAAACGACCGGCAGGAAACCTTTCACGACGGAGTTCATTTTCATAAATCTAACTTAATCAAAGCGGCGTCACCTGCCAACTACGTACGGTGGTCTGATTTCCGCTCTAGCTCTTAATGCGCCGGTTTGAAGGAACGCACGTATCCGGCCAGGGCTTCAATCTCCGACGGGGATAATTTCTTTTCAAAAGCCGGCATCACGCTCGGCCCGGTTTTGATCGCATGGAGAATCTCCCCGTCCGTGGTATCGGCCTGCCATGTTGCGTCGGTGAGATTCTGCGCCCCGACGAGCCAGCCATGGAAGTTCCGGGCGCGCCCGTTCTGGCCGTGGCAGACAACGCAATTTTCTTCAAACAACCCGCGGGCATCCACCTTGTCGGCCGGATAATTGGCCTGTTGCGTGGTCAGTGGCCCGGTGGAGGCGCAGCCCGAAATCAGCAAGGCAATTCCTCCGAGCGCGATCGGCAGGAACCGGGTGGCGATTTTATTTTTCATATTCAGTTTCTTGTGGTGCACCGGTTTTCATTTGAATCTTGCAGCTGGTGCCGGCTGGTAAATTCAAGGTTGCGGGCTGTCTTTACGCGGAAAGAGCGGTGCCGGTTCGCCGATTGGGTGGCCGGGTGGCAATCCGCCCCACGTGGCTTCGGAGAATTTGTCCGGTGTACCGGTCAAACCGAGTTGCGCGTAAATCTTCGTGGCCGTGTCGGGCAGAAACGGCCATAACAATACCGCGAGTACCCGGCACGTTTCCACGAGATTATAGAGCACCTCGTCAAGTCGTTTGGCTTGGGCTGGATCCTTGGCCAGGCTGAACGGCCTGGTCTGGTCCACGTATTGGTTCGCGCGGGTAACCAGCCCCCAGATGCTTTGGAGTGCGGCTTGTAGCTGGTTCAGTTTCAACAACGCGTGGGTCTCATCCGCCGCCTTGGCGGCCGCGGCGGCCAGTTCATCGTGTTTGGCCGGCACGAGGCCGTTGCGATAACGTTTGAGCATGGAGAGCGAGCGGTTCACCAGATTGCCCAGCCCGTTGGCGAGCTCGGCCTGGTATCGCGCTCTGAATCCGGCGTCGGTCCAGTTGCCGTCCGGTCCGATGTCCAGCTCGCGCAGGACGTAAAAACGAAAGGCGTCCAGGCCCCATTCGTCGATGACCGCGATGGGGTCAACGATGTTGCCGGTGCTCTTGCTGATCTTCGCGCCTTCCTTCTGCCACCAGCCGTGGACCAGAATTTGTTTCGGCAGCGGCAGGCCCATCGCCTTGAGCATGATCGGCCAGAACACGGCGTGAAATTTCAAGATGTCCTTGCCGATGACATGGATGTCGGCGGGCCACAATTCAAACTCGGAGTTCGGAGTTCGGAGTTCGGAGTTCGATGTGGCCAGAACGGTGGCATCGCCGTGGGCGGCAGGGATGCTGATGTAATTGACCAGGGCGTCGAACCAGACGTAGGTGACAAAATCCTTGTCGAAAGGCAGGGGAATGCCCCAGTTCAACCGCGCCGCCGGACGCGTGATGCAGAGATCTTCCAAAGTGCTGTTCTTGAGAAAGCCGAGCACCTCGTTGCGGCGGTAGTCGGGCTGCACAAACGTGGGGTTCGCTTCGAGGTAATCAATCAACCACTGCTGCTGCGCCCGCAGCTTGAACCAGTAGTTGCTTTCCTCGAGTTCAATGACTTCACCGTACGCCGGATCAAACGTGCCATCAGGCAGGCGGTCCTTGTCGGTCAAAAACGTCTCCTCTTTCGTCGAGTAAAAGCCCTTGTAAGTTTCCTTGTAAAATTGTCCGGCGGCGTGAAGTCTGGCCAGAATCGCCTGGACAAATTCCTTGTGGCGCGGCTCGGTGGTGCGGACAAAATCATCGTTGGTCAGTTCCAGTTTTTTCGCAAACGCCTTCCAGTCCGCCGCCAGTTGGTCGCAATAAGCCTGCGGCGTCTTGCCTTCGGCAATGGCGGCCTGCTGGACCTTCTGGCCGTGCTCGTCGAGACCGGTCAGGAAAAAAACCTCCTGACCCAGACTGCGCCGCGACCGCGCGATCACGTCGGCAACGATCTTTTCGTAGGCGTGGCCGAGGTGCGGCTGGCCGTTCACGTAATCGATCGCGGTCGTGATGAAAAACCGTTTGTTCATTGAACCACCAGTGTGACGGACAAAAGCGGCCTTGGCAATCCTGTGGCGCAAGTCCCGCATCAATCACACTTGCTGCGGTTGCCTTTCGTGCTATCCTGTGCTTCGGCTGTGGCGGAAAACCAGCCGACAACCAAAAACCGCGTGCATAAAGAACTTTCCAGTTTTGCCGCCCGCCTGCGCGAGGCCATTCAAGGTAGGGACGCCGCGCTGCGGCGTCCGGTCGGCGCAGCGCGCCGCCCCTACCCGGAACTGACATTTGACACGCTGGCACTCAAGCTTTTCGCGCTCCAATTCGAACATAACATTGCCTATCAAAAAATCTGCGAGGCGCGGGGCCGTACACCACGGACGGTCGAGCACTGGACGCAAATTCCCGCCGTGCCAACCGCCGCGTTCAAGGAACTGGAACTGACCTGCCTGCCGCCACCGGAACGCACCGCCGTTTTCCATTCCAGCGGCACGACCGGGCAAGAGCCAAGCCGCCATTTCCATTGTCCCGCTTCATTGGAACTCTACGAGACTTCATTGTGGTCGTGGTTTCTCGCCAGCGTCCTGCCGGGTTTGCGATTTACGATTTGCGATTTACGATTGCTTTGCCTTACGCCGCCCCGGGAGCAGGCGCCGCATTCGTCGCTCGTCCACATGTTTGAAACCGTGCGGCAAAAAATGGATGGGGCGAGCGTCCCCGCGAGCCGGGCCGAATTTCTTGGCAAAATTGCCGCCGACGGTTCCTGGGAACTCGATTTTGACGCCGTGCTCGCCGCTTTGTCTCCCGGATCCGGGACCCCTGACCCCAGACCCCGTCTCCTGCTTGGTACGGCCTTTTCATTCGTGCATCTGCTGGATTTTCTGGTGGAAAACAATTTGCGTGTCCAACTGCCGGTCGGTTCGCACGTGATGGAGACCGGCGGTTACAAAAACCGTTCCCGCGCGATGCCAAAGGAGGAGTTGCACGCGCTCATCACGGAGCGGCTCGGCGTTCAGCCCGAAAATATCGTGTGCGAATACGGCATGAGCGAGTTGGGTTCGCAAGCGTATGACAGTGTGGCGGGTGACGAGTGGCGGGTGACGGGCAAGACTAACGCGCCCCGTCACGCGTCACGCGTCACGCGCCACTATCATTTTCCCCCTTGGGCACGGGTGCAGATTGTTTCACCGGAGACTGGACGTGAGGTGGCGGACGGCGAAACGGGATTGATCCGGGTTTTGGATCTGGCGAATGTCTCTTCCGTGATGGCTGTTCAAACGGAGGATTTGGGTGTTCGCCGGGAGGGCGGATTTGAATTAATGGGTCGCGCCCGGATGGCTGAGCTGCGCGGCTGTTCATTGATGAGTGCGTAAATCGCAAATCGTAAATCGTAAATCTGATGAATCTGCCAAACTATTTTCTCGTCGATCTGCCGCCGGAAGCCACCCTGTCGCCGGTCATGCTGGCGGAGGCGTGTCAGACGCTGAAGCGCAACCGTGAGCGGTACCTGGTCGGGCGTTCGACGGAACAAATTGTGAACGTGTTGAGTGACGTGGCGGAAAGCTGGCTGAAACCCGACAACACGTTTCGGCAGCTGGCGCTGGAACTCGGCCCGACCGAAACCGGTTTTTCCATGGCAACGCTGAAACGCGGTCTGGATGACTTCTTCCGGCAAATCACCCGGGACCATTTGCACGCGTTGCTGGTTCAGGAATTCGGCAGCACCCGCCGGTTGGACGTCATGACCGCGACTGACGTGGAACAAAAATCGTCGCGCGCGGCGACGGTCGTTGGGCCGGAGTTCCTCGTTCACATCGCCGCCGGCAACATTCCCAATCCGACGTTGACAGGCATCGTGCTCGGTTTGCTGGTGCGCTCGGCGCAATTCGTGAAATGTGCGAGCGGTTCGGCATTTCTGCCGCGCCTGTTCGCGCACTCGCTCTACGAGGCGGATCCCAAGCTGGGCGCCTGCCTGGAATTGGCCCAATGGCGTGGCGGAAACGCGGATCTGGAGGACATCCTGTTTGCCGAAGCCGATTGTGTCACGGCGACCGGCAGCGATGAAGCGCTGGCAGTCATCCGCTCGCGGTTGCCGGCACCCAGGCGCTTTCTTGGTTACGGCCATCGCGTGAGCTTTGGTTTTGTCGCCAAGGAGGTTTTATCCCATGCCGGCGCGCCGCGAGTCGCCGCGCGCGTGACGGATGACGTGGTGGCGTGGAACCAGCTTGGCTGCCTGTCGCCGCACGTGATTTACGTTCAATCGGGCGGTGACGCTTCGGCCGAAAGATTCGCGGAGTTGCTGGCGGACGAATTGGAACGGCGTGAACAGACCGAGCCGCGCGGCGAATTGCCGGCGCCGCACGCGGCGACCATCGCGTCGCGCCGGGGCATTTACGAGGTGCGGGCGGCGCATTCACCCGAAACACTGATGTGGCACAGCAAGGAGTCCACGGCGTGGACGGTAGTTTTTGAAGCGGACGCGCGTTTTCAAACCTCGTGCCTGAACCGGTTCATTTACGTAAAACCGGTGAAGGATTTGACCGAGCTGCTGCAAAACGCCGAGGTCGTGCGTGGAAAGGTTTCGGCGGTCGGCATCGCCGCACCGGAGCAGGCGGAAGAACTGGCACGGCAACTGGCGCGGTGGGGCGTGACGCGGGTCTGTCCGCTTGGCCAGATGCAAAATCCGCCGCTGACCTGGCGGCACGACGGCCGGCCGGCACTGGGCGATTTGGTGACGTGGACGGATTGGGAAATGTAATTAACCACGGATAAACACAGATGGACACGGATAGGAAAAGTGCCTTTCACTGCCCTCGGCCCGTGCGGCGCGGGGAAAGGGGTCTCTGGCTGTATGCGATTTATTTTTAGTATCCGTGTTTATCCGTGTTCATCCGTGGTTGAAAATTATGAAAATGGAATTACGAAAAACGTTTCAGTTTGAGGCGGCGCATCTGCTGCCGCGCCTGCCGAAATCCCACAAGTGCCGGCGATTGCACGGGCACAGCTTCAAAGTGGACATCGTTGTCGCCGGTGAATGTGACGCGAAGCTCGGCTGGCTGATGGATTACGCCGACATCACCGCAGCCTTCAAGCCGGTTTGGGAAAAGCTGGACCACCGTTACCTGAACGAAATACACGGCCTCAAAAATCCCACGAGCGAGGAAATCGCAGTTTGGATTTGGAAGAAATTGAAGCCAAAACTCCCGTTGCTTACGGAAATCGTCGTGGCCGAAACCTGCACGGCCCGCGCGGTTTATCGTGGGTAGCACCCGCGTCTCGCGGGTCGTTTCGGGCGTCGCGCCTGAAACCTTTGGAAACGGGACTCACCGGTTTTAGTGCGGCTTGGACCGGTCGAGCGCTCACCGCCGCAATTCGGCGGGACGCCGAATTGAACCCGCCGGAGGCGGGTGCCACCGTATCATTACGGAGAATAAATCATGTTCGCGCCTGTGAACGGGTCCTGCGGAACGGCTTTGAGATAATCCGGCACCAGGTCGGTGAGGTTTGCTGGCGGATGGCCCTTGTCCAGTTCGTAGGCGCGTGCAGCAAGGTCGAGGGTCAATTGACGCGTCCTTTGCGCTTGCGCGTAGAATTTTTGTCTGATCTTGGTAAACATGGCTGTCATGGACTTCCGATCCTTCCACCGCATCAACTCGTAGCGCCAACCACGAAATGATGCATGTGACCAGGAGTTTTCCTGCTGCATGACTTCGTCCCAAGTTTGTCTTTGGGAATCCAATGTTTCCAGTGCAGTGGCAGCATCCCGGCTGGAATTGGCATTGAGATGCGGAAGCAATTTCTGCAGATGACTCATCCCGATGGCTTCAATCGCAATGCCGACCAGTCCGTCAATCAGCAATCCCCCGCGCACCGATTCATTCGCCAGATGGATAGCATCAAGGTAGGACTTGGCTGCGTCCGCCGGGCGATTCTCCATCTCCGCCAACCGGCCTTCGGCGATGAAACTCCACGCCAATAATTTAAGTGGTGCCAGGTCGCCGACGTGATTGCTATTGAAAGATTCCGAGAATTGAACTGGAACGCGGCATTGATTGCTTAAGGCTTCACGTGCCAGCGCCACAGCGGCGGCATTTGCCGAGACTATTTTCCGCACCTGCGCTGCGTTCGTCTCGTTGAAATCACCGGTGTCGTTCGCGAGCATATGGCCCGCCTTCACCAAATCCTCATACCCGTTGGGATGGGGCAGCGGCAGGACAGGCGGCAGCGGCTCGGCGTCCCAGAAAAGCAGGAGGCAGACAAAAAAGACAAACGGACCCGCCAGAATGGAAAAGGTGATCAGCCGGTTGCGGGTTCTGACAGTCATGCTTGATAGGAATCTGGCAAAAAATGCACCGGCGTCAATCATTCAGATGTTGACGTGATGTGGCAAATTCATTTAACCAATGCCGTCAATTTAAGGCGACCTATAAATACCATGGCGACCCCGGTAAACTCGACTCCCTGGCAGGACAAACTGATCGATTACGTCATCAGCCACAGCGGCGCGCTCCTGTCGGCGCTCGTGGTCATCATTATCGGCCTGGTTGCTGCCGGCTGGATCGGCAAGCTGATCGATCGGTGGCTGACGCATCGGGCGATGGAACAGCCCATGCGGACGCTCCTCGTTCGCGTCGTGAAGTTGTTCATTTTTGCGATGGCGCTGGTCATTGCGCTCGGGACGGCCGGGATGGATGTGACGGCATTGATCGCCGGAGTCAGCGTGGCCGGCGTGGGCGTCGGGCTGGCCTTGCAGGGCGTGCTCGGAAATCTGGTCGCCGGGCTGACCATCATCTTCACCAAACCGTTTCGCGTGGGCGAATGGATTGAGATCGCCGGCGTGTCGGGGCAGGTGACCAAAATCGAGCTCTTCTCGACCACGCTGGTGCATACGGATCAGTCGCGGGTCGTAGTTCCCAACCGGAAAATCGTCGGCGAAATCCTGCACAACTACGGCAACGTCCGGCAGCTCGACCTTTCCGTGGGCGTGGCCTATGGGACGAATCTGAGCGATGCCACGGCCATCGTACGCCGCGTGCTGGCCGCCAACCCGCGCGTGCTCACGGAACCCGCACCCGTAGTCGGCGTGACCATGCTGGCCGATTCCTCCATCAACATCGCCATCCGGCCGTGGATAAAAGTAGGCGATTACGTTTTGGCCCAAGGGGAAATCAATCAGGCCATTGCGGAACAGCTCCGCGCGGCCAGCATCTCCATTCCGTTCCCGCAGCGCGAAGTGAGGATGCTGAACAGCGCTTAGCAGTGATCACGCTTCGGCGTGCGCCTTGGCGTGGCGCATTTCCTCGTGAATTTTCGCCAGGGCATTCGCCAGTGCGTCCCAATCCGCTTCCGTGGTTTCCCAGCCGCTGCTGAACCGCAGCACGCGGTGCGCATCCGCCGCCTTGAAGTGCATCGCGGCGAGCACGTGCGACGGCTCCTCCTTGCCGGTGGTGCAGGCTGAACCGGTGGAAACTGCAAAGCCGGCCTTGTCGAGTTTGGAGACCCAGCGGAGCTGGCTGCCTTCCGGTACAAGCGCCGAGACGGTGTTCCACAACCGCGGCGAACCGGCGCCGACAATCACCGCACCGGGCAGCTTGTGCAGAAGCTGCCGCGCAAAATTCTCGCGCCACACGCCGCGCAATATGTGTTCGTTGCGCGCAAGTTGTTTCTCGCGCGCTTCCAGCGCCGCCAGCATCGCCAGAATGATCGGAACGTTCTCGGTTCCCGCCCGCTGGCCGTGTTCCTGTTTGCCGCCGACAATCAGCGGCGTGATGCGGCTTTTGGCCGGGACCTTCAGGAAGCCAATGCCGCGAGGTCCGCCAAATTTGTGCGCCGCGCCGCTGAGATAATCACATTCACCCAAACCTTTGGCGGGCATTTTACCGATCCACTGCACGGAATCGGAAAAGAACGGCACCTGGTATTGGCGGCAGATGGCCAGCGCCTCGCGCCAGGGCTGGATCACGCCGGTTTCGTTATTTGCGGCCATCACGGAGACAAGTCCCGGCCGCACGTCGGCGAGTTCGGCGGTCAGCCAGTCCAGGTCAATCACCCCGGCATGGGTGACGGGAATGAATTTGACGCGCTTGCCGAAATACTGCTTCGACGATTCCATGATGCAGGGATGTTCAATGGGGGAAACCCACACCTCGGCCTTCGGGTCCAGCACCTGCGCCAGGTGGTGCATGGCCATGTTGTTGGCCTCGGTCGCGCCGCTCGTCCAGATGATTTCGTTCGGCAGACAGCCGAGGAAGCCCGCGAGCTTTTCGCGCGCGTCAATCATGGCCTTGCTGGCTGCCGCGCCGAACTGGTGCGGGCTGGACGGATTGCCGGCGATGTGCTCGGTGGCATTCAGCCAGGCCTCGCGCGCCTCGCGCATGACCGGCGCGGTGGCATTATGGTCGAAATAAATCATCGGGCGGATAAGATACAACTGAACGCCGCGCTGGCCAGTTTTTTATGGGCGGCGGTGAAGGCCAGTTGTTGGATCTGCGCCGGCGTTTTCCACAAGCCACCGGTTTTGGTTGGCGAATCTTTTAGTCGTGTCACGAATGCCTCCAAAGTGATGCGATAGCGCGTAATGGAATGTTTTACGGTGCAAAGCGGTTTAAGGTCCGACGGTTCCAAGCCAAAAACATTTTTTGCCTCCAGTTTTGGGTCAA
>Ga0187887_10002743_pt1 | contig 13935 bp, 9 predicted proteins | sample June2016WEW_7_10_FD_132977 | JGI IMG/M metagenome (GOLD analysis project Ga0187887, IMG submission 132977) | Peatland microbial communities from SPRUCE experiment site at the Marcell Experimental Forest, Minnesota, USA - June2016WEW_7_10 | ecosystem: Environmental > Terrestrial > Soil > Wetlands...
ACAAAGAACAATTGTCTGTTAATGGTTTCAATTACTATGCCGCTTCAATTTTTGAAAGCGGGCGCGGAGTATAACAACAAAACAACTCCGCGCAACAAGTTTTTGGCGCAGTCCCCACCCTACGTTCGCGCCGCCGGTTTCTTCGCCGCCTGGTCCAGAATCGTGGTCAGGACGCTGTTGGGCACCTGCGCAAAGGTGAACGGCTCCATGGAATAGGACGCGCGGCCTTTCGAGAGCGAACGGATGGCCGTGGCGTAACCGAACATTTCAGCCAGCGGCACGTTGGCGTTGAGCACGGTCTGGCCGTTCTTCGCCTCGATGCTGACAATCGTGCCACGACGACGGTTGATGTCGCCAAGCAGATCGCCCTGATACTCGTCCGGCGTGGTGCATTCCACCTTCATGATGGGTTCCAGCAAAATCGGACCGGCTTTCTTGAAGGCATCCTTGAGCGCGAAAATACCGGCCATGCGGAACGCGAGTTCGTTCGAATCCACTTCATGGAACGAGCCGTCAACGACTTCAACCTTGATGTCAATGACCTGATAGCCCGCGTAAACGCCGCCTTTGATGGCTTCTTCGATGCCGTCAATGACCGCCGGGATGTATTCCTTGGGAATGGAGCCGCCGACAATTTCGTCAACCACTTCCACGCCCTTGCCTTTTTCATTCGGCTCGACGGTGATGCAGGCGTGGCCGTATTGGCCCTTGCCGCCGGATTGACGGATGAACTTGCCTTCGCCCTCGGCCTTCTTGGTGATGGTCTCGCGATACGCGATCTGCGGCGCGCCGGTGTTGGCCTCCACCTTGAATTCGCGCTTGAGCCGGTCAATGATGATTTCCAGATGCAGCTCGCCCATGCCCGCAATGATAAGCTGGCCCGTCTCCTCGTTGGTGAAACAACGGAAGGTTGGGTCTTCCTCGGCGAGCCGTTGCAGGCCTTCGGACAACTTGTCGCGGTCCTGCTTGGTCTTCGGTTCGACGGCCATGCTGATGACCGGTTCCGGGAACGTCGGCGGTTCGAGCGTCACGTCAAAATCCTCGTTGCACAACGTGTCGCCGGTCGTGATGTTGCGCAGACCGACCAGCGCGGCGATGTCGCCGGCGAACACCTCGTTGATGTCCTTGCGTTCGCTGCCCTGGATGATCATGAGGCGGCTGACGCGTTCGCGTTTGCGCGTGCGGGGATTGTAAATCGTGTCGCCCTTTTTAAGATGGCCGGAATAGACGCGGAAGAACACGAGCTTGCCGGCGTAAGGGTCGGTCCAGAGCTTGAACGCGAGCGAGCAGAATTTTTCGTTGTCGTTCGTCGGCACCTTGACGATTACCTCCGTGCCCAGTTCGTGACCTTCCGCGCCGGGAACGTCCAGGGGGCTCGGCAGATAATCCACCACGGCGTCGATCAGAATCTGCACGGCTTTTTTCTTGAAGGCCGAACCGCAGAGCACCGGCACCAGTTCGATCTTGCAGGTGAGGCGGCGGATGGCGGCCTTGAGCACCGCCGGCTCGATCGGCTTTTCTTCCAGGACCAGGTTGGCAATCTCGTCATCCTTGTTGGAGACCGCGTCAATCAATTCCGCAAGCGCGGCGGCGGCGCGCTCCTTGTGCTCGGCGGGAATTTCTTTGACTTCGTAATTCAAACCTTCGGTGGTCAAATCGCCTTCGCCCCAGATGACGGCCTTCTGGTTCACCACGTCAATGACGCCGGAGAATGCCTCTTCCGCGCCGATGGGCAGGAAAATGGGATACGCATAAGCGTTGAGCTTGTTGCGCATGTCGGCCAGGGCGTTTTCAAAATTCGCGCCCATGCGGTCCATCTTGTTGACGAACGCGATGCGCGGTACGCTATACTTCGTGGCCTGCCGCCAGACCGTTTCGGATTGCGGCTGCACGCCGGCCACCCCGCAGAACACGGCGACCGCGCCGTCGAGCACGCGCATGGAGCGTTCCACTTCGGCGGTGAAATCCACGTGACCGGGCGTGTCAATGATGTTGATGCGATGCGGAACGTTGTTGAACGCCTTGTAAATCGAATCTTCGCCCGGCTTGGCGCATTTCTGCGTCCAGAAGCAGGTGACCGCCGCGCTGGTGATGGTGATGCCGCGTTCGCGCTCCTGCTCCATCCAGTCGGTCACCGTGTTGCCGTCGTCCACGTCGCCAATCTTGTGGATGAGGCCGGTGTAAAACAGAATGCGCTCGGTGGTGGTCGTCTTGCCCGCGTCAATGTGCGCCGCAATGCCAATGTTGCGAGTGCGCTCCAGCGTGTATTCGCGTTTGGGCGAATTGGCCGATTTCGTTTTGTCAGCAACAGCTTCCATCTTGAATCCTATAATAAAAATGCCCCCGGGCCTTCCAGCCGTTGGGGCATTGTCCAACTATATCCTACCAGCGAAAATGTGCAAACGCCTTGTTGGCCTGCGCCATCTTGTGCACCTCGTCGCGCTTGCGAATGGCGTTGCCCTGCCCCTGATAGGCTTCCAGAATCTCGTTCGCCAGCGCCTCGCGCATGGGTGTGCCTTTGCGCGCATCGGCAAAATCCACAATCCAGCGCAGCGCCAGCGCCGCCTGCCGGTCGGAGGGCACCTCCAGCGGCACCTGATACGTTGCGCCGCCGACGCGCCGGGCCTTGGTCTCAATGCGCGGCTTGGCGTTGTCCACCGCGCGCTGTAGAATTTCCACCGGATTGCTCGCGGGATTTTTTGCTGAGATGCTCTCAAACGCCTTGTAAACAATCCGCTGCGCGGTGCTCTTCTTGCCGCAGATCATCACGGTATTGACCAGGCGCGAAACCAAAGCGCTCTGGAATTTTCCGTCTTTGGGCACTGTCCGTCGGGTAGCTTGTCGTCTGCGGGACATAGGGTTCGTTAAATCGTTAATCGTTAAATCGTTGAACCGCAGTTACGCTGCGGGAGCCGCGGGAGCGGCGGCGACGGCAGCGGGTTTCGCGCCGGCTTTCGGACGTTTCACCCCGTACTTCGAACGGCTGACCCGGCGTTTTTCCACACCCGCGGCGTCGAGCGTGCCGCGCACGATGTGATACCGCACACCCGGCAAATCCTTCACCCGACCACCACGCACGAGCACAATCGAGTGTTCCTGCAAATTATGTCCTTCGTCCGGGATATAGGCGATGATTTCGTAACCGTTGGTCAACCGGACCTTGGCCACCTTGCGCATGGCCGAGTTCGGTTTCTTGGGCGTGCGGGTCATGACCTGGATGCACACACCGCGACGAAACGGCGAATTATCCAAGGCGGGTGACTTGGATTTATACTTTACTTTGCGGCGGCCCTTCCGGACCAACTGATTGATTGTCGGCATTTTGCGTTAAAAATCGCTGTAAAATATCACCGGCCTTTGATGCCGGAGAAACGGAACGCGGAATATAACAAAGCCAATGGTTGATGCAAGAGGTATTTTGAGCTTTTTCAAAGGCAGTCCCGTCCGCCGCGCCCACTTCCCGTTCCCGGTTCTGCCAACCCCTTCACAGAAGCCACATCACCAGCGCCAGATCAGACGACGTTTCGTCCCCGGCGTCAGCTTGAAAGGCTCCGCCATTCGCAAATTTTCCACCCAGAAAATCCTGCCGTTGCCGGCCTCAGCCACGACCAGATCGTGCCGGCGTGCCCGCGGAATTTTCCGGTTCGTAAACAGATCCTGCAGTTTTACCGCCGACTTCAAACCGATCGGTTGAAACCGGTCCCCGGCCCGCCAGTGACGCAAGATGATCCGTTCGCCGACCTTGTCCGCGTCGAAAAATTCGCACCCGACTTTGGGATTTAATCTCACAGCCCTTGCCGCTGCTTCAAAATTCCAACGGAATCGAATGCCATTAAAATCCACCTCCCCTGCCCTGCCTGCCAGATTCACCGTAAGTTCGTTTACTTTGAACGCAACCGGCGGCTGCGTCCGCAAGCTTACCTTGCCGGCCGCGTTCCGGGCGGCGGCAAAGCCCGGGCCAACGCTGGCGAAAATATCCGGCCGACGGCGAATCCGCTCGATCAGTTCAAAATCCGCCGGGACGCCAAGTTCCACCAGTTGCAATTGTAAAACCCGCCGCTGAACTGCGATGGACAATTCGGCGAAGCTGGAGACACCGCGCCGCGGTATCCACGGACGGCCACGCCGGCCGTCTCCGCCCGCGGCCTTTAACCACCGCTTCGCCATTTCGCCGACCGCCTCCGCTTCCGCCCCGACGATTTCCATCAACCGCAAAATCGTCCGGGTCAGCGCCGGTTGATAACGCTGTCTGAGCAACGGCAGCAATTCGTTGCGCACACGATTGCGCGGCAGGTCGAGGCGCGCATTGGTCGCGTCCTCGCGGAAATCAACCATTTTTTCACGCGCATATCCACGCAACTCGGATTTGGTTATGTCCAGCAGGGGACGGATCAGCATGACTTTCCCGTTCACGGGCGAGCGCGAACGCCATTTCATTCCGGCCAGTCCTTCGCCGCCCGCGCCGCGCAGGGCGCGCAGAAAAAAAAGTTCGACTTGATCGTCGGCATGATGCGCCAGGGCGACGACAGAAAGCTTCCGTTCCCGGGCGACGCGCGCGTAAAATTCATGACGCAGTTTTCGCGCGGCCATTTCAATTGATAGTTTTGATTTTTCTGCAAATTTCCGAACCTCCGCCCGGGCGGCGATCAACGGCAATTTCAAACCGGCGGCGGTTTTACGAACCAGTTGTTCGTCGGCATCACTGCTCCGCCCGCGCAACTGATGGTTGAAGTGGGCCACGGTCAGTTTCCAACGATGCCGGGCCGAGAGTACATACAGAGTTTGCAGCAGCGTCATCGAGTCCAGCCCACCGGAGACGGCCACCAATACCGCCTGGCCGCGTTTCAGCAGCCGCCGGGTTTGAATATTTTGCTCAACGCGTTGGAGCAGGTCAGTCACGGCGCCATGCTACCGCATCGGCACCCTGGAGCAAGAACGACAGACTTTCATTGGGTCAGCTGAATTCGATAGAACCGCTGTGAATTGGTAATCACGTCGGTGGTTGTCATCAGGGTGTTCGTCGTCGGGAGGGAACCGCCCAAATTGACCCAGTTGGTTTGAAGCAAATTGGTCTTGTACTGCACTTGATACATCAGCCCGGTCAGCGTGTTCCAACTGAATTGAAAGACGTTATTCGTTCGCTTTGTCTGGAATAATGAAATGGGCTGTACGCTGACGTCGTCCAAGGCGAGATACGCCGGGTCGTCCTGGCCGCCAAATTGGAGAACCGTGTTGGGCCCGGCGGCCGTAACAATGAATTGCAGGTTGGTCCAGTCGAACGCCCCCATGTTCGTCGAATTCATGAGCGTGGTTCCATTCCACTGTGCCAGGAAATCATTCGGTGTCGTTTGGCCGGTATAGGTCAGGCTTAACAACCAAAAGGACAGCAAGTACGACTGGCCTGCCCGCGTCGGCAACGTTTGTGAGACGTAGGCGAGCGTGCCAGTCTCTCCCAGCACGGCACAATAGGTGCCGGAATGAGGGGTGATGCTGGAACTGGAACCGTTGTCGACGAAATTGTAAGCACTGCCGCTGCCGACGACCGACCAGTCGGAAAAATCGCCGGTCTCAAATCCGCCATTTTGAACCAATTCCCCCGACAACAGGTTAAATTGGCGGCTTTGCCCGAAGCTGGTATTCAGATTGCTGAACACCACACTCGCGGTGTAAACGCCTACCGGCAAACTGTTCGCTACAGAATTCAAACTTACGGTCACGGTCGCCGCTGGACCACCGGAAGCCAGTGTCCCGCCGGTCAGCGACGCGTTGAGCCAGGCCGAGGTATTCACCAGGGACCAGCCAAGCGGGGTGGCCCCCGCATTGGTGAGGGAAAAAACCTGACCGGTTGGAGTAAACGGTCCGCCGACCAGTCCGTTGGCCGTAAACGGCGCCATCGGCGTGATTTGCAACGGGTCCGGAGGAGCCAGGGCGTTGATTAAATTCGGTCCATTGGGGGTGCCCCAGCCAGTGCACAGATCATAACCCGGAACGGCAAAAAATTTATTTCCGCTGCTGCTGTTGGTATTGTTACCAGTGGTAATATCATGAAAGTCCGTGGTGTAATCCACCCCCTTGCCAAGGGCATAGACCGCTGGATTGATGAAACCGACCGGAGACTTACCCGTCCCCACCGCCTGCTGATTGACCAGGGCGGTGAAGCCCGCCCACAGCGGTGCGGCGCAGCTGGTGCCACCAAAAAGAGCGTTGCTACCATTGTCAAAAATGACCCAGATATTATCGGCAGTCAGGGCAACGTCAGGAATGTTCCGCAGCGTCATCGAGCCTTGATTGGTGGTCATGTTAATGCCGGTTTGCCAGCTGGGGATCGGGATGCCGTTGAAATTGATTCCGCCGCCGGTGCTGTTTGTGAATGGCGGGGCGGTGAGGTTCCAATTCCACGCGGTCTCCGATGCCCAGGTGCCACCCGGCCCGGTGGTGGACAAGGTTGTCCCCCCAACCAGCGTGATGTTTGTGTCGTCCGCCCATTCCGCAATTCCGGGCGAAAACGCCCCGTCATCGCCCGATGCCTGGAAAAAGGATTGCCCCTGCGCGGCAAACTGTTTGTAGTCGGTGTCAAAGTTCGGATCGTCGCCGAGTGCCCACGATGAGCTGATTTGTTTGGCCAGGTTGTCCGAAGCCATGCGATTTAAAATATCCAGCGGCGCTGTCGGAAAACCATTGGGAGCTTCGTAAATGACGACACCGGTGAGCCCCGGCGCCATGGCAATGGCCATTTCAATGTCCAACGCCACCTCGCCGTTGTTGGTGCCCGCCGCCTCGCTCAGAGCGTCAATCAACACATTGGTCAGCGCCACATTCGGCAACCCGTTGCTGCTCTCGTATGCCGTAATGTCACTGGTGTAATAACCGTCCAACTCCAACAGACCCACTGTTTGCCCGGTTCCATCCAGCGAAACGCCCGGAACATATGCTGCCCTCAAATCGGCACTGCCGTAAGTGCCCCCCGGTCCGGAACCCGTCTGCGCCATTGCGTTCACCGTTTGATTGGCGGATTCCATCTTGAGATTCATCGGGTGCGGCAATGAGTAATTGTCCAAACCGCTGATGTGCCGGATGGGAACCGCCAGATCAACCGACGGCTCGGTGCCCGGCGCGTAAAACGTGCGCGCCTCCCTCGGATGACGATACACCTGTATGGCCACGTGAAAAACCCGCTCGATGTCCGACACCGAACCGCTCACGTCGAAAATGGCACGATTGGGATGTTTGCCGGTAACCGTGAAGCCATTCGTCTGCAGGAAGGCCATAACCGCCTGATAATCCTGTTCCGTCGGCCCAAACTGTCTCGTGAACTGTTCCGGCGTCAGGTAACGATGATAATTCGTGCTGGCCGGATCATACACTTGTGCCAGAAAATCATCCAGCGCCGGCTGGTTCCGCAACGGCAGGCCGATGACCAGATTCAAACGTTGGGTGCGGGGAAGCCGCCCGGTGGGTTGCAAATGCAAACGGCCAATCGCCGACGGCACATGGCCGTGAAAGACCTGCATGGTTTGGGCCGGCATTGCCGTCGCGAACATCGAAATCGCGGCAAACAAAAAAAGACGCCGGAAGAACACGACCTGGGTGTGGCATCGCATAAGATTCTTTGCACATTCACGAGCAGATTATATGCCGCCAATCATCAGCCTGAATCGCTGATTTTGAGCTGCCGGTCGAAAACCATTGCCCGGCTTCGCCTGCCGGATTAACGTCCGTTTGTGGCCGTCAAATTCACCATTCTCGGCAGCGGTTCCGCGGGCAATTGCGCCTACCTGGAAACCGATGAGGCCCGGGTGCTCGTGGACGCCGGCTTCAGCCCGCGCCAGATCCGCCAGCGCCTCGCCGCCATCGGCCGGGCACCGGAAAATCTCACCGCCATCCTCATCACCCACGAACACAGCGACCATGTTTACGGCCTGACCGGCATCGCTCAAAAACTGAACATTCCGATTTATTGCAACCGCGCCACGCAGGAGGCTTTTGAATTCCAATTGCAGGCCAGATTCAATTGCAACCGCTTTGAAACCGGCGCGAGTTTTGAAATCGCGGATCTGCTCGTGGACACCTTCACCATTCCGCACGACGCGCAGGACCCGGTGGGCTTTCTCATCCATACCGCCGCCGGCAACATTGGATTCGTCACCGACCTCGGGCATATGACGAAACTGGTGGTCGAACGCACACGCGTCGCAAACGTGCTGGTGCTCGAATCCAACCACGATGTCAAAATGTTGCAGAATTGCTCCCGCCGCCCGTGGAGCCTCAAACAGCGCATCCTGGGCCGGCACGGCCATCTGTCCAACGAAGCCGCCGCCGAGGCCGCCGCGCAAATCATGTCCGCGGATTTGCGCCACCTTTACCTCGCGCACCTCAGTCGTGAATGCAACAAGCCCGAACTCGCGCACTACGTCATGGCTGAGCAACTCCACCAGATCGGTGCGACCCACGTTCACCTGCAAACCGCCGCGCAGGATGTGCCGTGTGCCACCCTGAGTTTGTAAATCGCCACAACTTCGAAATGTTCCGCGTCGAAAAAATCTCCACATTCGACCTGCCCGAACTGCAACCTTACGCCACGATGCGGCGTCCGGCGGAACAGGAACGGCAGGGCATTTTCGTGGCCGAAGGCACGAAGGTCGTGCAACGGCTGCTCGCCAGCCGCTTTACCGTCGTCTCGGTCGTGCTGCCGGAAAAATTCCTGGACGATTTCCGCCCGTTGCTCGAGCCGCGACCGGAGCCCATCACCGTTTATCTTGCGGAAAAGAAATTGCTCGAATCGCTCACCGGCTTCTCGATGTTCCAAGGCGTTCTGGCCGTGGGAAAAATTTCCCCACCCGTTTCCCTCGATGATCTCCTGTCCCAGGACAAGCAGCCGTTGCTGCTGGTGGCCGTGGACGCGTTGACGAATGCGGAAAATCTCGGCGCCCTCGTCCGCAATTGTGTCGCTTTCGGTGTTCAGGCGCTGATTGTCGGCGAGACTTGCAGCAGCCCGTTTCTGCGCCGGGCGGTTCGCAATTCCATGGGCACGATTTTCCAATTGCCCGTCGTCGAACTGGCCAAACTCGGACTACGGCACCGATTCAAGACCAAGCCGCACGTCACCAGCCAGACGCTCGTGGAATGTCTCAAGGAACTGCGCCAACGCGGCGTCCGCTGCATCGCCGCGCATCCGCACACGGACAAAATACTTTTGTCGCAGGCGGATTTCTCCGGCGACTGTTGCCTCGTGTTCGGCAGCGAAGGCGACGGCATTTCCCCGGCAGTATTGGCGGCTTGCGACGAGGCCGTGGCGATTCCCATGCCGCCGGCCGTGGACTCGCTCAACGTCGGCGCGGCCGCCGCGGTTTTTCTTTACGAAGCCGCGCGCCAACGGGGAAGAACGGGTTAATGGATTGCTGGATTACGGGGACCAATTATCACTTTTCGCCTCAGCCCCTCCAATTAAATAATCCACCTATCCATCAATCCATCAATCCAAGCGGAACGCCTTTTCATAAATCGCCCGGATCATCCGGCGCCATTTGGCCAGCGCGCTCCTGAACTCCTCCGGCATGGCGAAACCGCACCGCACGGAGACGCGGTAATACGGCGCCGGATCATCCGGCAGCAACACTTCGCCCTCGTAACTCCAGCGGCGCAAAATGCCCTCAACGCGGCGCAAATGACGATAGGCTTCCAGCAGACGGTCCACGTCCGGTAGAATGCCGGCATCGCGCCCGCGTGCCAGCGCCCGGAGCGTGTTCGGCTCGTGCCAGCCGTTTTCCAGGCACAACGATTGCGCAATGAATTCAGCATCCATCAAACCGCCCATGCCGGTCTTGATGGCCAGATCATCCCGCCCATGCGGTGTGCGTTCCTTTTCAATGCGCAATCGCATCTGATGAATTTGTGATTTCCAATCCGGGGCGTAGGCGGCTGGCAAGGTAGGACAGGCTTCCAGCCTGTCTCTATTATTCTCGATCGGAGACAGGCGCGACGCCAGTCCTGCTCCAGAGAAATCCGTCATCGCCGTCGCCAACTCTTGAAATTGTTTGCCCAGTTTCAAATCTCCCGCGACGGGCCGGTTGCGGGTCAGTGCCTGAATTTCCCAAAGCTGCGCGCGGCGACGATAGTATTGTTCGTAAGCGTCCAGCGTGTTCACCAGCAGGCCTTTTTCGCCGTCTGGCCGCAACCGCGCGTCGGTGCGGAACACCATCCCCTGCTCGGTCCGGCGTGACATCAATTCCATCACCTCCACCGCCAACCGTTGTAATTTGGGCAGTTCCTTCGTCTTCGTGTCGGTCACAAACAAAAGGTCGAGGTCGGAGCCGTAATCAATTTCACCGCCCCCAAGTTTGCCGAGGCCCACGATGACGATCGGCGGGGTTTTAAACCGGTGTTTGCGCATCACAGCTTCGAGCGCGTATTGCAGGCACGCGTCGGCGAGCGCGGACAGTTCCACCAGGTTTTGCTCGAAATCGGCGAGCCCGAGGATGTCGCGCAAACCAAGTCGCATCAACTCGGTCTCGTGGTAGCGCCGTAACCAGACAAATTGATCTAGGTCACTGCTGCCACGGCGCAATTCCTTCAAAATGTGATCCGCCGACTTGCGCTGGCGCAGACGACCGCCTGCCACCACGTCATCGATCAAATCCGGCGTGCGGATCGCCATCTCGGCCAGATATTCAGAGCGATCGAATAACCACAGCATCAATTCAAACAAAGGCGGGTTGTCGTTCCACAATTCCAGCAGCGGCACCCGCGCCGCATACGCGCTGATGAAACTGGCCAGCCGCAGGAGCACCCGGTCCGGATCAGAAAGCCAGATGTCGGAGCCCAGAGGTCGGAGGCCCGAAACAGTCTTTTCGACTTCTGACTTCCGACTTCTGTCTTCCGGCTTCCGTCTCGGGCAGAGTGCCAAATACTTCAAAATTAATTCCCGCGCCAGTTCGGCCGTGCGCGGTGAAACGTGCACATCGCCCGGTCCTTCAGCTAATTCCTTGAACAACCGGAACGCCGTTTCCGGTTCACGAAAGGAATGGGCCGCCAGCACCTGCTCCCATTCCGGTTCCGCGCCGTCAAATTCCGGCGGGAGTATGGTTTGTGCTTCCGGCGACTCGCGCTTCAACAATTTGTCGTAAATCCGCCGCACGTTGCCGGTGTGTGTCTGCAACGACGCCCCGAATTTTTCCCACGACTTGAAATCCATCAGCCGCGCGAGCCGCAACTGCGCCCGAGGATCGCCCGGAAGGGTGTGCGTCTGCAGGTTGTTTTCCATCTGCAATCGATGCTCGACGTCACGAAGAAAGCGGTAGGCAGAGGCCAGCAGCTCCGTTTCATCACCGGCCAGCAAGTGGTACTGTTCCAGTTTCTCCAGGCACGGAAGCGTCTGGGACATTTGCAGAAAGGGCAGACGGCCCGCGTGCAAAACCTGCAACGATTGGACGATGAACTCGATTTCACGGATGCCGCCGCGGCCGAGCTTCACGTTACGCTCCAATTCATCCACTCCCACCACCTCCCGTTCAATGCGGTCTTTGACCAGCGCAACTTCGTGGAGAACGCGTTCGCTGATGGAATGCGGATAACGAAACGGCTGAATCATTTCGATAAATTCCGCCGCCAGGGCCTTGTCACCGGCAACGTGACGCGCCTTGATGAGCATCATGCGCTCCCAGGTCTGGCCCCACTGTGCATAATAGTTTTCACAGCTTTCAAGGGAGCGCACCAACGGTCCGGCGTCGCCTTCGGGCCGCAAACGCAAATCCACGCGAAACAGGAAACCATCCTCCGTCGTCCGGGATACTTCGGCGCTGAACGCCTCGGCCAGCTTGCCGAAAAACTGGTGACTGGACTGGGGGCGCTGGCGTCCGCCGGGCATGTTGCACTTATCTGACGACTCGCCGGCAAGATGCCGGCGCTCCCAGTTATTTGGCGTCTCCTTGAACACCTCACCTTCGTCGTCATAGACAAACATCAAGTCCACGTCCGAACTGTAATTGAGTTCCTGTCCGCCAAGTTTGCCCAGGCCCAGCACCGTAAAAGCGGTCGGCCACCAGCGGCCATCGGCGTCCTGATGATATGGCCGGCCAAACCGTGTCGTGAGTTGCAACCATACAATGTGGAAAACCGCCTCCAGGCAAACATCGGCGAAGTCGGAGAGCTCGCGAGTGATTTCCACGACGTGGCTCAGGCGGGCCAAGTCGCGCACGGCAATGCGGAACAGCTCGCGCTGCTTGAAACGGCGCAGCCCGGTCAAGGCGGCGGCATAGTCCCGCGCCTTCAACGCCGGGCCCAGCCGTCGATCAAGTTCCTGTTGAAACCCCTGCGTGCGACGCGGATATTTAAGGCGTTCGATGTCGAACAGCGGCAACCAATCGGGATGCGCCAGCAAGAGATCACCAAGTGTCTGTGAACCGCCGGACAGCGCGGCGAAAGCGCGCATGGAATCGGCGGAGAATTTTTTCAGTTGCGCCCGCGCACCTACCGCAGCGAGTGACTCAAACAAATGCCGGGAGCGCTCCGGGTCGGCAGAGGTTTTCAACGCCTTGGTCCAAAGCGCATTTTTCACAGCAGGACACGCCAATCAGCAGCCGGATGTCCGGTCACCGGCCTTCATTTCCAGATCTTCCACGGTGCCTGGCCGGATTTCCAGAGATTATTCAACAGGTCAAATTCATGCGGCGTGTCCATGTGATGCCAGAAACCTTCATGCGCATGCATCATCAACTCGCCCGCCTCGGCCATGCGTTGCAACGGTTCGCGCTCCAGCACCAGGTCTTCGCGGTCGTTCAGATAACGGTCAAACACACTGGCTTTGAAAAGAAAATAGCCGCCATTGATGTAACCGGTGCTCTTTTCGGGTTTTTCGTTGAATTTAACGACGGCGGAGCCTTTGATGGTCAATTCGCCGAACCGGCTGGGCGGATGAACTCCGGTAAGCGTGGCGGTTTTGCCGTGGGATTGATGAAATTTCTTGAGCGACGTGATGTCAATGTCGCCGACGCCATCGCCGTAGGTCAGGCCGAAAACACCTTCCGGCTCCAGGTAACGCCGGGCGCGCCAGAGCCGCGCGCCGGTCATGGCCTTTTCACCGGTGTCCAACAGCGTGACGCGCCATGGTTCGGAGTCCGGTTGATGGACCACCAGGCAGTTGGGATCATCCCGGCTCACGTCCACCTTCGCGTCTATGCCAGAAGCGGCGCCGTTGAGGAAAAAGTCGCGGATGTAGTTGCCTCTGTAGCCGAGCAGCAACACGAACTCGTGACAGCCATGCGCCGCGTAAATCTTCATGATATGCCAGAGGATCGGGCGCTCGCCGATGGGCGCCATCGGTTTGGGAAGAACTTCACTGACCTCGCGAAAGCGGGTGCCCTGTCCGCCGCACAGGATGGCTATCTTCATGCTACGATGGCTGTTTGGTTTTGATGGTTCACGTCACACCGGAACGGTCTCGAACCGGATGTCCTTTTCCGCCGCCGGCGGTGGTGGTGCAATTTTTATAACCAAACCGCGCCAGAAACCCAAGCCGTAAAGGATATTGGTCAGAATCATCAAAGGCAGCGCCAGCACGGCCAGTGCCAGATTGCTCCGGGCGGCCACGCAAACCGTCTGACCCAACACAACCAACAGGTACAACGCCAGCGGCAACAGCGACAACAGCACAACCGCTTTCACGGACCAGAAGACCACGAGCAAAAAAGGTAGCGCCAGCAAATAGACGCAGAACAACGGCGGAATGAAATTGGGCAGCGAGTCGAGGGTCGGATGCAGGCGGAATTGATGCGCCCGTCCGCCGCCGTAAAAAAGCAGCATTCTTGTGTAGGCCCGCAGGTCGCGCCGCGGACGGCGATGGACAATGAATTCGGGATCGTACAGCAACTTGCCGCCTCGTGCTTTTACGCCGTCCATCATCGCGTTTTCCTCGTTCGGCCATAATTTGGGATCAAAGCC
>Ga0187887_10002745_pt1 | contig 13933 bp, 14 predicted proteins | sample June2016WEW_7_10_FD_132977 | JGI IMG/M metagenome (GOLD analysis project Ga0187887, IMG submission 132977) | Peatland microbial communities from SPRUCE experiment site at the Marcell Experimental Forest, Minnesota, USA - June2016WEW_7_10 | ecosystem: Environmental > Terrestrial > Soil >...
GGCATGGTGGGCAATCACGTCGCGGACATCGTGGGACGCTACGGCGACGATCCCGGCATCGTTCCCGAGGCCTTGACCGAGTACATCAAAGGAAGAAAGGGCTACGACTATCGCCACCACGGCAAGGCGGGCAATCCCGACACCGAGTTCGTGCCCGACGAGGTCATCGACCGGTTTTGCATCCTCGGTCCGGTTGAGCATCACCTGGAGAAACTCGAGGGCTTGAGCGAACTCGGTGTGGACCAGTTCTCGCTCTATCTCATGCACGACGACCCGCAAGGGACGATTGACGCCTACGCCCGTCACGTCATTGGTCACGTCTAGCCCATTGGGGTAATCGTCTAGCGTGCCTGTATGAGACGCGTGAGCCTCGCCGTGGCGGCGACGACAGTGATGCTCTGCGTCGTGGGCGGACCCGCCGCCTTCGCGGACTCGACGACCACCAAGGTGTCGAGTGCCACCACGACGACGACCACGACTACGACCACGGTGCCACCCACCACCACCACGACCCTGAGCCCGGTTTGGAAGGCGCCACTCACGGGCCTACCCGACCCCAGCGAACTCACGAGGCATCGTTCGGCGCTCACGATCAAGATAGACAACACCCCCGCGGCGCACCCGCAGTTCGGGCTTCAAGAGGCTGACGTGGTTTACGAGGAAGTCGTCGAGGGTCAGATCACCCGCCTCGCCGCCATCTTTAACTCGCATCTCCCGACTGAAGTGGGACCCGTGCGCTCGGTGCGCCGCACCGACCGCCAGATCGTCTTTCCAATCGGGGGACTTTTCGCGTTTTCCGGTGGTGCCCAGTACGCGGTGAGCAGTATCGAGACCGCGCCGGTCAAGTTGCTCCAGGAGTCCGACGCAGGCGGCGCGATGTTTCGCGACCTTAGTCGACCACCACCGCACAACCTGCTCGCCAACGCCGCACTCCTCATGAAGTTCAACGGCGTACCCAAACCGCCGCCCGCGTTGTTCACGTACCGCAGTGCGTCCACGCCCGCTACCGGCGCACGCGTGAACGCGTTCTACGTCGACTTCGCGTCAGGCTACGAGACTGCCTACACCTGGGATCAGAAGACCTTCTCGTGGGATCGTTCGATCTTCGGCGCGCCCGACATCACCGCGACCGGTCAGCGCGTCTCGCCGGCCAACGTCATCGTGATGAACGTGCTCTACCGCGGCGGCGTCGGAGTAGAGGGTGCCTACGCGCAGTTGACCGGTTCGGGTCCCGTCGAGGTGTTCAGCGCGGGTCGGGTCCAGCGCGGTACCTGGACGCGCAACAACATAGCCAAGCCCACGATCTACAAGAACACCGCCGGTCAGGTCATCGCCCTTACCCCGGGACAGACCTGGGTCGAACTCGCTGACACCAGCGAACGCGCCATCATCACCGCCCAGCCCACGCCCTAAGGGCTCGATCGCCTAACTGACGAAAGGGATCGACAGTTCCCACAGTCGCTGGGCATGCTCGGGATCCAAGGCCCAAGGATTGACGCCACCGCCAAACATCTCGGGTTCACTCACGATCGCTGCCTCGTTGCAGTCCTCGAAGTAGCGCCCGCCCGCCTGGGCGACCAATGGTGACGCCGCGAGCAGCACCGAGGTAGCGGCACCTTGTTGGGGCGTCTTGCGTTTCTCGATAGGGGTCAACACCTCACCGGTGTAACGCTGCAGGTTCGTGGGAATCGCCCCGGGGTTCAACGCGTTCGCGCAGATACCCGCGCTCGACCAGCGCCGCGTGATCTCCACGGCGAGCAGGATGTCGGCGGTCTTGGACTGACCGTAGGCGGACCACGGGTCATAGGGGCGCTGCTCGTAGTCAATGTCCTCGAAGACCACCGGCGAGAAGTGGTGAGCGTTGGAACTCACCGACACGACGCGAGCGCCCGTGGCGCGCTCGAGCCAGGGGTAGAGGTTCATGGTCAGGGCGAAGTGTCCGAGGTAGTTGGTGGCGAACTGCAATTCATGGCCCTGGTCGTTGCGCTCTAGCGTCGGCACGGCCATGACCCCGGCGTTGAGGATGAACATGTGCAGGGGAATGTTCCAACGTCGCGAAAAGGCACTAATCGACGCGACGCTCGTCAGGTCGAGCTGCGCGACGCGCACGTCATCGTTGCCCGTCGATTCGACGATGTCGGCGCCAGCTCGGTTTCCGGCGGCGACGTCGCGCACGGCGAGCGTGACCGTGGCGCCGGCTCGAGCGAGCGCGCGAGCGGTCTCGAGGCCAATACCTGATGCGCCACCAGTCACCAGCGCGCTGCGACCCGAGAGGTCGACGCCGGCGAGGACTTCGTCAGCCGTCGAAGAGAAGCCAAAAGGCGTGGTGATGGTCGAACTCATTGGGCATGAGCCTACAGACGCGGCCCCGGTACGCGTCGGCCCGCGTGGGCTTGGTTCGCTCGCACGGGAGCCAACGATCGACCGGGATTGGTGGGTCAGAAAGGGGGAGGCCTCCAGCCCGGAGACCGACTCGCCGGGCTGGAGGCCATGGGTACTGCGACCTACTGGTTACGACTTGACGAACGGTGCGATGGTCGAATTGTACCGAGCGTCAAAAATGCTCGAGGCGTTCACCGGTGCGGACAGTTCACTGTTGTTGAAGAACACCGTCGCCTCAGTCTGGGTCTTGCTAATCACCGCGGCGTTGATCGGCACAAAACTTCCGATGGTGTCGGTGATAATCACGGTCGCCAGCGCCAGGGGCAATGAGTCCAACGTCGCGAGTTGCTGGGCGAGCGCGGCTTGGTTGGCGGCGTCCCATTGCTGGGCCTTACCGATCAACGTCAGCAAGTCACCAATGGCGGCGGCCTTGGCGGGATTGGCCAGGGCCGACTGGGCGGCGTCCAGGAACTCGTAGCCGTCGATGAAGCCAACACCACTCGTGAGGACCTTCAAGCCGGCCGCCTTCTCAAGCGACACGTACGGTTCTGGCAGCACCGCGGCCTGGATGGCGCCGCTGGAAAGAGCCGCTTCGGCGAGGGGCGGGGTCAGGTTGTCAACGGTGACCTGATGCTCATTGAGACCGACCGACGCGAGCGCCTGGAGGGCGAAATACTCGTTGATCGTGCTCGTCTGGGCCGAGATGGTCAGGCCCTTGAGTTCAGACAATGACGTGATCTGTGAGTTCTTTGCGAGCACGATCGAGAAGTCCGCGCCCGGTACGTTGGGATCAACGACCGCGATGGTCTTGAACTTCACGCCCTGTGCTTCAGCGAAGATCACGGGGGTGTCTGCCGACACGGCAACGTCAATCGAACCACCCACGATGCCGGCGATGGCTTGAGGGCCCGCGATGAATTGCGTGAAGTCCAACTTGAACGGGTAGCCGGTCACGCTGAACACACCACTCGTACTGGTCGGAGTGATTTCACCCGACGCGACCAGGCCCAGCTCGACTTGCTCGGAGATGTCACCGATATTGAGCGTGACGCCCGACAGGTTGATGGGCTTTGGCTTCTTGAGTGTGGTCGTGGTCTTCTGCGACGGCTTCTTCGCGGCGCCCGCGCTCGTCGCGACGAGTCCCGCGCCCATGGCGCCCAGTACGAGGGCCCCCGAAACGAGGACCGCGTTGATCTTTACTGCCTTCATGATGCTCCTTTGTTGACTGGCGAACCAGTAGCTGTCGTTATAGGTGACTATTTCCATAAAGATAATAGAAATAATAGTAAAAGTCAAGTCACGACGAAAATGGTCGGTCTTCCTCCTTTTCCGGGTGACGGCGATCCCTAGACCTCCACGCCAAGTTCACCAAGAAGCGATTTACGCACCTTGGTGAAGGCTTCACCGACGGGATGGCGAGGGAACGGATCGGTGGGAATGATTTCGGTGACGAGTTTGCCGTCGCGCAAGACCATGACGCGGTCGGCCAACAGCAGTGCCTCGTCGACGTCGTGGGTCACGAGCAACGTAGCGGGCGTGAATCGATCGATCAGCTCACGAATCAGTTGGTGCATCTGCAGACGGGTGAGTGCGTCGAGCGCGGCGAACGGCTCGTCGAGGAGTAGCAGTTTGGGCTGGCGCACGAGTGCCCGCGCGAGGGCGACACGCTGGGCCTCACCGCCCGAGAGGGTGGCCGGCCACGCGTTCACCCGATGCTCGAGGTTCACGACCCGAAGGGCTTCATTGGCGGTCGTCTTGTTCGCGACCGAACGGTTGAGACCCAAGTTGACGTTGCGCCACACTCGCTTGGACTGAACTAGACGAGGCTCTTGGAAGACGACGGTGCGCGCTTCGGGTACGAGCAAGGTCCCAGCATCGGGACCGTCCAGACCGGCGAGGATGCGCAACAGCGTGGTCTTGCCACTTCCGCTCTTTCCCACCAGGGCGACGAACTCTCCCTCTCGCATCTCGAGGTCGACCTCATCGAGCGCTACGTGCTCGTCGAAGTGCCGGCTGATACCGGTGGCGCGCACGGCAAGCGCGGCACCCGTCTTGACTTTGTCGTATTCGAGAGTCATCGTACGGACACCCCCGCGCGCCAGCGCAGTGACAGCACTTCGACGATCCGGATGATTGCGTCAAAGCAGATCCCGATTCCCATGTAGAGCACCACGCAGCAAAAGACGGTTTGGGTATTGAGGTTCCCCTGGGCGGTGAGCATCATGGCGCCGATGCCGCTATTGGCATTGATTTGTTCTGCGGCCACGAGAGCCAACACGGAGACCGCCATCGAGAAGCGAAGTCCCGTGAGGATGCCCGGTAGCGCCAGGGGGAAAGTGACCTCTCTCAAGAGACGTAATTTCTTCAGTCCGAACGAACGTGCCGCCTCGACGACGCGCCGGTCCACGTTTCGCACAGCGGTGGCGGTGTTCAGATACACCGGCGTCGCGCAGGCCAGTGAGATCAAGATGATCTTGGGCTTGTCGCTGAGACCGAACCAGGTGATGAAGAGCGGGATCAAAGCGAGGAAGGGTGTGAAACGGATCAGCTGCATGGGTGAGTCGATGAGACCTTCACCCGTTGAGGTAAGTCCCGAGACGGCACCGAGGGCGAACCCACACGACGCGCCGATTACGAGGCCCTTGACCGAGCGGGTGAGCGAAATACCGATCTGTCCCAACAGGTCCTTCTGGCTGAAGAGGAAACCAAAGTTGTGGTACACGACCAGAGGTGACGGGAGCTTTTCGGGATCACCTATGTGCTTGGCCTCAAGCCACCACAAAAGGAGGACGACCAGAATCGAGATTACGCGCAGGGCGATACTGACGAGTGGGTTGCGCTTACGCCGGCGTCTGAAGCGAGGAGCGACCAGACCGGGCAGCAGCCGGTCATCGGGCGACGCCGAGGCGCTGGCGTCGACTTCGGCTGGCGTGTACGTGGACGTCATTGGGGTCGCCTTTCTTAGGGAGTTACGTTATTCTATAATTTCTAGCGAAATACTAGGATATCGAACGAACTCCTGAAGGACGTTCGGGCGATAGTTCTCATCGATCCGGGTGATGCAAAATCCTCCAAATACTATTACTGACTAAATCTATCGGGTATATAGTGATTTTTCAAACCTACCACGGTTCCGCTACCTAAAGGAGAAGCAGCACGCATGACACTTATCGACAAGCAGGTGAAGTTGGCCTACACCCCGCTCTCGGGAACGATTGGCGCGGTCATTCACGGCGTCAACTTGCGCGAAGTAGATGAAACGACCGTTGAAGCCATTCGTCAGATCTGGCTCGAGCGCAAAGTGGTGTTCTTCCAGAACCAGCACCTGGACCCGGATTCACACTTGGCCTTCGCGGCAAAGTTCGGTGAGCCCACCGAAGGACATCCGGTCATTCCGGGTATACCGGGCTATCCGAACATCTTCGAGATCGACTACTCGAAGGGCCGTGACATCTACGCGAACTACGGCGACGTGGTGACGCGCAAGCAGGGTCTGGACTGGCACACCGACGTGACCTTCGTTACCCGTCCACCTCTGGGGTCTATTCTCAACGCCGTCGTCATTCCACCTTCGGGCGGGGACACCCAATTCTCGGACCAGCAGGCCGCCTTCGAGGACCTCTCAGCATCTTTGCAGGAGTACCTGACAACGCTGACCGCGTTGCATGACGGTCGGGCTCAGTTCCAGGCGGCCCTCGAGAAGTTCGGCAAGGGCTCGTGGGAGGGGAGCGATGAGTTCAACCTCGAACCCGTGGTGCATCCCGTGGTTCGCACGCACCCCGAGACCGGAAAGAAGGCGCTCTTCGTGAATCCCGGTTTCACGTCACACATCGTCGAACTCGAGCGTCACGAGAGCAAGGCGCTGTTGAGCTTCCTCTATAAGCACTCGGTGCGACCCGAGTACAGCGTGCGCTACCACTGGACCCAGGGCGACGTCGGCTTCTGGGACAACCGCGCGACCCAGCACTCGGTCGTGGGTGACTTCGCGCCCCAGCATCGTGTCATCCAGCGTGTCACCTTGAAGGGCGACGTACCGGTCTGACCACCTTGGTTCCCCGGGCCGCGTCGGGCGGCCCGGGGAACACTTCACTCGAATCGTTGCCGCGGTGTTCGCGTCGCGTCGGGCGCTAGGAGACGACGGCGAGTTGGTTCGACTTCTCTTTCCTACGAATCACCTCGTGCGAATTGCGGGTGAGATTCACGCCGCACCGGTCGCATTGGGTGCAAGAGAGAAAAGGTCTTTGGTCCCGGAGATCCAGGGTAGCGTTCGACTCCTCGCAAGTATCGTCGGCGCCTATGGATGAGATGACAACCCGGGAAATTGATGAATTCGTGAAGACCCAACGACGTGGTCGGCTCGGGTGTCACGACGAAGGGTTGACCTTCGTCGTACCGCTCATGTTCGCGCGCGAGGGCGACTGCTTCTACTTTCACACCATTGAGGGTCAGAAGGTGACGATGATGCGCCGAAACCCCAGCGTTTGCTTTGAGGTGGACGAGCTCGTTGACAATGGAAGTTGGACCAGCGTCATTGTCCAGGGTACGTTCGAAGAGCTGACCGGCGAGGACGCACTACTCGGGCTGCGGGTGCTCGGGCACGAACCACCCGCCCCCGATCACGAGGGTGAAGAGCAGCGTCGCGGCGGAGGTAAGGCCCCGGTGACGTTTCGAGTTCGTGCCCTAAAGGCGACCGGGCGAAAGGTACTCCGGTAGTCGTCGACTTTACTGACTCGTCGCGTTAGCCACGAGCAGACATCCGGGATCGGAGCCGAGCGGATCATTAGAACTGGCGTAGGCCCTCGAACGAGAGCCGCCGCAGAGGTTTGCGAAGGTGCAGTCACCACATGCACCGTGAAATTCGGCCGCGCGAATCGAGCGCAGCAACTCGTGCTCGCGGTAGATCGAGAGCAAGCTCTGCTCACGCACGTTGCCCAGGGCGAGGGGTAGGAAGCCCGAGGGCGTGACCGTCCCGGTGGAACCTACGAAGATGATGCCTTTGCCGTCGCGGGTGGCCGCACTTGGGGTTCGAATCGGCGCGTCACTTGAGCCCAGCAGGTCCACGAGGCGATGGCGCAACTGGTCGTAGAGGGGGCCGACGCCAGTGGGCGAGTGAGAACTGGATTCCTTGCGCTCGTGGGCGACCCGTCGAAAGAACGGCGCCTCGACGGTGCGCACAGTGAAGCCGTAGCGCGATGCGTCGACAAGAAAGTGGCAGACGTCTTCGTTCTCTTGAGCACTGGTCGTACTCACCTCACTGCCACGACCCGTCGTGATGAGAAAGAAGACTTCCCAGACATCGACGTGGTATTCGTGAAGTAGCGACGCGATATCGGCGAGTTGGTGGGTATTCGTAGGCATCACCGTCGTGTTGATCTGGACGGTGAAGCCGAGATCTTTCAATTGGCCAATCGCGCGAAGTGTCGAAGTGAAATGTCCCGCTATACCGCGCACGCCGTCGTGGATGTCGGGTGAAGCCCCGTCGAGACTGAGAGAGGCGCTCTTGACTCCTTCGCCTCGGAGCCGAAGCAGTGTCTCGGTCGTGAGACGCGGCGTGACCGAGGGGGCAATCGCAACCGGAACGGCGTGCTGCTTGGCGTAATGGGCGAGGTCGACGATATCGTCGCGCATCAGGCAGTCGCCACCCGTCAAGATCAGGATTGGCCGAGGTCGCCCCGCGCTCGAGAGCTCGTCGATCAGGGCGCGTCCTTCGTCAGTGGATAGTTCGTCTGGACCCGGGTCACACTGGGCGTTCGCGCGACAGTGGAAACAGGCCAGCTGGCAGGCCTTGGTCATCTCCCAGAACACGAGCAGGGGCCGATCAGCGAATTGGTTTTGCGTCAGTGAATCGTCTCGAGGCGTCACGCGGGGACCTGGTTCGTAGTCGAAGTTTCCGCGTCGAACGCCGCACCGAGGCCAATATCTTCCTGGACAGTTTCACTCACGCGCAGCCCGATGGTCGCCTTGATGGCGGCGGCGACAAGATACGTGACCGTGACCGTGAAACCGACGACGGCGGCTACCGCGATCACTTGGTGCCAGAGAAACGTAGGATCGCCGAAGAAGAGGCCATTGATGTGTTCATTCGTCGAACTCGTCAGACCGGCTCGATTGATGGTGAAGTGCGCGAACAGGCCGAGGAGCAGCATCCCCAGACAGCCGCCAACGCCGTGGACGGCCGCCACGCCAAAAGTGTCGTCGAACTTCGTGAACTGTTCGGCGAAGTGAATCGCAGCGAAACACGCCCCGCTCGCGACGAGGCCAATGATCAAGGCGGGCACCATTCCGACGTAACCAGACGCCGGCGTGACCGTCGCGAGCCCCACGACGGCTCCCGTCGCCATGCCAATGACTGTCGTCTTGCCGGTGAAGAGCTTCTCGAGCACCGCCCAGCCCAGACATGCTGACGAGGCTGCGAGCTGCGTGGTCGCAAAGGCGCTCACGGCGAGCGCGTTGGCACCCAGCGCTGACCCGCCATTAAAGCCGAACCAGCCGAACCAGAGGATTCCCGCGCCGAGCAGCACGAAGGGGACCGAGCGGGTGGGGTAATTCGCCCTCGCATCCTTCGAGCGCGGCCCGAGGACTAGTACCAGTACCAGTGCCGCGGCGCCAGCGCTGGCGTGCACCACGGTGCCGCCCGCAAAGTCGCGCGCGCCCAAGCGGTAGATCCAGCCCTGAGGATCAAAGACCCAGTGGGCGATGATGGGATACACGACCACACTCCACACGGCGCAAAAGGCGATCCAGGCGCTGAACTTCATTCGACCGGCAACGGCCCCGGTCACCAGGGCGGGCGTGATGATGGCGAACATCATCTGAAAGACCATGAAGGCCAACTTGGGAACGTGGGTACCCGGCCAGATTCCGCCCATGTTGTTGAGGGCGAAGTAATGGAAATTCCCGATGAAGCCGTGTCCGACGTCAGGGCCGAAGGCCACGGTGAAGCCGAGCAGTGCCCACAGGATCGTCACCAGTGTGATGGTGAAGAAGTTCATGGCGAGCATGTCGAGCACGTTTCGCTCGGTTTCCATGCCTCCGTAGAAGAAGGCGAGACCAACGGTCATGAAGAGCACCAGTGCGGCACTTACGAGAAGCCATGCGGTGTCGCCCGAACTCATCTCACACCTCCGGATCGAATGTACTCGTTTCATTGTTGATTCCAGGCCAGTGCCGCCGTCGCTTCACGTCGAACGTCGTGAGTGGAACGCGTCACTTTTGCAGTACGCAGACGAAGAAATCACCACCCCAACGCGCACGAGGTTCATGGAAGCGACATAGAAAGTGACTTTCGTCCTTCGCCATCATTCGCGAGTCGGTCGCCCTCGAGGAAGTGGGATTAGTTGAATGTAGTCAAAGAACGTGGTAGCGAGCGCACGCCAGTGAGATCGCGAGAGTGACCGACGCCCAGCAGAGCAACCGCAAGGCGCTCTCAAGTGGTTGAAGTTGGGCTTCCTTAGTGATCGAGACGGTCGAACCGTCGACGTGCACCTGGATTCCCTCGACGTGCGAGACGCGTCGCCGCAGGTTCCTCGCCGGCGTGGAGAGTTGACGTTGGGTTCCCGCGATGAGGGCCGCAAAGACCGCCGCGATGAAGGCGGCGAGATTGAGGGTCGAGTGCTGGGCGAAGTAGGCGGTGAGCACGGGAAACGATCCCCAGCTCAGCGCAAAGACGAAGTCAGTGTGTAACCCTCCGTGAAAGAGTTCAAGGTTGTAGCCGAGTGCGAGCACGATACCCACCACGATAAATATCCCTAGATAGCCGCTCGTGAGGACAGCACCGATAACCCCAACCACCACGGCGCCGCCCACGCCCAAGAGCGCGGCGGCCTTCAGTTGCCACGCCGGAATTTCGGTGCGCAGGGGTCTGCCCTGAAGCTCATCGAGGGCGTGCGCCCCGATGCCTACTGCCAAGAAAAAGGCGAGAATCGTCATCCACATGTAGAGCGAATTCACGGGGCCCACGAGACACGCTCCCACCACGACGAACGAGAGGTGGCACAGCGTGTAGGGAGGATGCAACAAGGTCCACCAATCCCGACTGCGGCGTTTGTGCAGCAGTCGGGGTTGTGCGTAGAAGGCCGGGCCGTCGAAACCAGGAGTATTGGCGGGGCCCGACACGTCAGTCCTCGCGGTATCCCCACATGACGAGTCCGCCACCAAGGCTCATGGGCTGGCACTCTACGTGTTCGATTCCCGCGTGCTCCCAGGCGCGCAGCGTCCAGTCCACCGTATAGTTCCGATAGTGCTTGGAAATGCTCGGGCCGAGGAAGCGTCCGACGTCCCACCAGCCCTTGCCACCGGTCACGTAGCCCGCGACGGGTAAGACCCAGCGCGTGTAGCACCACCACGCGACTCGCCAGCCAAATTTCCCTGGTACGGCGAACTCGAGGTTCGCAATCGGTCCTCCGGGTTTCACGACTCGTGCGAGCTCCTTGATCGTCGCCTCGGGGTCGCTGACGTAACGAAGGAGGTACGTGAAGGTCAGCGCGTCAAAAGTGCCGTCGGGAAAGGGGAGCTGCTCACCTCGAGCGAGCACGAGCGCGACCCGGTCCTCGAGATGGCTGCGGCGAATGTTCGCCTGACCGGCGCGAAGCATGTCGTCACTGAGGTCGGCTCCGATGATTCGTGCGGTCGTCCTCTTGGCGAGTCGTTTGGTGACGGCACATGGCCCACACGCCACGTCCAGGACGAGCTGCGGTTTCGCGCCGACGACGTGCTCGACCATGGCAACTCGCCAGCGTCGGTCTTGTCCGAAGGAGAGGATCTGGGCCAGCACGTTGTAGCGAGTGGGCAAGGGGGCGAAAAGGCTGCGAGCGAATTCGTTGGGAGCCGTGCGCGAGGCCGCCACGCTCCGGTTTCTAGGCATCGGCCCTCATAGGCCGTAGTCGGCTCTGCGCCGTGCAGCGTTGAAGCGGGTCGAGGTGGGCGAGAGATCTGATTTGGACACCTTAATTGGGCTTCGATAGAAAGGGTCAGAATTGGCGGAATCTCGGCCCTTTTGATTGTGAAAGCATCGTTCGACGCGAGATCAACCAAGTCAATGCGTTGCGAGCAGCATCGCTATGTGGGAACCTACGGTGCGTGCCTCAGGGCACGGAAGGGGGAGCGATGCCGTACGACTTTGAGGTGTCGGGGTTAGTAGCGGCCAGCCCCGAAGCCATCTATCGAGCGTGGATGTCGAGCGACGGGCACAGCGCCATGACCGGAGGAGAGGCCCACGTCGATCCGGTGGTGGGCGGTGAGTTCACCGCCTGGGACCAGTACATCAAGGGGACGACGCTCGAGCTCGATCCGTTGGTCGCATCGTCCAGTCGTGGCGTACGACACAGTTCACGGACGACGACGCAGACTCGCAAATCGAAGTCCTCCTAGAACCCCGTGGCGATGAGACGTTGGTGCGAATCGTACATTCAAATGTTCCCGACGAACATCGCGGTTACGAGGAGGGTGGCTGGAAGGAAAACTACCTTGATCCGATGAGGGAGTACTTCGCGACGCGGAACTAATGTTTCGCCGTGCTGTCGGTCAATCCTTTTTGCCCGGGTTGTATTCGATGATCTCCAGACTGGCGTCATCGCGCAGCGCTTCGTGGTGTGCGACTTGTTCTTGCTCGCGCACCAGGAGTTCATCGTCGGGAGCAACCTCGAGGTGAACGAGTAGGTCGTCGGCGCCCGGTGAGGTGCGAATGAGTTCGTCGAGTTTGAGCTGCAAGACTTTCTGGTGACGACCCTGCGTGTGCTGGATGACGAACAACATCAGCAACGTGATCGCGCTGACCACCGTCGCGAAATTGGACTCCCAGTTGCCAGGGAATCCATTCGCCGCGAGAACCACGCCAAATGTCAACAAGAGGAGAAGGACCACGACCGAAGTGCCCGAGCGCGAGGTGAGGTCACCTACCCAGTGGAGAATTCGACTGATGCGTTGCAAGAACGAAGATCGCTCCATGGTTTATCCATTCAGTTGTTCCGATGATTTCGGAAAGGGGCGAAGAGTCACCCGGACCCAAGGTGGCGATGCGAGGGTTCGCTTGGCGACGTACTGTTACTAGAACAGCGTACGGGTAATATTTCGTTGAAAAACAAAGGCTCTCGGTGGGGTGCGCGTGACCAATCGGTGACAATATTTATAGGCCCAATTGCACTATCGCAGCATGGATAATCCTGACCTAAACCATCAGAATAATCATATATAGTACTGACACGTCGGGCGCGAAGTTATCGGCCCAAGAACAGAGGAGATTGAAGTGGCCGAATGGGGATTTGAAACCCGTCAGATTCACGCAGGTACCACTGCGGACAGCGCGACAGGCGCTCGCGCCATACCGATCTACCAGACCACCAGCTACGTCTTTCGCGACACGGCGCACGCAGCCGCGCTGTTCGGGCTCTCAGAGTTGGGCAACATCTATACGCGCATCATGAACCCGACCCAAAACGCCTTCGAAGAGCGAATTGCGTCACTCGAGGGCGGCGTTGCCGCGCTGGCGGTGTCGTCGGGCTCGAGCGCGGAAACGATCGCGATCCTCAACCTCGCCGAGAACGGGGGACACGTCGTGTCCTCGGCGTCGCTCTACGGGGGTACGTATAACTTGTTCCACTACACGTTGCCGAAGCTCGGCATCGAGACCACCTTCGTGGAGAATCCGGACGACGCCGAGGAATGGCGCGCGGCGATTCGTCCCAACACGAAAGCCTTCTACGGCGAGACCCTCGGAAACCCTAAGGGCGATGTCCTCAACTTCGAACTGGTGTCCAAGATCGCTCACGACAACAAGATTCCCCTCGTGGTCGACAACACGTTGGCGACGCCCTATTTGTCGCGTCCGTTGGAACACGGCGCTGACGTCGTGGTGCATTCGGCGACGAAGTTCATCGGTGGTCACGGCACGTCGATAGGCGGCGTCATCGTCGACGGAGGGAAGTTCGACTACGAAGGAAGCGGACGATTCCCGGGATTCACCGAACCCGATCCGAGTTATCACGGCTTGGTATTCGCTGACCTGCCCGAAGGGCTCTTCCCGGCCCGTTTCGTCTTGAAGGCGCGATTGCAGTATCTGCGCGATATCGGCGCGGCGATTGCCCCACTGAACTCCTTCCTCTTCCTCCAGGGTCTCGAGACCTTGAGCTTGCGGATCGAACGCCACGTCGCCAATGCCACGGCGGTGGCGACGTGGCTTGAAGCCCGCGAGGACGTGGAGTGGGTGCGTTACTCGGGTCTGGCTTCCAGCCCCTGGCACGCCCTCCAGGAGAAGTACCTGCCCAAGGGCGGCGGTTCGATCATCGCCTTTGGTATTAAAGGCGGGGCCGACGCCGGGCGCAAGTTCATCGAGGGTCTGGCACTCTTCAGTCACCTCGCCAACGTTGGCGACGCCAAGAGCCTCGCCATCCACCCGGCGTCGACGACGCATTCCCAATTGACCGAAGCAGAGCAGCGCACGACCGGGGTGAGTCCCGATTTGGTCCGTCTGTCAGTGGGGATCGAGACCCTGGATGACATCCTCGCCGACCTTGAACAGGGCTTTCACGCGGCTCGGGAATGAGTGCTGAGCCCC
>Ga0187887_10002746_pt1 | contig 13933 bp, 13 predicted proteins | sample June2016WEW_7_10_FD_132977 | JGI IMG/M metagenome (GOLD analysis project Ga0187887, IMG submission 132977) | Peatland microbial communities from SPRUCE experiment site at the Marcell Experimental Forest, Minnesota, USA - June2016WEW_7_10 | ecosystem: Environmental > Terrestrial > Soil >...
ACATTCGGCTAGCAATTCGGGACCCGCCGCACGGTGGATAGCGCCGTCCACGCCGCCGCCGCCGAGCAAGCTCCGGTTCGCGGCGTTGACGATGGCATCGACCGCCAGCGTCGTGATGTCGGCAATGCAGACATCGAGCCGAGCGGACCCGACGGCACCGGACACGAGAGGCGATATCGTCGTCATCGCCGGAAAATCATCATGCCCATTCGGCCTGCGCTTCGGCCTTCAAATCGACCGTGCTTCTGACACCGATATCGTCGAAGTGTTCGTCCAAAAAACGGCGCGCGGCGCGCTTGCCGCTGACATGCAGCATGTCGAAGAAGTCGTAATCGGTCGAAAGCTTGCTGACGGCATCGAAATGGGTGCCGAAGCGATCGAGCACGATGCGGTGAACCTTCATGCGCCGGTATTCGCCGGGGCCGGTGCCGTGCGGCAGCCGCCCGTCATCGATCAAGCGGGCGACAAATTCGATGGCGCGATATTCGCTGATCAGCGAGGAGTTAAAGGTGATCTCGTTGATCCGGTTCATGATCTCGCTGGACGACATCGGTGTCGCCTGCCGTACCAGTGGATTGATCTGAACCACCAAAACATCCTCGGTCGTGGTGGCGCGGAAAAACGGAAAAATAACCGGATTGCCGAGATAGCCGCCGTCCCAGTAGGGAACTCCGTCGATTTCGACCGCGCGGAACATGAGCGGCAGACAAGCGGATGCCATCACCGCATCGGCGGTGATATTGTCGCGGCTAAAGACGCGTACCCGGCCCGTCTGAACATTGGTTGCCGAAATGAAGAGCTGCAGGTCGGAGTTAGCGCGCAGTACATCGAAATCGACGAAGCGCTCAATGAGATCCTTCAGAGGATTGATGTTGAGCGGGTTGGTGTCGTAAGGCGAAAAATAACGCGCCATCGCATCGAACCACGCTTGTACCGGGGTTCCTTCGAGCGGCGTAAACGACAGCAAGCGTTCCACCACTGCGCGCTGCATCGCCGGCAGATTGCCGGTGCTCGACACCGAGCGCCAGAAATCGGCGAGCCGTTTTTGCGCCTCCTCGCGTCCGCCGCGGCAAAGTCCGTCGGCCAACATCACGGCATTCATCGCGCCGGCCGAGGCGCCGGAAATACCCTCGATCGACAGGCGCTCATCGCTCAAAAGCTGGTCGAGCACGCCCCAGGTGAAAGCGCCATGCGCGCCGCCACCTTGCAGCGCCAGGTTGATGCGCTTGGTTTTAGTTGAGGGCGTCGCGGCCTTTTCCGGTGCGCGGCCGGGCAACAACGCATTGAGGAAGTTTTTCATCGGTTATTCCGGGTTGGGCGCAATGCGAAGCTGGGAACCATCGCTCCGAAAAGTCTATCCCGGAATCTTATGACGTCATTCCGCGGTCCAGCCGCCATCGATCGAAAGATTGGCGCCAGTGATCGATTTTGCCGCGTCGGAACAAAGATAGACGAAGAGATCGGCGACCTCGTCGACACCGATGAACTCCTTGGTCGGCTGGGCGGCCAGAAGCACATCGCGCTTGACCTGTTCCTCGGTCATGCCGCGGGCTTTGGCGGTGTCAGGGATCTGTTTCTCGACCAGGGGGGTCCACACATAGCCCGGGCTGACGCAATTGCAGGTGATGCCGAAAGTCGCGACCTCAAGCGCCACCGTTTTGGTCAGGCCGGCAATGCCATGCTTGGCCGTGACATAGGCGGATTTGAATGGCGAGGCGACCAGCGAATGCGCCGAAGCCGTGCTGATAATACGGCCCCATTTGCGCGACTTCATCCCCGGTACCGCCGCGCGGATAGCATGAAACGCCGACGACAAGTTGATGGCGATAATCTGATCCCATTTCTCGATCGGAAACTCTTCGATCGGGGACACGAATTGGATGCCGGCATTATTCACGAGGATGTCGAGCGAGCCGAAAGTTTTTTCGCTGGTTTGCACCATGGCGGCGATCTCGGCCGGCTTGGTCATGTCGGCGGCCGAATAGATCGCCTTAACTTTAAATTCCGTCTCGATGCCGGCGCGCTCCTTTTCGATCGCCGCCGCATCACCGAAACCGTTGATGGTGACGTTGGCGCCTTGCGCGGCCAGCGCACGGGCAATAGCCAAACCGATGCCCGACGTCGAACCGGTGACCAGAGCGGATTTTCCTTTCAGCATGACAATCCCCAATTCGCTAGGATGCCGCCACGGCAGGCGGCTAAATGGTGCCAGAACGTCCAGAAGCCGCCGGGAATGTGGAACCCTTCTTATTGCGGCGCAACATAAAAGATAGGCCAAGCGTCACGTTTTCGCGATCCCATGACAATCCGCTACAATACCGAAAATAGCGGCCGACGAACTTTCGAGCGGCCTTAAATTGCGGGATGAGAATGACCGAGCAATGACGAACACGTCGCGAGCGATATTTCCCGCCCCCGATCACGACCATGAGCGTTGTGCCAGCGCCGCCATCGCGCATGCGGAGGCTCAATGTGCGGCACGTGCGCAACGGCTGACGCCGATGCGCCGGCAGGTGCTCGAAACGCTACTGGCGAGTCACAAGCCGCTCGGCGCCTACGAGATCATCGAGCGCTTGGCGGACACGGACCGTCCGGCTCCGATCTCGGTCTATCGGGCACTCGATTTCCTGCGTGAGAACGGCCTTGTTCATCGCATCGAAAGCCGCAATGCCTTTGTCGCTTGCGTGCACGACCATGGCGGCGACGACCTCGTCGTGTTTCTGATCTGCGAGCGTTGCGGCGCCGTCGGCGAGGCGCCGGGCGGCGCCGCGGCGGAAGCACTCAAGGTATCAGCGCGCGCGGCCGGCTTCTCGCCAAAGAGTCCGCTGATCGAGGTTGCCGGTATTTGCTCGCATTGCCGCGAACCATAATGCGTCGGAATTGAATCGAACGGCCGTGCCACCCTCCCCGTCGTCCCGACCGCTCGACGCGCTTGCCATTGCGGTGACAGTCGGGCTGTGCCTGAGCTGGGGTTTCAATAACGTCGCGATCAAGATTGCGATCCACGATATCCCGCCGCTGATTCAGTCGTCCGCGCGGTCGGTCATCGCCGCGATCCTGGTCGGCGCTTGGACGCAAGCACGCGGTATAAGTTTGTTCAGGCGTGACGGTACGCTCGGACCTGGAATTCTCGCCGGCGTCGTGTTCGCATTGGAATTTTTGCTGATCTATCGTGGGCTGCTTTGGACCACGGCGACGCGAGCCGTGTTATTTCTTTATCTCGCGCCGTTCTTTGTCGTGATCGGAGCGCGGTGGCTCATTCCGGGCGACCAATTCGTTCTATCGCAATGGCTCGGACTGCTGCTGTCTTTCATCGGTATCGTGATCGCCTTCGGCTTGCCGACGCCGGCGACCGATCCCCGCCAGGCGCTCGGCGACCTTATGCTGGTCGGTGCCGCGGCGGCCTGGGCGGCGACCACGCTCATCATCAAGTCGAGCGCGCTTAACCGTATCAGCGCTGAAAAAACCTTGCTTTACCAATTGGTGGTCTCGGCACCCCTCTTGGGCGCGGCGGCGCTGCTGTCCGGGGAACACATCGACGCCCTGCCCTCGCCGCTGGCGTTGGGGGCCTTCGCTTATCAGACCGTATGGGTGGTCAGCGTCACATTCGCGGTCTGGTTCGCGCTGATCGTACGTTACTCAGCCTCCAGACTGTCGGTATTCAGTTTCCTGGCCCCCTTGTTCGGGGTGGCCGCCGGTCACATTGTGCTGAAGGAACCTCTGACGCCCGCTTTTGCCCTGGCGGTCGCCCTGGTGGCGGGGGGTCTCCTCCTCGTCAACCGGCCTCGGTGAGGCTATATCCAGGGGGCACCCCGGCCCCCCCTTTTTACAGGCTGCGCGGGCTGCTAGCTGAATTGCGCGACAAGGCCGTGCTGATGAAGGACGTGTCGATGAAGGACGTGTCGATGAAGGACCTGCCCATGATGGAGTTCTCCGGACCCGCCGCGAGGCATCGCACCGTCGCCGTGAAGGTGGGCAATGTGACCGTCGGCGGCGGCGCGCCCGTGGTCGTGCAATCGATGACCAATACCGATACGGCCGATGTGGAGGGGACAGCGAAACAGGTGGCGGCGCTGGCACGGGCCGGCTCGGAGCTCGTGCGCATCACCGTCGACCGCGACGAGGCAGCGGCGGCCGTGCCGCATATCAAGGAGCGGCTGCTCAAAATGAATGTCGACGTGCCGATCGTGGGCGACTTCCACTATATCGGCCACAAGCTTCTGGCCGATCATCCAGCCTGCGCCGAAGCCCTCGACAAGTATCGGATCAATCCGGGCAATGTCGGCTTCAAGGAAAAGAAGGACCGGCAGTTCGGCGCCATCGTCGAAACCGCAATCCGCCACGGGAAACCGGTACGTATCGGCGCCAATTGGGGCTCTCTCGACCAGGAGCTGCTCACTCATCTGATGGATGAAAACGCCCGCTCGAACCGCCCCGTCGACGCGCGCGACGTCACCCGCGAGGCCATGGTGCAATCGGCGCTGTTGTCGGCCGAACGCGCCGAAGAAATCGGCCTGCCACGATCCAAAATCATCATCTCGGCGAAAGTGTCGGCCGTGCAGGATCTGATCGGGGTCTACGGCGAGCTGGCGCGGCGGAGCGACTACGCCTTGCACCTCGGCCTCACCGAGGCGGGCATGGGTTCAAAGGGCATTGTCGCCTCATCGGCCGCAATGGGCGTGCTGCTGCAACAAGGCATCGGCGATACGATCCGGATTTCGCTCACTCCCGAGCCGAACGGCGACCGCACGCTGGAGGTCAAAGTCGCGCAAGAGCTGTTGCAAACCCTGGGTTTGCGCACCTTCGTGCCGCTGGTCGCCGCCTGTCCGGGCTGCGGCCGCACCACTTCGACGACCTTCCAGGAACTGGCGTCGAGCATCCAAGCCTTTATCCGCGATTCGATGCCGGAGTGGAAAACGCGCTATCCGGGGGTGGAGGGGCTCAACGTCGCGGTGATGGGGTGCATCGTCAATGGACCGGGCGAATCCAAGCACGCCGATATCGGCATCTCGCTTCCGGGCACCGGCGAAACGCCAACCGCGCCCGTGTTTATCGACGGCAAGAAGGCCATGACACTGCGCGGCCCGACAGTGTCCGCGGATTTTCAGAAGATTGTCATCGATTACATCGAGCGGCGATTCGGCTCCGCGGCAGGGCGAACCGCGGCGGAGTAGACCGATAGTTGGGGCGGACCGCCGTTTCGGACTGCGAGGGTCCCCCTGGGTTGCGGCAAAAATGCCTCCAATCCCGCCTTGAGCTTAACCGCTGGGGATAAATGGTTGCCAAATAGGCACAGCGGCCGGGAATTATGCCCGGCCATGCATCGAGCGCTCGACAGCCCCCGCCGGGTCATTCAACATGTCGTTAACCATACGTGGCAGCCTGCCTGAGCGCGCCCGTATGGAGGGGGAGTCATCAATGAAACGGTCGATCGTAGCGGTGCTGGCTCTGATCATGGCGATCGGCGTGCAGACGCAAGCCGCGCGGGCACAGCCCGCGGACTCGAATACGAACTCGCTGAGCGCGCTTTGGTACTTGATAACGCATGGACAGGATCCTCGCTTGACCTATGGCGGTTGGGCGATCGGCGCCGGCACAGGGGTCGCTTCCTATTACATGACTAAAAAGCAGGGCTATCCGGGGCATCGACCGGTGTCGATCGGCACCGCCTATGGCGTGACGACATTCGCCTGCGCTGTGGTCACACCGTTTGTCGGCACAGTCCTGCTCAATCGGCCGCTCACGCCGCGCGAAATGTATGTTGGGGTTGGGGATTGCATCGTACCGCTCATCGGCGGCTGGCTGGTGGATACTTATCTGCCTCATGATGCTTGGACAGACGGCACTCCGCCGGCGCCCGTACATCACCACAAATAACGCCCGTACCGGGCGAGTTGAAAAAGCCGGCCTCTGAGGCCGGCTTTTTGCTGCGCGGCGGATCCAGTCTAGGTTGGGGGGTCGAAGAGCTGGGAGGCTCTGGATGGAAGCCGTTGCCGGCACCTCGATCCCATTGAGCGGGAGCCGCATCATCGCCGCCATCAAGGCTAGCGGAGTCGAATATATCCTCTCCGTGCCGGACATCGTCACCAGCTCCGGTTTGCTTGCGCCGATTGCTCACGACAAGACGCTACGGCTCATTCGCGTTTGCAAGGAGGACGAATGCATCGGCATCGCCTCGGGACTGTCCTATGGCAATAAACGCGCCTTGATCCTGATTCAGCACACTGGCTTTCTCGATTCGATCAACGCCATTCGCGGCATCGCCGTCGAGTACAAGCAGCCGATCTGCATGATGGTCGGACTGCTCCATCACAATCCCGGCGTTTCGCCACGGGAGTCGCCACGCTACGGCGTGCGCATTATCGAACCGATCCTCGACGACATGGGGATCACGCATCACCTCATTGGCGCGGACGCCGACCTGGCCAAAATCCAACCGGGTATCGAGGCGGCCTATCGCGACTCGCAGCCGGTCGCATTTTTGATCGCGCGGAGCCCAACATGATGAAGCGCGACGAATGTTTTCGAATCTTGTCGCGCCACATCACCGACGAGGCCGTCGTCGCGACCTATAGCTCGGCGGTGGATTGGGTGGAGATCGCGCCGCGGGTTCTCAATTACACGTCGATCGGCGCGATGGGGCTGGACTCCGCGCATGGGCTCGGTCTCGCTCTCGCCCGGCCGGATAAACGTGTGGTCGTCCTGCAGGGCGACGGTTCGTTGTTGATGAACCTGGGCAGCCTGGTCACGATCGCTGCGGTGGCGCCAAAGAACCTCGTCCATTTCGTTGCGCAGAATGACACTTATGAAGCCAATGGCGGCCACCCGATCCCCAATCCGAAGGTGGATTTCGCCAGCATGGCGCGGGCAGCGGGCTACGCGGCGGTTTACGATTTCGCCGACCTTGACGGCTTCACCCAGCAGGTCGGGCACGCACTCAAGCAGGTCGGGCCGGTCTTCGTCACGCTCCGTATCGAGCCGTCAAAGCCGCTGCATTACGATTATCCGAGCCTCTACGACCCGGCGAAGCGCGCGGCCTTTAAGGCGGCGTGGCTAGCGGAAAACTAGATTTCCCGTCAGTGCTTTTTTTCCAGCCGCCGCAACACCTCGTCGAGCTGATCGAGATTGCGATAGCGGATGCTGAGAACGCCACCGCGCTCGTGATCGTCGATGCTGACCGCCAGGCCCAGCGCATCGGAGATGCGCCTTTCCAACGCCACCAGATCGGCATTCTTTTCGGCCTGTCGGTCCGATTTGCGGCCGTGGGCGCGGGTTTTTGCGCCATTTTGGCCGACCTCGCGGGCCATCGCCTCGACCTGGCGTACGTTTAGACCGCGGACGACAATTTCCTCTGCCAGCGCCTCCGCGTTCGGCTGACCGATCAGCATCCGCGCGTGTCCGGCGGAAAGCTTGCCGGCATTGATATAGGCCTTCACGGCTTCGGGCAGTTTCAATAGCCGCAACGTATTGGCCACGTGGCTCCGGCTCTTGCCGATGATCTTTGCAATCTCTTCCTGGCCGTTGCCGAACTCGTCCATCAAGGCGCGATAGCCTTCCGCCTCTTCGAGCGGATTGAGATCGGCACGTTGCACGTTTTCGATGATCGCGATCTGCAGCGCCTCGGCATCGGTCGCTTCGATGATGACCACCGGGACTTCGTGCATTCCAGCCCGTTGGGCAGCACGCCAGCGGCGTTCGCCGGCGATGATCTCGTAAGATTCCACGGCGCCGCGCACCGGCCGCGCGATGATCGGCTGAATGATGCCACGTTCGCGCAGCGAGGCGACAAGTTCATCGAGCTCGGCGTTGGAAAAAACGCGGCGCGGGTTTCGCGCATTCGGTCGCAGCGAGCCGGTCGGCAGCCGACGCTGGCCGCGTGGCCGCTCGACCGAACCGCTTTCAGCGGCGACCTCGCCGATCAATGCGGCGAGGCCCCGTCCCAGTCGCGATCGCGTCGCATCTGCCGCCATCGCCGTGTTCCCTGAATTGTCCGTCACCCAACTGGCTCGCTTGATTTGGCCGTGGCTTGCCGCGGCACGTTATTGCATTTCGTTGTTGCTCAACTCGTTCGATCAGACACTCGTTTTCATACGGCCAAAAGCTGTTTCTCTCGCTGGATGATTTAAGTGGCGAGCCGCAAATAGGCTTCACTGCCGCTGCATTTGAGATCGTAGACGAGAACCGGTTTACCGTAGGACGGCGCTTCGGAAACCCGAACGTTGCGCGGGATGACCGTGTCGTAGACTTTCGAACCCATGAATTCGCGCACGTCGGCAACGACTTGTCCCGACAGATTGTTGCGCGCGTCAAACATGGTCAGCACGATACCGTGGATCGTGAGATCGGGGTTGAGCTGTTCGCGCACCGATTCGACCGTCTTGAGGAGTTGCGACAAGCCTTCGAGTGCGAAGAACTCGCATTGCAGGGGCACCAGAACGGCATTCGCCGCGGCCATGGCGTTGATCGTCAAAAGATTGAGCGACGGCGGGCAATCGACCAAGACGTAGCCATATTTGTTGCCGCCGATCGAGTTCAGCGGCGACAGCGCGCTGCGCAGGCGGAATGCACGATCGCGCGCTTGGCCGATCTCAAGTTCAAGACCGGAGAGGTCGAGCGTCGACGGCGCGAGATGCAGGCGCGGAACGGCGGTGGCAACGATCGCGTCGCGCAACGCCGCCTCCCCGGTCAGCACGTCATACGTCGAATAGCGGCGGTTGCGGCGATCGATGCCGAGACCCGTCGAGGCGTTGCCCTGTGGGTCGAGATCGATGATCAGCACATCCTCCCCGATTGCGGCGAGCGCGGTGCCGAGGTTGATCGCAGTCGTGGTTTTGCCGACCCCACCCTTTTGATTGGCCACGGCCAAGACTCGCGGGGCCTTCGCCTGCTGCAACTGAGGCGTGCGTTCCGCCGCCACGAAGGGGACCACGCGGGCTGATTCGTCTGACACTTCGGTCATCGCGGTGGTTCCGGGTTGATGCGGCGGTTCATGTGACAACTATGCGTTGCGTCAAGGCCTGACTTCGTCTCGCGTTTCGATACCACGGAGAACAACGATCCGAGACCTGGGATCGGTTCGGCTGTTAGCGAGTGTGGGTTGAATGTTCCAACATTTAGCGGCTGCGGTCAATTCAGTGTCCACATCTTGTCCCTTGAGAAACATCCCTGTCGCACCTCTTTTCAACAGGGGATACGCCAGAGCTAACAGTTTGGGGAGCGGCGCCAAGGCCCGAGCGGTCACGATATCGATATGGCCAGGCGCGTGTTTGACGAAATCTTCGATCCGCTCGGCGTGCACGATGGCCGGTGCGCCGGTTTCGTGCGCCGCCTCGCGCAGGAAACCGGCCTTTTTGGTGCTGCTTTCAACCAGGTGAACCTGCGCTCCAGCTGTGTCCGCTAATGCGCAAGCCACAACAAGACCCGGCAGGCCGGCTCCGGAGCCAAGATCGACCCATATCCGAGCCTGCGGAGCCAAGGAAATCAGCTGCAGGGAATCTGCGACATGCCGTGACCATATGTTTGCCTCGGTCGACGGCCCGATCAGATTCATCCGGCCCTGCCACTCCAGGAGCAACGCCACAAAGCGCTCCAGACGGGCCGTTGTTTCACGTGAAACAGGTGTGAGTGCCAGCGCCCTGGCGCGATCCGCCGCGGTATTGGCCGGGTTTGCAGTCGATGGCCGATTGCGTTTCCGCCGTGCGTCGTCCCCGCGCGGCCGGTCGCCGGCGGTCACGCGGCCCCGCGGCGAGGCTTACGATGCTGGCGGTGCACATGCGCCACGAGCAGCGTCAATGCCGCAGGCGTAATCCCGTCGATGCGGCCGGCCTGGCCAATCGTGCGCGGCCGGTGGGTCTGGAGTTTATGGCGCACTTCATTGGAGAGGCCGGGCAGCGCGGCGTAATCGATATCATCGGCAAGCACCAAGCCATCGTCGCGCCGGTAGGATTCGACGTCAGCCGCCTGCCGGCTGAGATAAACGGCGTATTTCGCCTCGATTTCCAGCTGTTCCGCGATCTTGGTGTCTAGTCCGCCGAACTCCGGCCAAAGCCCCACCAAATCCGCGAGAGTTAGATCCGGATAAGACAGCAGTTCGAAGGCAGAGCGCCGTTCGCCGTCTTTGCGGAGCGAAAGACCATGTTTGGCGCCTTCGCTTGGGGTCACTGTCAAAGAATGCGCCAGGACTTGTGCCGCTTCGAGCTGAGCCATCTTGGACTGATGCCTACGGGCCCGTTCTGGGCCGACACAGCCGAGTGCAAGCCCTTTGCCGGTGAGCCGCTGATCGGCATTGTCGGCACGTAGCGTCAGGCGATATTCGGCCCGGGATGTGAACATGCGATAGGGCTCGCTGACCCCGCGCGTCACCAGATCGTCGATCATGACGCCGAGATAGCCCTCGGCGCGATCGAACACGATGGGAGCGCCTTCGCCAGCCCGCACCGCGGCGTTCAAGCCGGCGACCAGGCCCTGTGCCGCAGCCTCTTCATACCCGGTGGTGCCGTTGATCTGGCCGGCCAGAAACAGCCCCGGCAAGCGTTTGGTTTCCAGCGATGACGTTAATTCGCGGGGATCGACGTAGTCGTATTCGATGGCGTAGCCGGGACGAATGATGCGGGCGCGTTCAAGGCCGGGAATGGAGGCCACCAGCGCCGATTGGACATCCTCCGGCAAAGAGGTCGAGATGCCATTCGGATAGACCGTGCTGTCGTCGAGCCCCTCGGGCTCGAGAAAGATCTGATGGCCGTCGCGCTCACCGAAACGCACGATCTTGTCCTCGATCGAGGGGCAATAGCGCGGCCCACGGCTCTGAATCTGGCCGGAGTACATGGGCGAGCGGTGAACATTGGCGCGGATGATATCGTGGGTCGCGGCCGTTGTGCGGGTAATGCCGCACTGGATCTGCCGGTTGGCAATGCGGTCGGTCAACACGGAAAACGGCTCCGGCGGTTCGTCGCCGGGCTGCATGTCCAATGCCCCCCAGTCGATGCTGGTGCCGTCCAGGCGCGGCGGCGTACCGGTCTTGAGGCGGCCAAGCGCCAATCCAGCCCTCTCAAGCGTGCCCGAAAGCCCCATGGCCGGCGCCTCCCCGACGCGGCCCGCGGGGATCTGGCGCTCACCGATATGGATCAAGCCACGGAGAAACGTCCCTGTGGTCAGCACCACGGCTCCGGCCTGCATTACGCGGCCGTCTGCTAAACGTACCCCTGTCACCCGCCCGTCGCCGAGCAGGTCGTCCACCTCGCCTTCGATCAGCGTCAAATTCGGGGTGAGACCCAGCGCCTTCTGCATCGCGGCCGCATAAAGCTTGCGATCGGCCTGAGCGCGCGGTCCGCGCACGGCCGGCCCTTTGCGGCGATTGAGGACGCGAAATTGGATGCCCCCCGCATCAGCCACGCGACCCATCAGGCCGTCGAGCGCGTCGATCTCTCGAACAAGGTGGCCCTTACCGAGGCCCCCGATCGAGGGATTACATGACATGGCGCCGATGGTGGCGAGCCGCTGCGTGATCAGCGCCGTTCGCGCGCCCTTCCGCGCCGCGGCGGCGGCCGCCTCACAGCCGGCGTGGCCACCACCGACGACGATGACATCGAAGCGGCCGTCCATCGCAATCTCCGAAAAAGATCAGTCGTTCTAGCGAAGGCCCGATCTAGCGTCAAAACGCCAAATCATTCGAAAGTAGCGATGTTTCACGTGAAACACGCGAGCGGACCAAACCGACATGGCGATTAACGAATCATTTACCAATACAGAAATCGCGGAAAATCACGTCGAGAATATCTTCCACATCAACCCGCCCGGTGAGCCGACCAAGCTCGCTAGCGGCCGCGCGCAATTCCTCGGCGACGAGCTCTTCCCGCTCATGACCGCGTTCAGCCTGTTTCAAAGCACGCTCTAACGCCGCCACGGTTTCCTGCAGCGCGCGGCGATGGCGCGATCGGGTCACAATCGCTGATTCGGCAGCGGAGAAGTATTCGCCAGCAAATGCGGTCACGGAACCGATCAATGCATCGACACCATCGCCATTTGCGGCGGAAATTACATATTTGAACTTAGATTCATTATTTCCGGCCTTGGGTGCATCAGTAGCTAGGTCGCTCTTGTTTCCGACAAGCCAGATCTCGGAGGCCTTCAGCGAAGCCGCCACATCATCGCCAACTCGGCCAACGGCCGAGAGATCGGAGATCCACAGCACGAGATCGGCGGCCTCGGCGCGATTCCGCGCCCGCCGCACGCCTTCCTGCTCGACCGGCTCGACGCTGTCCCGAATACCCGCGGTATCGAGCACCGTGACGGGATAGCCGTGGAGATCAAGATGGACCTCGAGAATGTCCCGGGTAGTCCCGGCATAAGGCGAGACGATCGCCGCCTCACGCCGAGCCAACCGGTTGAACAAAGTCGACTTTCCGGCATTCGGCGCCCCGGCGACAACCACCACAAGCCCATCGCGTAATCGCTCCCCGCGACGCCCATCGGCAAGCGCTGCGCCGATCTCGTCACGCAATTGCCGCGCAGCATTTAGCGCCGGTCCGAGCAAATCCTCCGGCACGTCGGCTTCATCGGAGAAATCAATCCGTGCCTCAACCAGAGCCAAAGCCTCGATTAAACGCTCCCGCCACGCTTCGGCGCGATCGCCGATCAAACCCTTGAGCTGACGGAACGCCTGTCGCCGTTGCGCCGGCGTCTCGGCGGCGATGAGATCGGCAAGACCCTCGACCTCGGTGAGATCGAGTCGGCCGTTTTCGAACGCCCGTCGGGTGAACTCCCCTGGCTCGGCCGGCCGGCACCCCTCAATCCGCCCCAGCGCGTCGAGGACGCCGGCAATCACCGCGGGCCCGCCATGGACCTGCAGTTCGGCCACGTCCTCACCGGTCTCGCTGTGGGGCGCAGGAAACCACAGCGCTAACGCCTCATCGATCACTTCGGCCGACGAATCGCGCAGCCGCACCAGCGCAGCCTTGCGCGGCTCAGGCACGCGGCCGGCGAGCTTTTCCAACGCCACTCCCGCCTTGGGGCCGGACAGCCGCACCACCGCAATTGCCGCCGGCGGTCGGCCGGATGACAAGGCGAAAATGGTGGAACGGTCCGGCATGATGTCGGCTGCAGCCCAATGGCGCACAACGCTTCGCGCTACGCGGGCTACTTGCTACGGTGCGCCCATGTCAACGCCACCGCACGCAGCCACTCCCCACCTCAATCGTCTCGCCGAAGAGACGAGCCCCTATCTCCTGCAACACAAGAATAATCCGGTCGATTGGTGGGCCTGGGGCCCGGAGGCGCTTGCCGCCGCCAAACAGGGCAATAAGCCGATTCTGCTCTCGGTCGGCTATGCGGCCTGTCATTGGTGCCACGTCATGGCGCACGAGAGTTTCGAAGACGACGCCACCGCCCGCGTCATGAACGCGCTCTTCGTCAACATCAAAGTCGATCGCGAGGAACGGCCCGATATCGACCAGATTTACATGGCGGCACTGCATCATCTCGGTGAGCATGGCGGCTGGCCGCTGACCATGTTTCTGACGCCTGATGGCGAACCCATCTGGGGCGGCACCTACTTCCCCAAAACTTCGCGTTACGGCAAACCCGCCTTTGTCGACGTGCTGCAAGAGATCGCGCGGCTGTTCCGCGACGAGCCGGAAAAGATCGAACAAAATCGCGCAGCCCTGATGGAGCGGCTCGCCGCCACAGCGCACGGCGCCGGTACCGCCACGATTGGCGTCGTCGCGCTCAACAATGCCGCGCAACAGCTTGTCGGCATCATCGACCCGGTCAATGGCGGCACCCGCGGCGCACCGAAATTCCCGCAAACGGCCTTGTTCGAACTATTGTGGCGCGCCGGACTGCGCGCCGGCGAGGCGCGCTATTTCGCCGCCGTCGAGATCACGCTCGACCATATCTGCGAGGGCGGCATCTACGATCATCTCGGTGGCGGCTTTTC
>Ga0187887_10002748_pt1 | contig 13931 bp, 12 predicted proteins | sample June2016WEW_7_10_FD_132977 | JGI IMG/M metagenome (GOLD analysis project Ga0187887, IMG submission 132977) | Peatland microbial communities from SPRUCE experiment site at the Marcell Experimental Forest, Minnesota, USA - June2016WEW_7_10 | ecosystem: Environmental > Terrestrial > Soil >...
GATCCAGATCCGGTGCACCACGTGGCCCTTGATGTCCAGACCCAGGATGTTGCCGGCGTGCAGGCGGACCTCCTCGACGTCGTGGGCCAATTTCACGCCGCCGGCCTTGCCGCGACCTCCGACCTTCACCTGCGCCTTGACGACGACCGGATAACCAATGCGCTGCGCCACGGCGACGGCCTCGTCGACCGTGTCGGCCACGTCGCCGGGCGAGACCGCGATGCCGAAGCGCGCGAAGTACTGCTTGCCTTGATACTCAAAGAGATCCATCAACTTCTGCTTTCTCTTGCTAGGGGGTGAAAGTGCCGCCGAACTACATCGCGTGTTCGCGCGCGTCGAGGGCGGACTCGAGCCACGTACCGATCTCCGCCAGCGACGCGCCGGGAGTGAAGACCCTCGACACGCCGGCCGCCTCGAGCGCGGTGACGTCGTCCTCGGGGATGATGCCCCCGACGACCAGCAGCACGTCCTCGCGGCCCGCGTCCGCGAGCAGCGCGACGACGCGCGGCACCAGCACCAAGTGGGCACCCGACAGCAGCGAGAGGCCCAGGGCGTCGGCGTCCTCCTGGATCACCGCGTGGACGATCTGCTCGGGGGTCTGGTGCAGGCCGGTGTACACGACCTCGAAGCCGGCGTCACGCAGCGCCCGCGCGATCACCTTGGCGCCACGATCGTGACCATCCAGGCCGGGCTTGGCGACTACGACGCGATACGTACGTTCCATGTTTAGTTCAGCATAGATGCCCTCACGAAAGTGCTTTTGTCCCGAGGGACCCGCGAGGACCCCCTAGTAGCGTGGGCGGTCGTGACGATGTCACCCACCCCGAAGCGACGGTCCGCGCGTGCGCTGGTGTCCGCCATGCGGCCCACCCAGTGGGTGAAGAACGGCCTTATCGCCGTCGCTCCGGCGGCCGCGCACAGCCTCACGCACGCTGACGTGCTGGGGAGAACCGCGACCGCGTTCGTGGCCTTCTGCTTCATGGCCTCGGGCATCTACCTCGTCAACGACGTGCGCGACGCGGCGTCGGACCGGCTCCACCCGACAAAGCGCAACCGCGCCATCGCCTCGGGCGACCTCTCCACGCGCGCCGCCCTCACGAGCGCGGTTGTGTGCGTGCTCATCGGCTTCGCCATACCGCTCGCGCTCTCGAGCCCCCAGGGACTGCTGCTCATCCTCGCGATCTACCTCGTCGTCTCGCTCGGCTACTCCTTCGGTCTGAAGAACGTCGCCGTCATCGAACTGGGCGTCGTGGCCAGCGGGTTCTTCCTGAGGGCCTACGCCGGGGCGGTCACCTCGCACATCCCCGTCTCGACGTGGTTCCTCGTGGTCATCTCCTTCGGCGCGCTCTTCCTGGTGGTCGGCAAGCGATCGAGCGAACTGACCAAGGTCGGCCTCACCGCCACCCGACCGGTCTTGAAGGAGTACACCTCGGAGTTCCTGCACTCGGCGCTCACCATGAGCGCCACCGTGGTCGTCACCGGCTATTGCCTGTGGGCCTTCGACACCTCCATCACGGGCCTGTCATCGGTCCACAATGACTTTGTGCCGATCCGTCTCACGGTCGTGCCGGTCGTCTTCGCCATCCTCTTCATCATGCGCTCGGCCGAGGCCGGCGACGGCGCGACGCCCGAGGACCTCCTCCTGCACAACCGGGTCGTCCAGGCCCTGGCCCTGGCCTGGGTCGTGCTGCTGGCGTGGGGGGTCTACGGATGAGCCGGGTCACGCTGCGCGGCTGGGGCAACACGGCCCCGGGCGTGTCGACGCTGCTCGCCGCGGCCGACGAATCCCAGATCGCCGAGACGCTGGCCCATTCGCCCGCCGTGATCGCCAGAGGACTGGGACGAAGCTACGGTGACGCCGCCCAGGTAGGCGGGGGCACGGTACTCACCAGTCAACTCAACGAGGTGGGGCCCATCAGCGACCAGGGTGTGCTGAGCGTCGGCTCTGGCGTGTCCCTCGACCAACTGCTCGGCCAGTGCATCCCCCAGGGCTGGTTCCTGCCCGTCACCCCCGGTACCCGCCAGGTCACCATCGGCGGCGCCGTGGCCGCCGACGTGCACGGCAAGAACCACCACGTCGACGGCTCGTTCGCGCGCCACGTTCTCGACATGCGCCTGGTGACGCCGGTCGGCGTGACGAACGTCGCGCCCGACCTCGACCCCGAGCTCTTTTGGGCCACCATGGGCGGCATGGGACTGACCGGGGTCGTGAGCACCGTACGACTCAAGCTCTTACGCATCGAGACCGACCAGGTGCTGGTCGACACCATGCGATTCCCCAACCTCGACGGGGTGATGAGCACGATGACCTCGAGCGACGAGGGCTACCGCTACTCCGTCGCCTGGGTCGACTGCATGGCCCGCGGACCTCACCTAGGACGCGCGGTACTCACCCGCGGCGATCACGCCCGTACCGGCGACGTTCAGTCGCCGTCGCTCCAGGCGCCGACACCGGCGCGACTCCCGGTTCCCTTCAACGCGCCGAGCGGCCTGCTCAACCCGCTCACCATCAAGGCCTTCAACGAAGCCTGGTTCCGCTCCTCGCCCAAGCGACAGCTGGGCAAGCCCGAGTCGATCTCGTCGTTCTTCCATCCGCTCGACGGTGTGCGCGACTGGAATCGCCTCTACGGACGGCGCGGGTTCGTGCAGTACCAGTTCTGCGTGCCCGAGGAATCGAGCGACACGGTGCGCCGCGTCATCGAACACCTCTCCTCGTCGGGCCTGGCCAGCTTCCTCGCCGTGCTCAAGCGCTTCGGACCGGGCGATCCCGGGCCGCTCTCGTTCCCGATGTCGGGCTGGACCCTGGCGCTCGACCTGCCCGTCGGCCCCCCGTCGCTGCCGGCCCTGCTCGACGAACTCGACGAGATGGTCGCGACGGCGGGTGGTCGGGTCTATCTGGCCAAGGACGCCCGGTTGAGCCCGGAGACGATGCGGGCCATGTACCCCGCACTCGACGACTTCCTTCGGGTGAAGGATCGGGTTGATCCCGAACACCGGATGACGAGCGACCTCGCGCGCCGTCTCGAACTCGTAGGAGGGTGACGTGGAGAACGCCTTTGGACAGCCTCAGAGCGTGGTCGTACTCGGCGGAAGTTCCGACATCGCGCGCGCGCTCACCAAGAAGCTCTGCGCGGCGCGGGCGCATACGGTCGTGCTGGCCGGACGCAACGAGCAACTGCTCGACGAGGCGCGTCAGGAAGCGCTCAACTACGGCGCGAGCCAGGTCGACGTCGTGCTGTTCGACGCCCGCGACCCGTCGAACGCCAAAGGCACCGTGGACGTCGCGTTCGAGAAGGCCGGCGGAACCGTCGACCTGGTGGTGGTAGCGGTGGGCCTGCTCGGCGACCAGGCGCGCTTCCAGGACGACCCCGTCATGGCGGCCGAGATGATCACCGTCAACGTCACCTGGCCGGTCGCCGCCCTCGCGCAGGTGCGTCGACTACTCGTGGCCCAGGGCAGCGGACGAATTGTCGTGCTGTCGTCGGTCGCCGCCGTGCGGGTGCGCCGCGCCAAGTACCTCTACGGCGGGGCGAAGGCCGGCCTCGATCGGCTCTGTCTCGGCCTGGCCGACTCCCTCGAGGGCACCGGCGTCACGTTGCAGATCGTGCGACCGGGCCACGTGCGCTCCAAGATGACGACCGGGGTGAAGGATCCGCCCCTGGCGACCGGCGTCGACCAAGTGGCCGAGGACATCATGCAGGGCCTGGCCGAGCGCAGCCCCGTCATCTGGAGCCCGCCGATTTTGCGCTACGTGTTTTTCGTGCTTCGACACCTGCCGGCCCCGCTCTGGCGCAAGGTCACCGATGCGGCCGACCACTAGACGTACGCGAGTCGTCACGTTGCGACGCGCCTCCTCGAAGGTTGACGTCGGCCCATGAGGATCCTCGTCGCCGAAGACGACCGCACGCTGCGTGAGGTCCTTCAGCGCGGGCTGCGCGAGGCGGGCTACGTCGTGGACGCGGTCGACGATGGCGAAGCGGCCACGACCATGCTGAGGGACCACGAGTACGAGGTGGCGATCCTGGACTGGCGCATGCCCAAACGAAGCGGCATCGAGACGCTGGCCCTCGTGCGCAGCGTGGGCGTCTCGACGCCGATCCTCATCCTGACCGCCCGTGACGCGCCGCCCGACCGGGTCGAGGGCCTCAACGCCGGCGCGGACGACTACCTGGTGAAGCCCTTCGACTTCCGCGAACTGCTCGCTCGATTGCAGGCCCTGCAACGTCGGCCGGCGCTGCGCTTCAACGAGCAGATCCGTTGCGGCGACCTCGAATTCGACTCGGCGACCCGCGAGCTGCGCGGCGCCGGCCAGGAGATAGACCTCACGTCGATCGAACGCCTGCTCATCGAATTGCTGCTGCGGCGCAGTCCCGCCGCCGTGTCGAGACGCACCATCGCCAACCAGGTGTGGAACGACCAGGCCGACGTCGTGGGCTCGAACACCATTGAGGTGCATATCGCGCGGATCCGCTCGAAGATCGCGGGCTGCGACGCGAAGATCGAGACGATCAGAGGGTTCGGCTATCGGCTGGTCGCCTCGTGAAAACGGAGCGCTCCGACCGTGTTCGTGCCGCCAAGGTGGCCGTCGTGGCCACGGCTATCGGCATGGCCTTCTACGTGCTCGTTGGTCTCATCTTCAACTACTCCTTGATCGACCACCTGACGTCGCAGGTAGACGCCCGGCTGAGCCAGCGTCTGAGCATCGCCGTGAAGAGCGGCGGCCAGGAAGAGGGCTCCATCACCGAGACGACGAAGGCGCCCGGCGATCTCGACGACGACGACGCGCCGATCTTCGTGTGGAAGGTCGCCTCGGGCGGCACCAACACCGCCATCACGTCGGGCGCGCCGACGTTGACTGCGAAGAAATGGACCGTGGGTGATAGCTCGTTGAAACTCGGCCGTTCGACGTTCGAACTGCAAGCGGTGTCCTTCGGCTCCGGATGGTTGGTGGCGGGCGAGAGCTTGGCCGACGTGGAGCGGGTGCACGATTCACTGATCAACGCGGAACTCATCTTCGGCACGATCCTGCTCGTCCTGATGTGCGGCGCCTCGTTCGTGGTGGGCATCCGCGCCCTGTCGCCGATCGCGCGCGCGCAGCGACGCCAGAGGGAGTTCACGGCCGACGCGTCGCACGAACTGCGAACCCCGCTGAGCGTGATCGAGGCCGAGGTGTCGATCGCCCTGAGCAAGCAGAGAGACGCCGCCGCCTACCGGTCAGCGCTGGAGCGAATCGGCGGCGAGGGCCATCGCCTCGGTCGCATCGTGGAAGACCTGTTGTGGCTGGCCCGTTCGGACGGAGAACGCCGGCCCCAGACCGACGAGACGGTCGACGTCGCGACCATCGCCTACGCCTGCACGCAGAGGTTCCAGGTCGTGGCCGAGACCTCACGGCTTCGGCTCACCTTCATGAAACTGGGCGACGAGGCCGCCATCGTGCGCGCGCCGGGCGACGCCATCGACCGGTTGGTCGGCGTCCTGGTCGACAACGCGTGCAAGTTCGCGGGTGAGGGAGGCCGGGTCGAGGTGATCGTGGCCACCAACGGCAACGAGATCACCCTCGAAGTCGACGACAGCGGTCCCGGGATCGATCCGCAGGAACGCGACCTCATCTTCGACCGCTTCCACCGCACCTCGCACTCGGCGGGCGGCACCGGGCTGGGGCTCGCCATCGCCGACTCGATCATTCGTTCGACGCAGGCGGCCTGCATCATTGGCACGGCCGCGCTGGGTGGCGCCAAATTCGAAGTCACGTGGCGCCTCGCGACGCGCACCGGCGCATCACCGCCATCCAATGAAAGCCACGCCGACGAGGCCTAGCGATAACCGTCATCGATCGCGTGCGCACCACCGTCCCGAACATTTTGTTCAACGACGGCAATGTAAGAATTTGAGAAGAGTCGAAGGGCCTTAATGAGGTCGTAAGGTTCGCTCCTTAGCCTTCAAGGCATGACGAGCACTGTTTTTGGGACTTGCACGCGCCATCGCGCTCTCGTCCACTCCCTTCGACGCCCTAAAACCCTGGCGCGCGGGAACGGCGCACGAAAATGACCATCGACGAGCGGCCCGAGATCGCGCAGCCACCTCGTCACGCGAGCGTGCGACGACCGCGTCGTTTCGGGGCCGAGGCGAACGCGCGGCTCACCAGCTCCACCGCCCTCGTGCTGCTGGTGCTGCTCGCCGTCGAAGGCTTCACGGTGCTCCAGGTCAGGTCGATGCTCACCCTGCACGTCTTCATCGGCATGCTGCTGGTGCCGCCCGTGCTCGTCAAACTGGCCAGCACCTTCTGGCGCTTCGCCAAGTACTACTCGGGGTCGCGCGAGTATCGCGAGAAGGGACCGCCACCGGTGGCGCTTCGTCTGCTCGGTCCCTTCGTCGCGCTGCTGACGATCGTGCTCTTCGCCTCGGGGATCCTCCTGTTGTTCGAACCGGTGGCGTGGCGCGGGACGACCCTCCTGGCGCACCAGGCGAGCTTCGTCCTGTGGTTCGGCGTCATGGCCATCCACGTGCTCGGTCACCTCAAGGAGACCGCGAACCTTTCCACCAAGGACTGGGTTCGCCGCACCAGGGTCAGGGTCGCCGGTTCACGGTGGCGCCGCCTCGTCATCACCACGAGTCTCACCAGCGGCTTGCTGCTGGCCGCCGTGACGGTCCCTTCCGTCGGACCCTGGTTGAGCGCGCGATAACCGTGGCGCAATCGACCGTCAACCGAACCCGGCCCCCGGAACCGGCGCCGCTCAGTCCCCGTCAGATCAACCTTCTCCGGGCCAAACGCCGTCGGCTCTACCGCCGTCGACGGGTGGCGGCCGTCATCCTGCTCGCTCTGGCCGTCGTCTTCGTCTGGATGGTCTTCTCCCTCGGAGGGGCGCTGCTCAACCCCGCCCTAGGCAGCTCGGTGAGCTCGCGCTTCGCGGAGTGGGCGAGGACCCACGGCGCGGCCAGCATCGTCAATTGGGCGGAGAACGAGTGGTACAGCCACCACCCGCCGCCGGTGGGCGGCACGCTGCCAGCCGGCGCCATCCGCACGCCGTCGACGTCCTCGTCGACCATCACCTCGTCCGTGGCCTATCTTCCAACCCCCCAGCCCATCGTCCCCCTGGCGTCGCCGGCCATCCCCGGCGAAGGCGCGTGGTCGCCGGTGGGTCGACGCGTCGACGGCGTGCCGGCGGTCTACGAGACCACGCTGCGTCCCGACGCCATCCACACGAGCTACGTCGTGGGCGTCGCCTGGATGGACACCAAACTGCTACACGCGTCGCTGTACTCGGGCAGCTGGATTCCGGGCGGTGGCCCCTTCCCGCTGACCGCGCCGATAAAGAGTCCCGCGGCCCGCACGCTGGTGGCGGCCTTCAACGCGGGCTTCCTGATGTCGGGCTCCCAAGGCGGCTACTACACCGCGGGCCGGACCGAGGTGCCGCTGCGCAACGGGGGCGCCTCCTTCGTGGTGTACCGCAACGGCTCGAGCAACATCGTCGCGTGGGGCCACGGCGTCACCCTGAACCACCAGATCGTGTCGGTACGCCAGAACCTCGACCTGCTGGTCAATAACGGTCACGCCGTGCCCGGGCTCAACGCAAACGACACCAGCAAGTGGGGCTTCACACTCGGCAACGCCGTCTACGTCTGGCGCTCGGGCCTCGGCATAACGTCCGACGGCGCGCTGGTCTACGTCGGCGGGCCCGGCCTTAACATCACCGATCTGGCGAACCTGCTGGTGCGCGCCGGCGCGGTGCGCGGCATGGAACTCGACATCAACACCGACTGGGTCAACTACTCGACCTACAAGCCGTCGACGCCGCTGGGACTGGCGGCCGGTTCCAACGGCACCGAGCTGCTGCCCGCCATGACGGGCACGCCGTCGCGGTACTTCGAATCATGGTGGGCCCGTGACTTCATCACGATGTCGTCCATCGTGGGCCCCAAGAAGGGCCAGGGGTAAAAGGTGTCGTTCACTCCCCGCGAAGCGCGCTCACATTGTGAGGCGGCTCATACCTGTTTCTTGACGTCCGTTAAGGGTGACTACGTATGGTCCAAGCATGACTGAAGTTCACACGCTTCCCCGACGCGAGAGCACGGCCTTCGAGGTGCGGCCCCGCCCGACCCGCTCCCGTGGTCGGGCGGCGCGACCGCCAAAGCCCCGCGTCGCCAGCGCCCTGGCCTTGATCGCCGGCGTGGGTTTCGGTCTTTCGGTCGGCCTGGCCTTCTGGGGACAATCGTTCTCGTCGTACGAATCGGCCGGCGGATGGTTCACACTGGCCGGACGCGTCACCGGGCTCACCGGTACCTACCTGATGCTCATCATGGTCCTGTTGGTCACGCGGCTGCCGTGGCTCGAAGAGACGGTGGGCCAGGTCCGCCTCGTCAAGTGGCACCGCACCGTCGGCGGATGGCCGATCGTACTCATCGCGCTGCACGTGGTGTTCATCACCATCGGCTACGCGCAGGCCTCGCACGTCGGGGCGCTGGCGGAGTTCTGGACCTTCATCGTGCACTATCCCGACATGCTCACCGCGACCGTCGCGTTCCTGTTGCTGGTGATGGCCGGGGTCTCCTCGGTGCCGGTGGTGCGGCGAAAGATGAAGTACCAGACGTGGTGGGCCGTGCACCTCTACCTGTACCTCGCGCTCATCCTGGCCTTCGCCCACGAAATAAAGATCGGCGTGATGTTCATCGGCCATCCCATCACGCTCGACTCCTGGATCGCGCTGTCGGCGGGCACCGTCGGCGCCATACTCGGCTACCGGATCGTGCGGCCCCTGGTGAGGAACCTTCGCCTCCAGCTGCGCGTGGTGGACGTGCGCGAAGAGGCTCCTGGGGTCTATTCGATCATCATCACGGGGCGCAACGTCGGGCGCCTCCAAGTCTCGGGCGGGCAATTCTTCCAATGGCGTTTCATGGCGCGAGGACTCTGGTGGCACTCGCACCCGTACTCGCTGTCGGCGCTGCCCCGTCCCCCCTACATCCGCGTGACCATCAAGCGCCTCGGACTGCAGAGCCTGGCCGCGACGCGGCTCAAGCCCGGCACCCGTGTTTTCGTCGAAGGCCCCTACGGCGTTTTCACTCCCCACGTGCGCCGCAGCGAGCGGGTCGTGTTAATCGGCGCGGGCGTGGGCATCTCGCCGATCCGCGCGCTGTTGGAGGACCTCCCCAACACCACCAAGGTGACCGTGATCCTGCGCGCTTCGACCGTGGACGACATCGTGCACCGCGACGAGGTGACCGATCTCGTGCAATCGCGCGGCGGGCAACTCCACGAGATCGTCGGCTCGCGCCAGAACGTCCGACTGGACGCGCCGGTGCTGAGGAAGCTCATCAGCAACGTCCGCAACTCCGACGTCTACGTCTGCGGGCCGTCCGGGTTCTCCGACGGCATCACCGACGCATTGACGCAACTCGGCGTGAACCGGGACCGGATCCATCACGAGGCGTTCGCCTTCTAGGCGAGAGGAGATGCACATGCCCTATAACCAAGGTCACACGACATGAAGCGCGCACCGCTCGTCCTCGCGGGAACGGTGATGGGGCTGGCTGGCGTCTTCAGCTTCAACTCGTCGCCGGCCAACCTCTCGCTCGGCTCGCTGTCGGCCGCGACCGTGCCGGCCAATCCCACCACCACCACGACGACGGCTCCGGCCACCACCACGACCGTGCCCAGCAGCGGTGGCACGACGCCGCCGCCCACCACCACGACGACCGTCGCACCCACCACGACCACCACGAGCGCGCCGACGGCGTCGCGTAGCGCCACCGGGTCGGCGGTCAACTACAACTTCGGCATACTCTCGGTCAAGGTCACCGTCTCGGGATCGAAACTGACGAAGGTCTCGATCGCCTCGATCAATGACGGGGGCAACCCTCGCTCGCAGTACGTCGACCAGACCGCCATCCCCTATCTCGAGCAGCAGGCTCTGAGCGCCCAGAGCGCGAATATCCAGGGCGTCTCGGGCGCGAGCTACACCTCGGCCGGCTTCGAGCAGTCACTGCAGTCCGCGCTCACCAAGCTGGGCCTGTGACGGACGGGTCGGCCACGGGTTTGAAGACTCACCGGGTCCTGCACCACGACGAGGAGGTCATGGGCACGATCGTGACGTTCGACCTCTACGACGACGACGCCCCGTCATCGACTCTGGAGGACCTACTTCGCGACGCGATCGACGTGCTGCACGAGGCCGACGAGATCTTCTCCACCTACAAGCCCGCCAGCCCGATCTCTCGCCTGCGGCGAGGCGAGATCACGCTCGAGCAGTGTCCCCCGCTGGTGACCGAAGTCCTCGATCTCTGCGCGGTCGCCCGCAGCATCTCCGACGGCTGGTTCGACCCTTGGGCGCTGCCGGGCGGGGTCGACCCCACGGGCTACGTCAAGGGCTGGGCGGCCCAACGATCGCTCGACGTCATCCGTCGCAGCGGCATCCGCGGCGCGCTGGTCAACGCGGCGGGCGACACCGCGGGTTTCGGCGGCCCTCGCAACGGCGCGCCGTTCCGCATCGGCATCGTGGACCCGGCGGCGACGCAGAGGCTGGCGTGCATCGTGGAGAGCCCCGGCGCAGTGGCGACCTCGGGCATGTACGAACGCGGATGGCACCTGATCGATCCCCACACCGGCCAACCCTTCGCCCGGGCGGCGTCAGCCACGGTGACGGGCACGGACCTCGGACTGGCCGACGCGCTCGCCACGGCGTTGGCGGTCGCCGGGGACCAGGCGTTGGCGATGTTCGAGGCGATCGACGGCTACGAGGCCCTAGTCATCGGCTACGACGGCGCGTCCGTGATGACGTCGGCCTTCCCCACCGCCCGCAACTCCTTCTGAGCTGGTGCCGGGCCGTCGGCCCGCGCTGCGTCGTTCGTGCTCACCGTAGTTGAAGAGTTCCGGAACATTCCCAAGAATCGACGATTCGGGGTAAGTCAGGGTCTCGCGAGGACAATAGTTCTATGTGGAGAGTTCTATGAGGAGTCGCATGGCCGGTGGACGTCGCGTCCGAGGATCGAATCGTCGTTTCGTGGCGGCCATCGTCGGGGTCGCATTGTTGACCGCGCCGATCATGGTGACGTCCTCGAGCGCCGCGGCGTCACCCACAATCGCCCTCGCCCGAACCCTGCTCAACGACGCGATCGTCCCCACCACCGCGCGTCTCGTGCATCCGTCGACCACGGTGCTCTGTCAATGCGCGGGGACACCCGCCGTGGACGGTCTCGCCACCCTGCACCGCTTTTACGTCGTGCCCGGTCCTCCCACCGCCGTCGAGACCTTCCTCACCCATCACTTGCCCCGGGGCGGACACTACGACGGCTCGACGGACACCACAAACACGAGCGACGGCACCGGCATCATTTCGATCACCATCACCTATCCCGCCAGCGGTCCGCACGTGTACCTGCGACAGTTGGCGTACTCGATGACGCGCAGGACCTCGTCGACCTCGTGGCTGCGCGTCGACGCCCAGGTCGTGTGGATCCCGAGCCGCACTCCCTCGCAGGTGTTGTCCGGCGTGGTCGCGGCAACCGTGACCGGCTACAAGGATGTTGGTCTGATGGGTTCGAGCGGCGATGTCACCCTTCACGTGACGGGCCGCAAACTTTCCACGCTGTTAGGCGCCTTCAACTCGCTGCCGCTCGGACCGCGCAACGAATGCGTGGAGAGCCTCAACGGCTTCAACATCACTTTCTCACTCAAAGATGGGGCACGACTTGACGTGACCAATGGTCTCTGCGCCGGCAGCTTCGAGGCGGTCTCCACCTCGGCGGGCGCCACCTCACCGACCAGCTACGTCCTGGCCGATGACTCCTGCACCTTCATCAACGACGTGACGTCGCTCTTCGCGGGGTCGTCGGTCGCGGGCACCCGCAACGCGCTCAGGCAGTGCGAGCAGTGGGCCGCGAGCGCTCGTTCGTAGAAGCGCAGAGCGCTAGTCGGCGCGGCGCAGCGGGGTCATCGCCAGCACCAGCTGCTTGGTGCCGTGCTCGTCGAAGTTGACCGACGCCCGCGTGTGCGAGCCCTCGCCGTCCACGTGGGTCACCACGCCGGGTCCGTAGCGGTCGTGCACCACCCGCTCACCGACCCGGAGGTTGAGCTTCTCCGCGCCGGTCGAGCGCACCGGCGGCGCCGCCCCGGTGCCGAAGGCGCGGCCCTGCGTGAAGTCCGTCGCCCGGCCGGTGAAGCCGTCGTCGCTGTCGAAGCTCGAACGCCGGGTCGGCAGCGTCGTCGAGAGGTCGTTGATCAACGCCGGGGGGATCTCGAGCAGGAAGCGGCTGGCGATCGCGTCGACCCGGTGGCCCCACATCGTGCGGCTCCACGCGTGGGTGAGCGCCAGATGATGCATCGCGCGCGTGATGCCGACATAACACAGTCGCCGCTCCTCCTCGAGCTCGGCGTCGTCGGAGAGCGCCCGGCGATGGGGGAAGATTGTCTCCTCGAGGCCGGTGATGACGACCGCAGGAAATTCCAGTCCCTTGGCCACGTGCAGCGTCATCATGGAGATGGCCCCCGCTCCCCCGTCGAGCTGGTCGGAGTCGGCCACCAGCGCCATGCGCTCGACGAAGTCCATGAGCGTGTCGTACTGGGAGGCCGCTGACGCCAGCTCGCCGAGGTTCTCCAGGCGCGAGTAGGCCTCGTCGGAGTTCTCGGCCCGCAACGCGTCGCCCATGCCGGTCTCGCGCACGATGGCGTCGATCATTTCGCGCGGCGCCAGGTCGTTGGACATGGCGCGCAGCTCGTCGAGCATGAAGGAGAACTTCTCCGCGCTCAGCAGCGCTTTGCCCGTGAGGCCGGCCGCCTTGGCGTAGTGCGGCGCCTCGGCGAAGGAGATGCCGTGCTCCGCGGCGTAGGCGCCGAGCTTGGCCTGCGCCCCCGGGCCGAGGCCGCGCTTGGGTTCGTTGATGACCCGCCGGGCCGAGGCCTCGTCACGGGGATTGACGATCAGCCTCGAGTAGGCCAGCGCGTTCTTGATCTCCTTGCGATCGTAGAAGCGCATGCCCGAGATGACGCGGTAGGGGACGTTGGCCCGCAGCATCTCCTCCTCCAGCACCCGGCTCTGGGCGTTGGTGCGGTAGAACACCGCCATTTGATTCCAACTGAGCGAGTGTTCGGTGCGCAGGCGACGAAGCTCGCTCGCCACCCAGCGCCCCTCGTCGTATTCGTCGCCGGCCCGGTAGAGGCGGATCCGCTCGCCCTCGTCGCCTTCGGTGAAGAGGTTCTTGGCGATGCGGCTCGCGTTCATCGAGATCACCGCGTTGGCCGCGTCCAGGATCGTCTGAGTGGAGCGGAAGTTCTGCTCCAGCAGGATCACGTCGGCGTCGGGGAAGCGCATTTCGAACTGCAAGATGTTGCGCACGTCGGCCGCGCGGAAGCGGTAGATCGACTGGTCGGAATCGCCCACCACGCACAGGTTGCGGTGCCGGGCGGCCAGCATCATCACCAGCTCGTTCTGCACGCCGTTGGTGTCCTGGAACTCGTCGACCAGCAGGTACTTGAACCGGTTCTGATACGACGCGAGCACGCCCTCGTCCTTTCGCATCATGGCGACCGCGTTCAGCAGGAGGTCGTCGAAGTCCATGGCGTTGGCCAGCACCAGGCGCTGCTGGTAGAGGCGATAGATCTCGGCGATGCGCCGGTGCTGGGGGTTGTCCCCGTGACCTGAGGCCTCGTAGGCGTCGGGCGAGAGCATCTCGTTCTTCGCGGCCGAGATGGCCGCCGTGACGCTGCGCGGCGACAGGCGTTTGGTATCGAGGTTGAGCTCCTTCATGATCCGCTCGACCGCCGTCTCCGCGTCGCCCGCGTCGTAGATCGTGAAGCCCCGCTGGTAGCCCAGGACGTCGGCGTGGGCGCGCAACATCCGCAAACAGGCCGAGTGGAATGTCGAGACCCACATCTGCTGGGCCTCGTCACCCACCAGGGACACGACGCGTCGGCGCATCTCGTCGGCCGCCTTGTTGGTGAA
>Ga0187887_10002752_pt1 | contig 13912 bp, 15 predicted proteins | sample June2016WEW_7_10_FD_132977 | JGI IMG/M metagenome (GOLD analysis project Ga0187887, IMG submission 132977) | Peatland microbial communities from SPRUCE experiment site at the Marcell Experimental Forest, Minnesota, USA - June2016WEW_7_10 | ecosystem: Environmental > Terrestrial > Soil >...
CCGGAGTTCACGTCGCGAAATGGCACGTGGACGATATTGGTGCCGGCAATGCTGTTGAGATATTCGCAAGCCACATGCGGCACCGTGCCGATGCCGGCCGAGGCGCAATTCAACTTGCCGGGGTTGGCCTTGGCGTAGGCGACCAGTTCCGCAACTGACTTTGCCGGCACGCTCGGGTTGACGACGAGCGCATAGGAAATGAGCCCGGTGATCGCCACCGGCTCGAAATCCTTCAGCAGATCGTAGGAGGCGAGCTTCATCGCGGTATTGAGCGTGTAGGTCGGCGTCGCGAACAGGAGCGTGTGGCCGTCCGGCGCCGCCATCTGCACCGCGGTGGCCGCGATTTTGCCGCCGGCGCCTGGCCGCGGCTCGACGATGACGGGCTCGCCCCAGACCTCCTGCAACCGTTCCGCGACGATGCGCGAGAATACGTCCGGGCTCGGACCGACAATGATCTTGACGACGTGACTTGGAAAATTCTGCGCCAGAACGACGGTCAATCCGAACCATAAATTGAACAGCGCAAGCGCGAGCCCGGCCGTCGACACCGCAGTCCGGATTCGTCTCAAGCCTTCCCTCACCGACAGCTTTCCTCCATCGGCAGCCGAGGAGTTCATCTTCCCTCGTCGCTGCATTGCGGATGATAAAGGACAAAGTGTCGATTACAATGGAAGGCAACCGTTCTGCATGCGTGACGAATATGGAAAGGCGAATGAAATATGGTGTTCGAACCGCAACCGATCCGGCGCGTGGTGACCGGCAATGACGAGCATGGACGATCTTGCGTGCTGTTCGACAGCGCTGCACCGAATGTCAACCCAGGCGCGATCAGCCGCGGCACCTGCATGACCGACGTCTGGGTGTACCAGACCGCGCCGGCCGTCATTTCCGGGACCCGCGACGACGGCAATCTGCCCTTCCACTTCGAACCGCCGGCGGCGGGTGGACATCTGCGCATCGTGCAATCGAACGCGAAGCCCGCCGATTACGATCCGGCGAAAGACCCGGCCTACAAGCCGCTCGGACCGACGCGGCTACGACCCGACGGCGTCTGGGATCGCGGCGGGCAGAACTTCTACAGTTCGCCGGTGCACAAGTCGGCGACCGTCGATTACGGCATCCTGCTGTCGGGGGAACGCACGCTGCTGCTCGACCGCGGCAATGTCGTGATGAATGCCGGCGATGTCGTGGTGCAGCTTGGCAATTGGCACGGCTGGACCAATCTCAACGCCGGCAGCCTGATGGCCTTCGTCATGATGGGCGCAACATTCGATCAAGAGCAAAAAGTCTAGGAAACGATTATGAGCGACGAGTCACCGCCGGGACGCCGCATTGTCACCATCGACGACGGCGAGGGAAAATCGCTCGCGATCGCGGACGGGCCTTCGCCCGATCTCTACCGCGATCCGGCACGGCCCGGCTTTCTATCCGAGCGTATCTGGGTCACCGAAGCGTCGCCGGTGCAGATCGGGCTCTATCGGGATGCCGTGCTGCATCATCCGCAGCGTCTCGAACCGCCGCCGGGCGGGTCGGTATGCTGGATCGTGGCCTTTCCGCCCGACGACGTATTCCGCGGCAAGATCGGCTCGGCTGAAATCGAAGCTTATTTCCGCGCCATGGGATCGCCCGCCGCTTCGACCTATTCGCGGGCAGCCGTGCATCCCTACATGCAGAAGACGCAGACGCTCGACTTTTGTCTGGTGCTCGACGGCGAGATCACGCTCGTGCTCGACACCGCCGAAGTCCATCTGAGGGCCGGCGACACCGTGGTGCAACGCGGCACCAACCACGCCTGGAGCAACCGCTCGAACCGCATGTGCCGGATTGCGTTTTCATCGCATGACGCCGCGGCGTAGGCGGCGCTGCTGGTTCGGATGAGCGGTTTTTCGACGATGTTTGGGGCCGACAAAACCGGAGCGCCATAGTTTCAGTGGTGGGCCCGGGAGGACTCGAACCTCCAACCAAGCGGTTATGAGCCGCTAGCTCTGACCATTGAGCTACGGGCCCGCACCCGCCGCGTTGCGCGGCGGAGCGCGATGGCAGTCGATAGTCTATTATAGAGTTTCTGTCAGCCGATTCCGTCAGCGGATTCTGTCAACCCTGGCGGCTCAGCAGGAACACCGCCTGTTCGCCGAACAGATTCCAGAACCACCACGGCATTTTCAGCCGCATCCGTCCGCCCCAGGCGTTGAGCGCGACCGCCTGCTCCATCTTGGCGCCGACCACGTGGCACAGCTGGCGAAAATCCTTGATGCTGCAGAAATGGATGTTCGGCGTCTCGTACCAGGCATAGGGCAGATTGTCGGTGTGCGGCATGTGACCGCCAAGTGCAAGCTGCAGCCGGATTCGCCAGTGGCCGAAATTCGGGAACGACACGATGCCGTGGCGCCCGATGCGCAGCATGTGTTCGAGCACGACGCGCGGCTGCCGCGTCGCCTGCAAGGTCTGCGACAGGATGACGAAGTCAAAGCCATCGTCGGGATAGTCTTCAAGATCGGTGTCGGCGTCGCCCTGCACCACCGCAAGCCCTTTGGCGACACACTCATTGACGCCCTCGCGCGACAATTCGATGCCGCGGCCGTCGACGCCGCGCGTTTCCAGAAGCCGCAGCAATTCGCCGTCGCCGCAGCCGACGTCGAGCACCCGCGCGCCGCGCTCCACCATGTCGGCAACAACCAGCAAGTCGACGCGCGAGCCGCCAGGCCCCCGCGCCGCCTCCGCCATCGTGAGATCGTATTTGAGACGCGACAGCATCATCACCTCGCCGGCAATCCGCGCGCCTTGGCGGCGCCTTCCAGGAAACCGCGCACGATCGCCAACAGTTCCGGCTCGTCGAGCAGGAACGCGTCGTGGCCCTTATCGGTCGTGATTTCGGCGAACGAAACCCGCGCGCCCGCGGCATTGAGCCCATGCACGATGGCGCGCGATTCCGAAGTCGGAAACAGCCAGTCGCTGGTGAACGAGATGACGCAGAACCGGGTCGGCGCGCCGCGGAACGCATTCGCCACCGCGCCGTCATAGTCGCCGGCGAGATCGAAATAGTCCATCGCGCGGGTCAGATAAAGGTAGGAATTGGCGTCGAAGCGCTCGACGAAGGTGATGCCCTGGTGGCGCAAATAAGATTCGACCTGAAAGTCGGCATCAAACGAGAAGGTCGGATTGTCGCGGTCCTGGAAGCGACGGCCGAATTTGCGGTGCAGCGCGGCGTCGGACAAATAAGTAATGTGCGCGCCCATGCGTGCGACCGCGAGCCCGCGCCGCGGGTTGGTGCCTTCGGCGAAATAGCGCCCGGCGCGCCAATCCGGATCGGCCATCACGGCTTGGCGGCCGACCTCGTGGAACGCGATGTTCTGTGCCGAATGCCGGGTCGCTGCAGCAATCGGCAGCGAGGCGAACACGCGGTGCGGATAACTTGCCGCCCATTGCAGCGCTTGCATGCCGCCCATCGAGCCGCCGGCCACCGCGAACAGGCTATCGATGCCGAGATGATCGAGCAGCATCGCCTGCGCACGCACCATGTCGCGCACGGTGATGACCGGAAAGTCGAGGCCCCACGGCATGCCGGTCGCCGGATTGGTCGAGGCCGGCCCGGAACTGCCCATGCAGCCGCCGACGACATTGGGGCAAATCACGAAATAGCGCTCGGTATCGATCGGCCGGCCGGGGCCGACAATGGTCTCCCACCAGCCGGGCTTCCCGGTCACCGGATGATCGTTGACGGCATGCTGGTCGCCGGTGAGCGCGTGGCAGACCAGAATGGCATTGGTCCGCGCGGCATTGAGCGCGCCGTAAGTCTGATAGGCGATCTGCAAGGGTGCAAAATCGACGCCGGCATCGAGCCGCAGCGGCTTGTGCGGCGCAAAACGCACCACCGGCGAATGCGGTGAGTCCGCTTCGCGCGTGCGGTCGGCAAGATCGAGCGTGGCGCTCCCATCGGCCATCGGTCTGTCCCAGAATGCCGCGCTTCCCGGCGTGGTTGCCGCCCAAATAGCAGTCAAAGGGGGCGGTCAAAAGGGCGTAAATAGGCCGCTTGGACCCGGAGTCAATGTTTTCTTTGATTTCGGCCTTAACGGCACCTATCAGTCAGTCCGATTGCCGGATCAGGACATGCCGAAGCCGCCTCGCCACAAAGACCAGTCGCTCGCCGATCTGCGACGCGACATCGATCGTATCGACGAGCAAATGCACGCGCTTTTGATCGAGCGCGGTGCAATCATCGATACCCTGATCGCGGTGAAAAAGACCGAAGAAACCGGCTCGGCCTTCCGTCCGGCGCGGGAGGCCGACATGATGCGGCGGCTGGTCGCGCGCCATCACGGCAACCTGCCGCTCGAAACCGCCGAGAGCATCTGGCGCGTCATCATTTCCACTTTCACCTATGTGCAGGCGCCGTTTTCCGTGCACGCCGACCTGTCCGCCGGAGACGCGCTGATGCGCGATTCCGCACGATTCCATTTCGGTTTCACCGTGCCGTTCGAGCCGCATTTGGGCGCATCGAGCGTCGTCGAAGCGGTTTCGGAATCCAAGGGCGATCTCGGCCTCATTCCCGCTTTCGCGGTCGCCGGCGCCGGACCGTGGTGGGCGGCGCTTGAATTCTCCGCGGCGCCGAAAATCATCGCACGGCTGCCCTTTGTCGAACGCGCCAATCATCCGGCCGCCATGCCGGTCTTCGTGGTCTCCCGGGTCGCCGCCGACGCCATGGTGACCGAAACAGAAGTCTGGAGCATGCGGGTCGCGGGCTGGAAGGCAACGGCGCTCAACGCCGTTGCCGCCCTTGCCGACGTTATCGCGGTGCCCGACAGCGCCTTCGACGGCGCGGCGCTTCTGGTCTCGGCCGAGCGCGGCGGCATCGGAGCGGTCGCCGACGCGCTGGTCGAAGCCGGCGCCACGATCCGTTCCTCGGCCCTCGTCGGCAGTCACGCGACCCGCTATACGATGCCGGCCTAACGCCCTCCCCTTGATCCGGGGAGAGTTCACCGAGTTTCGGAGACCCGTTCTCATGACTGCAACACGTCCCCAGCCGCGGCCAGGCGTGCTCGATATCGAGGCCTATGTGCCCGGCAAGAGCAGCGCGCCGGGCGTTGCCAAGATCTTCAAGCTGTCGTCGAACGAAACGCCGCTCGGGCCGAGCCCGCGCGCGATCGCGGCCTACAAGGCCTGCGCCGATAATCTGGAGGAATACCCGGATGGCTCGGCGAGCGAATTGCGTGAAGCGATCGGGCGCGCCTTTGGGCTCGACCCGGAACGCATCGTCTGCGGCGCCGGCTCCGACGATTTGCTGCACTTGCTGGCCCATGCCTATCTGATCGATGGCGACGAGGCGATCTACACCACGCATGGATTTCTGGTTTATCCGATCGTGACGCTCGGCGCCGGCGCGACGCCGGTGGTGGCGCCGGAGACGGACTTCACCGCCGACGTCGATGCGATTCTCGCGCGGGTGACAGCGCGGACCAAAATCGTCTTCCTCGCCAATCCGAACAATCCCACCGGCACCTGTCTGGCGTTCGACGAAGTGAAGCGACTGCACCGCGGCCTGCCGCCGCATGTGCTGTTGGTGCTCGACGCCGCCTACGCCGACTATGTCCAGCGCAACGACTACGAAGCCGGCATCGAGCTCGTCGCGACCTCAGAGAATGTCGTGATGTGCCGCACCTTCTCGAAGATTCACGGTCTCGCGGCATTGCGGCTCGGCTGGATGTTCGGGCCTGCGCACATTGTCGATGCGATCAACCGCATTCGCGGCCCGTTCAATGTCACCGCCCCCGCGATCGCTGCGGGGATCGCTGCGATCGAGGATATGGAGCACCAGGAGCGCTCGCGCGAGCACAATACGCGCTGGCTGGATTGGCTGATGCGCGAGATCGCCAAGCTCGGACTTGAAGTGACGCCGAGCGTCGCCAATTTCGTGCTGATCCATTTTCCGCACACTCAAGGTCGCACCGCCAAGGACGCCGACGCGTTTCTCACCGCGCGCGGGCTGATCCTGCGTCAGACCACGGCCTATAAGCTGCCGAACGCGCTGCGCATGAGCGTCGGCGCCGAGGAGGCGAACCGGCTCGTCGTCGCGGCGCTTCAGGAATTCCTGGCAAAAGCGGCTTGATGCTGTGACGGATTCCGCACCGCTCTTCAACCGCCTCGCCCTGATCGGCGTCGGCCTGATCGGTTCCTCGATCGCACGCGCAGCGCGCGCGCAGGGCGCCGTGCGCGAAATCGTGGCGAGTGCGCGCTCCGCGGCGACACGCCGGCGCGTCGCCGAACTTGGCCTCGCCGATCAGGTGGTCGAGACCAATGCCGCCGCGGTGGCCGGCGCGGATCTCGTCATCGTCTGCGTTCCGGTCGGTGCTTGCGGCGAGGTCGCCAAGGAGATCGCACCGCATCTGCAACCGGGCGCGACCGTTTCCGATGTCGGCTCGGTCAAGGGCGCGATCGTGCGCGACATGGGTGCACATCTGCCTTCCGGCGTGCACTTCGTTCCGGCACATCCGGTCGCCGGGACCGAAGATTCCGGCCCCGACGCCGGCTTCGCCGAATTGTTCGTCGGGCGCTGGTGCATTCTTACCCCGCCCGAAGGCGCTGACGCCACCGCGGTCGAGAAGCTTGCCGCATTCTGGCGCGCGCTCGGCGCCGATGTCGAACAGATGCCTGCCGCGCATCACGATTTGGTGCTGGCGATCACAAGCCATCTGCCGCACCTCATCGCCTATACCATCGTCGGCACCGCCGACGAGCTTGGCGAAGTGACACGCTCCGAAGTACTCAAATTCTCCGCCGGCGGCTTTCGCGATTTCACCCGCATCGCCGCATCCGATCCGACGATGTGGCGCGACGTCTTCCTCGCCAACAAGGACGCGGTGCTGGAAATGCTCGGCACCTTTAACGAAGATCTCGCGCAATTAACGCGCGCGATCCGCCGCGGCGACGGTCAGGCGCTGTTCGATCATTTCACGCGCACGCGCGCGATCCGCCGCGGCATCGTCCAGATCGGCCAGGATTCGCCGGCGCCCGATTTTGGCCGCTCGCATCCCGATCTGCCGGTCGAGCCGCTGCCGCGGCCCTATGCCGGCCCGGACGATAATTAGATCTCGCGCGTCATACCGAGGCGGCGGAAACGCTTGAGCACGCTTTCACCGTCAGCGCCTCTTCCACCGCGGCGCGCAGCGTCGCCAGCGTGAACGGCTTGGCGATGACGTCGTGGATCAAGGCATCGAGGCCGTGAGCGCGCTCGCGCTGATCGGCATAGCCGGTCATCAAAAGAATCATGACGTCGGGGAAATCGCGCGCCGCGGCGAGCGCCAGCGCGATGCCGTCCATGACCGGCATGCGGATATCGGTGAGCAGAAGATCGAAGCGTCCGGCTTCGCGCTGCAGCAGGTCGAGGGCGTCGCCGCCGTCGCATGCGGTCTTGACCTCGTGACCGGTCATCGAGAGCGCCCGCGCGCACATCTCGCGCAGAGCTTCCTCGTCTTCGGCGATCAGGATACGAGCCATAATGGGACCTCGGTCAACGTGTTCCGTTCATAACGTCGTAGCGATTGAGAAAACGCACCAACACATCGTGGACATCCGGCGGCGGCGAGGCGAGCCGGGCGCGGAACGCGACCCCCTCACCCGGCGGCAGCATGGGGCGCGGCGGCACGGCGGTCCATGAGTAGATTTCCTGATGCGCCGCATTGCGGACCGCGAAACGCAGATGCGGCACGTTCGCCATTTTGCGCGTCTCGTTGATGATGTTGCCTTCCACGACCAGAATCGGCACGCCCTCATGCTGTTCGGTTGAGGTGACGACGCTGTCGAACGAAAGGCCACGCAAATTCACCGGCAGGCCGATCGAAGCATAGAACGACGCGGTTTGCGGCAGGATCCGCACCAAATCGGCGCGCCACCCGACCACGATCGCGTCAATGACGATCAGCGCCAGGGTGGCCGTTTGCAGGCGGGTCAGCGACCAGCGCGCCCAAAGCGCGCGCTTGGGCCGGCGCTGCGGCCTGCGCCAGGCGACACTCTCGACGTCACCGCGCGGGCCGGCTGGCCTGTCATGCGTCGCTTCCACTTCGATTGGCGGCGCATCGACATCGAGATCGACCGGCGCGATCGGCGGCGAGTCCATCTCGGGCGCTTCGGGCGCTGGGGCATCGTCCGCGCTCTCGGCCGCAGCGGCGGCAGGGTCATCCGCCGGCGGTTCGAATTCGGCCGCATCGAAGGCAACACCTTCCACCGGCGCCCCGAACGCTGCGGCAATCGCGTCGGCTTCGGCGGTCGCTGCTTCGCGTTGTTCGAGTTCTGACCGGGAAACCGCTCCCTCGGCTGCCGCCGCGGCGACCGCCTCGACGGTGCGGCGCACCGGCGCCAGTTCCTCGGCCGCGGCGATGAGTTTGTCGGCGTGGGACAGTTCCGCGTGCCAGATCGTGCGGCAGCGCACGCAGCGAACCTTGCGGCCATCCGGCCGTAGGCTTGCCACGTCGACATCATAAGATGTAGCGCAGTTCGGGCAAACGATCAGCATTGGCGATTCAGGGGCGCGACGCGTTTCGGGCTATCCTACCAAGCCATCCGTTAACGAATTGGAAACCAAGGCCTCATTGGAAACCAAGGCGCCATTGGAAACCGCCCCATGGCGGTGCCGGATGTTAAGTTGACCGGACGGGCGAATCAGGCTGCGGGCCCGCCGGTGGGCACCTCGCGCGGCGGCAGGCTTTTTCGGAGGACCGCGTGATCCGGTTCGAGAATGTCGGCTTGCGCTATGGGCTTGGCCCGGAAGTGCTGCGCGACTTGAGCTTTCACATCGACCGCCGCTCCTTCCAGTTCCTGACCGGCCCGTCCGGCGCCGGCAAGACCTCGCTGCTGCGCATGCTGTTCCTGTCGCTCAAGCCGACGCGGGGCCTGGTTTCCATGTTCGACCACGACACCGCGACGCTGAGCAAGGACGGCCGCGCCACCCTGCGCCGCCGCATCGGCATCGTGTTCCAGGACTTCCGTCTGCTCGACCACCTGACGACCTATGAGAACGTGGCGCTGCCGCTGCGGGTGCTCGGCAAGAACGAGGACGAATACCGCGCCGAGGTCGTCGAGCTGTTGCACTGGGTGGGCTTGGGCGAACGCATGCACGCCTTGCCGCCGGTACTCTCGGGCGGCGAGAAGCAGCGCGCGGCCATAGCGCGCGCCGTCATCGCGCGACCGCAACTCCTGCTCGCCGACGAGCCGACGGGCAATGTCGATCCAAGCCTCGGCCAGCGCTTGCTGCGGCTGTTCATCGAGCTCAACAAATCGGGCACCTCCGTCGTTATCGCCACTCACGATATCGCCCTGATGGACGAGTACGACGCACGCCGTCTGGTGCTGCATGATGGACGTCTGCACGTCTATGATTGAACAAGTGTATGATTGAACATGTCTACGACTGAGCCGATCGAGACCATCGCCGAGCCGTGGGACGATCGCCGGCGGGTCAGAGCGCTGTCCGGAGGACTGCCGCCCCGCGGTCCCGAGCAACGGGCTCCAACGCCGATCGTGCCGAGCGGCTCGATCGCCGGACGTTCGCTCGCCGCGGTGGTCGCCATCATGACCTTCCTCGCCGCGCTGACCACTGGAGCCGCGACCATGGTGGTCAGCGCCGCGAGCGACTGGCAATCCGACGTCGGCCGCGAGATCACCGTCCAGGTACGGCCGGTTGCCGGGCGCGACATCGAGGCCGATGTGCGCTCCGCCGTCGCCATCGCCCAGGCCGGCAGCGGGATTGCCGACGTCCGCGCCTACACCAAGGCGGAGTCCGAGGCGCTCGTCGAACCCTGGCTCGGCTCCGGTCTTGCGCTCGGCGAACTGCCTATACCCCGCATGATTGTCGTCAAGACGGTGTCGGGTGCGACGCCCGATTTCGCGGCTCTGCGCCAGGCGCTCGCCGCCAGGGTGCCGAGCGCTAGTCTCGACGATCATCGCGGCTGGATCGACCGCATGCGGACCGTGGCGGAAACCGCGGTGGTCGCCGGCATCGCCATTCTCGCTTTGGTCATCGCCGTGACCGTGCTCTCGGTCACCTTCGCGACCCGCGGCGCCATGGCGACCAACCGCCCGATCGTCGAAGTGCTGCATTACGTCGGCGCCACCGACGGCTTTGTCGCCAGCCAGTTCCAGCGCCATTTTCTCTTGCTCGGCCTGAAGGGCGGCGCCATCGGCGGTGGCGGCGCGATAGCTTTATTCGGCATCATCGGCGCGTTGAGCGCCTGGTTCGACAGGACACCCGGCGGCGAGGCCGCGACCGCGCTGTTCGGCAGTTCCTCGGTTGGGGCATCGGGTTATCTCGCCATTCTCGGCCAGATCGCGCTGATGGCCGCGGTCACCGCCTGGACCTCGCGCCGCACCGTCAATGAAACCCTCCGGGAGATCGACTGAGAGCCGGCAACAATTCCAACTTGCCACCGGAATCGCCGCTATAATTTCGGCCGTTGGGGAAGCGATTCTGGCACTGTATTTTTGGCGCGAGGGACGCGCAGCGTGATGCTCAGCCTTCGGACCGCGGTGAGAACGCGGCGCATCAGGTCGGCCGGCCTGAAGCTCGCCGCACTGGGCGTTGTCTTGCTGGTCGCGGGCTTTGCCTATTTCGTTTTGCTGGTGCCCAACGAGGAAGTGGCGCTCGACCGCGGCGCCGACGGCATCGTGGTGCTGACCGGCGGCACGTCGCGCGTGAGCGACGCGCTGGAATTGCTGTCCTCCGGCCGCGGCAAGAGACTTCTCATCACCGGCGTCTTTCCCGGCACCACGACCGGCGACATCGCGCACGAGGTGGTCAATTACGACCGCCTGTTGGCCTGTTGCGTCGACCTCGACTATTCGGCGCTCAATACGCTCGGCAACGCGGTGCAGGCGCGGCGCTGGGCGCTCGAACACGGCTTTCATTCGCTGATCGTCGTCACCTCGGCCTACCACATGCCGCGCGCGCTTGCGGAACTCGCCCACCAGCTGCCCGACGCGGCCTTGATTCCGTTTCCGGTCGTGTCCGACCGCTTGCGCATCGAGCCGTGGTGGTCGAACGGCGCGACCACCCGGCTGGTGCTGTCGGAATATCTCAAATACCTTGCCGCCAAGCTGCGCATGCGGTTCGACTCGTTTGCGGAAATGGGTGAAGCGCCGGCGCGCGCCAGGCGCAGCGCCTGATCGGCAAAAATCCGTTCGCTGCAAAGATTCGCTCGCCGCTGTTCGCAAGATTTTACCGACAGGTCGTCTGTGTCCCCAACCTTTTCGATCATCGTCCGTTCGATCCTGTTCAACGTGCTGTTTTACGTAAACCTGATCGTTCATTTGATTGTCGCCTTGCCGACATTCGTTCTGCCGTATCCTTGCCTGCGGGTCTTCATCCGCTCCTATGCGATGTCCAGCCTGTGGCTGCTGCACGTCGTCTGCGGCACCAAAGTGGAATGGCGCGGCGTCGAGAAGCTGCCGAAAACCGCCTATATCGTCGCCTGCAAACATCAATCGGCGTGGGAGACCTTCGGCCTGTACGGCGTGCTTGCCGATCCGGTCTATGTGCTCAAGCGCGAATTGATGTGGATCCCGCTGTTCGGCTGGTACACCTGGAAAGCCGGTCTCATTCCGATCGACCGCAGCGCCGGAGTCGCAGCGCTCACGCGCATGACGGCGCGCGCGCAGCAAGCGCTCGCCGCCGGGCGTCAGCTCATCATCTTTCCCGAAGGCACGCGGCGGCCGCCGGGCGCCGAGCCGAGCTACAAACCCGGCATTGCCCAGGTCTACAGCAAGCTCGGCGTGCCCTGCGTTCCGTTTGCGCTCAACTCCGGCCTGTTCTGGCCACGCCGATCGCTCTTGCGCTTCCCCGGCACCATCGTCGTCGAAATCCTGGATCCGATCGCGCCCGGTCTCGAAAAACGGGCCTTTTCCACGCGGCTGCAGACCGTGATCGAGGAGGCGACAAATCGACTCATCGGCGAGGCAGCCACCGGCGATCATGGCTGACCGGCGCCCGCTTCGTGAACCCCCTTCAGTTGCTCGGCGAGCAGATGCAACTCGGTCTCGCGATAGCCTAGCGCTTCCAGCGCGCGCACGGTTTCGAGCACGTAATCGCGATTGGGCCCGGACTGGCCGTGGCCCTGGCGCACGAGATGCAAACTTTCGGCGAGCGTCAGCCGGCCGGCATATTGCACGTGACTGCGATCGATGACGTAGCACAGTGCCCGCACGCGGCGCCGCGCTTTGTCTTCAAGCTCGATCCGCCGCATGGTCTCCAGATAGACCGAGGTCACCTGCTCGCGCGAGCGCAGGTATTCGATGGTTTCGGCGCGGGCTTTAGCCGCTACGCGGTAGGCAACGCCGCGGCAGATGCCGCCGCGATCGAGGCCGAGCACCAGGCCGGGCCGCTCCGGCGTGCCGCGATGCACAAAGGAAAACACGCACAGCGCCCGGTGCAGCCCAATGAGCCGGGCGGACACTCGTTCAAGATAAGCGAAACCGGGCCGCCACATCAGCGAGCCATAGCCGAAAACCCACAAGTCCCCGGTCTCGTGCTCGGCGCTGGTGCGCATCGACCTCGTAAGCCTCGTTGACGGCCCGACTTTGGCTCGCCTAACAGGATGACGATGGCGGCACAATGGCGCCGCCTTACAGGGCTATAGTGACGACAATGTCCGGCGATTCTCCTTTGAGCATGATGCGTTCGGCGCCGCGGCCGGTGCGCAGGCGTGCGCCGGTGCCGCGCCGCCGCGGGCTGTGGCCGGTGCTGGCGCCGATCGCGCTGGTTATTGTCCTCGCCGTCGGCTGGAGCTGGCTGTGGTATTACGCGGCTTCGATCGCCGACCGCACGCTGTCGGCCTGGATCGGGCGCGAGGCGGCGCTCGGCCGCGTCTATCACTGCGGCACGCAGAGCATCGGGGGCTTTCCCTTCGGCTTCGTCAGCCGCTGCACCGACGCAGCCGCCACCTTCAGCAACAACCGGCCGCCGTTCGACGTGAGCGCCTCCGACGTCACTTTCTCGGCGCAGGTCTGGCGGCCGACGCTGTTGAACGGCGAGATCGCGGGCCCGGTGACGCTCGCCAATCCAGGCGGCGCACCGGTCTTTGTCGCCAAATGGACGCGCGCGCAATTGAGCCTGCTCGGCCTGCCCCCGGAACCCGAACGCATCACCGTGTCGCTGCAACAGCCGCGCCTCGATCGCGTCGGCGGGCCCGGCCTCGGCATGATCTTCCAGGCCGACCGCGCCCAAGTCGACGGCCGCATCATCCAAGGCACCGCGCGCAGCAATCCGGTGATCGAGGCGACCGGGCATTTCGAAGGCGCGATCGCGCCGGGCTTCCATCCTTTGCTCGCCGAACCGCTGCAGGGCGACATCGACGCCGTGATGCGGGGATTTAAGGATTTCGCGCCAAAGCCCTGGCCGGTGCTGTTTCGCGAGATGCAGGCCGCAGGCGGCGGCATCGACATCAAATTGTTGCGCATCGAACGGCCCGACGCCGTCATCGTCGGCACTGGAACACTGAGCATCAATGCGCATGGCAAGCTCGATGGCATCATGAGCGTGGCGGTCGCCGGCATCGACAATATCGTGCCGCTCCTTGGCATCGACCAATTGATCGGCCAAGGCATCGACAAACTCACCGGCGGCAGCGGCTCCTCTTCGCAAGGACTTGGCGCGCTCGATCGTCTGATACCGGGCTTGAGCGGCGTGGTGCGCGCCGGCACCAATGCCAGCCTGGTCGACAACATCAAGAAAATGGGCCAGCCGACCGAGATCGAAGGCAAGCCCGCAACCGCGCTGCCGTTGCGCGTCGACGACGGCGTGATCTATCTCGGCCTCATTCCGCTGGGCGTGATGCCGGCGTTGTTTTGAGCGCACGCGCAAGCTCTTTCGTTCTCGCGATGCCTCTGCATCCGAGTTTTGCGGCACGAAAGCCATTCCCTGTGCCTCCCC
>Ga0187887_10002753_pt1 | contig 13909 bp, 5 predicted proteins | sample June2016WEW_7_10_FD_132977 | JGI IMG/M metagenome (GOLD analysis project Ga0187887, IMG submission 132977) | Peatland microbial communities from SPRUCE experiment site at the Marcell Experimental Forest, Minnesota, USA - June2016WEW_7_10 | ecosystem: Environmental > Terrestrial > Soil > Wetlands...
CAGGCCGTGCGCTCGACGTGCGGTCTGATCTCCCTCGTGCATTCCATCAAGCCGGCCACCGCGCTGCACCTCAGCGTTCGCCGGGCCAAGATCAGTCCTTCGGGCGTCATCACCCTCAAGGCTCCCACCGCCGTGACCATCACCACGGGCCGAGAGCCGCGCGGCCTCGGTGCGACCGGCTGCGCCGGGGTGAACGGGCCGAACCAGTCGTGGCTCGGCATCACCATCGAGGATGGCGTCAGCTACGCGCTGCCGGGCAAGGTCTCGGTCAATACGGCCAACATCGGGGGGCCGTCGGCCGGGCTGGCGATGACGCTGACGATCATCGACAAGTTGAGCCGCGGTTCGCTCACGGGTCATCGGGTCATCGCGGCCACGGGAACCATCGCGCCCAACGGCCAGGTGGGCGACGTGGGCGGCGTGGCCGAAAAGACGGTGGCCGTGCAACGAGCGGGAGCCACCATTTTCTTCGTACCCGATGTTGAAGTATCGACCGCGCGCGGCGCGGCGGGACCGGGTCTTCGCATCATCGGTGTCAACAGCTTGCACCAGGTGCTGACTGATCTTCAGCGCCTGGGCGGGGCGGCCCCCGTGCCCCTTACCGCGCCCCATTAGCCGTTCTTTTGGTGCCGCACGCCGTAGTCTTGAAGGAATGGACGAACGCCGAATTGTTTCCGCTACGCGCCAGTCGTCGACCGAAATAACCAGAGTTAACTTCACGACACTGCGCAAGGGCGGTATTGACCCTCAGGAGGTTCGTCTCCACCTTGAATCGGTGGGCCGAGAGATGGCCCACCTCGAGACCAGGGTGCGCGAGATGCAAGACCAGCTCATCGAAGCCCAGCGCAAGGTGGCCAACCCGACCTTCGACGAGGTCACCCTTACCAACGCCCTGGGGTCCCAGAGCGCCGCCATACTTCGCGGCGCCCACGAGGAGGCCGGTCGGGTGACCGCGGAGGCGCAGGAGCGCAGTGCGCAGCTTTTCTCCGAGAGCCAACAGCGCAGCGCCTCGCATCTCATCGAAGCCCAGGAACGCGCGACGAGCATCATCACCGAGGCGGAGAACACCGCCGCTCAGATCGATCACGACGCGCGGTTGGGCGCGGAACGACTCATCGACTCGGCGAAGGTGAATGGCGAGGCGCTGGTGGACCTGGCGCGCGAACAGGGCCGGGCGATCCTCGAGCAGTCCAACGAAGCGCGCAAGTCCGTGCTCAACGACCTCGCCGTGAAGCGCAAGGCGCTGCACATGCAGATCGACCAACTGCGCGCCGCTCGCGATACCTTGGCGACGTACCTGGCGACGCTGCGCGAACAGGTCGAGTCGGTGCTCGACGGCATCAACAGTTCGGACGACGCCGCGCGCAGCGCGGCGCTCGAAGCCTTGCGCCAGCGTCCCGCGACGCCGGAACTCACCGAGGAGGAGCTGTTAGCCGGCACCCCGCTGCGTCACGTGCCCGACGCCGTACTGGAACCCGCGCCCGAAACCTCCGTCATCATCAAGGAGAAGGAAGTTACGCCCGCCAAGGCCGAGGAGCCAGGCGAGCGCATGCTGCTCGAGGACGATCCTTCGGGGACCGACGTGGTGAACGAGATCTTCGCCCGGCTTCGCAAGGCCACGCTGGAAGAGCGCGGCGCGACGGCCGCCGCCCCCCGAAAGGCCACGCCGACCAAGCCGGCGACGCCGGTGGGAGAGCTCTTCGAGCGCCGGGACCACGCCATAGAAGGTCCCTTGGCGGTCTTGACGCGCAAGGTGAAGCGGGCGCTGCAGGACGACCAGAACATCATGCTCGAGCGCCTGCGCGACGTGAAGGCGATGATCACCACGGAACTCGAGGACGAGCACGCCCAGCGCGCCCGTTACGCCGAGGCGGCCTTCGCGGCGCTGGCCAGCGCCGCCGACGCCGGCGTGCAGTTCGCCTTCGACGAGGCGGGCGCCACCGGGGGCGCCCTCAACCGAAGCGACCTCGACGACTGCTCGGCCGATCTGGCGGTCACCATCGTGCTGGCTCTTCGCAAGAGGATCTTGGCCGACGGCAGCGGCGACGGACCCGAGCGCGTCAACGCCGCCTACAAGGAGTGGCGCGGTGCGCGCGTCGAACGGCTCTGCACTGACGCGGCCCGGCGGGCCTTTCACGTGGGCGTCGTGGCGGCGGCCCAGGGACGATCGATTCGTTTCGTTGTGGCACCCAACGACGCGCCGTGTGACGCGTGCTCCCTCGACGCGGGCGCCGGTGAACGGCTCGCCGGTCAGCCCTTTCCGAGCGGCTCGCTGTATCCCCCGTTGCACGCCGGATGCGCCTGCACGATAGTGCCGGTCTAAAAACGCCCCCCTTCAGGACCCATTAGGCTCACGTCGTGCGTAGCCCCACCGATGTACCCCCGCGTCCCCGTCGCCTGAACCGACTGAGTCGACGCTTTTGGATCGGCCTGGCTATCTTTGTTGTGCTCATCGGCTTCCTCTCGTTGCACAGCCTGGCTGTGCTGTGGACCGATCAGATGTGGTTCTCCTCCGTCGGCTACGGCAGCGTGTTCTCGACCCTGCTGTTGATCAAGGTCGGCCTCGTGCTGGTCTTCGGGCTGGTCTTCTTCGTGCTGATGTGGGGCAATCTGCTGCTCACCGAGCGCTTCGGGGCTCGGGACCTCTCCTTCGAACCCGAGGACGAGGTCGTACGGCGGTTCCAGACGATCGTGCGTCCGTACTACAAGCGCGTCTACGCCCTGATCGCTGCGGCCTTGGGGCTGGTCGCGGGCCTTAATTCGGTCAGCCAGTGGAACGCCTTCATCCTCTTCATGCACTCCAAGCCCTTCCACCTCCTGGATCCGCTGTTCCACAAGGACCTGAGCTTCTACATCTTCACCCTGCCTTTCCTGTCCTACATCGTCACCTGGACCATCGTGTCGCTGTTCGTCGTGCTTATCGTGACCGCCGGTTTCCACTACCTCAACGGCGGCATCCGCGCGACGCGCGGCACGCCGAGATTCTCCCCGCGGGTGAAGGCCCATCTGTCGGTTATCGGCGCCGCGATCGCCCTCATGAAGGCCTTCGGCTACGTGCTGGCCAAGTGGGAGCTGGTCAACTCGTCCAACGGCTACGTGCAGGGTGCCGGCTACACCGACGTGCACGCGCGTATGCCCGCGATGACGATCCTCTTCTACCTGTCCCTGGCGGCGGCCGTCATCCTGCTGGTCAACGTGCGTTCGCGCGGCTGGTCGCTGCCCGCGGTGGCGGTGGGCCTGTGGGTCTTCGTGGCCCTGGTGATCGGCGTGCTCTACCCGACGCTGCTGCAGGCCCTCAAGGTGAGCCCGGCGCAGGTTTCGCTCGAGAAGCCCTACATCGCGCGAAATATCGCCGCAACCCGTAACGCCTTCAACCTCGACAAGGTGGTGCTGCACAACTTCGCGGGGGCGCAGACCATCTCCAGTGCGGACGTCAAGGCCGACAAGGCCACGCTCAACAACATCCGACTCTGGGACCCCGCGCCCCAGATCGCCTTGGAGACGACGATTCGTCGCGAGTCAATCCGTTCGTACTACACCTTCACCACGTTGGCCGTGGACCGTTACAAGATCAACGGCAAGCTGACGCCGGTCCTGATCGGTGCGCGCCAGATCAACAGTTCGAGCCTGCCCTCGCCGAGCTGGGTGAACACCCACCTGCAATACACCCACGGCATAGGCGTCGCCGCGATCGCGGCCAACACCGCCGTCGCCGGCACGGGCAACCCGGTCTACGACGTCGGTAACGTGCCGCCCGTGTCGACCGACGGCATGCCCACGCTGACGCATCCGGACATCTACTTCGGCATCAACGAGGGCGGCTGGGTGGTGGCCAACACCAAGCAGCCCGAACTGGACTATCAGGTCGATTCCGGCGTCAACGCCGGTCAGCCGGTGGAGACCCACTACTCCAGCACCGGCGGCGTGGCCGTCGGCAGCATCTTCTCGCGCCTCGCGTTGGCGCTGCGCCTGGGTAACTTCAACTTCCTCATCTCGAGCCAGATCACGCCCAAGAGCCGCGTGATGTTCGTGCGCGACGTCCAGCAGATGGCCGAGAAGGCCGCGCCGTTCCTGACGTTCAACTCACAGCCCTACCCGGTCATCGCCGACGGATCGGTGCAGTACGTGCTCGACGGGTTCACCTCCACCAGCCAGTACCCCTACAGCCAGAACATCAGCAACCTCAACGTCAACGAGGGCGGCATCCCGAGCAACGCCAACTACGTGCGCAACTCCGTCAAGGTCGTGATCAACGCTTACACCGGCTCTATGCAGTTCTACGACACCGACCCCAAGGACCCGATCCTGCAGGCCTACATGGCGGCCTTCCCCAAGATGTTCCTGCCGATCAGCAAGATGCCCACGGCCATCCGCAGCCACCTGCGCTACCCCACGGACCTCATGAGCGTGCAGGCCGCCGTGCTGGGCGCGTACCACATCACCTCGCCCAACTCCTTCTACTCCGGTTCCGACAAGTGGGAGATCTCACCATCGACCGGGGCCGGCACGCCGAGCCAGGCGCTGGCGGAGAACATCCGCACCAACAGCGCCGGCGACGTGGTGGGCTCCTCCCTCGCGCCGATGAGCCCGATCTTCCAGGTTGGCGCCTTGCCCCAGACCAAGAACCAGCAACTGCTCGAGGAGGTGGCCTACGTACCTTCGGGCAACTCGGGCACGGTCCAGGGCCTGACGGCCTTCATGATCGCCACCAGCAACAAGGGCAACTACGGCCAACTCAACGTGTACGTGACGCCGCGCGGCACGTCGGTCACCGGTCCAGTGCAGGCGGACTCGGAGATGGAGCAAGCGCACCAGGTGAGCTCGATCATCTCCCTGCTCGACCAGCACGGTTCACAGGTGCTGCTGGGCAACAACCTCATGGTGCCGCTCGACCAGAGCGTGCTCTACATCCGCCCGCTGTACATCACGAGCACGTCGAACTCCTTGCCGCAGTTGCAGTACGTCATCGCGGTCTTCAACCAGGATGTGGCCATCTCGCCGACCTTGGCCGGGGCGCTCTCGAGCGTCCTGGGCGCCAACGTGAGCGTGGGACCCGGTGGGGGCTCGTCGACCGGCACGTCGACCGGAACTGGTACGACGACGTCGGGCCAGAGCGCCCAGTCGTACCTCAAGCAGGCGACCGCCGACTACACAGCGGCGCAGGCCGCGCTCACCGCCGGCGACCTGGGCCTGTACCAGAGCGACCTCAAGGCGATGGACAAGCAGTTGCTGCTGGCCCAGAGCGCGTTGGGAACGACCAAGAAGTAGTCAGCGCCTCGCCATTCGCGCCGATTTCGCGATGCGGACGCCGTGGCGACTCCATCGTGACGGTGTTGTCATATTAAAGAGGAAAACTGCGGCGTTTTCCGTGTTAAGTTTCCCTTTAGGACGTCAAGACCCAGCTTCCTCGCCCTGACAACTGATCAGGCGACACGAAGAAAGTCGGCATCCAATGACGAATCCCCACAGCGTTCTCGGGCGCTCCACGACGAGTCATCTCGTCAAATCAATCACTTCGGTGGCCGCGTCGGCGCTGCTGATCGGCGCCGTCAGCCTGATTGCGGCGACGCCCGCGTCGGCCGCCGGCACGACGGCGAACGCCATCACCGTCGGCTCCGCCCCGGGGGCGGGGAGCGAGCGAGGCACCTACACGCCGACCGCGACGGCCACGTCGAAGGACACGGTGGTCGAGACCCTTGACAAGACCTCCACAGGCTGTTCCATCGCTGCCGGCAAGGTCACCTTCACCACGGCGGGAACGTGCCTGGTCGACTTCAACGACGCGGGCAACACCACCTACGCTGCGGCCACCCAGGTGCAGCAGAACATCAAGGTCTACTCGGCCAATACCATCACCGCCAGCACCCCGCCCAGCGCGGGCAGCGCCGGGGGTTCGTATTCGCCGGGCGCCACCGCTACTTCCGGTGACGCTGTCGTCAAGACCCTCTCCAGCACGTCCACCGGCTGCTCGATCTCGTCGGGCAAGGTCACTTTCACCGGTGCCGGCACCTGCCACGTGCTCTTCAACGACGCGGGCAATGGGGCGTTCGCCCCGGCCGGGCAGCTCGAACAGAGCGTCAAGGTCTACGCCAGCAACCTCATCCACGCCTCGACCCCGCCCGCGGCCGGCACCATCCACGGCACGTACTCTGCCAGCGCCTCGGCCACGTCAGGCGACACCGTCGCCATCACGCTCGACGGCGCCTCGACGGGCTGCACACTGTCCAAGGGCAAGGTGACCTTCACTGACAATGGGTACTGTCGCGTGAACTTCAACGACCCCGGCAACGGCGCCTTCGCCGCGGCCGCCCAGGTCCAGCAGACGATCATCGTTGGCACGGGAGGCCTGCTGACGCAGGCGACGCTCTCGCTCTTCAGCACCGGGGGCAGTTACGGCAAGAGCCTGGTGCTGCTCTCGAGCGGCGGTTCGGGCACCGGTGCTGTCACCTTCGCCGTCACCACCATCGGCACCGCCGGCTGTTCCATCGCGAGCGGGACCCTCAGCTCTACTCGGGTGGGGACCTGCTCGGTGACCGTCTCCAAAGCGGGTGACGCCACCTACAAATCGGCCACCTCCCTGGCGACCACGGTGTCGATCGCGGCCCACTATCCCAAGAAGCCCAAGGCCTCGCGCGTCGGTTCGTCGGTGTGGACCGGCAAGACCACGGTGACCGAGATCATCGGCGCCGGCTTCTACGGTCGCCCGCGGGTCTCAAGCAACGTCTTTGGCACCAGGGTCGTGGTCACGCGCGACAGCGGACGGGTATTGACCGTCCACGTGACCGTGGCCAGCTCCACCCCGCGTGGCGTGCACACCTTCAGCGTCGTGTTCGCCCACGGGGAACGAACGTCGGTCCGCTACAACCAGCGTTGAGTTATCAGGGTCGCATCGTGCGCCGTTCGCCCACGAGTGCGAACGGCGCACGACGCACCTCCTCGGCTAGAGGTATCTAGAGGTATATAGAAAGTATTGAACGAATCGGGCCGGGCGAAGTGTGGCCGTTCTTCATATTGACGTGAGTCACGTTCACGAGACGGGGATCGCGCGCCGACTCCTTGCTCATAACGACGCGTCGAGCGCTCCTTGATGTTCGGTGGGACGTACCGCTATCGCTGGGCGGGCACCCTTGTCGCGGAGGCCAGCGCGCCAAGTGAGAGGCCGAGACAGAGCGGGGCGTAGTAGAGATGGTCGAGACGGACAAACCTCTCCGAGTCGCTACCGGGCGAGACCAGAGCCGTCTTCCCCAGGAAACCGAGTGCGCTGCGCACACCGAGGACACCGGCCACGCCAATAAGCAGTGATCGTCGAAGGGGCCGAGGCAAGGGAATCACGTTGGCAACCAGCGCCGCGGCGACGGCGAGCGCACCGGCGACCCCAAAGCAGTCCAACGGTGCCGGAACGACCGGACCACCAACCACCGCGTCAGCCAGATCGTCACGACTGCGAAAGGGGAATGATGAGCCCAATCCCCAGGCGACGTGGAGCGCACTCAGCGCGGCCAGTGCCGCGCCTGTTAACCGAGCCGACATCCGCACCGCATCGATCGTAATGCTCGTGCCCGCAAGGGTGAACGGGTGTCGTTCTTTGAGTACCTTCGCGACCGTTACGTGAATGACTTTCGGCCCTAGCAATGCGGACCGCCGGTGGCGATGCTGGCTAGTGGAGTGCCCCATCAACGGAGGGCCAGGGATGTCCAGCACGTACGCAGCGCCTTTGCCCTCTCGGATCAAGGAGAGATGAAGATGACCAAGCCCAGCTATGTGAAGTTCTTCAATGAGTTCGGTATCGAGGACGTGTCGTCGGTCGGAGGGAAGAACGCCTCCCTTGGCGAGATGTACCAGAAGCTCTCCACGCAGGGCGTGCGCGTGCCCAACGGCTTCGCGACGACGGCCCAGGCGTACCGCTACATGCTCCAAGAGAGTGGCGCGGTGGACGAGCTGCACGAGGCGCTCGATGGCCTCGACGCGAGCGACATGGGCGACCTGGCCCGCCGGGCCAAGCGGGCTCGCGAGATCGTGTACGGCTCTCCGATTCCGGACGACCTGGCTGCGCAGATCATTGAGGCGTACCACCAGCTGCAAGCCGAATACGGCGACGACGTGAGCCTGGCGGTGCGCTCTTCGGCGACCGCGGAAGACCTGCCGACGGCCAGCTTCGCGGGCCAGCAAGAGACCTTCCTCAACGTGCGCGGTGAAGAGAGCCTGCTCGACGCGTGCAAGCGGTGTTTCGCGAGCCTGTTCACCGATCGTTCCATCCACTACCGAGTGGACCAGGGTTTCGACCACTTTGACGTGGCCTTGTCGATCGGCGTCATGAAGATGGTGCGTTCGGACCTCGCGTCGTCGGGCGTCATGTTCTCGCTCGACACGGAGTCGGGCTTCCGCGACGTGGTGTTCATCACCGGCGCGTACGGACTGGGCGAGAACGTGGTCCAGGGCGCGGTTGATCCTGACGAGTTCTACGTGCACAAGCCCACCCTGGCCCTGGGCCATCGGGCCGTGCTTCGCCGCCTCCTCGGCGACAAGGCGGTGAAGATGGTCTTCGTCGAGGGCGGGACCAAGACCACCACGCGCAACATCCCCACGCCCAAGGCCGACCGTTCGCGGTTCTGCCTCAGCGACGCGGAGGTCCTCGAGCTGGCGGACAGTGCGGTCGTGATCGAGAACCACTACGGACGGCCGATGGACATGGAGTGGGCCAAGGACGGGCTCGACGGCCAGCTCTACATCGTCCAGTCGCGGCCCGAGACGGTCGCCTCGCAGCGCCAGGCCACCTTGTTGGAAAGCTACGTGCTCGATGGCGTCGGTGACCTCGTCATCGAAGGGCGATCGGTTGGGGAGAAGATCGCCTCGGGTCGCGCGAGGGTGATCGACAGCGTGGCCCACCTCTCCGAGTTCCAGCCGGGCGAAGTCCTGGTGGCCGACTCGACGACCCCGGACTGGGAGCCCGTGATGAAGACGGCGGCGGCTATCGTCACCAATCGCGGCGGTCGGACCTGCCATGCGGCGATCATCGCGCGCGAGCTCGGGGTCCCCGCGGTCGTCGGCACCGGTGAGGCCACGACCACCGTCCTGACCGGTGACGTGGTGACGGTCTCGTGCGCCGAGGGCGACGCGGGGCGCGTCTATCGGGGCGACGTGGGCTTCCACGTGGACCGCAGCGACGTGGGCGACCTGGCGCGCCCGATGACCAAGATCATGGTCAACCTCGGCAATCCGGACCTGGCCTTCAAGACCTCCTTCCTGCCGAACGACGGCGTCGGGCTGGCCCGCATGGAATTCATCATCAGCGAGTCGATCAAGGCCCACCCCATGGCGCTGCTGCACCCGGAGAAGGTCAGCGACCCGAAGGTCCGCGCCGAGCTGGACCGGTTGACGCGGCACTACGAGAGTGGAGAAGCGTTCTTCGTCGAGCGACTGTCCGAAGGCATCGGCACGATCGCGGCGGCCTTTTGGCCACGACCGGTCGTGGTGCGTATGTCGGACTTCAAGTCGAACGAGTACGCGAGCCTGTTGGGAGGCAGTGACTTCGAGCCGACGGAGAGCAATCCGATGATCGGATTCCGCGGCGCGTCGCGCTACGCCCACCCCGCGTACGAGGAAGGCTTCGCGCTCGAATGCAGGGCGATGCTTCGCGTGCGCAACGAGATGGGCCTCACCAACGTCGTGTTGATGGTGCCCTTCGTGCGCCGCGTGGCCGAGGCGGAGTTGGTGATCACTCGGATGTCCGAGTTGGGTCTCACCCGTGGCGAGAACGGCCTGCTGGTCTACGCCATGTGCGAGATCCCCAACAACGTCATCCTCATCGACCGTTTCGCCGAGTACTTCGACGGCTTCTCAATCGGCTCCAACGACCTGACCCAGCTCACGCTCGGCGTCGACCGCGACAGCGAGATCGTCGCCTTCGACTACGACGAGCGCGACCCGGGCGTCATGGAGATGATCCGCCTGGCCGTCGAGGGTTGCAAGCGCAACGGTATCCACTCCGGGTTGTGCGGGCAGGCTCCGTCGGACTACCCGGACGTGGCCGCGTACCTCGTCGAGATCGGCATCGATTCGATGAGCCTCAACCCGGACACGGTGCTCAAGACCACGCGCCAGGTCCTCGAGGTCGAGTCCCGGCTGAGCGCTCCCTTGTCGGCCTCGCCCGAGCGTCGTCTCGACGACGAGGACGATGTGTTCGACCCAGCACTCACCGTGAGCGTGTAGTCGGACTTACGATCCGGTCATCGTGCGTGCCACGCGCAGCAGCGCCTCGGGCACGGGTCGGGGGCCGCTCGAAACGACGTCGATCGGTGAAAGGGTCTGATCGTCGTCGCTCATCGACAGCAATGTCGCAAAGTTACGGTCGTGCACCGCCTCGACGGCCGCGACGCCGCAGCGAGTGGCGAGGAGTTTGTCCGAGGCCGTGGGAGGGCCGCCGCGTTGGATGTGGCCGAGCACGGTCAGGCGGGTCTCGAACCCCGTTCGCTGCGCCAGCTCCTTAGAGACCACCGAACCCGCTGACGCGTCGAGCGAACCGAGGAACGCGCCTTCGAGCGCGCCTTCGGCCACCACCACGACCGACGATGACGAACCGGCGTCGTGGCGTCGACGGATGGCCTTGGCGAGTTCGTCGAAATCAGTCGGAACTTCCGGCAGGCAGAGCGCGTCCGCGCCGGCGGCGAGGCCCGAACACACGGCCAGCCACCCGACGGTGCGTCCCATCACCTCCACGACCATCAGGCGGTCGTGGCTCTCGCCGGTCGTCTGCACGCGATCGATGGCCTCGGTGGCGGTCGCGACCGCCGTGTCGAAGCCGATGCAGCGGTTGGTTCCCGGCACGTCGTTGTCGATCGTCTTGGCGATGCCCACCAGGGGCACGCCGAGTTGGGACAACTTGTTGGCGGCACCCAGGGTCCCGTCGCCGCCGATCACGATGAGCGCGTCGAGTTGATTGGATTCGACCGTGGCGAGAACCGCCGCGACGCCACCCTCATGTTCGTGCGGGTGGTAACCGGCCGTGCGCAAGATCGTGCCACCACTCTGCAGGAGACCTCTGGTCTGGTCCAGGGTGAGCGGTGCGGCGTCGCCGTCGACAACTCCTCGCCATCCGTGGTGGAACCCAATGAAGTCGTCACCGCGGGCGGAGCCCGCCCGCACCGCCGCGCGAATCGCCGCGTTAAGCCCCGCACAGTCGCCCCCGCCCGTCAACAAGCCGATCCGCACGGTGCTCCTTTCGTTGGTGCAACTAGGAAAAGTGTGGCTGACGGCCCTATTTAATGTCAGAGGCGAAGGTCCCTAGCGTCACTTTCGACCTAAAGTTCCCTACTTGGGTCATCCGCCTCTAGCCACGCTCGCCACGAGCGGCAACAATCACGGGGGAGAGAGGTTTCGATGAACGAGTCCAGTGTGCCCGAATTCGAGTCGGAGCCTGCCGACTACCCCACGTCGTGGGAGTTCGACGGCCTGTTGGCGGATGGTGGGGCCGCGCTCATCCGTCCGGTCCGGCCCGGCGACGAAACGTCGCTGGCCGCGCTGCACCTTCCCCAACTTCCTGGCACGACGCGTGCACCGGTCTCGAGCACGCATCCAGCGCTCATCGCGAGCGAGTTGTCGCAGTTCACGTTGGTGGACTATCACGAGCGCATGGCGTTCGTCGCGGTGGCCGCCGACGAGATCGTCGCGTTCGCGGCGTACGCTCACCTGGGCGCACCGGAGTCCGCGGCCCAGGTCGTCTTCGTGGTCGACGACGCCTACCAGCACCGCGGGGTGGCGACCCTGCTCTTCGAAAGCCTGGTGGCCTACGCCTACGCCAAGGGGATCGACCGATTCACGGCCGAGGTCCTGGCGCAGAACACCAAGATGCTCAACGTCCTGGCGTCGAGCGGACTCAACGCCACGAGCGTCAGCGACGGCGAGGTCATCTCGATCGAGATCGATCTGCACCCAACCGCCAAGTACCGCGCCCTCTGCGACGAACGAGATTCCGTGGCCGAAGCCGCCAGCATGACCTCGGTCCTCTGCCCGCGCTCGGTGGCCGTCGTGGGCGCGGGACGCAAACCGGGTGGCGCCGGCCACGAGGTCGTGCGCTCCTTGCTCACGGGTGACTTCTCGGGAACCGTCTATCCGGTCAATCCCTCGGCTCGAGCGATCTGCGGGGTCCCCGCCTTCGCCAACCTTTCGGCGATCCCCGAGCAGGTCGACTTGGCGATCATCGCGGTGCCGGCCAGCGGGGTGCTGGCCGTCCTGGAAGAGGCGGCCGCCAATGGCGTGCGCGCGGTCACCGTCATCACGGCCGGTTTCGCGGAGACCGGTCGGTCGGGGGCCGACGCCGAGGCGCAACTCCTCAAGGTCGCTCGGCGCCACGGCATGCGGATCGTCGGACCCAACTGCCTCGGCCTGGTCAATACCGATCCCGAGACCCGTCTCAACGCGACGTTCACCGGGCTCGATCCGCGGCCCGGGCGACTCGCGCTCGCTTCTCAGTCCGGCGCGGTGGGGATCGTGCTGGCCGAACAGGCCAGTGCGGCCGGGCTGGGGATCTCTAATTTCGTGTCGGTGGGCAACAAGCTCGACGTGACCACGAACGACCTGCTCTGCTTCTTCGAGCGTGACGAGCGCACGTCGGTCATCGCGCTTTACCTGGAGTCCTTCGGCAATCCCCGGAGGTTCGCGCGAATCGCCCGTCGAGTCGGTGCGCACAAGCCGATCGTCGTCCTGAAGGCCGGTCGAACCTCGGCGGGGGCGCGCGGCGCGCGTTCGCACACGGCCGCCGCGGCCTCGCCGGAGGTGACGGTGACCGCGCTGTTGAAGAGCGCCGGGATCATCAAGGTCGACCGCCTCGAGGAGATGCTCGACGTGTCGGCCATCCTGCTGACGGGACGACTGCCGGGAGGCCGGCGCGTGGCGCTGGTCGGAAACTCCGGCGGCCCGCTCATCCTGGCCGCCGACGCGTGCGAGGCCGGAGAGCTCCTGGTCCCGGAACTGAGCGAGCCGACCCGGAACAAACTCAAGGAGATCCTCGTGCCGGCGGCGGCGCTGGCCAACCCGGTCGACCTCACCGCGGACGGGACCGGACTGAGTCTGGCGATGTCCATCGAGATCGCCCTCAACGACGACATGATCGACGCGGTCATCGTGGTGGTGACCGACCTCGTCGCGCTCAAGTCGACCGACGCGCGCGCCGCGATCGCCCGCGTAGCCGCACGCTCGGACAAGCCGGTGGTCGCGTGCCTCATGGGGACCGAACCACCGTCCGCCGCGCAAGCCTCCTCGCTCTTCGCGGAAGTGCCGTCCCCGGAGCGGGCCGCGGCGGCGCTCGACCACGTCTGTCGCTACGCGCAGTGGCGACGCAACATCCAGCCGGTCCCCCAGGAATCCGGTCAGCTCCTCGGTAACGCCACGATCCGCGAGATCGTGGCCACCACGTTCGAGGAGAATAGTGAGGGCGGCTGGCTCGAACTCGAAGAGGCGGCCCGCCTGCTCGAAGCGTGCGGCGTGCCGGTTTTGGCGACCCGTGCCGCCGACAGCGCGGACGAGGCGGCCGACGTCGCCACCGTGATCGGTTTTCCCGTGGTACTCAAGGCGCGCTCCGGCGCACTGGTGCACAAGTCCGACGTGGGCGGGGTGGTCCTCAACTTAGGGAGTGCCGACGCGGTTCGCGCCGCGTACCAGGACATGTCGGACCGGCTCGGTTTGTCGATGGGCGGGGCCGTCATCCAGGCCATGGTGCCTTCGGGCGTCGAGGCGATCATCGGGCTGGCGGTCGACCCTAGCTTCGGCCCGGTGGTGATGGTTGGTCTCGGCGGGGTGATGACCGACCTTCTCGGGGACCACGCCTTCGCCGTGCCACCTCTAGATCCTTGGACCGGCGACGCGATGGTGGCGTCGCTACGCGCGGCCCCGCTGCTCGACGGCTACCGCGGCG
>Ga0187887_10002754_pt1 | contig 13907 bp, 16 predicted proteins | sample June2016WEW_7_10_FD_132977 | JGI IMG/M metagenome (GOLD analysis project Ga0187887, IMG submission 132977) | Peatland microbial communities from SPRUCE experiment site at the Marcell Experimental Forest, Minnesota, USA - June2016WEW_7_10 | ecosystem: Environmental > Terrestrial > Soil >...
CGACGAGGAGATCGCCGCTGAACTGGGACTTTCCGTCGCCGAGTACCAGCAATGGCTGGTGGATCTTCGCGGCGTCTCTCTGGGCAGCCTGGACATCATCGAGGACGGCGAAGAAATCAGCCTTCTGAAATTCATTTCGGGCGACGAGCAGGAATCGCCCGCGCGCATCCTGGAGCGTTCCGAGCTGGAGCGCGTGATCATGGCCGGTATCAACAAGATGCCCGAGAACGAGCGTACCGTGCTTAGCCTCTATTACAAGGAAGAACTAAACCTGCGCGAGATCGCCCCGATCATGAATCTCCATGTTACCCGCGTCTCGCAGTTGCGGCTACAGGGTATCTTACGGCTCCGCGCGTACATCGAGAAGAAGTGGCCAAGCCGGAAGGGAATTTACTGACGCCATGAACGGTCCCGAGCGTACTCAGCTAGCCGCCGAACTCGCCCGCGAATGGACGACCAGCCTGCGCACAGCCGTGGAGATGATGGCGCAGCAGCCACTCACCGCGCAGTCCTCCCCAGCCGATCCGGAAATGGCGGCACAAGCCGGTGAACTGCCCGCAATCGAGTACCTCTTCAGTCATGCGTCCACAGCGCCACTGCGCATTTCGACGCCGAGTGACACCAGCGCCGGCATCGCCAAAGTGGTTCTCACGGCGAGCGGCATTGAGGAATTTGACGAGAATCTGCTGAAGGAGACGTGGCAGGAGATCCTGACTCAGACGGCCAGTGGGCTCGCGCAGCACGCTGGGATGCGCTTCGGAACGCCGGTGAGCAACGGCGTCGCCGCGGAAGCATCGGGGACGCTCACAGACGGCATAGCCGCAATCGTCACGCTGTCGATGGGCGGAACGGAGTTCGAGCCGTTATTCATCAGCTTCCCCTGGGCTTTCCTGGACGCTCTTGCGCTGCAGGAAGACAGTGACGATGCCGAACCGGGCCAGGAGGCCGCGGTCGTTTCGCCGGAAAAGCAAGGCCAGAGCGCAGTTCCTCCCGCGCTCGATCTGCTACTCGACGTCGAAATGCCAGTGAGCGTGTCCTTCGGCCGTACCTTTCTGCCGGTTCGCGATGTCCTGAAACTGGCCACTGGCTCGATCATCGAGCTGGACCGTCCCGTTAATCAATATGTCGAAGTGGTGGTCAATAATTGCGTGATCGCCCGAGGGGAAGTTGTGGTGATCGACGGCAACTATGGTGTGCGCATCCACGAAATCATAAGCCGCGGCGAACGCCTGTCTCTGCAGCATCTGACCGGTACGAATCCATACCAGCCAACGAGGATCAGCGCATGAGCGTCTTCGAACAGATTCTTCTCAGCCCCGGGCTGCCTTACGTGCTGCTGGCGGCGGGCCTGATCGCGTGCATCGTGCTGTTCATTTCGTTGAAGCTCGAAATCCGAAGGAAGCCGGGCGGCTCAAACGGCAATGTCGAAGAAACCGTGGACGGCCTAAGCGCCGCTTTCGAGCAGATTCGCGCGCGTCTGGAGGACGCCATGCAACCGCCGCCGGCTCCCACGGTCTGGTCCGGGAACGCGTCGGTCAACCTGAATCGCCGCGGCCAGGTGCTTCGTTTATTCAGGCGGGGCGACACCCCCCGGCAAATTGCCTCCGCCCTCAGCATGCGGCAGGGCGAAGTGGATCTCATTATAAAGATTCACCGAATGGTACTTAACAGCGTGGGCGCCAGGGCCCCGGAATCGCTCTAAAACGGAGGATCGATCAGCGATATAGCCATATGAACTCGTTTAGAGATGGAGGCGACGGACTATGAGAATCGATCCGGCCAACAGCGGCGGTGTCAACGGCGCAGGCAACACCTCGGAGCCGAGGACTGTTACGAATGCACCTTCGGCCGCCCGGCAGTATCAGGCCGGCGGCGCCGATCAGGATCAGGCGTATTTGTCGAGCGCGAGCGACCTTGTTTCGCTTTCCGCGGGTTCGGTCTCTTCCACGCGCCAGGCAAAGATCGACAGCATTTCCCAGCTTCTGCAGAGCGGCCAGTACAACGTGGATGCGGGCCAGGTGGCCAGCGCCATGGTGGACAGCATGTTGCAGGGCGGCTGACCAATGGATTGAAACATGGCGAAGGAACAGGCGCTGCGCTCTCTGGAAGAAGCCGACGACAATCTTCGCCGTGCCATCGCGTACCTGGTGGCCATGCGCTTCGATGCGCCGGGATGTCCGGGAGCGCTCAGCGAGGCCGCCGGGAAACTCCGGCTGGCGACAAGCGGCGGCTTTTCCAATGTCGATCGAAGCGAGTTGGCAGGCGTAGTACAACGCATCCGGATGCATGCCGCACGTGTCCAGGCGCTGCTTGATTCCGCGGCGGCCCTCTATTGCGGCTGGGTTTCCTCCGCGGTGACCGGTCCTCCGTCGTACGCGCCCGACGGCCAATTGCTTCGCGATGAAGGCCGCGGCCGAGTGACGCTGAACGTTTAGCAAGAGAGCATTCCATGGGTAATCTCCTCGCCTCCCTGAACCTGGCAGCCAACGCGATGGATGTGGTGGAACAGGCCGTGGGAGTGCTCCAGAACAATGTGACGAACGCGTCCACGCCGGGCTACGTGCTGCAAACCCCGACGATGGTGGCTGCTTCGTTCGACCCGCAGACGGGCACCACCGGAGGCGTGCTGTTCGGCCCGGTCCAGAGCTCGCAGAACAATTACGCCGAACAGGCCGTACAAACGCAGAATTCCTTGTTGGGCACCGCGACGCAGGCGGCTTCCAGCCTCAGCTCGCTGCAGGGTAATTTCGATGTGTCCGGCAACAGCGGCATCCCGGCGGCCCTGAGCAGCCTGTTTTCGGCTTTTTCCGCGTGGAGCACTTCGCCGAACGATGCTTCGGCCGAACAAACCGTGATGACGGCGGCACAGCAGGTTACGGAGGCGTTTAACGACACCGCTTCCAGCGTCACCCAGTTATCTACGCAAACCAATCAGCAACTCCAGGACACGGTCAACCAGATCAATGCGCTTTCGGCGCAGATCCAGCAGATCAATGTGCAGATCCGCAACGGCGGGGGCAAAGACGTGGGTCTGGGCGCTCAGTTGAACACCGATCTGCAGTCGCTTTCGAATCTCACCAGCATCAGCGTCCAATATCAGAACGATGGAACGGTGGACGTGCTTATGGGCGGCCAGACGCCCCTGGTGATGGGAACCACGCAGGACCAGCTCAGCGTCTCCTTCACCACGCCGGCGCATCCCGCGAATCCGCAAGCGCCCCCCACGGCCACCATCACAAATTCCGACGGGCAGGACGTCACCAGCACCATCAGCCAGGGAACGTTGGCGGCGCTGCTCACATTCAGCAACAGCACCCTGGCGGGAGTCATGGGCGATTCGCAGAACGCGGGCAGCCTCAATCAACTGGCGTCGGCTCTGGCGAACGAGGTGAACAACATCGTTACGCCGGCCTCAGGCATCCCGTTATTCACGACGTCGGGCGGCGCCACCGCGGCCGCGCAGACTCTGGCCGTGAACCCTAACATGACCGCCGCGCAACTGGTGGCGTCGAACGCGGCCTCGAGCAACGGAACCGCCGATGCGCTTGCTGCCCTCAGCACCGCGCCGGATCCCGTGCTGGGGATTGGCTACACCGATTTCTATTCGAACATCGCTTCCGGCATCGGCCAGCAGGAATCCACCGCTTCCGCCAATCAGACTACCCAACAGGACTTGTACAGCCAGGCGCAGAACGCGCTTTCGCAGGTATCGGGCATATCGCTGAACCAGGAAGCTTCGCAGATGGTCCAGTTTCAACAGGGCTACGAAGCGTCGGCGCAAACCGTCACGACAATTAACGACATGCTTACGGCCCTTCTGGAGATGACCAATGGCGTTATCTAGGATGGCGGGAAGGTGACCGATGCTTAAGGGAATCGGCGCGGACAATTACACATTCGTCACGAATCTGAACAACATCGAAAACCAGATCAACGTGACCACCCAGCAGATCAGCTCCGGGATCGACGTCAATCAGGCGTCCGACAACCCCGCTGCGGTGGGTCCCATTCTGAGCCTGCAGTCGGCCATCGATCGCGTGACCCAGGTGCAAACCAACCTGAGCACCGCGAATGCCGTGGCCAACACCGCCGACAGCGCGCTGCAGACGGCCAACAGTATCGTCAATCAACTGACCACCATCGCGGCCCAGGGCGCCACCAGCACCACCTCCGCGACCACGCGCACTTCGCTGGCGCAGCAGGTGGAGGAACTCGAGCAGCAGCTTGTCTCCATCGCCGACACGACGGTGCAGGGCAACTACATTTTTGGCGGCGATAACCAGTCCATTCCTCCGTATACATTTGACGGAACCAACCCGCCGGTGGCCGGGGTCGCCAACCCAACAAACACGGGAGTCATCACCGATGCAGACGGGAACACCATCGTTCCCATCCCCACGGCGCAGCAAATTTTCGACTCGCCCTCGGGTAGCCTTCTTCAGGCTGTGGACTCGCTTCGCGTGGCCCTGCAGAACAATGATCAGGCCGGTGTAACCACCGCGGCCACCTCGCTCAGCACGGCCGACACCCAGTTGAACCTCGGGGCGCAGACTGTCGGCGCGAGCGAGGACTGGATCAACAACGCCACCACCAACGCGTCGCAACTGCTGACCACGCTGAAATCGCAGTTAAGCGGACTCCGGGACACAGACATCGCCGCCGCGTCCACGCAGCTCACGCTGGATCAAACCGCCTACGAGGCGGCCATCTCCGCCCAGGCGAATATTCCTACGAAGACCTTATTCGATTTCATGGGATGATCAGCGAAACCGCCCGGGAAGCCTCAGTGTCATTTCAGCGAAAATCCACCCCGCGCTCCGCGATACGAATGTCAGGAGCCACTCGAGAAATGAGCGCCGCACAATACGCGGGACGAATTCTGGATGCATGGAATCACGCCGATTATGGGCAGTTTGAAGCAGAGCTGGAACAGGCGGCTGCGCGCTGCCAGATCGAACATCCGCTATCGGTCCTGGAAGACGAGCGCCGCGAACTGCTGGAGAGCGTGGTGATCAATCTGCGCCTTTTGCGCGGCGAAAACGGGGACTGGCAGATCCAGCGAATGAAGGCGCCGATGGACCTGCTGCGCCATCTGCGGCATGTTGGAACCCGCTGAAATCCGCGGCGCCTCAGCCGGCCGCCAGTCCGTCCAGCATTGCGGCTCGCTTTTTCGCGCTGTCCACGAGCTGTCCGCGGAACTGGGGCCGTCCGTTGAGAATTATGTCCACGGCGTGATCCACCGGAAGATCGAACGCAAGCACATCTCCCGCCCGCAGAGCCACCAGATCGCGCGCATGGATGTTTTGAGCGGGCAAACGCACGTCCACCTCCACTCGCGACGGCTTGATCAATTCCAGAACGCGCCCCTGTTCATCCGGCGTCGATTCCGCCTTGCGCACAGACCATTGCTGGTCGAACTTCTGGCGCATCATTTTAATCATCAGCGAGGGCATGGCGATGTTCATCAGGCCCGCGCTTTCGCCGATGCGCATTTCAATGCCGACGGCGACGACCGCCTCGTTCGGCGCCATCACCTGCAGGAACTGCGGTTCGGTGTCCACCGATTGAATGGTGAAATCGATGTTCGTGACGGTCTTCCAGGCCTCGCGAAGGTCATGCAGCACGATGCGCAGCAGCCCGTCCATGAGGTTTTGCTCGATCTCCGTCACTTCGCGCTGGATGCTGGTGGAGACCTTGCCGGTGCCGCCCAGCAGAATCTCGAGAATCGGGAATACCAGCGTCGGGTTGAGCTCCAGCACCGCGTTCCCTTCGTACGGCTTCAGACCGAGCGAAGCCATACAGGTGGGCGATGGAAGTCCCTCCAGAAACTCGGCGTAGGACAACTGTTCCACGCTCACCAGGTTCACCACAAGGTACGTACGCAGATAGGCGGAAAGGCTCGAGACAATGCTGCGGACGAAGTTTTCATGGAGCAGGTAAATGGCGCGGAGTTGCGACTTGGCGATGCGGTCCGGCCGGCGGAAATCGAAGACATTGACCTTCTGGCGGGCGGCGTCGCCTGCGCCATCCGGAAGAGTGTTCTGAAATACGGCGTCGATTTCCTGCTGGGAGAGTTGTCGTTTCACGGTGTTCTCATGCTGACCTGCAATCGGCAGGCCACGCCGGTGCGCAGGTCAACCTTGCCGCCTCGCGCCGAATGGCGAGCCAGGTGCTGTAAGCAACCGCGACACGCCGGCGACAACCCGGCCTCGGCAAGACACTCATGATCCGTCTGACACGCCTGAACCGCGTTCCGCTGGTGGTCAACTCCGACCTGATCGAGCATATTGAAACCACGCCCGACACCGTCATCGCCCTCACCACCGGGCAGAAATTCATGGTGCTGGAGACGCCGGATCAGGTGGTGGATCGCGTGGTGGCGTTCCGGCGGGCCATCCATAGCGACCCTCTGAAAGCATTGGAAAACAGGAGCGAGGCGGACGCCGGCGCCGCGGCTGTGAGCTCCGCGGACTACGAATGGCCGAGAAACCAGTAGCGAACCCGGAAGAAGGCAAGGGGAAGGGAAAAGCCGCCAAGTCCGGCGGCATGAAGCCCGATCTCGCTACCATAGGCGGCTTCGCCGTGGCCTTTGGCGGCATTCTGGGCGGCATGATGCTGGAAGGCGGGAAGCTCGGCGAAATACTCCAGTTCACCGCCGGCATGATCGTGGTTGGCGGTACCTTCGGCGCGGTGATGATCACCACGCCTTTGTCACTTCTGTTTGCCGCCGTCAAAAAATTGCCGCTGGTTTTTCTGGAGCGCTCGGGTTCCACTTCCGATGTCGTGGAAGAGATCCTCGGCTATGCCACACGCGCAAGAAAGAACGGCATTGTCTCGCTGGAGTCGGACATCGACAAGATCGGGGATCCGTTCCTGAAAAAGGCCCTGTCTCTGGCAGTGGATGGCACCGATTTGCAGGATCTGCGACGCATGATGGAACTTGAGCTGCACCTTGAGGAGCAAAGCGGCGAAGCCGAAGCGAAGGTGTTCGAAGCCGCTGGCGGATACTCTCCCACTCTCGGCATTATTGGCGCGGTGCTCGGACTCATACAGGTGATGAAGCATCTGGAGAATATCGAAGAAGTGGGCAAGGGCATCGCGGTGGCTTTCGTCGCCACCGTGTACGGCCTGCTCGTGGCGAACATTATCATGTTGCCCGCCGCCAATAAGCTGAAGGCTCGCCTGCAGGATTCCATTCGCACGAAGGAAATGATGCTGGAAGGGGTCTGCAGCATCGCCGAGGGACTGAATCCTAAACTGATCCGAAGCAAACTCGAGGCATACCTGCGCGAAGAAATGGAAGCCGAAGCGAAAAAGAAAAAGCCGAAAGAGGCCAAGGCCGCGGATGCAGCCAAGGGCGCTGCCGCGGCGCCCGCCGCCGCGCGATAACCGTCGATGCGCAAGAAAAAACCACCAGCGCACGAGAATCACGAACGCTGGCTGGTCTCCTACGCCGATTTCATTACCCTCCTGTTCGCGTTTTTCGTGGTCATGTACGCATCGTCGCAGGCCGATAAAGGCCGGGCAAAAGCAGTCTCCGAAGCGGAGGAGAAGGCCCTCGAAGACGGCAAGATGCCCACCATCGCGGCGATCCTCGGCGGCACCGTGGACGACAAGGGGAAAGGGAACGACGCGATGAAGGGGCCAGCGATAAAGGCCAAGGAGCCCGATAAGAAGCCTCCCGAGAAAAAGCCTCCCGAGAAAAAGCTGGATGACCTGATGCCCCCCATGAAGGTGCTCACTCTCGACCTCAAGAACGAAATCGATAAGGGCAAATTGCAGATCAGTCTGGAGCCTCGCGGTCTGGTCATAAGCCTGAAGGAAGCCGCCTTCTTCGGCTCCGGCGACGACGCCATCCGGACTTCCTCGTATCCGATCATCGCCAAGCTCGCCACCGTGATTGGCAAGCTCAACAACCCGCTGCGCCTCGAAGGCCACACCGATTCGATTCCCATCAATACGGCCAGATTTCACAGCAACTGGGAACTCTCGGCGGCGCGCAGCATCGCCATGCTGGAACTGTTGAGCACAAAGTTCAGGGTCGATCGGCAACGCATGGCCATCGTTGGCTACGCGGACACAACTCCGGTGGATACCAACGATACCGAAGAAGGCCGCGCGCGCAATCGGCGCGTCGATATTGTCCTCGTCAGCCCGGCCGGAATGCGCGCGGAACCGGAACAAGCCGTGACGGTGCACCCGCCGGCGGCGGCGACAGGCGCTCCGCCAACCGGTAAGGTCCCAAACAATCCGGCGCCAGCCACGAAAGACACGCAGAAAGGGGCTACCGGACATGCCTGAGTGCCGCACCCGGTACTTCGAAGCTCTGGATTACACCGAAGACAGCGTGATACGCCTGCCTAACGGGTTGCCGGGCTTTGAGCAGGAACGCGAATTCATTCTCATCGACCGTCCTCTGAACCGGCCGCTCGTGTTTGTTCAGAGCCTGCGCACGGCCAGTCTGTGTTTTGTCGCCCTGCCGATTCTCTCGATCGATGCCGGCTATCGGTTGTCCATCTCCGGCGAAGATCTGGATGTGCTCGGACTCGATCCATCGCGGCAGCCCCATGTTGGGAACGACGTCGCCTGTCTCGCCATCATCGCGATCGGAGAAGACCGCTTGATGACGGCTAATCTGCTCTCGCCACTGGTGATCAACCTGCGCAACTGCGTTGCCGTACAGGCCATTCAACCGAGCTGCAATTACAGTCATCGGCATCCGCTTCTCAGCGCCGAAACGGTGCCGGCATGCTCGTAGTGCGGCGGCGCGCAGGCGAATCCGTTCTGATTGGCGGCGACATCGAAGTTGTTGTCCTCGAAGCGGGCCAGAACCGCGTGAAGCTGGGTATCATGGCGCCGCGCGAGGTTCTCGTTTTTCGCAAGGAACTCGAACTGACGCGCGAACAGAACCGCGCTGCCGCGGTCACGGACGCTCTGTCGCTCTCGCGTCTGGCTGGAGCGCTGAGCGCGCTGGGGCGTCGAGATTCTGACAGCGGCGCGGTGGAACAGCTCACCGATGCAACAACTTGCGACGCCTCCGCCGGTGATCCCGATGGCCGCTGACCTGCTAATCGACTCGTGGTGAACAAACGCGCTCATCACGCGCCGCCGCGTGCGAACACGAATCGCCTCGCGCACCGCCTGAACGAAGCCGTGGTTGCGATTCGCAGCGGCAGCTACGCCCATGCGGAGCACCTGCTGCGGAGGCTGGCTGCCGATTATCCTTCCAACGCGCAGATCCTCACCGCCCTCGGCCGTTTCCTGAAGGACCATTGCCGATACTCCGAGGCGGTTACCGTGTTACGGCGCGCGGCGGTGTTAATGCCCGGCAGCGCGGCACACTGGTGCGATCTGGGCGCGGCTTGCCAGGACAACGAAGACGTCGCGGGAGCGTTGCAGGCTTACAGCCGGGCCATGGAGATCGATCCGCGTCACTGGCAGGTTTATCAAAACCTGGGCTGCGTGCTGGAGATCCGGAAAGACTACGCCCAGGCCGAACGTTTCTACAGGCAATGCACTGAACTCAAACCCGATTGCGCGATGGCGTGGGTTGGCATTGGCCGCGTATCAGTGGAATTGCACAAGCTCGCGGAATCGGTGGCCGCATACATGGAAGCGGTCCGTCTTCAGCCGACGGCCGAAATCTATTGCGATCTCGCGCAAACGCTTTACCTTCGAAATCGCTTCGATGCGTCGCTTGATGCCGCGCGTCACTCCATCCGGCTGAACCCAAAGCTGACCCTTGCCCATTGCCACGCCGGCCGGGCGTTGCTCAAGTTCGGAGCGCTCAGCGACGCGCTAAAGGAGTATGAAGCCGCGTTGGCGGTGGACCCGGAGTGCGTGGAAGCCATGGTCGGGTTCGCGGGAATTTCCGCCCAGTTCTGCCGAAGGGAAGAGTCCCTTGGCTGGTACGTTCGTGCTTTGCAGCGCGAGCCCCATCGTCAGGGCACCCACTCCGGCCTTTTGTTCACTCTCTCCGCGGGAGGCGCGGCGTCACACCGGGAAATTCTCGACGCTCATAAGGGATGGGCGCTGATGCACGGCGCGGGCGTTCGCGTGTTCGAGCACTCGGTGGAGCACCAGGACCCGGCACGAAAACTGCGCATTGGGTTTGTGTCAGGCGATTTCTACGACCACCCCGTCCGTTTCTTTATTGCGCCGATCCTGCGCGGACTGAATCGCGAACACTTCTCCGTCGTGTGCTACTACAACTCCTCCTACAGCGACTTCGCCACAGAACAGCTCCGCGCGCTGGCCGATGAATGGCGCCCATGCCTGACACTGAAAGACGACCAACTTGCCGAGTGCATTCGGGGCGACGGAATCGACATTTTGGTGGATCTCTCGGGACACACCTCAGGTAATCGCCTTCCCGTGTTCCTGCGAAAGCCCGCTCCGGTGCAGGCTACTTATCTCGGATATTCCGACACAACGGGTCTGCCGACGATGGACTACTGGATCACGGACTGGGTTCTCCATCCTTTTGATACACAACATCTCACCAGCGAACGAATCTGGCGGCTTCCCCGCTGCTGGATCATTTATGAACCGCCCGCAAACGCACCTGCGGTAGCCGATCGCAGCACTGCCAGCGGTCCGATCACGTTCATCGCGTCCAACGCGCTGCAGAAAGTGGGTCCGGAATCGATCGCGTTGTGGGCGAAAGTGCTTGCAGCAGTTCCCGATTCGAAGCTGATCCTGAAAGCCCGGAACATGTCCGGCCCGGGGGAGCAGGCTATCATCGCCGATCGTCTGAGCAAGGCAGGGGTGGCCGCCGAGCGTGTAACGCTGATGGGCCAGGTGCAGACCCGGCGCGAATACCTGCAGTTGTACGGCCACGCGGACATTGCCCTGGACACAACGCCATATTCCGGCGGCACCACCACCGCGGAGGCGCTGTGGATGGGAGTCCCGGTAGTAACGCTGCGCGGCGAGCGAATGGTCAGCCGGATGAGCGCGAGCCTGCTGAGTTCGGTGGGTCTTGAGGAACTCGTCGCCCGGGACACCGATGACTACGTGCGCATCGCCGCCGGCCTCGCTGACGACGCGGCGCGGCGGGCTTACCTGCGGACTGAACTGCGGCCGCGACTGGCCGCGTCACCACTGTGCGACGGCCCCGGCCTCGCCGATCATTTTGGGCAGGCCCTCCGCCAGATGTGGATTGCATGGTGCACGGGCAAACAACAGGAGATCAACCAATGAATCTTCATCTCGGTTGCGGCAGGAAGCACATACCTGGATTCGTTCACGTCGACATCGAGCCCTTTCCTCACGTCGACCACGTGAATCCCGCGGAGCGGCTCGATTTCATAGAGAACAACACGGTCGATCTGATCTATGCTTGTCATCTGCTGGAGCATTACGGGCGGCATGAAGTCCGCAACGTCCTGGCAGAATGGCATCGCGTACTAAGACCGGGAGGGATCCTGCGTTTGGCGGTGCCCGATTTTGCTGCCGTGTGCCACATGTATGACAGCGAAGGTCTGAAAGACGGCTACAGTGGCCTTGTTGGTCTGGTTTGCGGAGGGCAGCGCAATTGCGCGGACTTCCATAAGATCGTATTTGACGAGGCGTTCCTCACATGCCTTCTCAAGAAGACCGGCTTCCGCCACGTTCGTCCATGGGACTGGAGAACCACCGAACACGCAATAATCGACGACTACTCACAGGCGTACCTGCCTCACCTGGACAAAGAAAACGGCAGCCTCATGAGCCTCAATCTTGAAGGCATCAAGTGATTGCCGAGGAACTGCACTCTATGCGTGTCTCCGACGAGCGCGCCAATTCTGAATTTTCCCTGGCTGCCGTGAAGGCCGCCAGCCGCTGGCTCTCCGCGCACGCGCACAATGTCAACTCGCAAGCCGGCGAAGACGGAATCGTTGAGAAGGCGCTCAGCTTGTTGCCTGACCTGAGCCACTGGTGCGTGGAGTTTGGCGCCTGGGACGGCCGGTATATGAGCAACACCTTCAATCAGGTGGACCACCATGGATCGAACGTCGTGCTGATAGAAGGAGACCAGCGCAAATACCGAGAGCTTTGTTCGTCGTATCCGCACGCGGACCGCGCCGTCTTTATTCATTCCTATGTCGGCTGGTCGGCCGACAACAACCTGGACCGGCTTCTCGCGCCACATCCGGTTCCCGAGAGTCCCGACCTCCTGTCGATCGACGTCGACGGCAACGATTACCACATCTGGCAGGCCACCACACGCCTTCGCCCAAAGCTGGTGCTGATCGAATACAACCCCACGATGGCCAACTGCCTGGATTTCGTTCAGCCCGCCGACGCCGGCTGCAACCAGGGCAACAGCCCCGCCGCTTTGGTCCGCCTTGGCAAAGAAAAAGATTACGAACTGATTGCCGCAACCCGGTTGAACCTCCTGTTTGTGGACCGCCGGTATTACAGCCTCTTTCGCATTCCGGATAATTCCCTGGAGGCGATGCGCGACGATCCACCCGATCATTTGTTTTGCGGCTACGATGGAACGGTATTCGTGCATGGCGCGGTGGGAGCGCGTTGGCACCGGCTGTGGCTTTCAAAGGCTAATGTGCAGGTCCTTCCGCTCTTTTTGCGGCGTTATCCCCCAACCTACAGCCACTTGCAGAAAACCATCCTGAACTTGTGGCGCTGGTTTCGCGACCCTTCCAGCCAGCGCGTTCCCGCCGAGCCGAACCACATAGCCGAAGAACGCCGGCGCAGGAACTCCCAGCCACAAGGGAGATAACCAGCGGTCCGAAGGGGCCCGCATCGGTGGACTGGTACCCGCGCCGCAGTAGTTTCAAATCCGCCCCGTCAACACACCCCAGGTTGAAAAAAACTAGAATCCCGCTGGCGCGGCGCGAAATAACTATGACGGTCAAATAGAACAAACGGCCGCGCCCGGCAGGGACGCCGGGTATCTCAATATAGGGACGTAGACGACACATGGGCAGCTTTATTTCGCTTCAAACGAACGTGACCTCGCTGCTGGCGCAGCAGGATCTGAACGTTAACGATGCATTTCAGAACAACACGATTCTGCAATTGTCATCCGGCTACCGCATCAACAGCAGCGCGGATGACCCGGCGGGTCTCGCCGTAGCGAATCAGTACAGCAGCGACATTGCCGAGGCGCAGCAGGGCGTGCGCAACGCCAACGACGGACTGAGCCAGTTGCAGATCGTCGATGGTGGTTTGGGCAATATTTCCACCATTCTGAACCAGTTGAAGACGCTGGCCACGGAATCGGCCACCAGCACCTTCACCGGTGACCGCGGCACCCTGAACCTGGAATATCAGTCGCTGGTGTCGGAAGTCACCCGCCAGGCGGACAACATCCAGCTCAATGCCGGCGGCAATCTGAACACGCAGCTGAGTGTGTACATTGGCGGCAACCGTACCAGCAACGTGGCCGGCACGGGCATCGTGAAGATCGACCTGAGCGGATCGGCGAACGCAGTCGACGCCACTTCGCTCGGTCTGCAGGGAACCACAGTGATCGGCGGCGGCACCTCCTTCAACGCCACCAACGTCGTCACCAATCTGAGCAACGCCAACGCGCTGTTCAACATCGCCGTGGGCACGGGCACCAATGCCGGCGATGAAACATTCGCGGTGACATACGCTACCGCGGCGGGCACCGTGGCCACGTCCACCATCAGCGTCCCGGCGACCGCGACCGGTGTCACTGGTTCACAGTTTGTGACCTCCGTCAACACGGCCCTTACCAACGCCGGAATCACCGGTATTACGGCGCAGATCGGAGCAAACGGCGATCTGCAGTTCAGCGGCGGCAATCTGCTGTCGGTTGCAGCCGGCACCTCCGGCACTGCTCCAACGGACCTTGCCGTCACCAGCGGCGCAACGCTGCTGAACGGCGCGAACTATCAGGCCACCAGCACCTTTACGGGAATCGCCGTCGCCACGGA
>Ga0187887_10002755_pt1 | contig 13904 bp, 15 predicted proteins | sample June2016WEW_7_10_FD_132977 | JGI IMG/M metagenome (GOLD analysis project Ga0187887, IMG submission 132977) | Peatland microbial communities from SPRUCE experiment site at the Marcell Experimental Forest, Minnesota, USA - June2016WEW_7_10 | ecosystem: Environmental > Terrestrial > Soil >...
AAAATGTGAAAGAACAGGTCGCGGTTGAAGGGAGTGATCTGACCAGCCGCTATGTGATGCCTTATCAGGTGGTAGGGTGAAACGAAGTAACGCGTTCGCGTGGCGATGCTCGCATACAATCCAAAAGCCCAAGTGGCGGCGAGCAGGAACGGCCAAGTCATGAACGCGGTACGGACAATAGTGCCGTACCAGCGGCCATCAAGTAGCCTGCTCACTCCGGGGAATGACAACCAGTCGCTGAGCCAATATCCTAGGCTGATGCTGCCCAGGGTCGCGATCAGCAAAAGAAAGACACTAAATCCCTCAGGTTGGTTGGTTGGCGCTGCGGTTGCGGCGGCGGCAAGTCCGCATGTCAAATGCTGGCTGGCCGGACCGATCTCGGTTTGGTAATGCTTTGAGATCCGGTAATTGCCCGGGTGCAGTACTGCCACGACGTTCCTGACAGCCTCTTTTTCGGCATCAGTCGCCTGGTGCAGCAGCGCGCCGAAAGCGGCAATGATCCACTCGTCGCGGCGCGACGGCTGCAGGCCATCGGAGACGAGCGCGGCGACCATACGGCGGTGGCCGTAGAGCAGGAGATCGGTCGACCAATTGAACGGCCCGCGCTGCTGCGTCGTAAGCAGGACGATATGCTCAGCGTGCTTGACCAGATCGGCTTCGTCATAGGGCGAGTTTGCGGCACCGAGCGTCACGCGGGCGAATAACAGGGCCGCCGCCTGCCATTGCCGCAGCTTCATGGCCTGTTCGGCGAGCACCATGACGCGGAAGACATCGTTGTCGTTTCTATTAGCCTCGGCGGCAAGGGTCTCCGACAAAGTGTCGGAAGACGCTGCGAGCCGGTCTAGCAGGCTGGGATAGTTGAACTGCTGTGCCACCATGGTGTCCGCTCCCCCCAAACCCAAGCGCATCTTGCGCGTGTAGTGTAGCGGAATGCATTGTCAGACAGGAAATGATTTCCACGATAAAATGACGGCGTGGGAACGGGAACGCCCGGCATCGGCGCGGGATCGTGCGATAAGCCCCGACCGCCCGGCAGCACGATTGTCGCCGGCGAAAGCGAGGTAAACAAAATGCTGAAAAGCCCGCGGCAATTTTATGCGCAAAAGCCTCCGCTGAGCGACGAATAAACGTTATTTTTAGCGTGTTATTTAAACTGATCTTAGACCCTCACGCTTAAGGTCACGAGATACGGCGGGAGACAGGGCCCGTCGGACGAAAACAAAATTGACTTGGGAAAGGCGTCACAATGAAAGCCGTCGCTAAGACGGTCGAGCCCGCCGATCGTGAGGCGCGCTTCGACCACATCCGGCCGCACTACCTCGAGGCATTGACCTTGGTGGAGCGCTTGCACCGGCGTTTACTCGACGTCATCAAGGACGAATTCGATCGCCGCGGCCGCGCCGACATCAATTCGGTCCAGGCGTTGTTGCTGTATAATATCGGTGACAAGGAACTGACCGCCGGCGAACTGCGCACGCGCGGCTACTATCTCGGTTCTAACGTCTCCTACAATCTCAAGAAGCTCGTCGAGATGGGCTTCCTCGACCATCAGCGCTCGCGAATCGACCGCCGCTCGGTACGCATCAAGCTTACCGACAAAGGCCGCGACGTCCGCGACAGCGTCGAGTCGCTCTACCAGAAGCATGTGCGCACGGTGGAGCAGGTCGGCGGCATCAACGCTGACGAGTTCAGCGTGCTTAACAAGGCATTGCACCGGCTTGAGCGGTTCTGGACCGATCAGATTCTCTACCGGCTGTAAGCGGCCGGTCTCGTTCGCCAGCTTTTCCGTCGTACTGGCGTATCTCCAACCCCGGCGTCAATGCCGGGGTCTTTTTTTGGCCGCGCCCTTTTTTGCGCATGCCGGACCGCCATGCCGTTCGCCCACCTTTTGGCTTAATGCCGATTCATGCTAGTCCGGCATCGGGGGCGGCTCGATGCAACTGCTGGATTTAGCCGTCACGTTCTGGCAGACACGCGCTCCATGAAGCGATCACATAACGGCCGATCCCACGACCGAGACGGCGCGCGGCGAGAAACGCGGCTCTGCCGTCGTGGTTTCCTGCGCCGATTCGCCGGGGCCGCGACTTTTGCCATGGCCGGCGTCGCGGCGGCGAGAGCCGCCGACGACGATCAGCCGCTCGATGCGCTGATCGGCGATACCGACCGGGGCGAGTTCGGGCAGACCTTCGACCAGGCCTCGCGCACCATTCACATGCCGAAGGCCTCGGCGCCGACGCTGTCGCCCGCCACCGCGCAGACCACCGAGCACGCCATCGAAACCTACGACGGTATCGTGGCGCGCGGCGGTTGGCCGCGAGTGCCCAAGGTCGACGAATTGCGGCTCGGTAGCCGCGACCCAAGCGTGGCCGAACTACGCTCCGGCTCTCGGTGTCCGGCGATCTCGACCCCAGCGCTGTCGGCAACGAGATTTACGATACCTATGTCGAGGAAGCGGTGCGGCGGTTCCAGGCGCGCCACGGCCTGACCATCGACGGCGTGGTGCGCGAGGCGACGCTCGATGCGATGAATGTGCCGGCAACGACGCGGCGCGATCAGCTCAAGGTCAATATCGAGCGCTTGAAAACGCTCACGACCAATCTCGGGCCGCGTTACGTGGTGTGCAACATCCCGGCGGCACGCATCGAGGCGATCGAGAACGACGTTGCGGTGTCGCGCCACGCCGCGGTCGTCGGCAAGCCCGATCGGCCGTCGCCCGATATCAACTCAAAGATCATCCAGATCAACTTCAATCCGTATTGGACGGTGCCGGCGTCGATCGTGCGCAAGGACCTGATTCCGAAAATGCAGGATCAGCCGGATTATCTGACGCAGAACCACATCCGCATTTTCGACGGCCGCCAGCGCGAACTGCAACCGTCGCAGATCAATTGGTACTCCGAGGATGCGACCAATTACACCTTCAAAGAGGATCCCGGCAGCCTCAATTCGCTGGGCTCGATCCGGATCAACTTCCCGAGCGCCTTCGGCGTTTACATGCACGACACGCCGCTGAAGAATTTGTTCGGCGACGATTTCCGTTTCCATTCCTCGGGCTGCGTGCGGGTGCAGAATGTGCGCCACCTGGTCGCTTGGCTGCTCGACGAGACCAAGGGCTGGTCGCCCGAGGAGATCGATCGCGTCATCAAATCCGGCGAGCGCAAGGACGCGCAGCTTGCCAAACCGGTGCCGCTGCACTGGGTCTATGTCACCGCCTGGTCGGCCTCCGACGGTGTCGTGCAGTTTCGCGAGGACATCTATAACCGCGATGGCCTTGGCGCGCCGGCGATTCCCGCGACCACGAAGCTGTAATCACCCGTCGTCGTATCGAAAAAGTTTAGGGCTCACGGCGGGTGCGCTGCGCCATGCCGTTGGCGGTAGGCACTAACACCTACCCACGGCCAAAGCTGCGGCTGATGCCTTATTATTTGCTGATTCGAGGCGGGCGGCGGTGGTTCAATAGGAGTGATCGTCGGCTTGCGCGACAATGGAGAGCCCCATGGCCCGCGTCCTCGTTATTGATGACGAAGTCGACGTCCGCGCGACCATCAAAATGATATTGGAACGCCGAGGACACAAAGTAGTTCTCGCCGAATGCGGAAATCGGGCGTTGGCCATTACGGAAGTGTTCGCCTTTGACGCCGTTATCGTCGATATCTTTGTGCCCGGAATGGACGGCTTTGAGACGATCAAGCTGCTGCGGCGCTGGGTGCCGAAGGTCAAAATCATCGCCATCTCAGGCTACGTGTTTCGCAGCAGTGGCATGCCGACGCCGGACTTCCTGCGGATGGCCGTCGACCTAGGCGCCGCCTGTTGCCTGCAAAAGCCGTTTCGAGCGGGCGAGTTGGTTGCGGCGATAGAGATGCCTTGCGGGTCCCTTCAATCGGTACGACGGAGCGCTTGAGCGGGGTGCCGCAAATATCGCCTTGTTCTCGCGATGATCGCGGGTCGCTATTGCCGCCCTGATCATGCACCGCTTGCTCAAGAGCCACCCCAATCCCCAAATATAGCGGCGGTATCCGGTTAAATATCCCAAGCCCTTGCGGCGGTCGGCTGGTATGATACCCACCCGCGGTGTATCACCGGGCGGACGGCGTACCGCTTGGCACGGGTTGAGGCGCAGGAGTTTAGGCAATGTCGGCACCCCACAAGGCCAACGCGACCGATGAGGATTTCTTCGCGGCGACATTGGCCGAAAGCGACCCCGAAATCGCCGATGTGATCCGGCTCGAACTCGGCCGGCAGCGCGACGAGATCGAGCTCATTGCCTCGGAGAACATTGTCAGCCGCGCCGTCCTCGAAGCGCAAGGCTCGGTGCTGACCAACAAATATGCCGAAGGGCTTCCCGGCAAGCGCTATTACGGCGGCTGCCAATTCGTCGATGTCGCGGAGCGGCTCGCCATCGAGCGGGTGACCAAACTGTTCGGCTGCAGCTTTGCCAACGTCCAGCCGCATTCCGGCGCCTCGGCCAATGCCGAAGTCTTCATGGCGCTGATGCAGCCGGGCGACACCTTTATGGGACTCAACCTCGCCGCCGGCGGCCATCTCACCCACGGCTCGCCGGTCAACTTGTCCGGCCGCTGGTTCAAGGTCGTGCCCTACGGCGTGCGCCGTGACGATCACCTCATCGATATGGAGGAGGTCGAGACGCTCGCCAAAGCGCACCGGCCGAAAGTGATTATCGCCGGCGGCTCGGCCTATCCGCGCATTATCGATTTCCGCCGTTTCCGCGAAATCGCCGACACCGTCGGCGCCTATCTGATGGTCGATATGGCGCATTTTGCCGGTCTCGTCGCCGGGGGCGCCCATCCAAGCCCGTTTCCCCACGCTCATGTCGTGACCACGACAACGCACAAGACGCTGCGCGGGCCACGCGGCGGCGCCATCCTGACCAACGACGAGGAACTGGCGAAGAAATTCAACTCCGCGGTATTTCCCGGCATGCAGGGCGGCCCATTGATGCATGTTATCGCGGCGAAGGCGGTTGCGTTCGGCGAGGCGCTGCGGCCGAGCTTTAAGCTTTACGCGAAGAACGTGGTCGAGAATGCCAAAGCGCTTGCCGAAACGCTCAAAGCCCGCGGCCTCGATATCGTCTCCGGCGGCACCGACACCCACCTGATGCTGGTGGATCTGCGCAAGAAGCGGCTGACCGGCAAGGTGGCCGAGGTGGCGCTCGGCCGGGCCCACATCACTTGCAATAAAAACGGCATTCCCTTCGATCCGGAAAAGCCCACGGTGACCTCCGGCGTTCGCCTCGGCACGCCGGCCGGAACCACGCGCGGCTTCGGCATCGCCGAGTTTCGGCAGGTCGGCGAGTTGATCGCGGAGGTGTTGGACGCCCTGGCAAAGAACGGCGTCGAGCAGGATGCCGCGGCGGAACAGAGCGTGCGCGAGAAGGTCAAGCGTTTGGTCGACCGGTTCCCGATTTACGAGGGGTAACAGGGATGCGGTGCCCGAGTTGTGCAAGCCTCGATACCCAGGTGAAGGATTCGCGGCCGACGGAAGATTCCTCCGTCATCCGCCGCCGTCGCGTCTGCCTGGCCTGCAATTTCCGCTTCACCACATTTGAGCGGGTGCAGTTGCGCGAACTGGTGGTGATCAAGCGCAATGGGCGCCGCGTGCCGTTCGACCGCGACAAGCTGTTGCGCTCGGTGCAGATCGCCTGCCGCAAGCGCCCGGTCGAACCGGAGCGGGTCGATCAGATGGTTTCGAAAATCGTGCGCGAATTGGAAAGCATCGGCGAGAGCGAGGTGTCGTCCGAGACCATCGGCGAAACGGTGATGGCGCATTTGCGCGATCTCGACGACGTCGCCTATGTGCGCTTCGCCTCGGTCTATCGTAATTTTCGCGAAGCCAAGGATTTCGAGGCAGCGCTTGCCGAATTATCGGGAGACGAGGCCGCCGAGTGAGCGTGCAATCGAGCGCAGCGGTGCGCGCCGTGACGGACGATCTGCGGTTGGACCAGCGGTTTATGACGCTGGCTCTGGCGCTCGGGCAGCGCGGCTTTGGCCGCACCTGGCCCAATCCGGCGGTGGGCGCGGTGCTCGTCAAGGACGGCGTCATCGTCGGCCGCGGCTGGACCCAAGCCGGCGGCCGGCCGCATGCCGAGATCGAGGCCTTGCGGCGAGCCGGTGCCGCGGCGCGAGGCGCGACCTTGTACGTCACGCTCGAGCCCTGTTCGCATTACGGCAAGTCGCCGCCTTGCGCCGACGCGATCGTCGCCGCGGGCGTTGCCCGCGTAGTCTCGGCGATCGAGGATCCCAACCCCAAAGTGGCGGGTTCGGGACATGCGCGGCTTCGTGCCGCCGGGATCGCGGTGGATGTCGGCATCGGCGCCGCTGCCGCCCGCCGCCATCATGCCGGTCATATCCGCCGCATGCGGGAAGGCCGTCCTCACGTCACGCTCAAGCTCGCCGTCTCGGCGGACGGCAAAGCCGGTGCGGCGGGCCGGCGGCCGTTTGCGATCACGGGGGATACGGTGCGCGACAAGGTCCACCTCCTGCGCGCGCAGAGCGACGCGATCATGATCGGCGTCGGTACGGCGCTCGCGGATGATCCGGTGTTGACGTGCCGGTTGCCCGGGATGGCCGAGAACTCGCCGCTACGCATTGTGCTCGACAGCGCGCTGCGCCTGCCGCTCGGCTCATGCCTGGTGCAGACGACACGGCAGACCCCGGTATGGGTCATCGCCGGCCCGCAGGCGCCGCGTGCGGCCGAGGAGGCTTTGCGAGCGCACGGCGTCGACGTCATGCACGCGAGCGAGACGGATGGCCGGCTCGATCTCGCAATGGTGCTCCAGTTGCTGGGCGCGCGGGGCATTACGCGGCTCTTGACCGAGGGCGGCCCGACGCTTGCCGCGGCTTTGCTCGCGGCCGATCTTGTGGACGACGCTGTTTTATTTCATTCCGACAAAATCATCGGCAGCGATGGCGTCGAAGCGCTTAATGCGGCGGCCTGGGCAAGCCTCAAACACCAGCTAACGCATGTTACGAGCCTCCCGGTCGGAACCGATCGCCAAGAAATTTATGAGCGCGGGTGACTGCCATGTTTACAGGTATTATCAGTGACTTAGGTGATATTCTTACTGTTAATGAAAAGGCTGAGGGCTTGCGCCGAATTGTGATTGGCTGCGGCTATGATGTGGATGCGATCGCGATCGGGGCCTCGATCGCCTGTTCCGGGATATGCTTGACCGTGGTCGATCGCGGCACGGCCGGCAATCGGTCGTACTTCGCGGTCGATGCCGCTGCCGAAACGCTGCGGATGACCATGGCAAAGGATTGGGCGGCAGGGACCAGGCTCAACCTCGAGCGGGCGCTGCGGCTTGGCGACGAACTGGGCGGCCACATCGTCAGCGGCCATGTTGACGGTATCGCCGAACTCACCGCCCGCGAAAATCTCCCCGACATGGCGCGGTTGAGCTTTTGGGTCCCGCCTGAACTCGCCCGCTTCATCGCTGCCAAAGGCTCGGTCGCGCTCGATGGTGTTTCGCTCACCGTCAATGGCGTCGACGGCGACAGTTTTTCGGTGCTGATTATCCCGCACACCTTGAGCGTTACGACGTTCGGATCGTTTGCGGTCGGAACGCGCGTCAACCTCGAAGTCGATCAAATGGCGCGTTACGCTGCGCGGCTCCTGGCGAGTGAGCCACACTGACCGTGCTTGTGAGCACGACCCCGGCTTGGTACCACCTGCCGCGATCCAACCGGAGTGGAGTTCATGGCCGGCCCGCGGCAAGCCAAGCGTGAAGCGAGCGAAGGCGAAGGCGCGCGCGTCCTTGTCGTCGAAGCGCGCTATTACGACGATATTGCCGATGCGCTCCTTGCCGGCGCGACCAAGGCGCTCGAACACGCCGGCGCCGCGTTCGATTGCGTCAGCGTTCCCGGTGCGCTTGAGATCCCAACCGCGATCGCCATCGCGCTCGATGCCGCGGTCCGCCGCCGCCGCGCTTATGACGGAGCCGTTGCGCTGGGCTGTGTCATCCGCGGCGACACCATTCATTTCGAGATCGTCTCCGAGCTCTCGGCGCGGGGATTGATGGAACTGTCGGTGGCGCGCATGGTTCCGATCGGCAACGGCATCATCACCGTCGACACCGAGGCGCAGGCCTGGGCGCGCGCGCGCGTCGCGGAACAGGACAAAGGCGGCGATGCCGCCCGCGCCGCCCTGGCGCTGATCGGTCTCAAACGCCGGCTCGGAAAGCGGCCGACATGAACGACCCGGCACAGGAAGTACGAAAGGCCAACAAGCGCGGCGCGGCGCGTCTCGCTGCGGTGCAGGCGCTCTACCAGATGGATCTCGCCGGCACCGGCTTAAACGACATCATGGCCGAGTTCGAAAGCCATTGGCTCGGCGGCGAAGTCGAGGGCGTGCAATACCGGCCGGCGGAAGCCGCCTATTTCCGCGACATCGTCGGCGGGGTGGTGCGCGAGCAGACCAATCTCGATCCGAAGATCGACGCGGCGCTCCAGCGCGGCTGGCCGCTCAAGCGCATCGAGGCGGTGCTGCGCGCGGTGCTGCGCGCCGGCGCCTATGAGCTGGCCTGCCGCGCCGACGTGCCGGCCCGCGTCGTGACCGCGGAATATGTCGATGTGGCCTCAGCTTTCGTCGACAAGGACGAGACCGGCATGGTCAATGCCGTGCTCGATCTGCTCGCGCATCAATACCGCGCAGCCGAATTCGCCGAAGGCTAGCGCATGATCCGGAAAAGTGGCAGCCGGTTTTCCGAGAAGATCATGCCAACTAAAATGCTGGTGCCTTCCGCTGACGGAAGGCACTAGGAGGTGATGCGATGGCCGGGAGCGAGGAGACATCGGCCGAAGAGCGGCTGATCGCGCGCCACTTTCGTTCGCTCGCCACCGCGCCCGGCGCTTTCGGATTAAGCGACGACGCGGCCGTGGTGACGCCGCCGCCGGGCTGCGATCTCGTTCTGACCACCGACGGCGTCATCGCCGGCGTGCATTTTTTTGCCGACGATCCGCCCGAACAGATCGGCCGCAAATGCTTGCGGATGAATCTCTCCGATCTCGCCGCCAAGGGCGCGACCCCGATCGGCTTTCTGCTGTCGATCGCGTTGCCGGGCGGCATCGACGAGGCCTGGATCGCGGCTTTCGCCAAGGGCCTAGGCGAAGACGCCGAGCATTACGGCTGCGCGCTCTTTGGCGGCGACACCGACCACACGCCGGGACCAATATCGGTCTCGATCACGGCTTTCGGCAGTGTGCCGCACGGCGGCATGGTGCGGCGTTCCACGGCAAAAGCCGGCGACAGTGTTGTGGTCACTGGCAGCATCGGCGACGCAGCGCTTGGCGTCATGCTGCGGCGGGACGGCAGCCTTGGCGCGCGGTGGCGGCTGTCAGACGCTCTCAGCGCGCAACTGACCCAACGTTATCTGTTGCCGCAGCCGCGCAACGCGCTTGCCGAGGCGGTACGGCGCCATGCTGCGGCGGCGATGGATGTTTCCGACGGCCTGGTCGGCGACCTGTCGAAACTTTGCCGCGCGTCCGGCGTCGCGGCCGAAATCGACGTGGCGCGGGTGCCGCTGTCGGACGCGGCTCGTGCGGCGCTCACGGCGGAGCCGGAGCGGATCGAAACCGTGCTCACCGGCGGCGACGATTATGAGATCGTGCTCACGCTCGGCCGGGACAAACTCGCCGCGTTCCGCGCAGCGGCAAACGAGGCCGGCATCGCTGTGACCGAGATCGGCCGCGCGACGGCCGGGCAGGGCGCGCGTTTCATTTCCGGCGGCAAGACCCTGACTTTCGTGCGGCCGTCGTATAGCCATTTCTAGAGGAGCAGCCGTTGTTGGCGGTTCTGCTGGCGCTGGTGGCTTGGCTCTGTGCCGGCGGCATCATCCTGCCCGCCGCGGCGCAGACGCTGCACAAGGTCTTGGCCTCGCCGCTGGTCGAGGAAGGTTCCGAGCCTGACGGCTGTACGCCCGCAATCAGCGGATTTGGCGGACCGTCGGCGTGGCAGGTTCGCGTCGAACGCTTGCTGCTCGACGGCAAGGCTTTGGTGGAGATCACCCGCGAAGCGGATCCCAACCGCTTCCCGCTTTGCATCGCCGACCTCCCGGTGGCCAAGAATGCCGAAGTCGAACTATCATTCGTGGCGCGTGAGGGGCGCGTGGCGCGTGCCGCCGGGATCGTGGTGAGGTTTTCCGATCCGCAGGATTTTTACGCGGTGGAGGCCGATGCGCTTGTCGACCGGGTGCGTTTCGTCCGCATCCTCAATGGCGAGCGCCGCGAGATCGCCGGCCGCATCGCGCCGCTCAAATCGGGCCTTGCGCACACGCTAAGGATCAGGGCCGTGGACGAAAACTTTGCCGTCTCGCTCGACGGCAAAGTCTTGTTCGAAGCGCACGACAGCGGCATCGCCGTGCCCGGCCGCTTCGGCGTTTGGAGCCGCGCGGACAGCCTCACCGCCTTCGGCGATCTGTTCATCACCATTTTCGACTGAACCCGGTTATAATGGCCGGCGGGAGCAACGCCTATGCACGACACCACGGCCGTCACCGCGCCGCAGAGCTTGCCGATAAGTGGCTTGGCGATGAGCGGCAAAAACGCCAATCCGCGCTACGCCGAACTCTATCGGCATTTTCCGACTATCGATTATTTGCGGCAGGGCGCACGGCGCCGGCTGCCGCATTTTGCCTTCGAATACGGCGACGGCGGCTCGGGCAAGGACGATGCCGGTATCAAGCGTAATTGGACCGCACTTGATGCGGTGGAAATCGTGCCGCGCTATGGCGTGATGCCGGCGCTGCCGCCCTGCGAGGTCGAACTGTTCGGCCGCCGCTACGCCGCGCCGATCGGCATTGCGCCGATGGGGGGGCCAGCGATCGTGTGGCCGGGCGCCGATAAGCATCTCGCCCGCGCCGCGCAGCGCGCGCGCGTGCCTTACACGCTCGGCATGGCCGGCGGCGCGACCATTGAGGAGATCGCCGAGATCGCGCCCGACGTGTTCTGGTTTCAGCTTTATCGGACGGCGCGTAACGATCACGCCATCGGCTTCGACATCGTGCGGCGGCTGGCGGCGGCTGATTGCAACGCGCTGATCTTGACGCTCGACGTACCGGTGCGCACCAGCCGGGCCCGCGAAGTCGTCGTCGGGCTCGGCGGCGCCGCGTTTCATCCGAGCGTCGCGATGATGACGCAAATGCTGCGCGCGCCGGGCTGGACCCGCGCGTTGTGGCGGCACGGCATCCCGCGCTTTGCCACGCTGCGGCACTATGCCGGCGCCAATCCGTCGATCAACGATGTCATCGGTTTCGCGCGACGCGAGATGGGCGGCGCCTTCACCTGGGACGAAGTCGCGCGCTACCGCGATCGCTGGAAGAAAACTCTCATCGTGAAAGGCATCTTGCACCCGCAGGACGCCGAGAAAGCGGTATCGCTCGGCGTCGACGGCATGTTTGTGTCAAATCACGGCGGCCGCCAGATCGAGGCGCTGCCGGCCGCGATCGACGTGCTGCCGGCGATCGTCGCGCAGGTCGGCAAGCGGGCGACGGTGATGATGGATTCCGGCGTCCGCTCCGGCACCGACGTGATCCGTGCTTATGCGCTCGGTGCCGCCGCGGCCTTCGCCGGCAAGGCGTTCCTGTGGGGTCTCGGCGCGCTCGGCGAGGAGGGGCCCGGCCACGTCATCGATCTGCTCATCGACGAGACGCAAGCCGCGCTCGCCCAACTCGGCGCGCAGACGCCCGACGCGGTGCGCAACATGGTGATCCGCCACAACGGCGCGCTGCGCTTTTAAGCTCGGACATGGAGAAAGCCGATGGCAAGACAGATGCGTAAAGCGAAGAAACCCGCGCCGGCCAAGCCGACGGCGCGGATATCCCGCCTGGCGCGAAGCAAGCGCACAGCGCGCGGTCACGTCGCGGCCGGCAAAGCCAAGCCCACAGCACGGTCCAAAGCGAAGCCGCGCGCGCAGAAATTCGTCGTCAGCCATCTCGATGCCAATGCCTTCGAGGCCGGGCTGCGCCGCTACGCGCAATATCGCGATCTCGGCATTGCCGCTGCAACCAACGGCTTGGCGCGGGCCCATGTCATCAAGATGGTGCCGCCGTGCGATCCCGCCGAAGTGTCGAAGCGGCATTTCCACGACGTCGAATTTCAGATGGTCTATGTGCTTAAAGGCTGGATCAAAGGCGAGTATGACGGCCAAGGCGTGGTGACCATGCAGGCGGGCTCGTGCTGGCTGCAGCCGCCCAAGATCAAGCATACGGTGCTCGATTACTCGGACGATTGCGAACTCCTTGAAGTCATTCTACCGGCGGATTTTGACACCGTTGAACTTGAGTGATTCGCCAAGCGGTGTGACGATGACGGCAAATACGAGCGATCTGGCCATCCTCACCGAGCTTGAACGCAAGGTGCTGTGGCTCGCGACCTGGACCATCCATTACGCCAATCATGTCCGCGACAATACTGACGGCGTGAAGGTCGGCGGCCACCAGGCGTCGTCGGCGTCGCTCGCCACCATCATGACCGCGCTTTATTTCCACACGCTGCGGCCGGCCGACCGCGTCGCGGTCAAGCCGCACGCCGCGCCAAATTTTCACGCCATCCAATATCTGCTCGGCCGGCAGACCCGTGAAAAACTCGAAGCATTCCGCGGCTATAAGGGGGCGCAATCCTATCCGTCGCGCACCAAAGACTCAGACGACGTCGATTTCTCCACCGGCTCGGTGGGCCTCGGCGTGGCGCAAACCTTGTTCTCCTCGCTGACGCAGGACTACGTGCGTGCCCACGGCTGGGGTCGGGAAATTGACGGTAAGCCACGCCCGGAAGGCCGCATGATCGCGCTTCTGGGCGATGCCGAGCTCGACGAGGGCAATATTTTTGAGGCCATCCTCGAAGGCTGGAAACAGGGCCTGCGCAATTGCTGGTGGATCGTCGACTACAACCGGCAAAGCCTCGACGCCGTGGTGCGCGAAGGCCTGTGGGAGCGCTACGAAAACCTGTTCCGCAATTTCGGCTGGGACGTGGTGGTCCTCAAATACGGCGCGCTGCAGCAGGCGGTGTTTGCCGAACCCGGCGGCGAGGTGCTGCGGCAGTGGATCGACCGCTGCCCGAACCAGCTTTATTCGGCGCTGGTGTTCCAGGGCGGCGCGGCCTGGCGCAAGCGCTTGTTGGACGAGATCGGCGATCAGGGCGCGGTGACGCGATTGATCGAGAGCCGCAACGACGACGAGCTGGCGCGGTTGATGAACAATCTCGGCGGCCACGACTTACGCGCCATCATCGAGGCGTTTGACGCCATCGATCATGACCGGCCGGTCTGTTTCATCGCCTATACGATCAAGGGATTTGGCCTGCCCTTGGCCGGCCACAAGGACAATCATGCCGGCCTGATGACGCCGGCGCAGATGGAAACATTTCGCGCCGCGATGAATATCGGCGCCGGTCGGGAATGGGATCTGTTTGAAGGACTGCGCGCGCCCGCGCCAGACATCGAGGCCTTCCTCGATCGTGTGCCGTTCGCGCGCGGCGGCGAACGGCGGCTCGAAGCCGCCCGCATCGCCGTGCCGGAGCAATTGCCGGTCACCATCCAACAGCAGATGTCGACGCAGGCGGGCTTTGGCGCGCTGCTCAATGAGCTCGGGCGGGGCGAAAGCCCGCTTGCCGCGCGCATCGTCACCACCTCGCCTGACGTGACGGTCTCAACCAGCCTCGGCCCTTGGGTCAATCGCCGCGGGCTGTTCGCGCGAAGCGCTCGCCGACACGTTCAAGAGCGAGCGCATCCCATCGACCTTCAATTGGGAGTTTTCGCCGAAGGGCCAGCATCTCGAACTCGGCATCGCTGAGATGAATCTGTTCATCGCGCTTTCCGCGCTCGGGCTGTCGCATGCCATCAACGGCGAGCGATTGCTTCCGATCGGCACGCTCTATGATCCGTTCATCGCG
>Ga0187887_10002765_pt1 | contig 13880 bp, 11 predicted proteins | sample June2016WEW_7_10_FD_132977 | JGI IMG/M metagenome (GOLD analysis project Ga0187887, IMG submission 132977) | Peatland microbial communities from SPRUCE experiment site at the Marcell Experimental Forest, Minnesota, USA - June2016WEW_7_10 | ecosystem: Environmental > Terrestrial > Soil >...
AAAGTGGGCGACGTGATCCTGCTCACCGAGATGGAGCATCACAGCAATCTCGTGCCGTGGCAAATGCTGGCGCAACGCACCGGCGCAAGGCTCGCTTATTTGCCGATTACCGGTGATGAAGGCATTCTCGACCTGTCCAAGCTTGATTCGCTGCTGACGAAGCAGGTGAAGCTGTTCGCGATGGTTCATATTTCGAATTCACTCGGCACGGTCAATCCGGTAGCCGACCTTTGCGCCCGCGCGCGCAAGCTCGGCGTCACGACGCTGGTGGACGGCGCGCAAAGCGCCGGGCACATGCCGGTGGACGTGCAGGCCATCGGTTGCGATTTCTTCGTGTTCTCCGGCCACAAGATTTGCGGGCCGACCGGCATCGGCGTGTTGTGGGGCCGGCCGGAACTGCTCGACGCCATGCCGCCGTATCAAGGCGGCGGCGAAATGATTTTGTCGGTCGAATACCAGAAGACCGAGTTCAAGAAGGCGCCGCACCGGTTTGAGGCCGGCACGCCGGACATCTCCGGTCCGATTGGCCTGCACGCCGCGATGGATTACCTCGACGCCATCGGCCGTGACCACATCTGGAAGCACGATCAGGAACTGGCGAATGACGCCTATGAAAAACTGGCCGCGCTGAAAAACCTCCGCCTATTCGGCCCGAAAACCGGCCGGGCCGGGCTGGTGAGTTTTCTACTGAAAGATGTTCACGCGCACGATGTGGTGACGCTGGCGGACCAGGCGGGCGTGGCGTTGCGCGGCGGCCATCACTGCACGCAACCGCTCATGCACCGGCTCGGCGTCGAATCCACCGCCCGCGCGAGTTTCTATTTTTACAACACCCAGGCCGAAGTGGACCGGTTTGTGGAAGTGGTGAAAGAGATTCAGAAATTTTTTGGGCAATGATAGCAATGGACAAAGTTGGTTCCAGTTCTGCGATGCAGGAGGTGCTGGAGGTTTTTCCCGGCGCGCAACGGGCGTTGTTTCGGCGGTATCACATCGGCGGGTGCAGCAGTTGCGGGTTTGCGCCGGATGAGACGCTGGCGCAGGTTTGCGCGCGCAACGGCAATCTGGACGTGGCCGAGGTGCTGGCGCACATCCAGTCCAGCCACGAGCAGGACGCGAAGGTCTTGATTTCGCCCAAGGAACTCGGCGAGCTTTTGCAGAAGGACAAATCAGTGAAGCTGGTGGACGTGCGGTCGCGTGAGGAATTCGAGGCGGTGCATATTGAAGGTTCAGTGTTGTTGTCGCAGGACGTGATGCGGGAACTCATGGCCACCGGTTCGAACACAAACCCGGTCGTGGTTGTTGATCACGCGGGCAAGAACGGACTGGATGCGGCGGCGTATTTCATGGGGCACGGTTTGCAGAATGTTCGTTGTCTGCGTGGCGGCATTGATGCTTGGGCGCAGGAAGTGGATCCAAAGGTGCGAAGATACAAACTTGGATAAGGTAGGGTCGGCGCGCTGCGCCGACCAGACGCCGCAGCTCGGCGTCCCTACCATCAAACGTTAAACTTGAACAGCATCACGTCGCCGTCCTGTACGACGTATTCCTTGCCTTCCATCCGGTAAAGTCCCTTTTCGCGCGCGGCGGCGACGGAACCGCATTTCACCAAATCGTCGTAGGCGACGGTTTCGGCCTTGATGAAGCCGCGTTCGAAATCGGAGTGGATGACACCGGCCGCTTTTGGCGCGGTATCGCCGACGTGAATGGTCCAGGCGCGGACCTCTTTTTCGCCGGCGGTCAGGTAGGTGCGCAGGCCGAGGAGGTGATACGTGGCGCGGATGAGCGCGCCGACGCCGGATTCCTCCACGCCGAGTTCCTTGAGAAATTGCTTCGCCTCATCGGTCGACAAATCAATCAGGTCACTCTCAATTTGCGCGCTGATGACGACGGCTTCGCAGGCGAGGTGCGTTTTCACATACTCGCGCACCTTTTGGACAAATGCATTCTGGTCGGCGGTCGCCAGATCGCCTTCCTTCACGTTGCAGGCAAAGATGGTGGGTTTGTCCGTGAGCAGGAAAAATGACCGGGCGACCACCTTTTCCTCGGGTGTGAGCTGAACGGTCAACGCGTGCTTGCCGGCGTCCAGCACGGGTTCAAATTTGGCCAGCACGGCGTCCTCGGCCGCGGCGGCCTTGTCGCCGCGTTTCACGTCCTTGGACAGTTTTTCCCGGCGCTTTTTTACGTTGTCCAGATCGGCGATGGCGAGTTCGGTGTTGATGATTTCGATGTCGCGCACGGGATCAATCGAGCCGGTGACGTGATGGATGTCCGCGTCCTCGAAGCAGCGCACGACCTGGACGACGGCGTCCACTTCGCGGATGTGGCTGAGGAATTTGTTGCCGAGGCCTTCCCCGGCGCTCGCACCCTTGACGAGGCCGGCGATGTCCACGAATTCAATCGCCGCCGGGATGATGACGGTGGTTTTGGCGATTTGGGCGAGCGGTGCGAGCCGGGCATCGGGCACGGTGACGACGCCGACGTTCGGGTCAATGGTGCAAAAGGGATAATTCGCCGCCTCGGCCTTGCGGGTGCGCGTGACGGCGTTGAACAGGGTGGACTTGCCGACGTTGGGCAGTCCGACGATTCCGGCTTTAAGCATAAATTAACCGCGGAGACGCGGAAGTGCAGAGGATTACCATGAAATGGCGGGCGCTGAAAGATTTTGTCATTAAATTCTATGACGGGTCAGTTGCCAGATGATGTGCCCGCCGTCAAACAGGCCCACGGCAATCAGGCAGATGCCGGAAATGCGCTGCACGCGCACCAGCGTGCGTTCGCTGAACCGGCCCTGTCCGAGCGATACGCCATAGCTCAACCCGCAGAACCACAGGTTGGTGCCCAACGCCACGCCGACGACGCAGGCGCTTTTGGCGGCGAAAGTGTCGGCGACCCAGTCGTGCGACATAAAGTTGGCCGCGAGCACAATCCAAAACAACAGCACCCCGAGGTTGCCCAGCACGCGCACGAAACCGGTCATGAAGGCCGAATGGGGATTGAATTTTTTGACGACGCGGGCCTCGATTTTCCCGGCGGCGGTGCCGGGTTGCATGGGCGCGGTCGCGGTTTTGGCCGTAATAAATTTCATCCCCAGAAACAGGAGGAAGGTGAAACTGAACACTTCCATCGAAGCCTTGACCATGCGGTCGCCGAAGAACGACGAAAAGCCGGTGAACGCGATCGTGCAATAAATCAATTCCATCACCGACGCGCCCAGTCCCACCAGCATCCCCTGGGTGAAACCGCGCCGGGCGCCTTCGTTGATGATGGTCAGATTGACCGGCCCGATGGGCATGGACAGCAACAGTCCGCTGATCAGGCCCGTAAGGGCGGCGAGCAAAATGGCAGAGGCATCTGGCATGGTTCAGTGGGCCTCCGGTTCGTCCTCGTCTTCCTCTTCAATTTCCCGGCGCCAGGCGCGGGAGAGGCTTGGCCGCACGAAACCGTAGACGAGATAAAGGGTGAAAAAGGCCGGCAACACGTAATAGAGAACGCGTTCCCGCAATACCAGCAGACAGCCCAGGAACAGCGCCGCGCCGATGGCCTTGGTGAAGGTGCTTTTCGAGCGCAGTCCCAATGATTTGAAGCTGGGATACCGCACCGTGCTCACCATCATCGCCGACAAAAACACGAGGACCACGGCCAATAAATAGTTCCATTTTCCGAGGGTTTTTTCGTTTTCGTTGAAATGAATGATCAGCAGGGTGAGCGACGCCACCAGGCCCGCCGCCGAGGGAATGGGGAAGCCGAGAAAATCCTTGCCCCCGCCGCCGGCGTGGGCGGACAGCACGTTAAAGCGTGCCAGTCGAAAGGCGCCGCAGAGCAGATAAATGGAGGCGATGAACCAGCTGATTTGCCGGTATTCGCCAAACACGTCCGCCAGCACGACGCGCTGCACCAGAAACGCCGGCGCCACCCCGAACGAGATCAAATCCGCCAGCGAATCGAATTCGCGCCCGAACGGGCTGTCCGCGCCGCCCAGCCGCGCCACACGCCCGTCCAGCAGGTCAAAAATGCACGCCAGCAGGATGTACGCGAGCGCCAGTTTGATCTGGCCGAAATACTCCGGGCTCCCCGGGTCGGCCTCGACAATCTTGGTCAGCGCCACGAACCCGCAAAACAGGTTGCCGGCCGTCAGCAGGTTCGGCAGGAAATAAATCTTCAACTGGCCGTCGTCGTGGGGATCCGTCGGCGGAGTCGGGGAAGGGGGCGCGTTCATAAACGGAATTCAATCAAAGGCGGCAATCACGGTCTGGCCGCCCACGACCCGGTCGCCGAGCTTCACCTTGATTTTGGCGTGGCGCGGCAGATAGACCTCCACGCGCGAACCGAATTGAATCAGGCTGATGCGTTCGCCCCGCTGGACGAGGTCGTTCTCCTTGAGCCACGGCACGATGCGGCGTGCGATGAGACCGGCGATGAGGCGCACGCCGATTTTTTCACCGCGCGGCTCGGCGGCATCCAGGCCGATGAGCAGATTTTCGTTGAACTGCGCCGATTCGGTTTTAAGTGCGCTGATAAACTGGCCGGGCGTGTATTTGCACAGGGCGACCCGGCCGGTGACCGGCGCGCATTGCACGTGGACATCAATCACGGACAAAAATATGGAAACGCGCTGGCATTCGCCGCCGAGATAATCCGGTTCGGTGGTCGCGTCAATCACATCCACCTTGCCGTGCCCGGGGGAGATGACGAGATTGGGACCGGCCGGCACGAGCGGGTCGGGGTCGCGAAAAAAATAGAACGTAAACACCGTGAACAGCCCCCACAGCGCGACCAGCGCCCAGATCAAATAACGCAGGCTGAAGAGGGCGGCCCATTTGGCCAGAAAGGCGATGACCAGCAACACGACGACAACTGCGCCCCCCAAAGCAATGAGCCGGAGCGCGGCGAGCGAGGCCTTGCCAGAGTGTTTCACGCAATCAGCATAAAAAGTCTGCGCCCCGCTTGCAATTCGGCATTTTGGCGTCAACTTAAGCTCACGTTGCAAAATCCGGCACGGAGCCGGAGGCGCAACGGGAGCGAAAAAAAGAATTAAACAACAATTATGTCACTGAACACACCGGATTTGACAAAGTTTCCACCCCGCAGCCCGCGCGTGCGGTTGGGTGGTTACGTGATTCTGCCACGCATGTTGGACAAGGGCCGGGCGACGCTCGCCGGCAAAAACGGCGAATATCACTACGCCTGCCCGCTCGACCAGCGGTTTCTGGAATTTGTCGGCATCGACCCCGAACCCTTGAAGAAGGAACTCGGCAAGAGCGATCGTGAAGTCCTGGCGTGGATTGAAACGAACGCGAAAACCAAACGCTCGCCGCTGGAAATCGCCGCATGGTCGGCGTTTGCCGAACAACGGGTGCCGATGGACGTGGAATCCCGGGAATTTTTCAGCGGCCTTCAGAAACAGGCTGCGCCCCAGCGCGAGGACATTGCCACTTGGTTTGACCTCCTCGATGTGGACGATTACGTGACCTTTGGCGGCAAAGCCTGAAGGTAATTCAATCGCCAGGACCCAAAGGCGCGAAGCAACTCTTCGCGCCTTTTTTGTTTCACGGAAAGGTAGCCGGATCAGGAAGTATTCGATTTTGATTTACCATGCCAAAGCGCGGAAACACAAACCGGCGGCATGGGTTTTCCACCCAGCCTCCGGTTGTGTAACCCTTGGCCGGACATCTGTTTGGGACAAAGCCGGCTTTTGTCGAATTAACGATGAAGTTCTCCCAAAATTCATAAAATAATGTCCGCTTATTTTAACCTGACGATGGATGAACGATATGGCACCCAAAGTGCTGAAATACTTGGTTATTTGGGGTTTGACGGGGCAAAGGTTTTCACCCGTTCCAACCCCCGCCGCCGTCTTTTCCGGTGCGGATAGTGGCCGGATTTGAACCGTGATAAAGATTCATCAAACAAACAAGCCCGCCGCCGCGCGCGACCTGACCGAGCGCCAGCAGGCCGAATCCGTATTGCGGGAGAGCGAGGAGCGCTATCGCGGCCTGTTCGAGCACATGTTTGAGGGTTTTGCCTATTGCCGGATGCTGTTCGAGGACGGAGCCCCAAGGGACTGGATTTACCTCTCCGTCAACGAAATGTTCGAGAAACTGACCGGCCTGAGGAACGTGACCGGGAAACGCGTTTCCGAGGTTATCCCGGGCATCGCGGAAACGGATCCCGAGCTGTTCAGGATTTACGCCCGGGTCGCATTGACCGGCAAGTCCGAGCGGTTTGAGATGTTTGTCCAATCGTTGCAGCAGTGGTTCGCGATTTCCGTATACAGCCCAAAAAAGGAATGCTTCGCGGCCGTTTTCGACGTCATCACCGAGCGCAAGCAGGCGGAGGAGGCGGTGCGCCGGAACCAGGAGGAATTCAGGGACTTGTTCAACAATGCCCCCGTTGGCTTTCATGAAATCAATGCCGAGGGACGCCTGGTCCGCATCAACAAGACTGAATTGAAAATGCTGGGATACTCCGCCGAGGAGCTGCTGGGGCAGTATATCTGGAAAATTTCCACGGATGAGGAGTTGTCCCGCCGGGCCGTACTGTCAAAACTGGCCGGAGAGATGGCGCCCCCAACGGAAGGCTTTGAGCGCACGTTCCGGCGGAAGGACGGCTCCACGTTTCCGGTGTGGATCAAAGACCGGGTGCTGAAGCGGGAAGATGGCGTCATCACCGGCATTCGCGCGGGCGTTCAGGACATCACCGAGCGCAAGCGGGCGGAAACCGAGTTGAACCGGGAACGGGATTTGTGGCGGGCGCTGCTGGAGAATTCGCCGGATAAAATTTACTTCAAGGACATCCAATCCCGTTTCGTCGAATGTGGCCGGACCATGGCCATTCAATTTGGGGTGGAATTCCCGGAGGCCATGGTGGGCAAGACGGATTTTGACTTCTTTCATGAATCGCATGCCCGGCCGGCATTTGAGGACGAACAGGAAATCATCCGCACCGGCCGGCCGATCATGGACAAGGAAGAGCGGGAGGATTGGAAGGACGGGCATGTCACCTGGGTTTCGAGCACGAAATTGGCGTGGCGCGACGCCACCGGGAAGATCGTCGGCATCATGGGCATTTCGCGCGACATCACCGAGCGCAAGCAGGCGGAGATGGCTTTGCAGGAAAGCGAGGAGCGTTACGGCCAGCTTTTTGATCTGGCCTCCGACGCCGTCACGCTGGTGGACATCGAGACCCACAAGTACATGGATGTCAACCAGGCCACGCAGCGGCTGTATGGCTACAGCCGGGATGAGTTTCTCCAGATGACGCCGGCGGATGTTTCCACCGAACCGGAAAAGACCCACGGCCATATCGCCGCGGGTGATGCCTATGTTCCGCTCCGCTGGCATCGCAAAAAAAATGGCGAGCTGTTCGCCGTGGAAATCACCGCCAACCAGATCACCTACCGGGGGCGCCGCACGGCGCTGGTTGCCCTCCGGGACATCACCGCCCGGCTGCAGGCGGAGCAGCAATTGGCGGAAGCGCTCAACTTCAACCGGAAAATCATCTCGGAAGCCCCGGTGGGGATTATCGTCTTCAAGGCGTCCGGCCATTGCGTGCTGGCGAACGAAAGCGCCGCGCGGGCGCTCAATGCCACCGTATCCCAGCTTTTGGAGCAGGATTTCCGGCAGATCGAGTCCTGGCGCGCCTCGGGCATGCTCCACTGCGCGGAGGAAGCCCTGGCCGCGAAAGCGCCGCGGCAGTGTGAGTTAAACTTCGTCAGCACGTTTGGCAGGGAAGTCTCTCTGGTATGCCAATTCAGCCCCTTCGTTCAGAACGGCGAACCCCACCTGCTGCTCGTTTTCGACGACGTCACGGAAAAGAAAAAGCTGGAGGGTCAGTTCCTGCGCGCCCAACGCATGGAAAGCATCGGCACGCTGGCCGGCGGCATCGCGCACGACCTCAACAACGTGCTGGCGCCGCTCCTCGTCTCCGTCCAGTTGTTGAAGGAAAACCTCACCGACCCCGAACGGCAAAAGGTGTTGGAGACCCTGGAAACCAATGTCAACCGTGGTGCGAGCCTGGTCAAACAAGTACTCGCGTTTGGCCGTGGAATCAATGGCGAACGTGTCATGGTCCAGCTCAAGCACATTGCCCGTGAAATCAAGCAAATCGTCCAGGAAACCTTTCCCAAATCGGTGCAATTCCAACTCAGCATCGCCCCCGAACTCCGGACCATCATCGGCGATGCCACCCAGATCCACCAGGTGCTGTTGAATCTCTGTGTCAACGCGCGTGACGCCATGCCCGCAGGTGGCAAATTGTCCGTCCATCTGGAAAACACGACGCTCGACCCGGCTTATGCCAGCCTGAACCTGGAAGCCAAACCCGGCCCCTATGTTGTCATCCGCGTGCAGGACACCGGAACGGGAATCCCCAAGCTCATCCGGGAACGGATCTTTGACCCGTTCTTTACCACCAAGGAGCTGGGCAAGGGCACCGGCCTGGGCCTGTCCACCTCGCTGGCCATTACCAAGAGTCACGGCGGCTTTATCCAGTGTTACAGCGAACCCGGCAAAGGCAGCACCTTCGAGGTTTATCTCCCCGCTGCCATTACGCCTGACGCGGCGGAATCCGTGGCGGCGGCCCATTCCAAACTCCCGCGCGGCCACGACGAACTGGTGCTGGTTGTGGACGACGAAGCGCCCATTCGCAAGCTGGCACAAAAAGCCCTGGAGCGTTTCGGCTACCGCGTCCTGCTGGCCGCCAATGGCGCCGATGGCGCCGCCCTTTACGCCTCCCGCCAGCACGAAATCGCCGTCGTCATCACCGACATGGCCATGCCGGTCATGGATGGCCCGGCCCTCATCGCGGCCCTCAAACTCATCAATCCCGAGGTCAGGATCATCGGCTCCAGCGGTCTGGCTTCCGGCACCGGGTTGTCGGGTAATGGTGAAAGGCGAATGCAATATTTTGTCGCCAAGCCCTATAGCGCCGAAACCATGCTCCAGGCGCTCCACGGAATTCTTCATGAAAAGTCTCCGGAGAATCCCGCGGCGAAACCGGAAGCGCCCGGCGGTCATCGTTGAGGCGTCCGGCGCAAATCTTCGCGCCGCCAATCATCACTTCCATTTGGAAATCAGACGGCGGGCTGCGGCTCGACGGATGCCGTGGCGGAGATGACGGCCGCCGGCGCCTTCCAGGATTCGATTCTTTCGATGCGGTGCCGATGGATGGCGCCGTGAAACTCAAATTCAACCTCGTCACCAACCTTGCGGTTCAACAACGATTGCGCCACAGGCGATAGATAGCTGATGACCCCCTTCTCGGGATCGGAATCCCAGGCGCCCAGGATGGTGAAGGATTCCGACTGGTTGGCTCCCAGGTCGACGGCCTGGACAATGGTGCCCAAGCCAACGGCGTCGGTCTTGGCGTTGGAAAAATCCGTACCGCGGGCGCGGGCGAGCTGTGTTTCCAGTTCCTCTTTGCGGCGCATGAGGATTTTCTGCATCTCCTTGGCCGCCTTGTATTCGTGGTTTTCGCTGAGGTCGCCGTAACTGCGGGCAATGGCGATCTCCTTGGAGTTGGCGGGAATCTTCTTTTGCACGAGCTCCTGATATTCACCGCGGCGGCGTTCGAGGCTTTCCCAGGAAACCAGGAGCGCGGCTTCCTGCCGGGTTTGTTCGCCGCTCACGAGCGACTGCACCGCAGGATGCGACTTGACCAGCCGCGCCAGGAGCGAACGTTTGTCCATGTCATCAAACACTGGCGAAAATTGCAGTGCCCGCGTCAGGTCCTTGACGACCTCAATGTCGGCCGACGCGGTCAGTTCGGCAATCAACTCATGGTCGTCGAGGATGAACTCGCGCAGGCGGTTGGAACGTTTTTCGTTGAACTGGTCGCGTTCCATCGCCGTCAGCATGGCCCGGAACACCTCCGGCCCCAGAATGTCGGCATAGGCGTCACTGCGGTCGCGGGCGAGCCAGAGCAGCAGTTCCGTGCTGGCCGTGTGCTGATTGATGAGGCGCGCCAGGGTTTCCTTGAGCAAATCCATTTTGCCCTCCTGAATCAGCAGGGCGGCAAATTCGCGGCACAGCTTGGCGGAGACAATGTTGACCGAGCCGCGCAAAATTTCCTGCCAGCGCTCGGGGTTCGCGGTCTTGTACGATGCCAACGCGCGATGATGTTTGGCCGCGGGAATCAATTCCAGCACCGGACCGAATTTGACGTTGTCCTGCGTCCAGATCTGCGTGTCGGTGATTTCATCGGTGGCGGGCGGCAGTCCGGCAACGGCGCGCAGTTCATCACGCGCAAAAATTGCTTCGAGGGCCACGGCGGGTTGGGTCCGTTGATGGGAGACAATGTCCGCGTTCAGCGCCGGAATGATTTCGGCGGCGGCCGCCTGTTTGTCCGCCAGATCCGCCGCGCTCTTGAGGAATTCGCCGACCACCACCACGCGCGCCCGCAAACCCTTGGCCGCGCGAAAATCCGCCAGCAACCGGTTTTGCAGCGTGGTTTCCTGTTCCTGAAAGACGACCGGCTCGGTCTTTTTCAGCGGCACGACAAAATGACCGTCCTTCTTCATTTCGCGCCGGGCGGTTTCCCACCATTTCCTCCAGTCGTCACGGATGACATCCGGCACGAGCGCTTGCTGGATTTGGTCCGCCGTCGCCCGGCCGCCGTAGCTGTTCAGCACCAGCTTGATCAAATCCAGATGCCGGGCGGCCATCTGACGCAGCCCATCCAGATCCATCGCCTTGCGTGCCAGGATATGGTCCTTGGAAATCGGTTTTAACGATTCCGCCGCAAATGCCAGGTCCATCGTGTGTCCCGGTTTGCCCGGAAAATCAATGGTGAACCGAGCGAAAACCGTGTCCACCGTCTTGATCCGCCCAAAGCCCCAACTGCGGTGCATGCAAAAACCGCCGGTGGCCAGTTGTGTCAGCGGTTCGACGTGGCGGCCTTCGATTTTGCCGGCGGCGGCTAATTTTTCAAATTCCTCTCTCATAAAAGCATCGTTTTTATCGGGTCATGAAAGCACAATGACTCCATTAAATGACGTGAGCGGCCAAAATCCAAGACAAATTGCGGCGGAAATTTTGTTACAACGGCGCCCGGGTGGCGACTTTACGGAGGGTTTGTTGGAACGCGCCCTGGCCAAAGCCCTGCTGGCCACCGTGGATCGCGCCCTGTGTCAGGAACTCGTTTATGGGGTCGTCCGCTGGCAGGCCGCCCTCGACTGGCTCATTTCCCGGAAAACGGATGGCCGGGAACAAAAGCCCGGTCTCCAAAACCTGTTGCGACTCGGCCTCTACCAGATTTTCTGGCTCGACCGGATTCCGGACCACGCCGCCGTAAATCAAACGGTCGAACTCGCCCGGCAAAATGGATTCGACACGCAAACCGGTTTCGTCAACGCGGTTTTGCGCAATTATTTGCGCGCCGCCGGCGAAACTCAAAAACTGTTGGCGGCGTTGAAAATCTCGCAACCAGCGGTCGGCTGGTCGCATCCTGAATGGCTCGTCGCGCGCTGGCAGAGACGTTGGGGCGCGGAAAAAATGGCGCAACTTTTGGAATGGAACAATACGCCGCCGAAAACGTTTGCGCGCGTCAACCGGCTGAAGACCGAGGCCGGCCCGCTGCTGGAAAAATGGCGCGCGGAAGGCGTCGAATACGATTCCGTCCACCGCGAGTCACTTGAGGAAAACCTGGTCTTCGAGTTGAAATCGCATCCGCCCCTGACGTCGCTCGGCAGTTTCCAACAGGGCGGGTTTTACATCCAGGACCCCAGCACGTTGGTGGCGCCGGCCTTGCTCGGGGCGCAACCCGGCGAAACAATTCTGGATGTTTGCGCCGCCCCGGGCGGCAAGGCGACCTTCCTGGCCCAATTGATGAACAACCAGGGCCGCATCGTGGCGCAGGATGTTTCCGGCGACCGGTTGAAATTGCTCCGGGACAATTGCGAACGACTGGGCGTGACCTGCGTTGAACCCGTTTTATCTTCAGCCTTAAGGCTTCAACCTTCAGCCTTTGACCGGATTTTGGTGGATGCTCCGTGCTCGAATACGGGCGTGATGCGGCGGCGCGTGGATTTGCGCTGGCGGGTTCAGCCGGAGGAAATTTTACGGTTGCAACAGACGCAATTCGCCTTGCTCGAACAGGCGGCGGCCAGACTGAAACCCGGCGGCGTTCTGGTTTACAGCACGTGCAGTCTGGAACCCGAGGAAAATCAGGAGGTCGTCAACCGGTTTCTGAACCAGCACCCCGGGTTCAAACTGGAATCCGAGCGCGAGCTTGTGCCGTTCGTAAACAACCTGGACGGCGCATATGTTGCGCGACTGGAGCGCCGGACGTAAATTCTGCCATCTTATGGAACTCGATCTCGAAAAGGAATTTGCCGACCGTGCCTATCCGCTGCTGGTCAGTCTGGTGACGCCGCGCCCGATTGCGCTGGTCACCACCATCAGCCCGGAGGGCAAGGTTAACGCCGCGCCATTCAGTTTCTTCAACGTGCTCGGCGCGAATCCCCCCATCTGCGCGTTTGCGCCCGGCGACCGCGACGATGGCACGCCCAAGGACACCGCCTTGAACGTCCGCGCCACTCATGAATTCGTCGTGAATCTCGTGAACGAAACCATCGCCAAAGCGATGAATCAATGCGCCGCGTCGCTGCCTTACGGGGAAAACGAACTGACCCGTGCCGGCCTGACCGCGGCGCCGTCGTCCCTCGTGAAACCGCCACGCATCGCGGAGTCGCCGGCCAGCCTGGAATGCCTGGAGTGGGGCACGCTGCAAATCGGCAAGAATCGCGTGGTGATTGGCCTGATCAAACGCCTCCATTTGCGCGATGAAATGTTCGACGTGGAAAAGAAACGAATCCGCACCGACAAACTTTTTCTTATCGGGCGCATGGCCTCGCCGCACTGGTATTGCCGGACCCGCGATCGCTTTGAAATGATCCGACCGGCGTAAAGGCAATGCCGAAGGAAGAATTCAGAATGCAAAAACGAAAACGTGGCGGACAGGAACTATGGCAGCGTTTTCTTCATTCGTCATTCTGCCTTCTGCGTTCGAAGATCACATCCCCATGATCTGGTAGCCGCAATCCACGTAAATCACCTGGCCGGTGATGGCGGCCGCGCCGTCGCTGGCGAGGAACGCGCCGGTCGAGCCGAGTTCATCGGGCAGCACGTTGCGTTTCAGCGGCGCCCGGACTTCGTAGTGCTTGAGAATTTCACCGAAGCCGGCGATGCCGCGGGCGGCGAGGGTGTTGACCGGGCCGGCGCTGATGCAGTTGACACGGATTTTTTTCGGGCCCAGATCATAGGCCAGATAACGCGTGCTGGCTTCCAGCGCGGCCTTGGCCACGCCCATGACGTTGTAGTGCGGCACGACCTTCTCGGCGCCGTAATAGCTCATGCCGAGGATGCTGCCCCCGTCGGTCATCAGCGGCGCGGCGGCGCGGGCGAGTGCCACGAGCGAATAAGCGCTCACGTCGTGCGCCACGCGGAAGGCCTCCCGGCTGGTGTTGACGAATTCGCCTTCCAGGGCGTCCTTGGGCGCATAGGCGACGGAATGCAGCAGCAGGTGTAATTTACCGAACTTTTCACCGACGATTTTGTAAACGGCGGCAATTTCCTCGTCCTTGGTCACGTCGCACGGCAGCATGAGCGTGTCGGCGCCGAACGTGGTGACGAGTTCGATGACGTTGTCCTTGACGCGGTCACCCTGGTAGGTAAAGGCGAGTTTCGCGCCTTCGCGGGCCCACGCTTGGGCGATGGCCCAGGCGATGGAACGCTTGTTGGCGACGCCAAAGACCAGTCCGATTTTTCCGTCAAGTAATGGCATAAACTTGTTAAGGCGTCGGAGCGTAGGAGAAACGCCCCGGCGGTTCAACCCTTAAACGCGGCTCCGGTCAGTGCTTGAAATAGAGCTCCTCGGCGTTCCAG
>Ga0187887_10002767_pt1 | contig 13874 bp, 11 predicted proteins | sample June2016WEW_7_10_FD_132977 | JGI IMG/M metagenome (GOLD analysis project Ga0187887, IMG submission 132977) | Peatland microbial communities from SPRUCE experiment site at the Marcell Experimental Forest, Minnesota, USA - June2016WEW_7_10 | ecosystem: Environmental > Terrestrial > Soil >...
CATAGCCATCGTCACCTTCCCCGAACAAAAAGCCCTCCGCCTAAAAGCTCTCCTCGAGCAAATCACGGCCCGCGTCGGCACCCTCACCCTCGACTTCCTCGCCAAGTACCGCACCGAAAAAATCCGCTCCTGGCTCGAGCAGTTCGAAGGCGTCGGCAACCAGGTCTCAGCCGCCGTCGTCAATTTCTCCACCCTCCGCCGCCGCGCCCTGTGCATCGACGCCAACCACCTCCGCGTAGCCCAGCGACTCTGTCTAACTCCCCGCGCCGACGCCGCCACCACCGAAGAGCGCCTCATGCGCCTCGCCCCCGAAACCTGGGACGCGGCCATGCTCGACCAGCATCACTCCCTCGTCAAGCTCCACGCCCAAACTCTCTGCACCTTCGCCGACCCCAAGTGCGAAAACTGCCCCCTGCTCAAACTCTGCCCCACCGGCCAGCGCAATCTCGCAGAACTCCAACTCACCGCCCCACCCGCCTGACAAACTCCTCCCTCACCAGCGCGCTCTCCTCAAACCTCCCCAGCAACTCCGCCACACTCTCATACGCCATCGCGTCCCCCCTGATTCGATCCCGACTCCACTCCCGAACTCCCTTATAGAAACCAAAACCAAGCCATACAATATTTCCAAGATGGATCTTCAAACGCTCTCCGACCAATTCACGATCCCCGGCGTCCTCGCCTTCTCCCAGACCGAGCAAGGCCTCATCCGCGCCAACATCACCACGCCCGCCTGCACCGCCGAGCTCTATCTCCAGGGCGCGCAAATCACGCAATGGCAGCCCACCGGCCAGCAGCCCGTACTCTTCCTGTCTGAACGTTCCTTCTTCACGCCCGGCAAAGCCATTCGCGGCGGCATCCCCATCATCTTTCCCTGGTTCGGAGCTCGCACCGCAACCCCCGAAGACCCGCGCACCGACGGTCCCTCCCACGGCTTCGCCCGCATCGCCGACTGGACCCTCGCCTTCGCCGCCCTCGCCGGCGACGACCTCCATCTCACCCTCACCCTCGGCCCCTCCGACATCACTCGCTCCCTGGGCTACGACCGGTTCGCGCTCGTCTACGAAATCGCCGTCGGTGCCGAGCTCCACGTCAAGCTAACCGTTACCAACCAGAACAGCAAGCCGCTTCACTTCGAAGAAGCGCTCCACACCTACCTCTCCGTCGGCGACTCCCAGCAGATCTCCATCATCGGCCTCTCCGACACCGAGTACCTCGACAAAACCGACAGCTTCAAAAGGAAACGCCAGACCGAGCCACTCCTCAAACTCACCGGCGAAACTGATCGCCCCTATCTCGACACCCTCGTCCCCGTAAACGTCGACGATCCCGTCCTCAGGCGCCGCATTACGGTCGATAAGTCCGAATCCAAATCCACCGTCGTCTGGAATCCATGGTCCGCCCTCACCGCCACTCTTCCAGATATGAGCCCTCTCTGTTGGCTAACCATGGTCTGCATCGAAACCGCCAACGTCGCCACCAACGCCATCACCCTGGCCAGCGGTGCCCACCACACCATGGAAGCCCACATCTTCGTCCAGCAATTCGCAGCAGGCTACACCGCCGAATGACGCTCATTCTCGCCTCAGCCTCCCCCCGCCGCCGCGACCTCCTCACCCGAGCGGGCCTGCGCTTCGACGTCCTTCCAGCCCACATCGATGAAACCCTTCGCCCCAACGAGTCCCCCACCGCTTACGTCCAGCGCCTAGCCCTCGAAAAAGCACAAGCCATCCAGACCCTCCACCCCCAGGCCACCGTCCTCGGTGCCGACACCACCGTAGTCTGTGAACAACAAATCCTCAACAAACCCACAGATCTTTCCGACGCCGAGCGCATCCTTCGCCAGCTCTCCAACCGAGTCCACCAGGTCCACACCGGCATCGCCGTGGTCACCCCCACTGCCCAACGCTCCCACGTGGAAACCACCAGCGTCTTCTTCTCCGCCATCCCCGACGACGAGCTCGCTCACTACCTCACCACCGGTGACTCCCTCGACAAAGCCGGCGCCTACGGCATCCAGGGCTACGCCGCCCGCTGGATCCCCCGCATCGAAGGCGACTTCTTCAACGTAATGGGCCTCCCCATCGCCGCCGTAATCCAACTCCTCCGCGAAACCCACTCCCTCTAAGTAGGTACCGTCGTCACCACGAGCCTTCGCCCAGCATATATCGCCGTCATCTCGACCGGAGCGTAGCCCCAATAGTCGTCATCTCGACCGGAGCGTAGCGGAGTGGAGAGACCCCTGTATTCCCCGCTGCACCCATCACACCTGGGTGCCCCATTCATGACAGTCTCATCGTCATGGGTGGGGTCGCACGATCTCAAACCCCCGCAATCACCCCAGCCAGCAAAACCGTCCGCTCCACCAAATGCTTGACCACCACATGCTCATGCGCGGCGTGCGCCCCAGCCCCCACAGCCCCCATCCCATCCAGCGTCGCCACCCCCATGGCCGCCGTAAAATTCCCGTCCGACCCACCACCAGTCGCCGCCTCTTCCAACTTCAAACCCATCTCCGCAGCCAGCCGCTGCGCCATCCGAAACAGCGCCACCGTCCCCGCCTTCCGTTCCATTGGCGGCCGATTGATCCCGCCCGTCACCGTCAACCGGCATGCCTTGTCCGTCACCTTTAGCCCCCGAAACATCCTCTCCCCCCGCGCCGCATCCTTAGCCTTCGCAATCCGCACATCCACCTCGGCCATACACTCCGCCGCCACCACGTTCGATCGCGTCCCTCCAGCGATCACCCCCACATTCACCGTCAACCCCTTGCTCAAATCCGTAAATCCCGACACCTTCTCCACCAGCCGCGCCATCTCCAGCACGGCCGAGTGTCCACTCCCAAAGTCCACCCCCGCGTGCGACCCAACACCCTCCACCCGCAACCCATAATTCCCCACGCCCTTGCGCGCCGTCTTGTACGCAAGTCCCTGCGCGGGTTCCAGCACCAGCACAGCCGCGCACTCCGCCGCCAGCTTCTCCGTTATCGCACGCGAAACCGGACTACCCACCTCCTCCTCACTCACCAGCAGCAACGTAACCGGTCTCTCCTGTTCTAACTTCTTGAGCGCCGCCACCGCCTCCAGCGCCATCACTACTCCCGCCTTCATATCCAGAACCCCCGGCCCCCAAAGCTTCCCCTCCGCCTCACGCCAGGGCATCTTCTTCAGCGTCCCCATCGGCCAGACTGTATCCAGATGCCCCAGCAGCAACACCCGCCCACGCGTGCTCCGCGCCGCCCCAAACCGCAGCTCCAGGACATCCCCAAACGCCTTCTGCCGATGCCGCCTCAACTTCCCACCCGCGTCCTCCACCCACCCCGCCACCAGCTTTCCGGCACTATCCACACCCTCCTTGTCCTCACTCGGCGACTCGACCTCCACCAGCTCCCGCAACCTCGCCCTCAGCCGTCCTTCGCTCGCCGAAACAACCCGCTCCAAATCCATCATTCTCATGGCAATACCCTAATGCTCCACCCCCTATCACGTCATCTCCTCATGCCCACGCGCGCGCGATGACCTTCCTCGTCTCCGCAGGTACCTGTGGTAAATTTTCCACACTTCCGCTTCTCCAATCCGGGTATACCCTGCATCTGCGGTACATTGCGCTGCCAACGAATCCACAACTCGAGCACACGATCCATACCCCGTTGGACTTTCACGGTGTGGGTCTGCACTCCGGCGCCGCCGTTTCCATGCGCCTCATCCCCGCACCCGCTGGCTCCGGCATTGTCTTCCGCCGCTCTGACCTGGACAACTTCGAAATCCCCGCAACGGGTCGCAATGTCGCGCGCGTCTCCTACGCCACCTCCCTCATGCGCCAGGGCGTCCTCATCCAGACCACCGAGCACCTTCTCTCCGCCCTCATCGGCCTCGGCGTCGACAACATCATCGTCGAAATCGACAATCTCGAAGTCCCCATCCTCGACGGCAGCTCCCTCCCCTACGTCTCCGCCATCCTCGCCTCGGGCCTCAAGCGCCAGCGCCGCAAGCGTGAGTACATCCGCATCCTCAAGCCCGTCGAGGTCCGCGAAAATTCGCCCTCCGGTGACAAGTTCATCGGCGTCTATCCCGGCGACGGCTACTCCATCCACTACTCCATCGACTTCCCCGAGCCCATCGGCCGCGACACCTTCAGCGGCGACCTCGAGGCCGGAGCCTACGCCGACCTCATCGCCCCCGCCCGCACCTTCGGCTTCAAAGAAGACGAGGCCATGCTCCGCGATATGGGCCTCATTCGTGGCGTATCCGACGACTCCGCCATCATCGTCACCCGCACCACCCCCACCCACCCAGGCACCGTCCTCAACGGCCCCCTCCGTTTCCCCGACGAGTTCGTCCGCCATAAAGTCCTCGATCTCATCGGCGACCTCGCTCTCGCCGGCCGTCGCATCTGGGGCCGCGTCGTCGCCGAGCGCGCTGGCCACGCCATGCACACCGCCCTCGTCCAAAAGCTCCTCCACGATCGCTCCGCCTGGGAACTAACCCATCGCTTCGAAGCGACCAATCCCTCCGCCTCGGACGCTCTTACCGACTCCCACTCTCCTGCATTGCTGCATGCTTAACTTTCCAGCATGATCGCCGCCATCGCCCTCCAAACATCTGTCATCCTGAGCGGAGCGCAGCGCAGTCGAAGGACCTCGAAAAACTTCGCCCCGCCCTTACCTCGCGCCCCTTTCGGGCACTACACCCGGGACAGTCGCGCATGACCGCCGCCATCGCCCTCGGCTCCAACCTCCCCTCAACCTACGGCGCACCCGAGGCCAACCTCCGCGAAGCACTGCACCGCCTCGCCGACCTCGGCTGTGTCACCGCAGTCTCCACCTTCCACGCCACCGACCCCGTCGGTTATCTCGATCAGCCGCGCTTCCTCAACGCCGCCGCCCTACTCGAAACCAACCTCACCCCTCTCGACCTCCTCCACTCCCTCCTGGCCATCGAGCACGCACTGGGCCGCGACCGTTCCACCGCACCTCCCAAGGGCCCCCGCATCATCGACCTCGACCTGCTTCTCTATAACGACCTCACCCTCCAAACTCCCGAGCTAACCCTTCCCCACCCCGCACTCCACGAACGGCGCTTCGTCCTCGCTCCCTTAGCCGAAATCGCCCCCAACCTCCAGCACCCCACGCTTCACCGCACGATCGCGGACCTGCTCACCGGACTCCCGCAATAAAAAGCCCCAGCCATACTCAGCTGGGGCTCAAGTGAATCTCCCGCACGATCAGAAGGTGAACCGGCCACCAATCGTCGGAGCAAAGTTACTGTTGTGCAGATAAGGCACGCCCGGGCCATGAGGAATGGCAATGGCCGGGCCGCCGTACACGAAGGAATACGCTAGTCCGGCAAACAGATCGAATCGCTTGGTGAAGTGATGATCGGCGTACAGTGAACCCTCGTTGAGGGCGCCCGCGCAGGAGGCCCGGTAGCCCGCGGCAACCGAGCACGTCTGCGGAACGCGGAAGTTGTTCTGCAACTGTTCATACCAGGCGAACGTGATATCCGTCTTGTCGTCGTAAGCGTACTTCACGCCGGTCCACCAAATCCTCAGGATCTTTTCAGAGTCAAGATTGTTATCTTCCACACCGCTCATGATGTAGCCACCCTGGTCCGAGGCACCGACACCCAATGGGTTATGCGGATTGTTCTGCCAGATATATTCGAAGCCCGCGTAGAACTTGAAGATCTCCCCGTTATACTTCCCAGCACCCATGATGGCGTTGTTGTCGGTCACGATGCCATACACCGTGTCATCCGTGCTAATCAGATTGGCGCCGGTGATGAGGTGAGTATTAATGCTGTTGGTGGTGGACTGATAGGGCGCCGCCAAACTCTGAGGCCCCAGCAAAGGGTTCAACACGCTGATGGCCTGGTTGTAATGCTGGTACACGGCGTCGCCGGAGAACTTCCCGAGGACCCCGCCGAGATCCCCGCCATAGGCGTTGTTATGCGCCGTTTCCGGCGTACAGTTGGCCGCAGTCCAGGTTGCGGAGGCCGAGAAGCAGCCGCCATTCCCGTCAGCAAATTTGTACATCGCGGCGAGATGAACGGGCCCATAGACGAGGCGATATTTCACGGCTTCGTCCCAACGGCTGTCTTCGGTATCGCCGCCGCCGGCCATCGTGCCGTTATACCCGATGTACGAAAACGCATAGCCGCCGCCCGCGGGATCGGTTAGAAGCATTACATCCGTACCGAGAGAGCGCTGACGACCGAACGTCGCCGTGCCGAACTTCTCGGACGATACGCCGCCGTAGTATTCGTCATTGAACGGCTGGCCTGCCCGCGCGCCGTCGATGGCTTCCGAATAGCTGGCCCTCGGAAGGCCGTTATTGACGATGTTGGTCTTTGAAGCGTTTGCCAGCAGCCCGGAATTCGGATTGATGCCGGTCGACGCGTTGAAGACAACATACCAGCCGGGGTGAAACTGCACTTTGCCCCTCACCCCAAATCCCGTCTGCTGCAGGTTGTTTGGTGCAACCAGAAATCGGTGTTGATACCCATTCCGATTCACCAGGGATTCGCCCTCGTAGTTATAACCGTTCACCGGTAAACCGTGGCTGACCCAGCCCACGCCGATGTCATACGCACCGTACAGCGTGATCCCGTGCCACGTCAGCGTGCAATCGGAGTTGGCAATTTCGTGGCCTCTCTCGCAGGGGTTCGGCGGCTTCGGCACGCCTGCCGGCTGCGGCCGCGCCTGTGGCGTTCCAGCGTCTTGGACGTCCGCTCGTTTCACGTCGGCCTGTTGCGCTCTCCCAGCAACAGCGCTCACAATTAGGAAACAGGCGAGGAACAGCATCCGTGCGACGACAAAACGTCCGCACTCGCGAGCAAGAGTAGACCCGTTGAGATATTGCATATCTATACGATTTCCCCTTTCGACTTTTGGATGCTGCAAGATTCTCGCACTATCCTCTGAATTTTGCCAGGAGCCCCCCATGCCCGACGTAGACGTCCTGCTCAAACCCCGCGAAGCCGCGGCCGCCCTCAATGTCAGCTATCCGACACTCAAGCAATGGATCCTCGCCGGCACCCTCAAGACCATCAAGACTCCCGGCGGCCACCACCGCATCCCCCAGAGCGCCCTCAACCCGCTCATGAAATCCAAACCCACCACAGCCCGCAAAACTTCACGCGAGCGCTTCCGCAATGTAAGCGGCCGCAATCAACTCGTCGGCACCATCACGCAGGTAAAGATCAGCGGCCTCCTGGCCCAGGTCGTCCTCAAAATTGGAGACCAGCAGATCACTTCCATCATCACCGCCGATGCCGCCCGCGAGATGCAGCTCCGCAAAGGCCAGACCGCTGGCGCGCTTATCAAATCTACAGAAGTCATGATCGTCCGCGTCTAACCGCACCCTCGCAAACCACCTAGTGCAGCGTCACCACCGTATCGCGCCCCTTCGCGTCTCGGTACTCCACCATCTTCCCCGTCATCGTCGTCACCTTCGCCCCGTCATCTGTTACTACGAACGTCGGTACATCCGCGTCCAGCAGGCACGCGACGTACGCGACGCAGTGCATCTCCACCGGCGTCCCCACACGGTCACCGTGCTGGATCAACGTCACATACATCGGCGCGTTATAGTTCTGCAGCAACACGTCATTCGAGTAGTTGATCAGCACCTGCGCTCCCTGCTCTTTCACTCCATCGCGCACAACCGACCCCAGCGGATCCCGCACATACAATCGCTGCCGATTCCACACCACAAACACGACCGCGACCACCACTAGCAACAAAATAAGCTTCCTCAACATGACCTCCACGTAAGCAGCAACTATAAGCCAGAGTTCTCAACCAGAAAACTACAAGTTAGCAAAACTAACTCTTCTTCTCCTCGTGATACTCCTGCTCCGAATTGATCCCCCACACCGCATCCTTATCCACATACCCCGTCGCAATCCCATCCACCACCGCCATCGCCGTCAGCATCGAGTGATCCTGGTTGTTGTACTTGTGCATCCCATTCCGTCCCACCAGAAAAAGATTCTCAAATCGATCCATCCACGTCCGCAGTTCCTCAAAACGATCGTAGGTCCCAAAGTAGGCCGGATAAGTCTTCGGCACCCGCACCACGTGTGCATCCAGCACCTCCGACGTTTTCAAGATCCCAATCTTCTCCAGCTCCCCCGCCGCAAACCGCTTCAGCTCTTCATCCGGCATCGTCCACAGCGCATCGGTCTCATAACAGAAATACTCAAGCCCAATCCATACCTTCGTCGGATCAGCCACCATGTACGGGCTCCAGTTATTAAAAATCTGCAGCCGCCCCAGCAACACGTCCGGCTCCTGGATATAAATCCACGTGTCTCGAATCCGCGTCTTATCGGACTCCGTCACATCCAACTTATTCGCGAGCACGCCCACCGTAATAAAGTCCCGATACTGCAACCCCTCGCTCACCTCGCGCACATTCGCTGGAACCTCCACCTTCAGCGCCCGCACCAAATCTCTCATCGGCATCGTCGACAAAAAGTAATCTCCCTCGAAGCGCCGCGTCTCTCCCGTCGCATTCACCGCCTCGACCGCAACCACCTGCGTGCCCTCAACCTCCACCCCCACCACCGTCCAACCCATGGCTATCTCGCCACCCATCGCGACAACCTTCTCCGCAACGTGCTCCCACAACTGTCCCGGTCCAAACTTCGGATACAGAAACCGCTCAATCAGCGACGTATCCGTTCCCTTCTGCGCAATATCCTTGCCGCCCTCACTCTTAGCTCGCGGCGAAAACATCTTGCGCACAAAATGTTTCAGCGCCGTCGTCAAACTCAATCCCTTGATCCTCTGCGCTCCCCATTCCGCCGAGATCGTGTCGCAAGGCGTCCCCCACACCTTCTCCGTATAGCTCTTGAAGAACGTCAGGTACAGCTCCCGTCCAAATCGGTTAATAAGGAAATCCTCAAGGCTCTTTTCCTCCTCGATCGGCCGCACCCGGCTCATCAAATAACTCACGCCGATCTTCGCCATCCGAACCAACCCCAAATTCGACACAGTGGTTCCATTCAGCTTGATCGGATAATCAAAGAACTTCCGCAGATAATAAATCCGGCTCTTCCGCGGGCGCACCAGCATCACCAGGTCGTCATTCTCAGGAGCAGCCGCACCCACCACCCTCACCGTTGGCGCATGCTCCGCCAACTCCTCCGCACTCACCTCGTCCTGCTTGTCCACCAATTTCAGCGGCCCCATCCCACGCAGCGGAGGCTCTTCCTCCACCGCCACGGGCACCTCTACCGTCCTCTGCATTCCCTGGTAGCTGATCTCCGCCGCACCTTCACCCGACTCCACCGGCATCAGGTCCATCCACCACTGCATCACCCGGTCGCTCTTGGAAAAAAAGCGGTGCCCCCCAATGTCCATCCGGTTGCCCTTGTACCGAATCGTCCGCGAGATCCCCCCGATCTCCTCCGACGCCTCCAGCACAATCGGCTGCACATCCGTCTTGCGCAGAAACTCCAGCGCCGCCGTCAAGCCAGCCGGTCCCGCACCGATCACAATTGCCCTCTTCATCCAATGCACCGGCATACCGGGCCGTCGACCCAACCCGTCGCTCTTTCTTCTTCGTTCACCGCAACTCCGTGTCTGCCTTTGATCGCCTAATGGTACGCGTTCCGCCTGCAAGGCTTGCCGTTTCCCTATGGAGCCTGCCGATTTCAGATCCCGTTCCAACTACGGCACAAGACCATCCACAGAGCGATCCGGAAAGCGCACTACATACACGGCTCCGGATGAATCGACCCACGTACGATAGGGTACCGGTGCGAACTTATTTCCAAGGACCGGATCTGGACGAAGGGAGATCGTGTAGTAAGGAATCATATGGGGAAACATATCGCAGTAAAACCAAGGACAATCCTTCAGCCCATAATGGGTTGGCTTTTCAAGCTGCACGCCTGCAGGCACACGCATCCGCTGATCAAAGATGTGAGTGCTGACTTGTAGCTCCGTCCAGCCGTCATAATCCCAACCGCCACTAACTGACGTTGCCGGTACACCCGCGGCAAGCACCTCATTTATCGCAGTAACGCGCGCTCGATACAGTGCAAGCCGATCGTGCAACGAGGCCGTAGCATACACCCCTGCGCCGATAGCTAGCACCAGCGCAGCCACAGGCAAACGAGCCTGGAATTGATCCTGATAAAACCTGAGAAGAAAAACAAGAGCGACAAATAGCAGGGGGAGTAAGTAGCGATCCCAGATCGTTTCAAACCCGACACGTGGCGAGAGCAAAACGATATAAGCGATCGTACATGGAACGATCAGCTCCGCAACCTCACGCGACAAAGGATATATATCTCCTCGCGCGGATGGCGGTCTTTCTACGCCAGCAAAAATGGCTGAGACCAGCGCAAGGAGACAGACAAGCGCGGCCACCGTCAAGATCGGTCGAAATCCCCTGAGCAATGCGAACGGCTGGACTCCACCAAGGTAAGGCGCATACCAGGCGCTCAGATTACCGACTCTCCACATGCGCACGCCGTAAAGCAGAAATCCGCATCCAAGGAGATACACCACCCACCGATGCTTTCGTCTTCGAAGAGCGGGCAAATACATCAGAAGAATCGGCAGCAACAAGAGCACAATTTCCAAACACGCGCGAACCCACTCCCTCCCAAAGTTCCTTAAGACTACTGGGTTCACAGATCCGCGCGTCAGCGGTTCATACAGGATGTAAGGCTGCTGATGAAACCAGCGGTTGATGGAAAAGATCAGACCGACGCTCACGAGCCAGAAGCTGATTCCAGCCATCGCCACTCGGCGATTTCGGCGCATAATCCATAAGACCGATGGAATCATCACTAAGACACCCAGCCAGGCGATCTGACGCGAACTGCCGAAAACCACGTTTGACAGCGAAGCAATGCCAATCCAGGTGATCGTCGCCCGATCTCCGTCAGCCTCTAACGTGCGCAGGCAAAGGTAGAGACACAAAATGATCGCGAACATCCCGGGCACGTCCGACATGAACGTTACTTCCAGGGGCATCAGCAGCGGAGATAGCATCAGCGTAAGCGTGCCTATGCTTGCATTCCATTCATTGATCCCTGCGCGCACAAACGTTCGCTGACAAAGAAACGTCGTCACCGCCGATAGAAAAATCATGCTCGCGCGGGTAGTGGTGAAGGAGAAGCCGAATAGCTTGATGAAGGCCGCAGCCAGATACAACTGCCACCCCAAAATGGCTGTCGCTCCCCCGTTGTAAACAACGTGCCCGCTTTCAGCGAGAAGCTGTGCGCTTCGGACATAAGAAAAATCGTCAGAGATCCCGACTTCCGCATACGGATGTGCCACCAGAATTGCAGCGAGCAACGTCAGCGCACATACCAGCGCACATATCGGCACTCCCATAAATCGAAACGAACGCCGTTGATCGCGTGCTCCTGCATCCTCACGAATTGGCGATGGACTCATGCGGCTCTTGGGTCATCCTCTACTCAGTCGCCGATGCGGACACAAACCTGCAACCTACGCTAAAGTTTCGGCTCGACGAGTTAGTATATCTTCTGATCGAACCAGGCTCTTGGCGCGTCCCCTCCTCTCTGCCTCAACACCTGCAAGCTATACTGATCCTGCCAGCGTCACCACCACCACGGAGCGCCCTTCCGATGTCTCAAAGCGAGCCCACCAGAGTACCCTTCGGAGAGCGGCTCCGCGCCCACCTCGCCATCGCCCGCCTCGACCACTCCATCAAAAACCTCTTCGTCCTCCCTGGCGTCATCGTTCCCCTCAGCGTCGACCCCTCCCTCTTCAATCTCCATCTAGTCAAAACCCTCGTCCTCGCCTTCATCGCCATCACCCTCGTCGCCTGCAGCAACTACGTCATCAACGAAGTCCTCGACGCTCCCTTCGACCGCCTCCATCCCATCAAGAAGAATCGCCCCGCCGCCCGCGGCCTCGTCAGCATCCCCGCCGCCTACGTCCAATGGCTTCTCATGATGGCCGCAGGCATCGCCGTCGGCCTCACCATCTCGAAGATGTTCGCCCTCATGGCCCTCATCCTCTGGATCATGGGCTGCATCTACAACTTCCCACCCATCCGCTCCAAAGATGTTCCCTACCTCGACGTCCTCACCGAATCCATCAATAACCCTCTGCGCATGTTGCTCGGCTGGTACGCTGTCACCGCCGTCCTCATCCCGCCCGTCTCGCTGCTCATCGCCTACTGGATGATCGGCTGCTACTTCATGGCGCTCAAGCGCTTCAGCGAACTCTCCGAGCTGCACAAGTCCGGCGACCACGCCCTCGCCGGCTCCTACCGCGCCTCCTTCAAGCGCTACACCCCGGAATCGCTCCTGGTCTCGGTCGTGTTCTACGCCTCCACGGCGATGCTCTTCCTCGGCGCCTTCATCATCCGCTACCGCATCGAGCTCATCCTCGGCTTTCCCTTCGTCGCCTTCACCATGGCCATCTATCTCAAGCTCTCCTTCAAGCCCGACAGCGCCGTCCAGAACCCCGAGAAACTATACCGTGAGCCCCTCCTCATGGCCTCCTTCGCTTCGACTGTCATCGTCATGGGACTTCTGCTCTTCATCCGCATGCCGCGCCTCGAACAATTCTTCGGGCCCACTCTTCCGCCCTCCACCGCACCCGCGCCCATCTCATCGAAACTTAAAAGCCCCTCTCTCCCCACCGTGTGCCTTGTGGAGATAGAACACGCATGAGCCAAGACACGGCTTCGTCTCCGAAGACATCCTCCTGTTCCTACCCATTGCTTGCCCTGTTCCTTCTTTTCACCGCTGCTCTTTCGCTCATCTGGTCCCACGTGCGCCTCATGTGGAACGACGAGTTCCTCTCCTTCTACTCCGACGGCGTCGCCACCTTCAAACAAGTCCTCCTCGTCCAACTCCACTACCCCATCTCCCTCGATCCTCCCACCTACCACCTGCTTTCGCACCTCTGCATGGACATCCTCGGGCGCAACGCGATCGCCCTGCGCCTGCCCGCGCTCGCCGGCTTCCTCCTCTTCCAGCTCTGCCTCTTCTTCTTCGTCCGCCGCCTCGCCGGCGACCGCTCCGCCATCATCGCGATGGACGTGCCCCTCCTCACCGCCAGCTTCCGCTACTCCGTCGAAGGCCGCCCCTACGGCCTGCTCCTCGGCCTCTACGCCCTCAGCCTCCTCTGCTGGCAGATCGCCACTACAGACGACGCACCCCAACCCACCCCCGGCCAGAGCTCTCTGCCCGATGGGGTGCAAGCGAAGCCTCTCGCCGTCCGCGCAGGACCCCGCATCCTTCCCCTCATCGGCCTCACCCTCTCCATCGCCCTCGCCATCACCAGCCACTACTTCGGCGTCCTCATTCTCATCCCCATCTCCCTCGGCGAACTCTCCCGCATCATCCTCCGCAAGCGCCTCGACCTCGGCGTCCTCGCCGCCCTCATCTTAGGCCTGGCCTCCGTCGGCATCATCCTCCCCTTCCAGCGCGCGCTCATGGTTTACCGCCAGCACTACTACATCACCGGCGTAAACATCCGCAACATCAGCCAGGGCTATCGCGAGCTCTTCCTCCGCTACACCACCTGGCCAATGTCTCTCCAGAAGCTCGCAGCGGCCCTCATGGTCGTCCTCGCCCTCACCCTGGCCTACGCCGCCTACCAGCGCTTCAACCGTCGTCCCTCCACCGAGCACGCCTATATCTGGGTCTCTCTTTTCTCCATGGCCCTTCTCCCTTTCTTCGGATACCTCTTCGGCCGTTTCGTCACCCACACCATGGAAGTCCGCTACGTCATCGCGGCCCTCATCGCCTTCGTCGCGACCTTCGGCATCGTGCTCGAGAGCAAACTGCGCAGCAACGCCTTCTACTACTCCACCCTTACTCTCATCACAGCAGCCGCCGTCGCGATCAACACCCACAACATCCTCCAGGAGC
>Ga0187887_10002768_pt1 | contig 13870 bp, 9 predicted proteins | sample June2016WEW_7_10_FD_132977 | JGI IMG/M metagenome (GOLD analysis project Ga0187887, IMG submission 132977) | Peatland microbial communities from SPRUCE experiment site at the Marcell Experimental Forest, Minnesota, USA - June2016WEW_7_10 | ecosystem: Environmental > Terrestrial > Soil > Wetlands...
CACCGCCGCCCCGCCCGCACCCTCACCGGATGCTTCAGGTGCAGCATCTCGTGATAAAGCAGGTACTCGACCGCATACCGCGGCGTCCCCGGCCGATCGAACACCCGGCTAACAACAATCGTGTTGTGCGCCGCGTCATAGTGCCCCAGCATGCGCTTCGCCACATGCGCGCTCCAGGTCAGCGTAGGCCGGCCAAGCAGCCCATGGAAGAACCGCCGGTTCACCGCCTCGAAGACCTCGTCCAGGTCGTACAAATGCCCCTGCGGCGAGCTCAGCACCTTGCGCCCACGCATCTGCCGCATCCGCTCGGCCTGGCTCGACACCGCCTCCGACCGCGTATACCGCCGATACCGGTCCGCATACACCGGTGCCACCGGCTTGCGATACAGCTTGGCCAGAAGGATATGGGCGATCGCCTGGTGAATAGTGGGAGGAGCATGCTCCAGCAGATCGGAGAGCCGCACAATCAGCTTCCCATCCCGCAAACGGATGGTGGTGTTCAAACTGGTGAATCGCCGAAACTTCACCTCGAGTTCCGGCATCGGCGCCCGGGGACGCAGCTCGCGGTACTCCTGCTCAAACAGTTGGAGTATCTCAGGCGAAACAGGTGGGAGAGCTATACGAGGCACGACTAGCTCAGCCTACCATGCAGCGCGCAGAGGATTTCTTCGCGCCTAACGCACATGTTCCAACGCGATAATTCGGTGTTGCGCCTGGAACGTCTGGTCGGGAAATTTGTCGCCGGCGATCGCCAGAAACGCCCGATACGCCGCGATCGCCTGCTTGTTCTGATGCAGCGTATCGTGCGCGGTAGCCTGAAGGAAGAGGGACGTCGGTGAATTCGGCAACACCGTCGACCGCGCATCGAGCGCCGCCAGGCTGGTCTGCGCATCGTGGTTCTTCGAAGCCGCAAACGCCAGGTGCCCTTCGGCCTCGCCCCACGCCTGATCGTCATGGAACGCAGCCCGCAACGCAACGGCCTTCACAAACGTAGCCTCTGCGTCCGCATCCTTGCCCTGCTTCACCTGCGCGCTGCCCAGGGCATCCAGCAATATCGGGTCTGTTGGATTTGCGGCCACCAACTCGGTGTACAGCTTCTCGGCTTCCACATTGTCGCCGTTCACATACTCGAGCTGCGCCAGCAGACGCGTAGTGTCCGGATCAGCCGCAATCTTCGGGTCAGATGCCCGCAACTGCACTAGCAGCGGAATCGCATCCGCCGCCTTGCCTTCTGCCGCGTACAGCGAGGCAGCCTGTGCCACCAGCCGCACATCGTTCGGATGTTCCTTCAGCGCCGGCGCGAGCACCGCATCGGCATCCGCCAGCTTGCCCGCGTGCTGCAACGCGTGCGCCAGCCCCGCGGTCGCGTCGAGATCGCCGGGCATCAGCTTCAACGCTCGCTGATACGCAGGAACAGCATCTTCCGAGTCGCCCAATCGATCGGCCAGCTCAGCTCCCATCAGCACATCATCGGGAGTCTCAGGCGTAAGCTTCAGCGCCGCCAGCAGCTCCTCGCGCGCAGCATCCGGGTTGCTCGTCTCATCCAGGTGAGCCAGCGCCCGCAACGCCCGTCCGCGCAGTTCCGGCGCTGCCGTCTGAATCATCGCCGCATCGGTCAGCTGCTTATGAGCCTCCTCCATGCGTCCCGAGCGCGCGTCCAGCAACCCCAGCGCAACCTTCGGCTCGGCAAACCCCGGCATCGCCGCAATCGCCGCAGCATACGACCGGGCCGCATCGGCCTCTTCACCGTTGCGCTCCTCGGCAAACCCAAGGTCATACTGCACGCGCCCGTCCTTGGGATCGGCCGCGGCCAGCACCTTGAGCTTGGCTTCGGCGCCCTTGTAATCCTGCCTCTCGAGAGCGTTCTCCGCCTCGGTCACCTGCGCACTCGCTGCATTCTGCTGCGCATGGTCATCGACTTTATGCGTTCCCGGAGGCAACTGCTGCGCAACGCCTGCGCTCGTCGCAACGGCAAACACGGCGATCAACATCAGGCAACGGTTCCTCACGCAACCTCCCGCGTGCGCTGCGATCCGCCATCCAGCACCTTGCCCAGCCAATAGCCTGTGTGCGACGCCTTCACCTTCGCAATCTCCTCGGGAGTTCCTGTCGCCACAATCTGTCCGCCACCGGATCCGCCTTCCGGTCCCATATCGATCACCCAATCCGCACACTTGATCACGTCCAGGTTGTGCTCAATCACCAGCAACGAACCTCCACCATCGATGAGCTTGTGGAACGCGGCCAGCAGCTTCGCCACATCCTCGAAGTGCAGCCCCGTCGTGGGCTCATCCAGGATGTACAACACGCGACTCGCAGCCCTCTTCGCCTCACCCCGAACTCCGCCAGCGCCGCCCGACGTTCCCGACCGAGCCGCTGCGAGATGTTGCGCCAGCTTGACACGCTGAGCCTCTCCACCGCTCAACGTCGTTGCACTCTGCCCCAGCCGTACATACCCAAGCCCCACTTCATCCAACACCGCCAATTTGTCGACGATCTTCGGATGTCCAGCGAAATAGACCAGCGCCTCGCGCACCGTCATTCCAAGCACTTCGTGGATGTTCTTGCCCTTGTACTTCACCTCAAGGATGGACGCTTTGTAGCGCGTTCCGTTGCACTCCTCGCACGGAAGTTCCACATCCGCGAGGAACTGCATCTCGACCGTCACCGTTCCATCGCCTTCGCACACGTCACAACGTCCACCCGGAACGTTGAACGAGAACGACCCAGCCGTGAGGTTCTTCCGCCGAGCATCAGGCTGCGCCGCGAACAGCTCGCGAATGGCATCGAAAGCCTTGATGTACGTCACGGGATTGGACCGCGGCGTCCGTCCAATCGGCGACTGGTCCACCAGCACCACATCATTCAGATACTGCGACCCGGAAAGCTCCCGATACAGATTCGCCGTCTCCCGCTCGCCAGCTTCATCCTGTCCCAAAGCCTGCATCAGCGCCCGGTACAGCACCTGGTGCACCAGCGTAGACTTACCCGATCCCGAAACGCCGGTTACGCAGCACAGCAGTCCAAGTGGTATCTCAACGTCCACGCCGCGCAGGTTATGGATCCTCGCACCGCGCAACACCAACTTCTCCCGCCCGGGCTCCAGGCGATGCTTCGGAACGGCAATGCTAGCCCGTCCGCTGAGGTATCGACCAGTCAACGACGCAGGGTTCTCTCGCACCTCGTCGACGGTCCCCGCCGCCAGCAAGTGGCCGCCCAACTCCCCAGCCCCCGGCCCCAGGTCCAGCAAATGATCTGCCGCACGAATCACATCAGGATCGTGCTCCACGACCAGGATCGTATTTCCCAGATCGCGTAACTCCTCCATGATCGTGATCAGCTTGGCCGTATCGCGCGTGTGCAGGCCAATCGACGGCTCGTCAAGCACGTAGAGCGCTCCCACCAGCCGCGAACCAAGGCTGGCGGCCAACTGGATCCGCTGGGACTCGCCTCCACTCAGTGTTGAACTTAGTCGATCTAATGTGAGGTATTCGAGTCCGACCTGCTGCAGGAAGCGGACGCGTTGTCGCACCTCTTCGAGCACCTTGCCTGCTATCTCCTGCTGTGGCGGGCTCAAACTCAAGGAGTCAAGAAACTCTTGTGCTTCTGTGATCGTGAGCGCGCATACCTCGCAGATGTTCTTACCGCAAAGAAGCACAGCACGAGCCTCGGCCCGTAACCTTTGTCCGCGACAGTCGGGACACGTCGCGTATCCGCGGTACTTCGAGAGAAACACTCGAACGTGCAGCTTGTATTTCTTCCGTTCCAGTTCTGCGAAGAAACCGCGAACTCCCGGCCAACTCCCTCGACCCTCTTCAATAAACCGCTGCTGTGGCTCGGTCAGGTCGAACCAAGGCACATCGATCGGCACCCCCTCCGCCTTGGCTGCCCGCTTCATCTCGCCATGCCACGCGCGATATTTCGTCTTCGTCCACGGGTCAATCGCACCCTCATCAAGAGTCTTGGAACGATTCGGAATGATGAGGTTGGGATCGAAGTCGATGGTGTTTCCAAAACCCTGGCAACGCGGGCATGCACCGAATGGATTATTAAAACTGAACAACCGCGGCTCGGGTTCACGATACGCACGATGACAATCGGAACACTCGAACGCGGATGAAAAACGCAGGGACTCTGCCGCTTCTGCTTCTTCCCTCGGAACAGTGCGCAGCACAATCTCGCCCGCTTCGCGATAGCCGGTTTCAATCGCATCGACGAGTCGTCCGCGGATCTCCGCCGAAAGCGCCAGCCTGTCGATCAAAACATAAATCGGTCGAGCGCCAGCTGCGCCGAAGTCTAATTCAAGCAAAGACTCCGGTGCAGAAAACTCGACAATCTTTCCTGAGCCACCGTTCGCATCTACTTGCCAAAGCCGGTTATAGCCCCGCCTGCGCAACTCGCCAAGTCTCTCCTTCAGCGGCTCGCTTAAATCTGTTGCGACGATGGCGTCAGACCTCTTGCCACCCTTTGCGGCTTTCTTTGCAGATTTCTTCGGAGCAGCGGCCACTTCTGCGGACAGGACAATCTCCGGCCCCTGCAAGGCCTCCAGTTTGACCTCTCTCCTTACAATCGGAAACAAGGCATAGACGCGCGTTCCTTCAGGCAGCGTGAGTACGCGCGTGACAATGTCATCGACCGTGTCGCGCCGGACGACGCCTCCACAATGCAGGCAGGTTACCGTGCCACAGCGAGCAAACAGTAGACGCAAATAATCGAAGATCTCGGTCGCGGTAGCCACGGTCGAGCGTGGATTGCGTGTCTGATTCTTCTGCTTGATGGCAATGGCAGGCGCCAGCCCATCCATAAAATCCACATCGGGCTTCTCGATGCGTTCCAGAAATTGACGGGCGTACGCTGACAAGCTCTCGACGTACCGTCGCTGGCCTTCTGCATAGACCGTATCGAACGCCAGCGACGATTTTCCCGAACCCGACACCCCGCTCACAACAGTCAATGCATTGTGCGGAATGTCCACATCGATGTTTTTTAAATTGTGCGTCCGTGCACCGCGAATCGTAATCTGATTGTTCGCGCTATCGGTACCCATACGGCTTATGCACTCCTTTGTGGTCGCAACATCTCAAGGAGAAGCAGACAGGCTCCCACCACAATTGCTGAGTCCGCCACGTTGAAGTCTGGCCAGTGATAGTGGACGATATGCACCTCGAGGAAGTCGACTACGTAGGCGAACCGCATACGATCGTATAAGTTTCCAACAGCTCCGCCGAGGATCAAGGCCAGTGCGAAAGAGATGAGGCTCATACCGCGACCCATCTTCCAAATCAGCACCAGCACCACGACTACGGCAACAACAGAAAATCCGATCAACAGATTCCGCACCAGATTAGGCGATCCGCTACCCTCGAACATGCTGAATGCTGCGCCAGTATTGAGCACGTGCGTTAGCCGAAAGACCTTGGGGATAATCACAATCGCGTGACCCGGTTGGATATGAGAGATGATCCAAAGCTTGGTTGCGCGATCAAGACCAACCACGAGTGCAGCAATCGTCAGGATGAGCCATCGCATATCGCGCGACGGAGAAGCAGTCGACATCACGCAGCCTCCCCGGTCATCGACGGGAAGCCAATTGCATTGAGTGCCTCGGCGCAACGAGAGCATACGGTCATCCATCGAGGGTCCGCACCGACATCCGGAACGACCCGCCAGCAACGTTCGCACTTTGCACCATCTGCCACTTCTGCTTCGATCAGAACGGCTGCCTCCTGCTTGGTATCGCCGACGAGTTGCACGGTGGCCTGTGAGACATTGAAGAACTCTGCCAAGGCGCCCTCATACTTCTTTAACACCAGTGCTTCAGCAGAACCTTCTGCCGCAATGACACGCACGCTCGCGTCCAGAGACTTACCAATTGACTTCGACAATCGAAGCGCTTCCAACTCCACCATCACAAGTTGGCGAATGTTCACCAGCTTTTGCCATTCCTCTTCAATGCTTGCGATCCTGCCCGGGACTACGTCCAGAACACTTGGGAACAGCGCCAGGTGAACGCTTGGCAAGCGTCCTTCAACCTTGGGCAGATACTGCCATACCTCCTCCGCAGTAAACGACAGGATCGGAGCAATCAATCGTGTCATAGCCTCTGCGATGCGCCAAATCGCAGTCTGCGCGCTGCGTCTTGCTTGGCTCTTCGGAGCGAACGTGTACAACCTGTCTTTCACCACGTCCAGGTAGAGTGCACTCAGATCCGAATTTGTAAACTCATTCAACGCCTGATAGGCACGGTGGAACTCGAATTCGTCATACGACGCACGAATGGCAGCGTCAAGTTCAGCAGTCCGAGCGAGGATGTACTGATCAAGCGGCTGCATCTCTGACCACGAGACTGCATCCGTCGCCGGATCAAAGTCCGAAAGATTGCTCAGTAGAAATCGCAGAGTGTTGCGCAACTTACGATAGTTATCACTTACGCGTTGCATCAGGTTTTCACTTGCCGCTACATCTTCGCGGAAGTCCACACTCGCAACCCAAAGCCGGATGATCTCGGCACCCAGACGGTTTGCGACGTCAACGGGATCTACACCGTTGCCCAGCGACTTCGAAAAGGCTCGACCCTGTTCGTCCAGCGTCCAACCGCTGGTTGCGACCATCCTGTAGGGAGCAGCGTCGCGGATCCCAACCGAGCTCAGCAGGGAGGAATGGAACCATCCTCGATGTTGATCGCCACCCTCGGTATAGAGATCGGCCGGCCAGTGAAGCTCGGGCTCTACATCGAGCACCGCATGCCAGCTGGCGCCACTCTCAAACCAAACATCGAGGATGTCCATCTCCTTGCGAAACTGCATGACGCTTCCGCAAGCCTTACAAGCCGTTCCAGCCGGCAGTAGCGCCTGCGGATCGTACGTGTACCAAGCGTCGGCGCCTTCCTTCGCGAACAGTTCGACAACGCTCTTGTTGATCGCCTCATCGTTCATGGGTTCATGACACTTCTCGCACAGAAACACAGCGATCGGAACTCCCCAAATCCGTTGCCGGGAGATGCACCAGTCAGGCCTGGTCGCAATCATGTTCGAGATGCGTTCCTCTCCCCATGCCGGATCCCAGGTCACGCGCTTGATCTCTTCCAGTGCCCGTTCGCGGAATGTCGCATTCGGCTCTTCCGCTTTGGGTGACAGAACCGGCGTCTCCATCGAGATAAACCATTGCTCGGTCGCTCGAAAGATCAGCGGCTTGTGGCAGCGCCAGCAGTGCGGATACTTGTGTTCCAAGTTGTGCCGCCCCATCAGAGCACCCTTCTCGGCTAGCAGTGCTTCGATCGGTGCATTCGCCTTGAAGACATACAAACCGTCATACTCGGGCAACCCGTTGCGCAACTTGCCCTGTGCATCCACATCACAGGTCAAAGGCAGTTCGTAACGAAGTCCCGTCGCGAAATCATCGGGTCCATGAGCCGGAGCCGTATGGACCGCACCCGTCCCCTGGTCGGTGGTCACATAGTCTGCCGTTACACCAAGAATCGCTCGGTCAAGAAATGGATGGGCAAACGTGGCGCGGTCCAATCTGGATCCATGGAAGGTTGCGATCACTTTCGCATCCTTGAGATTGCCAACCAGATCGCATGCCTCCCGGACCTGCTCAAGGAGCGCCTCGGCAACGACATAGACGTCGTTCCCGTCCTCCAAAGCTACATACTGAACCTCTGGGTTGAACGCGACGGCCCTGGACGCCGGCAACGTCCAGGGAGTCGTCGTCCAGATGATCGTCCACACATTCTTGCCACAAAGTTTGGGATCGATCTTCTCCGGCGCGCTGGTCAACCTGTATCGCACGTAGACGCTCGGAGAGGTGTGCATCTCGTATTCCACTTCAGCTTCTGCCAGCGCTGTGTGGTCATGAGAGCACCAGTACACAGGCTTCAGCCCCTTGTAAACGAAGCCCTTCTCGTAAAATCCGTAAAAGGTCTCGAGGATCTGCGCCTCGTAGGGGAAGTCCATCGTCGCGTAGGGCTTTTCCCATCGGCCGAAGACGCCAAGCCGTTTGAACTGAGAGCGCTGGAGGTCGACGAATTTCGCTGCATACTCCCTGCAGGCCTTCCGCACCGCAACCGGATCCATCTCCAACTTCTTGCCGCCAAGCTTCTCATCGACCTTGATCTCGATCGGCAGCCCATGGCAATCCCAACCGGGCACATAGGGAGCGTCAAAGCCGGCCATGGTCTTCGTCTTAACGACAAAGTCTTTGATGCACTTATTTAATGCATGACCAAGGTGAATTGCCCCGTTGGCGTAAGGCGGACCATCGTGCAAGATGTACTTTGGTGCCCCGGCGCGCACCTTGCGAATCTGACCGTAGAGGCCCGCCTCATCCCATTGTGCCAACCGAAGTGGCTCATTTTGCGGTAAATTTGCCTTCATTGCGAAATCTGTTTTCGGGAGGTTTAGCGTCCCTTTGAGGCTCTTTTTCTTGTCATGGTCAGACATCAACATCTCCAGGTTCGTGCGGCCAGCAAAGGATTCCGCTTACAACTGAACAAACTTCTATTGTAAAGGCCCATGAAGCTGTGCCGCCCGGTTCCGCCAATAGCACCCTTTGAAATAAATGCTGGGTAGCTACTTTTCCGCGACATGCGTCTAATTAGGCAGAGCAAACCTGGGTAAGAGTTTGTAGAATGAACCAGGGACTTGGCGATGCACCTTCCGGCACTTGAAGGCTGTGGTTGCCCCAGGTAGTTGACGATTAAAAGAGAAGACCGCGCCGAGACCCGTTTCCCTATGCCTAATATTGATACCCTCCCGCCTCCCCCAACCAACCAGGTCGATCCTGATCTCGGAGAACGAGCGCCTCAGAAGGTGGCCGAACCGGTGCGTCTCAGCGGGGAGATCAAGGAACAAGGCGTCATTGGGTCGCTAATCTCAAGCATTCGCGACGCTTTCTTTGCCCCTAAACTTCCGCCGCTCGTCCTGCAGTCCAAGCCGGTTGCTGTTCCCGACCGCATGGCGATCAAGCGCAGCCCCGCGTCGACCGCGTTCGCTATTGGCGCGCACGTACTCATCATCCTGCTGGTTGCGCTCTTTATCGCCAGCCAGGTCAACGTGATCACTCCGGCTAAAAAGGATGTTTCAGCCATCGTGGCCGCACCACCACCGCCGCCGATTGCGCCAAAACTCGAACAGATCGGTGGTGGAGGTGGTCAGCATGACCTTGCCCCCGTCAGCAAAGGCCGGCTGCCTGACTTCGCTCAGAAGCAGATGATCCCGCCCAAGGCGCCGCCGACAGTTGCTCCCAAGCTGGAGGTCGTTCCGACGGTTGTGGTGCAGAAGGACCTCAATCTCGCCAACAACCAGATGCCCAATTTGGGCATGCCCAATTCCACGCTGGTAGGACACTCGCTGGGCAATGGGACTGGCACAGGAATCGGTTCGGGGAATGGCTCAGGCATTGGTCCGGGTTCCGGTGGCAACACCGGCGGCGGCCCCATGCACATCGGCGGTGGCGTGAGCAAGCCGGTCGTTCTCTACCAGGTTGAACCCGAGTTTTCCGAAGAGGCGCGCAAGGCGAAGTTCTCCGGGAATGTGGAAGTCTACTTGTGGGTTGATCCGGACGGGAAACCCTCTCACATTCGCGTTGTTCGCGGGGTCGGAATGGGATTGGATGAGAAGGCTGTAGAGGCGGTTCGTCAGTATCGCTTCAAGCCCGCCATGAAAGATGGCAAGCCTGTTCAGGTCGACCTATACGTTGACGTCAATTTCCAGATTCTCTAAGACGCTAATTTCCAGATTCTCTAATCAGTGCGCTGCCGTTACGAGCGCTGCAGCCTCTGCGCATACAGCGATCTCATCGAAGGTGAGGTTTTCGGCTGGACTTCCGGTCACTTCCTTCCACCGCAGGAAGAGCCTGCCATAGCTCTCGATCGTCCGGAGTTCGGGCGCAATGGATAGCTTCTCAAGCATCGTATCGATCCATGCTGGTGGGCCTTCGAGTTCGGCCCAAACACCAATTGGCGTCTCGTCCAACACCAGGTGGCCTGCGTCCATCTCCCATTCCGTGCGGAACTTCTCGTACCGGAATACCGGACCATAGCCTAGCTGAACGAAAATCTCTGCGAGCGCGTCACAGTCTTCTACAGCGCTCTCGGTCTCGATGCGGGTCTTATAACGCAGGTCACCATCGCCGCCGTCGGCCTGGCGCTTATGGGTTACTGTGCAGCGGTTTCCATAGTGCCGAAGCCGCAGGATCTGCCTGCGCATGCGGAGCTGCCTGTCGGGAGAATCGTAGAGCACGTTGCTCTCGAAGGTGCGCTCGGTTACCAGCTTGAACCCGAGGGCCTCGGCTGTTGAGCGAAGCGCCCCAACATCTGCCACGGAAAACTTCAGCTCGATCTCAGCACCCTGCATTGCGTCAGTATACGTCTGGGAGCGTCTCCGCAAGGCAACCATTTACCCCTGTGGAATACGTGGAATCGGCCCGGCATTCGCTACGATGAGAAGTCAGCCTCATGCCGCCAACTCTCCATCTCGCTTCCTCTGACCCGGTCGATCTGGACCGCGCGGCTGCGCTGCTTCGTGATGGAGGCCTTGTAGCCTTTGCGACCGAGACGGTTTATGGTCTTGGGGCCAATGCGCTATCGGCAGAGGCTGTTGCCGGTATCTTCGCTGCCAAGCAGAGACCATCCTGGGATCCGCTGATTGTCCATCTCGCTTCAGTTGAGCAACTTACCCAGATTGCTCAAGTCCCTGCGGAGCTTGCTGGGCGAGTGGTCGCGCTTACCGACGCCTTCTGGCCTGGACCCTTGACGCTGCTTCTTCCGCGGAGCTCGGCCGTCCCGGATGCGGTCACAGCAGGTCGGGAGCTGGTCGGGGTTAGGGTTCCGGCCCACCCGGCGGCGCGGGCGCTGCTGGCGGCTGCGGGTGTTCCGGTCGCTGCACCCAGCGCCAACCTCTTCGGGCACACCAGCCCGACAACCGCTGCGCACGTGCTGGCAGATCTGGACGGGCGAATCGATGCCGTACTCGACGCAGGTCCAACGTCGATTGGGGTTGAGTCCACTGTGCTCGATCCAACGCAGACGCCGATGGTGCTCTATCGTCCTGGCGCGGTGACTGCGGCGCAACTCACCACGGTGACGGGAGTTGCCGTCGAAGTGTTCCTTCCGACGACAGAGGCGCAACCTGCGTCGATGCCATCGCCGGGAGTGGGGATTCGCCACTACGCCCCGCGTGCGCGGATGGTGCTGGTGGATGGCTCGCTGGCGGCGCTGCGAGCGGCGCTCGCGGAGGCCGAAGCCGCTGCTCACGGAGGGAAGATTGGCGTGCTTCTGCCTGAGGGCTGGACTCTGAACGCAGATGCGCTGATCCAGAAGTGGGCGCGATGGGATAATCCGGAGGCGCTTGCTGCGCGGCTGTTTGCTGGCTTGCGAGCGCTGGATGATTCCGGTGCGGCGGTGATTCTGTGTCCGCTGCCAGAAGCCGGCGGGATCAGGGATGCCATTCGCGATCGCCTGCAAAAGGCCGCGCGACCCGCTTAGACGCTACTTCATGACGGTGTTGGCTGCGCGCGCGTCGCTGGTCTTGTAGAGATACTTGATCGAAGCTTTATAGACCAGCACGCGACTCCGCCCGACACGCATCTTCACCGTGCATCGGTCATACCACTGGATGATGCCCTGCAGCTGTTCTCCGTCCTCCAGCACAACGGTCATCTCGGTCTGCTGCTGCATCTGCTTCTGGAAGTAGAACGCTTCGGCGTGGGAGCTCTCCGGCGTTCCGTGCAGATCGGAGAGCAGCGCGTGGGTCAGCGGATCTTCGGTATGCACTGGATCGCGGCGACGTTCTACGGGCGGCAGCTGCGGACGTACCAGCTTGCGCGTTCCATTGAAGGTGTTGTCTTCGACGCGGGTAGCGGTTCTGATCTCCATCTTTGCTCTCTTTACCGGCATTGCGTCTTCTCCTTCGAGCACTGCACGAATGAGCGCTTTTAAGAAGCCGCTGGAAAGGGCTGAAACGACAGCCCTGGTCAGGCACGGTGTGCTGTGCCCTGGTTCCTTTCAAGTGCATTGATTGGAACGTTTGATGATGAGACGAGCGAGAAGGGTTGTTCGTTTCAACAGCTAGGGGCGGCTGCCTTCGAGCTCGACGGCGAGGGCGTCAAGGCTCAGAGAACGCAGCAGGTTACGCCGCATGCCGCTCTGGACGGCGTCCATGGCACGGACGGCCCGTTCGATCCACTCGAAGGTGAAGGTGTCGGCCAGGCGCTGGAGATCGGCGCGCTTGTCGATGTTGCGGACGCGATCGGGCGCGCCGGACTGCAGGAGGAGGATGTCCTCGAGCAGGCTGGAGAGGGCCCGCAGGAGCGCGGTGGTCTTGGTTTGGCCCTCGGCGCCGGCACGGTAGGTCTCGGTCATGCGGAAGAGGGTGGAGTGGTCCTGTGTTCCCCCGGAGCGCTCGGCGGTGTGGAGGAGCGTTAGAGCGTCATTGCGGGCGGCCGCGTATTCGGCGAGGTTGAAGGCAAGTGCGCGGCCTGCGGCGCCTTCGCTTAGGCGCGCCGTGAGCTCGCGCTCGGTCTTGTTGAGCTCGGGGCGGCGCTGGGCGAGCAGGGCGGCGATCTCGTCTGCGGGCAGCGCTCCGAGGTGCGCTACGGCGCAGCGGGAGCGGATGGTTGGCAGCAGCTCGCCGAGGTTCTCGGCCAGGAGAACGATGTGGACGTGCGATGGTGGCTCCTCCAGAACCTTGAGGAGGGAGTTCGCCGCTTCCTTCATGAAGGCTGCCGAGGTGATGACGAAGACCTTGGCGCGGGCTTCGGCGGGCAGGTGGTGCGCGCGGTTGATCAGGGTGCGGATCTGGCCGAGCTTGATGAGGAGCTGCGGCGGATCGGGCGGGACGATGAGGACGTCAGGGTGCGTCTGGACCAGGACGCGGGTTTCTTTTTTGTCGACCTCACGCATCTCTTCGCGGGCGGCTACTGCTTCTTCGACTTTGGTGTCGAGGTCGGCGCTCTCGGCGATGCGGGTGCAGTTGCGGCAGTGGCCGCAGAAGGCGGCTAGCTGCTGGCCGGCGTGGGGGCCGATGGTCGCCAGGTCGCGGGGTTGGAGCTCGCACTCCAGCGCCATCGTCAGCAGGAGCGAGAGGGTGTACTTGCCGGCGCCGCGGGGGCCCAGGAGGATGAGCGAGTGCGGGAGGCGGCCGGCGGCGATGGCGGCACGGAGGCTCTCGACCGTGGGCTGGTTGCCGATGAAGTCGTGGAAGGTTGAAGGAAGCGGCACGATCTTTAGATTACCGCCTCTCGGACTGCAGGGGGGTACCCCCCTCCCCCTCCCCCCCTGTTTGGTATTTTTGGGGGACAAAGTGTTCAAACAACGCGGGTTAGGGGTGAAAGTACCCCGCTAGCCAGGAGGGAAAATGCGGTGTAACTCGTTCTATTCAGGAGGGTTAGGGGTGTACATACCCCGTTCTAAAGAACTTACGGGCTGGGGCCGGCGATCCCCCCGGGTGCATCTCGGGCCCGGGGCCCTTGGGATATGGGGCGCTAGTTAAAGTTTAGTCCTTTGATGGGGGTAACTATGCCAGGTTTTGGAAATATAAATCACCAGTGTTGATAGGGGGTTTGGCGGTTTTGGAGGCATTGGGGGGCTTGACAGGTTTGGGCGCGGGAGCGGTTGAGGGGATACGGGATTTGGGGTTGATGAAGAAGGTAAGAACGGGAGACAGCCGGTTCGTTCGCTTTCGGCTTGGCTCAGGGTCAGAATGACAACTCGAAAAGCAAAGGCAAGAGCAAGAGAAGAAGCAGATTCCCAGGGGGAATGACAGAAAGAAAAGCAAGGGCAAGAACGGGAGAAAGCAGGTTCCTCGCTGTGCTCGGAATGACAATTTCTTTCAGAAATTGTCCAAGAAAAGCAATGGCAAAGGCAAAACAA
>Ga0187887_10002770_pt1 | contig 13868 bp, 10 predicted proteins | sample June2016WEW_7_10_FD_132977 | JGI IMG/M metagenome (GOLD analysis project Ga0187887, IMG submission 132977) | Peatland microbial communities from SPRUCE experiment site at the Marcell Experimental Forest, Minnesota, USA - June2016WEW_7_10 | ecosystem: Environmental > Terrestrial > Soil >...
TAGCACGCATTATCGACGCCTGCGACAGGTTGGGTGAAGTTGCCTGGAGCAACTGGCGCGAGCAGGGCGCTTGGACCGGCGAGGACTTGAAGGACTTCATCTGGGTAATGGTCTACACCGGCCTGCGTATCTCGGACGTAGGTTTGTTCCGCATCGACCGTCTCAAAGGTAACGAGGTTTTTCTGCGGGCGAAAAAGAATGGCGGCGAGGTCTTCGCCTTCACAACTACGACAAGAGCGGACCTTTCTGGTTTCCGGTATTAGATCGCTCCGTAACGGATGTTCGCATCTTTGGCGCCACCTAAATGACTATTGAGTATTTCGACTATCTGCCGAATGCTTCCAGGCTCGGGTGAGCTTCGGACATCATCGCTAAGCCAGATGCAAGGTGAGCTCTGTCAGGGGCTCGACTACTATCTGTGAATGTCGGGCTTCCGCGTGACGTAGAGCGGAGGGTCGTACGGTGCACACCGGGATCTGGGAGAAGCCGTTGCGTGCCCGCAGTCGGGTTTCCATTAGGTGAAAATTACATTGAGGCGCTTGCGCTTCTCAGGAAATTAGTTTACGATCTAGCTGCGTGACACAGATATTCCAATTCGGGACCGAACTCAAAGGTACGCGAAGGCGCATGAATCGTTATGCGCGCGAGGTGACCTGACCGTCTTGGAATAACATTTCGTCAAGAAGAGGGCGGCCACCAAGAATGGCCGCCCTCTTTTTTTGTTTTGTTGGTAATTCTGAGACATCTTTGTCTAGCTTGCTTCCGGCTGGAAGCCAACCGGTTGAGGTGTGTCTCGAAGTGGGTCTTTGACAATTGAATAGCATCAGGAGAAGTGGGAAAAGAGCGGGCGGTGGATTATGTCCGTCCGCTCCGGGCTGTAACCAGATTTTTCAATTCTTGTTCTTGGGAGGTGAAGATCGAAATTGGCAACACTCAACGTGAACGTACCGAGGTTCTATTGCTTTCTGCGCAAAGAATTTCTTTACGACGGCGAGGCGCATCATGGCGAACTTATCCATGTGTGCGTCTTCGGTGCGGCGTCGATCCACGGCCGCGCGCTCGGTTTTCATGTTCTGACGGAAAACGGTGCCGTGATCTGGCGCCTGCCCCTCCACGCGCTTTGCCACAAGCCGAGTGCTCCTATGCAACCGCTCGACTGGCTTCAATTTTGGGACTGCTTCAGTTACGAAGTCACGGTGACCGCGTTCGAACGGCTGCAGGATTCCCGCGTCCGCGTCCAATTCAAGGACAGGTCTTGGGAAGGCGGCCAGTACATGTTCACGCTCGATTGGTGTGAGAGCGAGGACGCTGAAGAAGCGGGAGATGGCGGACACAAATGCGCTCATCTGATCGCGCTCGATAATGGGAACTTCGCGGCCCAGCCGAACAATCGAATCCAATGGTTCTGTCCGGCCTTCATCACCCCGTTCCAGCAGAAACCCGACTACGTGACGAACACCCGAGTCTGGAAGGTTGAGCGCGAGACAGAAACCACGCAAGCGTTCTTCTACGACACGGTATCGGGTGATCCACGCGAGAGCCAGGTGTCGCTGTACGTAAAGGGATTGAGGACACCAGGTTAGCCGCCGAGCCCAGTCACACCGATTCCGCGGGCGTCGTTCAACGGATAGAACACTTCCCTCCTAACGAAGAAATGCCGGTTCGATTCCGGCCGCCTGTTCCAGTCAATTTGTGGGCGTAGCTCAGTTGGAATAGAGCGCGGGTTTCCGAAACCCGAGGTCGCTGGTTCGAATCCAGCCGCTCACTCCAGTTTTTGTGGGGTAGCCAAGCGGTAAGGCAACTGGCTGTTAACCAGTCCATACGCAGGTTCGAATCCTGCCCCCACAGCCAATCTCCGCGCGCCGGAGGCGCCATATTTCGCGAGGTCGTTCAGTGGCAGGACGTGAGCCTTTGGATCTCACTACGAGTGTTCGATTCACTCCCTCGCGGCCAGATTTCGAGCGGCAAGTGGCGCTACCATGCGCGCGAAGCTCTCAATCGCAATTTTCGGAACTGTGGCCGAATGGTGAGGCGCTCGACTTTTAATCGAGTTGGCGAGAGTTCGATTCTCTCCAGTTCCACCAGGATTTGCCGTCAGCTTGTCCCGTTCGTCCAATGGATCAGGACAGAACGCTACGAACGTTCAGATTCGGGTTCGAATCCCGAGCGGGATACCAAGTTTCTAAAGAAGTGGTGGCCGAACCGTTGTTGGCTAAATCGACCGAGCCGAATCCGCCGAGGAAGATATCTGCGACCACTCGATTCCAAAACGGCTCAGGTATTTGCGCAGGCGATCGGCATCGTTGGTGGTGGATTTGCGGCCGCGTGACGCACTGAACAGCAGCCGGCCCGCTTCTGAAAGCGACCGGCATTGGCGGCACACTTCAATAACATGACTCACCTGGACGCGGTCAAAAGCGTCAATTTCAGCCAACTGATCGGCGCCTATGAGATCGCGTAGCCGGGTTTCTGATTTCGCGCCTCGCGGGTCCGTCCAGGAATGACTTAAGCGTTCAATTTCTTCCTCCACGATCTCGACAGAGATGCGGCCGCCGAGCGAAAGCGTCGCCATGCGGGCCACGGCCGCATTCAAATCCCGGAAATTTCCCTTCCACGCGGCGCCTGGCGAGTGCGCGAAATCGAGAAACTTCTGCCGCGCCTCCTTGCTGAATGTGATGCGGTTACCGGTCTTCTGAGCGTACTGATCGAGTTCGAATTCGAGGTTAGGCTCGATGTCCTCCGGCCTGGCCCGGAGCCCCGGCAGCGAGAACGTCCATAGGTTGATACGAGCCAGCAAGTCCTCGCGAAAACGGCCCTCCCGCACAGCGGCGAACAAGTCGCGGTTGGTACCGGCGATCAACTGAAAATCGCTGTGACTCTCACCGTCCGACCCCAGCGGAAGAAACGTCTTTTCTTCCAGCGCGCGTAGCAGCATCGCCTGTTCGTCCGCTCCAAGCTCTCCGATTTCATCCAAAAACAGCACGCCGCCGTCCGCCGTTCGCAACAAGCCGGGGCGATCTTTTAATGCTCCGGTGAAAGCGCCTTTAGTGTGGCCGAAGAGAGCCGACATAGCGCCATCGCCACGCAAGGTAGCGCAGTTTACATCCACGAACTCACCTTTCACCGCGTGGCGCACTTTCTTCAGCTCATAGATTCGGCGGGCCAGCCGCGATTTGCCGGCGCCGGTCGGCCCCATCAGCAGAAGCGGATCACGCGTGGCGATCGCGACCTGCTCAATGCGATCGATCAAGCGGTTGAACGCGGTGTTCCGCGTTTCGATGCCGCCCTTCAGGTAAGAGACGCCTTCTCTCTGCTCCTGTTGAAAGCGCGACGCGATGCGATCGTAACGTGACAAGTCAAGGTCGATGATCTTGACCTTTCCCGGCGCACCTCGGTCCCGATCCGGAGAGCATTGCAGCAGTCGTCCCGGCAACCATCGCGATTCGGTGAGGAGAAAAAGACATATCTGTGCGACGTGCGTGCCGGTTGTAATGTGGATCAGATAGTCTTCGGAATCCGTGTCGAACGGATAGGCGCGGGCGAAGTTGAAGAGCGCCTCATAAACCTGCTCGAAGTCCCACGGATCACCGAAATCGATCTGGTGAAGGCGCATCTCAGTCTCCGGTGAGACTGTCGAAACATCGCGGCGAACCAGTTCAGCCAGCGGATTCTCTCGAGATCCATGCAGCAGTTCAAATCGTCTCACAATGAGATCCGGCTGCCGGCAGATCGAGACAGACGGGCGCCAGTTCTGCCATCGATCGGGATGTTTGCCCATATCGAGCGTGGTTCCGAGCAAGCCGATCACGACCGTGGATGGATGCGTCATAGATTATATTCTATATATTTATCTTATAGTATCCGTGTATGTGGAGTAGATCCTTTACAATCAGCAATTTATCAATGGCAGGTCGACTGCTTTTGAATAGTCGAAAGCGAGGACATGGACCATGGCCAACAAGACACTGTTCCGAAGCCTGCGGGACGCGTTGATCCCGCAAACCGACGCGGTGAACTCCCAGAACGCTCCGGCGTACGCGCTTCCCCCGAAGCAGGCGCTCGCGCAATACACGGCCACCGGCTGTTTCGGACGGACCTTCTACGCGACCGCCGACGAGCAACTGACGCGCGTGCTGGAACTGTGCGACGGCGTTCACGCGAAGTTTGTCGCGCAAGTGGCGATGTACAGCCGGACACAGTCCTTCATGAAGGACATGCCGGCGCTGCTGTGTGCCTGGTTGTCGGCACGCGACCCTCAGCTTCACGAAGCCGCTTTCTCGCGCGTGATCGATAACGCGCGGATGCTGCGGACGTATGTTCAAATTCTTCGGTCAGGAGTAGTCGGCCGGAAGTCCTTGGGAACTGCTCCCAAGCGGCTGGTGCGCGAATGGCTCGCCAGCCGTGACGAGGAGGTTCTGTTCAGCTCCAGTGCCGGGCAGAGCCCGTCCTTGGCGGATATCGTAAAAATGGTCCACCCGAAGCCCGCCTCGCCGCAGCGGGAGGCGTTCTATGGCTACATGCTGGGACGCTCCCACGATGCGAACGCGTTACCGAAGCTAGTGGAAGAGTTCGAGCAGTTCAAGGCTGGAGAAGCAACAGATGTTCCGGACCTGCCGTTCACGCTGTTGTCGGCTCTGCCGCTTTCCCGCAAGGATTGGGTAAGCATCGCGAAGAATGCTTCGTGGCAGACCACGCGGATGAACCTGAACACGTTCGCCCGGCATGGCGTATTCGAGGCGCCTGGTCTAGTGAATCTGGTCGCGGCACGTTTGCGCGATGCAGTTGAAATTCAGCGGGCGCGAGTTTTTCCGTATCAACTGCTGACGGCGTATCAGAACTGTGATCCGACCGTTCCTCAGGAGGTGCAGGATGCTCTGCAGGATGCGATGGAGCTGGCGATCGCGAATGTGCCGTCGATCGAAGGCCGGGTGGTAGTGTGTCCCGACGTGTCGGGATCCATGAAGAGCCCGGTGACCGCTCATCGCACCGGTTCGACCACCCCAGTCCGGTGCATCGATGTGGCCGCGTTGGTGGCTGCGTCGGTGCTGCGGAAGAATCCATCGGCGACTGTATTGCCGTTCGAACAGGGGGTTGTTCCGGTAAATCTGAATTCGCGCGATAGCGTGATGACGAACGCCGGACGGCTGGCTTCGATCGGTGGGGGTGGAACGAACTGCAGCGCCCCGGTTCGTCTTCTGAATCAGCAGAAGGCGACGGCGGACCTGGTCATCTTCGTCTCGGATAACGAGTCGTGGGTGGATCAGGGACGTGGCCGTGGAACTGCGTTGTTGGCCGAGTGGTCGGAATTCCGGCAGCGGAATCCGAAGGCTCGCCTGGTTTGCCTGGACATCCAGCCGAATCAGACCACGCAGGCTGCCGAGCGGTCGGACATCCTGAACATCGGGGGATTCTCCGATCGCGTGTTCGAAGTAATCTCGGCGTTCGCTTCCGGGCAACTGGAAGCGGATCATTGGATCGCGCGCATCGAAGCAGTTGGTGTTTGAGCAAAGGGCCGAATGCTGGCGGGACTACATCTTGACCATGTTGCGTCTCGACCAAGAACCTTGTCGGCCCTTTTTTAGGATTAGCTGGCGAATGCCGGCGGGAGTACATGGCACGCGCTCCCAAGCGCTAGCAGGTTCGAATCCTGTGGCTGGTCCCGGCAACGGGGTCAGCAACCTCTCGTCAATGATTGTCGCCAGTAGGGAAATCAGCGGCGAATGCCGAAGGAACTACATGAGTCCCCGGTTCGAATCCGGGCTGTTCCATTAGAACTCTGGAGCAGTAGCTCAGCGGCAGAGCAATGTTTTCTTCACCGTTTGTCGCCGCCGATTGCCAGAATGAGAGGCAGATGGGGATGCTAAAGACGAAGTACTTATTTGGACTCGGCCTTGTTGCCGGTACAATTCTCGCAGCCGCTGTCTCAAAGACGCGTGGGAGCAGGCTACGAAAGACATTCGTTGCGGATCGGTCAGTGCTACCCGCTGCAATTCATCACGTCGCGTATGAATACAGCAATTTGATCCACTCTAGCAACTATATTGTTAGCCCCGATAACGGGGGCGGACCTGTTAGCGTGCACATCGCGGATGTATTCCTGCTCAACTGTCGCAAACTTGGCGACTTTTTTCGCAGCGGTCGAACGGACAAGCCCGACGTTCGAGCTTTCCACTTTTGTACGGAGGATCCTATGCCGCCCCCGGCGATGCCGCACTTTCATAACTGGAAGGCAGCCCTGGACCAAAACCTGGCGCACATCAGCTACAAGCGAGTAACGGATCCGATCGTGTTTTACGACGGCAAGAATGACTCCGCCAGGGTGAAGGCGCTGACCGAGGAGATACGAGCCGCATTTCGGTTATTTCTCGAGCACATTGATGACAAGTACAAACCCGCGTTCTCGGCCGCGCTCAACGCTCGGAGGGGAGACGTGGGCAATATTCCGCTACCGTGACTTCCGGGAGCTAGGAGATCGAAATGTCAGAGACTACATACAACTTAATCGCGCCGGAGACTGGCGTGCCGGTGAAGGCCTGGACCAAAGGCGTTCCCCTGGAAGACGCCGCACGCAAGCAGCTTCTGAATGCGGCGCAGCTTCCTTTCATCTTCAAATGGATCGCTGCGATGCCGGACGTCCATTGGGGCATTGGCGCGACGGTCGGAAGTGTGATCCCAACCAAAGGCGCGATCATTCCTGCGGCTGTCGGTGTCGACATCGGCTGCGGAATGATGGCCGTGCAAACAAGCCTCAATGCGCGCGATCTTCCGGACAACCTGAAGGGAATCCGGACTGCGATTGAAACCGCCGTGCCGCATGGCCGGACCAATCACGGCGGCGCTGGCGATCGCGGCGCCTGGCACAATATTCCAGAGCGCAACCAGGAAGTCTGGCTCGGCGAATTAAAAGCTCGCTACGATGCGATCCTCGCGAAGCATCCGAAGCTGGATCGTGGAAATCATGCGAATCATCTCGGCACGCTCGGAACGGGTAACCATTTCATCGAGGTCTGCATGGACGAATCGGAAACTGTCTGGTTCATGCTCCACAGCGGATCTCGCGGAGTAGGCAATCGCATGGGAAGCTACTTCATCGATGTCGCTCGCAAGGACATGCAGAAGTTCTACGTGAATCTGCCGGACATCGATCTGGCCTATTTTCCAGAGCACACCGAACACTTTGACGACTACGTGGAAGCGGTGGAGTGGGCCCAGGAGTACGCGCGGCGAAGCCGTGACCTGATGATGGAGCAGATTGTCGGCGCGGTGCGCCATTCAGGCGAAGTGCCGCCGTTTAACGCGGAACTCAAGGCGATCAACTGCCACCACAACTATGTAGCACGTGAATCGCATTTCGGCGAGAACGTCCTGATTACGCGCAAAGGCGCGGTGCGTGCGCGTGAAGGCGATATGGGAATCATCCCCGGCAGTATGGGAGCGCGTTCCTTTATCGTGCGTGGCAAGGGCAACCCGGAGAGTTTTTCGAGCTGCAGTCACGGCGCCGGGCGGGCGATGTCGCGCAACGAAGCCAAGCGCCGATTTACGGTAGAGGATCACATGCGGATGACGGAAGGCGTGGAGTGCCGGAAGGATGAAGATGTGATCGACGAAACCCCGGCGGCCTATAAGCCGATTGATGCGGTAATGGCGGCGCAGGCCGATCTGGTGGAGATTGTCCACACGCTACGGCAGGTTGTTTGTGTCAAGGGATAACCAGTTGATCCAAATTGACGGATCGTTCGGCGAGGGCGGCGGGCAAATCCTGCGTACCTCGCTGAGCCTTTCCCTTGCGACCGGAAAAGCATTTCGTATTGAGAGAATTCGTGCCGGGCGCGAACGGCCCGGATTGCTGCGTCAACATCTGACAGCAGTTTTGGCTGCGGCCGAAGTTGGAGGCGCGCAAGTTGAGGGTGCAACGCTTGGCTCCACTGGACTGACATTTGCTCCAGGAGCGATTCGCGCCGGCGAATTTCGGTTCAGCGTGGGAACGGCGGGGAGTGGAACACTCGTTTTTCAAACAGTCCTACCCGCACTTATGCTTGCGTCGGGACCGAGCCGAATCGTAATCGAAGGAGGCACGCACAATAGCGCGGCGCCTCCGTTCGATTTTCTTGCGCGAACTTTTCTGCCTTCGCTCGAACGAATGGGGCCCAAGGTGCAATTGCAGTTCGAGCGGTACGGCTTCTACCCGGCCGGCGGCGGGCGATTCTGCGCAGAGATCCAGCCGGTGACGGCACTGAAGCCTCTCCATATCGGTGAGCGCGGCGAAATTACGTCGCGCCGCGCGATTGGAGTGGTCGCGAATCTGCCCCGCCATATCGCTCAACGAGAAGTCGAGACTGTTGGAAAAATGCTGAATTGGGGATCGGAGTGCTTCTCGGTAGAGGAAAGCCGGAATTCCGCCGGGCCGGGAAACATTGTGATGATCGAAATCGGTTCCGGCGAAGTCACGGAAATTTTCTCCGCATTTGGACAAGTCGGTCTTAGTGCTGAAAAAGTCGCTTCGGTCGCGGCCCGTGATGCGCGCGGGTATCTGGTTTCACGAGCGGCCGCTGGCGAGCATTTGACAGATCAATTGCTGCTTCCTCTCGCTTTGGCGGGAATGGGGTCGTTTACAGCCGAGAAGATCAACATGCACGCGCTCACGAATATGACTGTCATTTCGGAGTTTCTGCCGGTGCGGTTTGAGATTCGCGAGGAGGACGGCTTTACGTGCGTGAAGGTGGCGGGCTAGTCTCCACCAGAATCACGTCGTGACCTTTTCGCCGTAGCTTTCGTACCAGCGCTTTCTCCGCGGTCGGCCACCAGGATGGACGCACGCCCATTACAACTAGCGCCTCAGGTTCTAACGCTCGCGAAAGCGCGTCGTAGCGGTCGCGGCACAACCATAGTTCAACGCGCGTATCGATGGAACCCTGGGACGCGAGCGTTTGAAGCCGCTTACGATGAAACTCGGCCGGGACGGCGGGTTTTTCGAGAGGCAATGGATAGGGCACCACTTGAGGAACCAGCAGCCGGATCCGCGCATTGAGATTCTGCGCCAGCTCCGCGGCCGTCTTCAACGCTTTTAAGGTCGCCGGCACTTTCGTGAAGACCACCGTCACTTCGAGCGTGGATCGCCGCTCGGAAAGCTGCTGTACGGACTCGCGCTGCCTGATCATTATTGCACCGTCCTCAGGTTAATCCCGGATGCGTGAGGAAGTAATAGCAAAGCCGTAAGGACTTCATAAAGATCACTCGAGAACTTAATTCACGAAAACTTTATCGCAGCTTTATGACTTCCTTATGGCTCAAGCCGTATCTTGAAACTGGATGACGGTGGTTTGGAAAGGATCATTCTCTTTATGATTGTGATGAAATTTGGCGGTTCCTCCGTGGAATCCGGCGATGCAATCGCTCGCTTGGCCACAACGGTGAACTCGCATCTTGCGCAGTGCCCCGTTGTAGTTGTGTCCGCCATGGGCAAGACGACAGATAGACTGCTGGAGTTTGCCGAACTCGCACGGCGGGGTGACCGCTACCTGGGCTCCAAGTGCCTCGACGAACTGCGGGATTATCACTTCGAGATAGCCGGTCAGGTGGCCAACGGCGACGCACTTCACCGGATCGAGACATCGTTGCAACGTTCCTTCCGCGACCTGCGCGTGATCCTGTTCGAGGTGGCTGACGAAGGACGCGAAGTTGCGCCGGCGCTTATGGACGAGATCGCCAGTTTTGGCGAGCGCATGTCTAGCGAGATCGTGGCGGCAGCTCTCGAGAGCAGCGGGATCCCATCGGTTCATTTGGACGCCCGGCAAGTGATTCTTACTGACAATCGTCACATAGCGGCACGGCCGCTCTATTGGGAGAGCTATGCCAGGTTGCGGCGTGTGATTCCCTATCTCAGCGATGACGGTCGCGTAGTGGTGATGGGCGGTTTCATAGGCGCCACTGAAGATGGCGTGACAACAACGCTGGGCCGCGGCGGTTCTGACTTGACGGCATCTATTGTGGGCGCGGGCATTTCTGCCGACGAAATTCAAATCTGGACGGATGTGGATGGGATGTTGACCTGCGATCCACGCGTTCTTCGGGGGGCCTATCGCGTTCGGTCGCTCTCCTATCAAGAGGCGGCTGCGCTCGCTGAGTCCGGCGCCAAGGTTTTGCATCCCGACACAGTGACGCCGGCCGTACGCCAACGGATTCCGCTGGTGATCAGAAACTCCCGCAGGCCGGAAGTGGAGGGCACGCGCATCGCTGCGGCCGCGCTCCCGTGCTCCAATATCGTCAAGGCGATTGCGTGCAAGCCGGATCTTACCGTTTTGGAGATTCGGTCCAAGGATCAACGCGACCCCGAGGAACTCGCTGCGGCATTAGGCGAAATGAGCGGACGATACGGTATGCCCGCCGAATTTCTATGCCAGAACAATGGAACCATCTTCCTGGCATTGAAGAGTTCCATGGGCTATCGGAATCTTCCGATTGAAATGGACGGCTGTGTCGAGGTGCGTTTGCACCCACGCTCTGCGGTTCTCACGTTGGTTGGAGCGGGGATGGAGGGCGCTTCAGAGATTGCCGCACGCGCGTTAGCCGCTCTGAAACAGATTCCGGTGACGATTCTCCCCAGCGGCCAATCGAAATTGGCTCTGAGCCTTATGGTACCGTCGGCGGAGATGCAAAAGAGCGCTGAGCTGCTGCATCGCGAGTTCTTCCGGCAGGTGGACCCGTCTGTTTTCGCCGAATGCCAGGAGCCAGAATTCCAGAGTCCGCCGCCCACTTCAACTTCGAAAACCGATCGGGCTGGCGAGGCTAGACGATTTCGTCCTCTCACAACGGTCAACCAGAATTGAGTAGGACAAGTCTCCGGCTTGTCCGGGGCAAGCCAGAGGCTTGCCCTACGCCAAAGCTGCGGGCAACGCGATGGAGAATTCTGTCCCTTCGGCTTTACTCTCAAACCACACCCGTCCATGATGCGCTTCCACAATTCTTTTGACGATGGAAAGCCCTAATCCGGTGCCCGCGGGACCGTGGTCCGTCAAGCTGCCGCGATAGAAGCGTTCAAAGATACGTTCGCTTTCATCCGGTTTGATTACCTGACCTTGATCTCGTACGGTCACGCTGGCTTCCGCTTCGGCCACGCCGAACCAAATGTCGATCGGCGATTCCGGAACGGAGTACTTGATGGCGTTGTCCAAAAGCTGCGTGAGGGCGACCACAATGAGTCTGTGATCAGCCAGCACCGGAATCTCATCAGTGGCGGCCGCAATCCGAAATCGATTTCGATGTTGTTCCGGCAGCGCCTGGATGACAGCATCTACCTGCTTAGAAAGCAGCAAGGCACGTCGGCGAGGCTCAAAGCTGGCGCTGTCCAGTTTCGCGGTGGCCAAGAGCCGGGAAGCCAGGTCGTTGAGTGCCTTGGCTTGTTCATCGATCACGGTGAGCAGTTCCGTCTGGATTTCCGACATCCCGCCCACCTCCAACAGTCCGGAACTGGCCGTCCATATGGTGGTCACGGGCGTCTTGAACTGGTGCCCAAGCGCGTCCAGAACCGCTGCCCTTAACTGCTCGCTCTGGCGCGCGGCCTCGGACCGATATTCTCTCTCGAAGGATCGCGCCCGCTCCAGAGCCGTGGCGCACAACGAGGCCAGCGCCGTCGTTACTGGAGCGGCCATGGTGGTGCCTCCGAGCGACAAGCCGCCCATCGGCCGTGCGCCCATGCGTAGGACGCAGAACCAGGTCCTGATATTCGGGTCGAACTCATCACGGTCGCGGTGGAAGGCGGAGCGGAGCCGCTCATCCTTGCCGGTTTGGTTGCCTACCCCGTACATTTTGCCGGTTATCGCGTCGAACAGCACCACTTCGTCCAGTTCGAAAACGTCCTGAATCAGGGACGCCAGCAACGAGCCCGGTTCCTTCGACCGGTCAAACAGCAAGATGCGCCGGGCAGTTTCATAAAGCCTCTCCGTGTCGCGCCGCACCGCGATGGCTTCCACCGCTCTCAGGTTGGCAACGTATGCCAGGCGAGTGACCACCAGGGCCGTAAACTCGAAAGCTCCCAGCGCCATCCAATAGTCCGGCGTGTTCACTTCGAAACTCAGGATCGGAGGAATAAAGAAATAATCCAGACACACGGCGGCGAAGATAGAAGTTACCGTGGCGATTGCAAACCCTCCGTGCAAAGAGACCAGTACAACCAGCACCAGATACAAAAATCCAACGGTCGGGACGTTCAGCCCAAAGTGGAACGCTCCCCAGGTGCTAACAGCGATAGCTCCCAAGGAGCCGCCAAGCCGGGCGAGCAAAGGTATCTTGGATCTCACGGGGGCGTTGAGATTTGGAAAGTAGTTAACCAGTTTTCCAGTATAGGACTTCGAAGGCGTTGTCGATGTGCAAAATAACCATCAAGACCTTTATGCATTCTTTATGCCTCATGCCCAATACTAAGATCGTGGGTACGTGATGATGTCCCAACGACAGTTTAAGGTGCTGGTGGTGGATGATGAACCGTCTCTACGGAAAGTCATTCGCGCCTCCTTGGCGGCGCGCGGCTTTGCCGTGGAGGAGGTCTCTACCGGTAACGATGCTCTCGGGCTGGTTCAGGCCCATCCTTTCGACTTGGTGCTGCTCGACATCAACATGCCCGGCATCGGCGGAGTCGAGACCTGCCAGCGCATCCGTGCTCTGGCGCCGCAGATCGGCATCGTAATGGTTACGGTCCGCGACGACGAAGAGGATAAAGTGCGGGCCTTGGAGGCGGGTGCGGATGATTACGTAACCAAGCCCTTTCGGTTTCGCGAACTGGTTGCGCGCATGGGCGCTGTGCTGCGGCGTTTGGACCCCCAGAAAAGCGGAGAGCCAGGATTGCTACAGGCGGGAAGCCTGAAAATGGATGCCGAGCGGCGCATGTTGTGGAAGGGTGCCGACGAAGTTCACCTGTCGCCCAAAGAGTTCGACCTGCTGGCCTTCCTGATGAAGAATCAAGGTGCTCCGCTCACCCACACCCGGCTACTGCGCGCGGTTTGGGGACCCGAATATGGCGGCGAACTCGAGTACTTGCGATCCTATGTTCGAATGCTGCGCAAGAAGTTGGAAGACGATCCAGCCAAGCCGCAATATATATTGACAGAGCCCTGGGTTGGGTATCGGTTTCGCAATCCATCCGATCCCGATGCACCCACGCCGCCAGCCGAAGATGAATGGCAGGAGCCATAACAATGCGAATGCCAAAGTGCTGTTTGCTCACCGTCCCCTTGGCACTACTCGTCGCCGCCGATCCGGCGTGGATCACCAAACAAATCCAACAGTGGGATGAGGAAGACGCGAAACAAGTGCTCACCAATTCTCCGTGGGTCAAATATGCCAAGCCCGCGCTGCTGCCCGAACTGACGGAAGATCAACGCCGGGAGGGTGGACAAATGGGCGGCGGGAAAGGCACGGGGCTGCAGGGAGTGGGTGGAGGCGGCGTGTTCGCGCCTGCTCAGAATCCCGAGCCCCGAAAAGTCAAAGGGTCCGGCTATGCGGATGCACTGATGGTTCGTTGGGAGAGCGCCTTTCCGGTTCGGGTCGCGGAAGTAAAAGCGAAAGAAATCGGCGCGCCGGATTGGGACGGAGAATTCTATGCCATTGCCGTATACGACGTTCCAGGTCTCAAGGGCAGCAATAACGAGCTGAACATTCTGAAGAGAGCAGCCATTCTGAAGCGCGAAGGTAAGAAAGATATCAAGCCCGAGCGCGTGGAGGTCCTCGAGCGCCCCAATGGGCTCGCGATGGTGGTCTATCTGTTTCCGCGATCGGACGAAATCACCAAAGACGACAAGCGCATCCGGTTTACCGCACAGATCGCACGGCTTTATCTCGAGCGGGACTTCGACACCAGCGAGATGCAGTTCCAA